>Ga0207657_10007761_pt1 | contig 10955 bp, 10 predicted proteins | sample KBSC33metaG_FD_184316 | JGI IMG/M metagenome (GOLD analysis project Ga0207657, IMG submission 184316) | Corn rhizosphere microbial communities from Kellogg Biological Station, Michigan, USA - KBS C3-3 metaG (SPAdes) (version 2) | ecosystem: Host-associated > Plants > Roots > Rhizosphere > Soil ... | reverse complement strand
GGCCGGCTTGCCGGAGATCATCCCGAGCACGGACGAAGGTTTGAGCAAGGGGCCGATCGCGTGAAGCTGCAGGTTACTAGTTACTGGTTACTGGTTGCTGGTGCTGGTTGCTGGTGAGTGACGACCGCCGTTCGCTGTTGCCAGCAACCAGCACCAGCGGTGAGAGCGGCAGCGAACCCCAGGCAGTGGGCAAATCGCGCACGGCTGAGCTGTCATAGCGATAAGAGAAGCGCGTGGTGGGCTCGATGCGCAGCAGGTTGCCCGGCGTGCGCGTGTCGGAGCACGTATTTTCGCGGGCGATGGCCGTGCGCCAATCGACGCCGAAGCGCACCGTGCCGCTCGGCCGTGCAGCGCCGTCCACCGCCAGCGTCAAGCTGCCGTCACCGCGCTCTGCAGTCACGGGACGCGCCGAAGCCGGCAAGCCGTCGAGCGAAAGGATGAGCGTGGTACGCCCGCCATCCGCGCGCACGAAACTCGCGTCCACCTGCAAGGTCGCGTTGGCCAGCGGCACATTGGGCGGCACGGGCAACGCGATCTCGCGGGTGGTGTCGGGATAGCCCAACACGATCGGGCCGCCCAGGCCCAGATCGGCCAGCGTGACGACACGCGAGATCCAGCTCTCGGCGCTCATTCGGCGAAAGACTTCGGAAGCGGATGCAGCGGAGGCCGCCGCCGACGGCGGCAATGCAGCAGCGGGAGCGGCCTGCGCCTGCGCGATGCCGGGCGCAAGCGCACAGAGGGAGCCGATCGCGACGCACAGCAAGAGTGACGCCGCTGAAAGCCGGCACAAGCGGATCGAATGGAACGCCCTCGCACGCATAAGCTGATCACTCCTGCTGAGGCACATCACAAGCATCACCGTTCGGCTTGAGCTTGTGTGTTTCAAAGCCTCTGCGGAATTTAGAAGTTGTAACCAGGGTGGCTCGACAGCGAAGTCGCTGTCAGCGCGTAGGAACAGGACTACTGCTGAGGCAGCGCGGAACAAGCCAGCCCAGCCGGGCTGGTTGCGCCGGGACTAAATCGCGAGCATTTCCGCCAGGCTCCCTGCGGCGGCCGGCCGTTGTTCGTTCAGATCGTCCTCGAGGTGCTGCAGGTGCCTGGACAGAATGCGCCGCGCGTTTGCCGCCCGGCCGGCTGCGATGGCCTCGACCAGCTCGATGTGATCTGCATGCGTCGCATCGTTTGCTGATCGTTGTGAACCGATCGTGAGGATCACCAGCGGCATGCGCGAGAGCAAATCATCCAGCACTTGCGCCAGGATCCGATTGCCCGCCAGTTCGGCCAGCAGCCGGTGAAAGGCGATGGCCAGGCGATAACCTTCTTTCGTGTCGCTGCGTTCGAACGCGCGGCGCTGGGCCGTCACATGCGCGCGCAGGGACTTCACGATCGCCGGCGTGCGGCGCTGCGCCAGGATCTCGACGATGGTGCCCTCGATGGCGCGGCGTGCTTCGTACAACTGCCGGCAGTCCTCGGGCGAAAGCTGGGCCACGATGGCACCGCGGTTGGGCGCGATGTCCACCAGCCCCTTGTGCGCCAGCCGCAGCAAGGCGTTGCGCACGCTGGTGCGGCTGACCTTGAAGAGATTGGCCAGCTCCATCTCCTTGAGCTTGAGGCCGGGAACCAGGCGCTGTCCTTGGACTGCGTCGTAGATGGCGCTGAACACGCGCTCGTCCGGGCTGGACGTGGATGGCGCGATGGCTTGCCTCATCTCGAACCCTGTTTGTGAAAAGTGGCTGGCACGAACTTTCTCCGGATAGGTCGTGGATGGATTGTCGGACATAATGGCGCCGTTTTGTCCAACAAAGATGGCGCATGACGCGCCAGGAACGGTGCCTGCCAAGGCTATATGTCTTCTTTGCGTGATTTCCTGGATAGCCTGCCCGCCGGCGAGATGCTCCGCGTGACCGATCCGGTGGAGGCGGACTACTACAAGACGGCGCTGGCGCTGGAACTCGATGCGCGGCAGCGCTCGCCGGTGATCCGGTTCGACCACCCCGCGGGATGGGACGTGCCCATCGTCACCAACCTGTTCGCGGATCGCACGCGGATCGCACGCATGGCCGGCACCGACCGAGCCGGATTCAACGCCGTCTTTGCCGACGCCCTGGAACACCTGATTCCCGCCAAGGTAATCGCGGGCGGCCCTGTGCACGAAGTGGTGCAGACCGGCGACGACGTCGACGTTCAGCAGCTGCCGATCAGCCGCCACTTCCAGGGCGACGCCGGCCGCTACATCAGCTCGGGCATCCTCGTGTGCAAGGACCCGGACACCGGCGTGCGCAACCTGAGTTTCCAACGCATGCAGATGAAGGGGCGCAACCGCTTCGGCGCCAGCCTGCATTCGCGCGGCCACATCTGGGAGCACCTGCAGCGCTGCGAGTCGCGCGGCAAGAACCTGGAAGTGGCAGTGGTGATCGGCTGCGACCCGGCCATCTATCTCGCGGGCGCAGCGAAGGTGGCGATGGAAGTCGACGAATTCGCGCTGGCCGGCGCCTTGCTCAAGCGCCCGGTCGAATTGGTGAAGTGCAAGACCATCGACGTCGAGGTTCCGGCCGACGCCGAATACGTGCTGGAAGGCGAGATCCTCGGGGGCGTGCAGGAAGACGAGGGTCCGTTCGGCGAATACACGGGCTACTCCACGTTCCGCTCCACGCGAAATGTATTCGTCGTGAAGGCGGTCACGCGCAAATCGAAGCCGATCTTCCTGGACATCGTGCCCGGCCTGTCCAATGAGCACCTGCTGCTGGGGCGCAGCGCCAAGGAAGCGCACGTGTTCACGCGCCTGAAGGAACTGGTGCCCAACCTGGTGGCGCTGAATTATCCGAAGTCGGGCACCCACTTCCACGCCTACATTTCGCTGGACAAGAGCGCCGAGGGCCAGGCGCGGCATGCCTTGATGCTGCTGTTCGGGCTGGACAGCTACATCAAATTCGCGGTCGCGGTGGACGCCGACGTCGACGTGTACCAGGACAGCGAGGTGCTGTGGGCCATGGCCACGCGCTTCCAGGCCGACACCGACATGTTCATGGTGCCCAAGGTGTTCTGCAACCGGCTCGATCCCTCGTCGGTGGACGGAATGTCCGCTAAGCTGGGCATCGACGCGACTGCACCGTTGAACAGCGAGGTGCAACGCACCGCGCTGCCGCCCGAGGCGATGGCCTGGGCCCGCGAATTCCTGAACCAGCATTGACCCTGTAGGAGCCCGCCATGTCCCTCTTTCTCAACCGATTCAAGGCAATCGCGTTCGGCGCGATCGCGCTGTGTCTGATGCACGCGCCGCTGCAGGCGCTCGCGCAAGCGGCCGCGAAGCCACTGACCAAAGTGTCGTTCCGCCTCGACTGGAAACCCGGCGGCCAGCACGCGCCCTTTTTCCTGGGAAAGGCGCGCGGCTTTTACGCCGCCGAAGGCATTGACCTGAACATCATCTCCGGTTCGGGCTCGTCCGATTCGGTCAAGCAACTGGGCGCGGGCACGGTAGAGCTCGCGATGGTCGACGCTCTGGTGCTGGTGCAGGCGGCGGAACAGGGCGTGCCGGTCAAAGCCGTTGCCGCCTATTACCAGCGCACGCCGATCGTGCTGATCAGCCCCAAGAGCAAGCCGGTGACTGACCCCAAGCAATTGACGACGGGATTGAAAATCGGCTCCAAGCGCGCGAGCGCAACCTACCAGGCCTTGATGGCGCTGCTTGCCGTGAACAAGATCGATCCGAAAAAGGTGAACCTCGTGGACATCGGATTCGGCGTGCAACCGCTGCTGGTCGGGCAAGTCGATGCGCTGATGGGCTTCACCATGAACGAAGCGCTCGAAGCGGAAGCCGGCGGGATGCCGGTGGCCGAAATGGCTGTCGCCGACCACGGCGTGACCGCTTACGGCCTGATGATCGCGGCGAACGACAAGGTCATCCAGTCCAAGCCGGACCTCGTGCGCGGCTTCTTGCGCGCAACGCGGCGCGCCATCGAAGCGTCGGTCGCCGACGAGGCGGCCGCGGTCAAGGCGCTGGCCGCCGCCACGAGCGAGACCGACCCAGCGCGCGAACTGAAGGTGCTGACAAAGACGAAGCCGTTCTGGTTCGTCAAGCCCAATGATGTCGGCAGCTTCGGCACGCAAACCACACAAGGCTGGCAGCAAACCGCGGAGACGGCCCAACGCGTCGGCCTGGTCGAAAAGGCGCCGGCCGCGAAAGACCTGTTCGTCCCAGGACTGGAGAAGTGACGCCCGCTGCCGCGCAACTGGAATCCCCGTGTATTTCGCTGCGCGGCGTCGGCGTCACATTTGAAGCGCGCGGCGCCACCGTGCGCGCGATCTCCGGCGTGTCGCTGGACGTTGCCGACGGCGAGTTCATCGCGCTGCTCGGCCCGACCGGTTGCGGCAAGAGCACCTTGCTGCGGGTGGTGAGCGATCTGCAGCGTCCTTCCGAGGGCACCGTGGCTGTGCGCGGCGGCTCGGCTGCGCAGGCGCGCAGGCGCAACGAATTCGGTTTTGTGTTCCAGGAGGCGGCCTTGTTGCCGTGGCGCAGCGCGCTGCAAAACGTGCGGCTGCCCCTGGAGGTGGTGGACTTCCCGGCACAGGGGCGTGACGAGCGCTGCGTCGAACTGCTGCGCAGCGTCGGCCTCGAAAAGTTCCGCGACGCCTATCCGGCCGAGCTTTCCGGCGGAATGAAGCAGCGGGTTTCCATCGTGCGCGCGCTGTCCTGGAATCCTTCCATCCTGTTGATGGACGAGCCCTTCAGCGCGCTGGACGAACTGACGAAAAACCAGCTGCAGGATGATTTGCTGGGCATCTGGGGGCGCGAGAAGAAGACCGTGCTCTTCGTCACGCACAACATTGCCGAAGCGGTGTACCTGGCCGACCGGGTGGTGGTGATGTCGGCGCATCCGGGCGAGATCAAGACCGTCATCGACATCACCCTGCCTCGCCAACGCGCGCCGGACGTGCGCGACACCCTGGAATTCGTCGAGCACGTCCGCGCCGCGCGCGCAGCGCTGCGGGCCTGAGCACGGGAGCGCCATGAGCTCGGCACTGCGATCTTCCCTCGAACGCTTCGGGCCGCCCGTGCTGATCATGTTGTTGATCCTGGGCACCTGGGAAGCGGCCGTGAAGATGCTGGGAATCGCCCGCTGGTTGCTGCCCGCGCCGTCCGCGATTGCGATGCGCTTCGTGCGCACCGAGGACCTCTGGTATCACACCGGGCTCACGCTGCTGGAGGCGGGCACCGGTTTCGCGATCTCCGCGGTGCTTGGCATAGCGCTGGCGGCGGGTATCGCGAATTCGCGATTTCTCGAGCGTGGCTTGTTTCCTTACGTGATCGTCTCCAACGCCATCCCGATCATTTCCATCGTGCCGCTGCTGAACATCTGGCTGGGCTTCGGCATTGCGACCAAGATCGTGATCGCGGCGATCATCACGTTCTTCCCGATCGTGACCAACACGACGCGCGGCCTGAAAGCGGCCGACGCACGCATCCTGGATTTGATGCATTCCATCAACGCCACTCGCCGTCAAGTGTTCTTCAAGGTGCAGTTGCCCAGCGCCCTGCCCTTCATCTTCGCCGGCTTCAAGATCGCGGCATCGCTCAGTCTCGTGGGCGCGGTGGTCGGCGAGTTCTACGGCGCCGACCGCGGTCTTGGCTTCCTGGTGATCACGGCGGCAACGCAGCTGCGCACCGACCTGCTGTTCGTCGCGATTTTCGTGCTGGCGGCCATCGGCGTTCTGACGTTCTCCTTTTTCGGCTGGCTGGAGCGCCGCTCCACGCGCGGCGCGCTCGAGGTGGACCGAGAGTGAGCACAACCGTTCTCATCCGCGACGCGCTCGTGGTCCCCGCGGACGGCCAGACCGTGCCGTTCTCGGGCTGGGTCGAAATCGCCGGCGCGCGGATCAAAGCGGTGGGCCACGGCGCGGCTCCCTCAGTGCCGCCGGATGTACGAGTGATCGATGCGCAGCACTGCGCGCTCATCCCCGGCTTGGTCAATACGCACGCGCACTCCCACTCCAGCTTGACGCGCGGCACGGCCGAAGGCGTGGAGCTCGATCGCTGGATCGCGACGATCGAGCGCGAGCAATCGCGGCTGACCGATGAGGACGCTTATGTCGCGGCGCTTGCGACCTACGGCGAAATGCTGTTGTCCGGAACGACCACCGCGATGGACATGTGCCTGCGTCCGGAGCCGGCCATGCGAGCGGCGCAGGCCATAGGCATGCGCGTGGTCATCGCCCCGTACGTGCTGGATCGCGCGGCTTTTGCGCCGAAGCTGGGCGACGTACGCGCATTGCTCAAAATGCACGGTGCCAGCAATGGGCTCGTCAGCCTATGGGTGGGGTTGCACGACCTGGAAGGCTGCGCGGATGACACCATCGCCGCAGGCGCCCAGCTCGCGCAGGAGTTCAGCACCGGGCTTCATCTGCACTGCGCCGAAACCCGCGCGTCGGTCGAGCGCACGCGCGCCCGCACCGGCCGCACGCCCATCGCACAGCTGCGCACGCTAGGCGCGCTGGGTCCGCGCGCCGTCCTCGCCCACTGTGTGTGGGCCGATGAAGATGACCAGCGGCTGCTCGCCGCCAGCGGCACCACGGTCGCGCATTGCCCGCATGCCAACCTCAAACTCGCATCGGGCTTCGCGCCTGTGCCTTCCATGCGGCAGGCCGGTGTGCGAGTGACGCTGGCGACCGACGGCGCGAAGGCGAATAATCGCCTCGACATGTTCGACGTGATGAAATTCACCTCGCTGATCCATAAGGGCACGCGGCTCGATGCGAGCGTGCTGCCCGCGCCGACGGTGTTGCACATGGCGACGCACGAGGGCGGCGCAGCGCTCGGCATCGAAGCTGGCGCCATCGCCGCTGGCCGGCTTGCGGACCTTACGCTGGTGGACCTGAATCGATTTCACCTGCAACCGGCCGCGCCCGAAACGGTGGAAACCAACCTGGTCCATGCCGCGCGCGGCAGCGACGTGCGCATGGTGCTGGTCAACGGGGAAGTGGTCGTGCAAGAGGGCCGGCTCGTTCGCATCGATACCGCGGCGACGCTCGCGCAAATGAAGGCAGCCGCGCGCCGGCTGATGGCCGCATCATGAACCGATTGATCATTGGCATCAGCGGGGCGAGCGGCGTCATCTACGGCGTGCGCTTGCTCGAAGTGCTGTCAAAGACTCCGGGCTGGGAAACGGATCTCGTGATGAGCCCCTCGGCCGTGATCACGCTCGCGCAGGAACTCGACATGCAGCGATCGCAAGTGGAGGCGCTGGCCACCCGTGTGCACTCCATCCGCGACATCGGCGCCTCCATCGCGAGCGGGTCGGCCCGCAGTGCGGGCATGGTGATCGCTCCGTGTTCGATGCATACGCTGGCCGGCATCGCGCACGCCCTCAGCGACAACCTGTTGATGCGCGCCGCGGATGTGGTGCTCAAGGAGCGGCGCCGCTTGGTGCTGCTGACGCGAGAGACGCCGCTGAACCTCGCGCACCTGCGCAACATGGTCGCGGTGACCGAGATGGGTGCTGTCGTGTGCCCGCCGGTGCCGGCCTTCTACACCCGTCCGCAGACCATCGAACAGATGGTCGACCACACGGTCGGCCGCACGCTCGACCTGTTCGACATTGCGCACGACGGACTGTTGACGCGTTGGGATGGCATGAAGCCCGCCGCGCCCGGATCGAAAGCGGCTTAGCTGTGCCGCCACACTGCGCGGCGCCGACTGCGGCGCCCGCTTCATCGTAAGGACGGCCGCCGGGACGCAGTGCGCTGTGTTCGCGCGTGGAACGCCACAGCGGAAAGAACATCTGGTCCTTCCAGTCCTCTTCGCCGAACAGCAGATCGTCTTGCAACCCGACTTTCGCCGGGTATCGGCGCGTGATCTGCGCGGAACCGAACAGCACGTCCCAGACGAACAGCAGGTTGCCGAAGTTGCCCTTGTAGTACCCGATGCCGTCCGCGTTGGTGAGCGCGTGATGGCCCCAGTGCGTGGCCGGCGTGGACGCGGGCTGCCGCGCAGATGTCGAATCGGGCGCGCTGGTGCGCCTTGAAGTGAAGGATCTGCCCGAGGTCTACTCGGAAATGGGCATCGTCGCGTCCTGGTGAACCGCACGCCGTCGCCCATGGCCCGGCGGGCGATCGGCTGCGTCCAGAAGATGGCCATGGCAGTGAACGTGCCGCAAAAACAATAGGGAGCTGGGTCTTGCGACCCAGCTCCCTGGTTTTCTGGCGCGGCTGGCAGGATTCGAACCCACGACCCCTTGGTTCGTAGCCAAGTACTCTATCCAACTGAGCTACAGCCGCTGAGCCGTTGATTATATCAGCGGCGCTCTGGCCGGCCCCGCCCCCCGCGTATAGTTGGAGGAACGCCGTCCGCCAACATGAACACCGCTGCCGACAAATACCAGGACATCCGCGATGCCGTGCGCGCGCTGTGCGCCGGGTTCCCCGACGAGTACCACCGCAAGATCGACGAGCAGCGCGGCTATCCCGAAGCTTTCGTCGACGCGCTCACCAAGGCCGGCTGGATGGCCGCGCTGATCCCCACCGACTACGGCGGCTCGGGCCTCGGCCTGACGGAGGCCTCGGTCATCATGGAGGAGATCAACCGCTCGGGCGGCAACTCCGGCGCCTTGCACGGCCAGATGTACAACATGAACACGCTGTTGCGCCACGGCTCGCGCGAGCAGAAGGACAAGTACCTGCCAAAGATCGCGACCGGCGAGTGGCGTCTGCAGGCGATGGGCGTCACCGAGCCCACCACCGGCACCGACACCACCAAGATCAAGACGACCGCCGTGAAGAAGGGCGACCGCTACGTCGTCAACGGCCAGAAGGTGTGGATCTCGCGGGTGCAGCACTCGGATTTCATGATCTTGCTGGCGCGCACCACGCCGCTTGCGGACGTGAAGAAGAAAACCGAAGGCATGTCGATCTTCATGGTGGACCTGCGCCAGGCCGAGAAATCGGGCATGGCCGTGCGGCCGATCCTCAACATGGTGAACCACGAAACCAACGAGCTGTTCTTCGAGAACCTGGAGATCCCCGCCGAGAACCTGATCGGCGAGGAAGGGCACGGGTTCAAGTACATCCTGGATGGCCTGAACGCCGAGCGCACGCTGATCGCCGCGGAGTGCATCGGTGACGGCTACTGGTTCATCGACCGAGTCACGCGCTATGTGAAAGACCGCATCGTGTTCGGCCGGCCGATCGGGCAGAACCAGGGCGTGCAGTTCCCGATCGCGGAGGCATATATCGAGGTGGAAGCCGCCAACCTGATGCGTTGGGAAGCTTGCCGCTTGTTCGATGCGCACCAACCTTGCGGCGCGCAGGCCAACATGGCCAAGTACCTCGCCGCGAAAGCGAGCTGGGAAGCGGCCAACGCCTGCATTCAGTTCCACGGCGGCTTCGGCTTCGCGCACGAGTACGACGTGGAGCGCAAGTTTCGCGAGACTCGGCTGTACCAGGTGGCGCCGATTTCCACCAACCTCATCCTCGCCTACGTGGCCGAGCACGTGCTCGGGCTGCCGCGCTCGTTCTAGGATCGCGCCATGGCCAGACCCCTTGACGGCATCACCGTCGTTTCGCTGGAGCACGCGATCGCGGCGCCCTTCTGCACTCGCCAGCTCGCTGATCTTGGCGCGCGCGTGATCAAGGTCGAGCGGCCCGGCGTCGGCGATTTCGCGCGGGCTTACGACACGCGTGTGCGCGGCGAGGCGTCGCACTTCGTGTGGACCAACCGCTCGAAGGAAAGCCTGGCGCTGGATTTGAAGGACGCGGATTCGCTGTCGGTGCTCAAGTCGCTGCTCGGGCGTGCGGATGTACTGGTGCAGAACCTCGCGCCCGGCGCTTCCGCGCGCATGGGGCTTTCGTATGCGGCGCTGCGCGTGCAGCATCCTCGGCTGATCGTGTGCGACATCTCGGGGTACGGCGAAGATGGTCCGTACCGCGACAAGAAAGCCTACGACCTGCTGATCCAAAGCGAGGCGGGATTGCTATCGGTGACGGGCACACCCGAAGAGCCCTCCAAGGCCGGCATCTCCATCGCCGACATCGCTGCGGGCATGTATGCCTACAGCGGCATCCTGGCCGCGCTGATGCAGCGCGACAAGACCGGCGAAGGCAGCCACATCGACGTGTCGATGCTCGAATCCCTTGGGGAGTGGATGAGTTATGCGATGTACTACGCGTTCGAGGGTGCGCCGCCCCCGCCACGCACCGCGGCGTCGCACGCGAGCATCCAGCCCTACGGTCCCTACGCAGCGGGCGACGGCGGCACCGTGATGCTTGGCTTGCAGAACGAGCGCGAATGGAAATTGTTCTGCGAAAAGGTGCTGCAGAACGCCGCGCTCGCAACCGACCCGCGTTTCGATACGAACGCACGCCGCAATCAAAATCGCGTCGAGTTGAAGGCGTTGATCGTGGAAGCATTCAACCAGCTGACCACGCCGCAAGTGGAACAGCGCCTGGACGATGCGCAGATAGCGAACGCACGAATGAACGACATGGCCGGCCTGTGGGCGCACCCGCAGCTGAAGGCGCGCGAGCGCTGGCGCGATGTGCAATCGCCCGCCGGCCAAATACCCGCGCTGCTGCCGCCGGGCCGCAACAGCAGTTTCGAATACCGGATGGATGCCATTCCACGCATCGGCGAGCATACCGAGGCGATCCTGCGCGAATTGGGAATGCAGCTGAAGCCGTCCGCGAGTGGAGCAGACAAGCCATGAACAATCCTTCCGCCGAACTGGCCGCCTTTGCCGCGGCATTGCGTTTCGAGTCCATCCCCGATGCGGTGATCCGCAAGGCCGAAGACCTGCTGGTCGACTGGTTCGGCTCCGCCGTTGCCGGCCACAACGCGCGGCCCGTGATGTCGATCGTGAAGTTCGCACAAGCGATGGGGACAGCCGACGGGCCCTCGGAGGTCATCGTGACCCGCGCCCGCACGAGTCCCTATCTCGCCGCGATGGCGAATGCAGCGGCCTCGCACG
>Ga0207657_10007760_pt1 | contig 10956 bp, 8 predicted proteins | sample KBSC33metaG_FD_184316 | JGI IMG/M metagenome (GOLD analysis project Ga0207657, IMG submission 184316) | Corn rhizosphere microbial communities from Kellogg Biological Station, Michigan, USA - KBS C3-3 metaG (SPAdes) (version 2) | ecosystem: Host-associated > Plants > Roots > Rhizosphere > Soil ... | reverse complement strand
CATCGAGCAGCTGGTCCATCACCGCCAGCACGTTGGCCTCGGACAGCATCTGCGGCATGGCGAGGATCTCGTCTAGCGTGCGGTCGTCGACGAACTCCATCGCGATGAAGGTGACGTCGCCATCCTCGCCGAAGTCGTAGATCGCGACGACGCCCGGGTGCGCGATGCGGCCCACCGCCTTGGCCTCGTTGCGAAAGCGCGCGGCCATCGAGTCGGTCGCGCTGGAATCGCCCAGCAGCTCGCGGTGGATCGTCTTGATCGCCACCGGGCGGTGGATGTGCGGATCGAAGCCCTTGTAGACCGTGCCCATGGAGCCGCGGCCGAGCACCTCGGAGATCGTGTACTTGCCGATGCGTTCGGGGAGTGGGGGCGTGGACATGGTCGGCAAAGGTTCCGTGAGGTCAGCTGTCCAGCATCTTCATCGCGTGCGCCAGGCTGGTGCGCATGCGGTTGAACGATTCGGACAGCACGCCGATCTCGTCGTTGGAACGCACGGTGAAGGCGGGCGCCTCGAACTCGCCCAGCGACACCCGGTCGGCGATGCCCGACAGCGTGCTCACCGGCCGGATGACCAGCGTGTAGAGCATCAGGTTGAGCGCCGCGCCGATCAGCACGAACACGCCCGTGAGCACGCCCATCACCACCCACAGCTCGCGGTCGGCCTGGTGCATCGGCACGTTCATCGGCACCGAGACGACCTGCGCGCCGAGCGGCTCGTTGAGCGTCCAGCCGAAGCCGTTGCCCGGGCCGTACTTGTCGGTCAGCGTCTTGGGCGCCGCATCCGGCGTGCTGTGGCAGGCCAGGCAGCCGGGGTTGGTGAGGACGATCGGGCGCGCGATGTACAGCGCGGTGCCGGTGGGCGTCTCGCGCTGGCCGATGAACTCCTTGAGCTCGGGCTGCTTCTTGAAGGTCTGCACGATGTCTTCCTCCCAGGCCACGGCGCGGTCGCGCGGGTTGGTCGGGTTGAGCATCGCCGACTTGAAGCCGTACTCGGGGTAGTCCTTCTGCAGGTGCGCGAGCACCTCGGCCGCCGAATACGCCGGGATCGACTGCGGCAGGAAGGTGTACTTCATCTGCGTCTCGAGCAGCGGCTTGATCTGCGTGGCGGTGTACTTGCTGACGCCGTTGGCGCCGGTCATCAGCAGGCGGGCCGTGGAGATCACCTCGTCCTTGGCGGCCTCGCGCAGCAGCTGGCGCGCGATCAGGCTCGAGGCTCCGAGCCCGACCAGGAACACGAGCAGGAAGACCAGGTTGAACTTGACGAGGAGTTTCATGACGGGGCTCTGGGCTGGCGGATCAGTGGGAAGCGGCGACCGAAGGCGCGCGCGGAGGCGGGGGCGGGGGCGGATACAGGATCGGAGTCCATTCCGGATGCGCCTTCAATCCCGCGATCAGGCCGCTGCGAAACTGGGGATCGGCGGCCAGGCGGCGCCAGCGTTGCGCGAATACGCGGCGCAGCGGGGGCTCGGCGTCGATCCAGGGCTGGGCATCGGCGTAGGTCATGTCGCCCAGCCGGCGTGGCGGCACGTCCGCGCTGAAGTGGGCCAGGCGCGACGGCAGCGAATCCATGAAGGCGCGCGGCATCGCCTGGACGAATGCCGGGGAGGCGCCCTTGCTGAGCACCGGCTTGGCGCCGCCCATCGGCAGCGTGAGCATCTCGCCGGATTTCAGCGCCTGGCCCGGCGCGCCGGATGCGCGCGGCTGCACGTGCGACGGGCCTGTCTCGGCGAAGGCCTGGGCGGCATCGGGCTGCAGGGCCAGGATCAGGCTGCCGCCGGTGGTGTCGGTATCGGCCACGCGGCTGCGCACGGCGCCGGAGACGCCGGCCGGCGCGGCCAGCTTGACCCAGCCGGAAAGCAGGTAGACGCCGCCGCGCATGTCGTCGCCCAGGTCGGGCGTGAGCATCGCGCGGCTGTCGGGGCCGAAGGCCAGGCCCAGGCCGCCGGCGTATTCGACGCGCAGCAGGCGGGTCTGCGGGCCGGTGGCGAGCAGGTCGCCGGCCTGCAGGCGCACGCCTTCGGCCAGCGCGTAGCGGGCGCCGTCGCGCAGCAAGGTGGCCTCGCCATCGAGCATGGTCACCAGCGGCGCGCGGGGGGCGGCGGCGGCCGCGAGGGCGCAGCCGGCCAGCACGGCGGCGAGGAAGTGGCGGAGGGCAAGCGATGGCATGGTCGCCAATTATGGCGACCTTGCGCAACAGTGCGGCATCATCCGGGCCCGGGACATCCCCTGGACGCGGACACGCTCAGCGTGCGAGCAGCCCCGTGCGCACGCTTTGCGGCTGCATCAGGCGGTCGATCAGGCCGTAGAACACCTGCTCGGTCTCCTGCGCGTCGAGCATGTACAGCGCATGCATCACGTCGTCGAAGAAGTAGCCCGATTCGCCGTCCGTGCCGACGTTGTCGCGGCTGCGCAGGATCTCCGACTCCGGGATCTCCAGGCGCAGCGCCGTCTTCAGCGCGATCATCGGCACTTCGGTCTCGCCGCCGTCCAGCAGGTCCTGCAGGACGTCCAGCAGGGCCTGCTGACGCGCGCTGGCGTGATAGAACGGGTCGCTCCAGCCGGCCCAGTCCATCTTGCAACTGATGCCGTTCGGGAGCACGTGATACGCCGCGGCGCGCACTGCGTTTTCCGCCTTGGCGGCGGCCAGGGCCGCGCGAAGCGCGCCCAGGTACTGACGTGGTCTGGCCTGACTCATGGGAGCCTTCCGCAAGCGTTGGAAAAGCAGGCGCCCGCGCCGCGTTTTCACGCGATCGGACGCTTGCCGTTCCCGTCCTTATCGGTCACGGCCGGGGTGGCTTTAACTCCGCCGGGGCCGCCGCGGGCAGGATGTGGCATCCGCCACGGCGGCACGGCCCTTGTCGCCCGTGGCCTAAAGTCGGGACGGTTTCTTGCCGAGAGCGGAGTACGCTGGGCCCATCGGCCATGGAGCGGGATCTGACATGACTGGTTCGGGACATCGCGTGCGCAGGCTGCTGGCGTTGCTGGGCGCCGTCGCGTGCATGGCCGCCTCGGCCGCCGACACGGCGTCTGCGCTGCACCTGCGCATCGTCGGCGGACTCGGCAGCCTCAAGGTATTCACGCAGCACGAGAAGCCGTTCTGGGAAACCGAGCTGGCGCGCCTGAGCGGCGGCCGCTACACCGCCGAGGTGGTGCCGTTCGATGGCGCGGGCATCCGCAGCCAGGAGGCATTGACGCTGGTCCAACTGGGCGCCGTGCCCTTCGCCACGGTGCAGGTCTCGGGCGGGATCAAGGATCCGGAGCTGTCGGCGCCGGACCTGTCGGGGCTGAATCCGGACATGGCCACGCTGCGGCGTTCGCTTGCCGCGTTCAGGCCCTACCTGGAAGAGGTGATGCGCAAGCGCTACGGCATCGAGGTGCTGGCGGTCTATGCCTACCCGGCGCAGGTGCTGTTCTGCAAGAAGCCGCTCGCGGGCCTGAGGGATGTCGCCGGGCGGCGCGTGCGCACGTCCGGGCCGGCGCAGGCCGACCTGATCGAGGCGCTCGGCGGCAAGGCCGTGACCATCGGCTTCAACGACATCGTGCCCTACCTGAAGCGCGACGAGATCGATTGCGCCGTCACCGGCACCATGTCGGGCAACATCATCGGCCTGCCCGACATCACCACGACGCTGCACCCGATGGCCATCAGCTGGGGGCTGTCGATGTTCGCGGCCAACGGCGCGGCCTGGAACGGCTTGCCGGACGACCTGCGCACGCTGCTCAAGCGCGAGCTGCCGCGCGTCGAGCGCGAGGTGTGGGACGAGTCCGAGCGCGACACGGCCGATGGCATCGCGTGCAACATCGGCGCGCCCAGCTGCATCGGCGGCAAGCGCGGCCACATGCAGGAGGTGGCCATGTCGGCCGCCGACGACCGGCTGCGGCGCGAGATCTTCGCCTCCACCGTGCTGCCGCACTGGCTGCAGCGCTGCGGGCCGCAGTGCGCGGCGACGTGGAACCGCACGCTCGCCCACAGCGCGGGAATCGAGGCCCGATGAAGGCGTCGCTGCGGCGCTCGAGCGCCATCGTCTGGGCAACCACCGGCTTGCTGCTGCTGGCGCTCGCCACGACCGCGGCCTGGCTGGTGGCCTCCGAGCGGCGCGATGCGCTCGTGCGCGCCGAGCAGGTGGTCACGCAGACCGTCGCCGGCTCGGAGTCCGAGCTCAATCGGGCGCTGCTGGCGCTGGACCTGCAGCTGTCCAGCCTGCCCGACGTGATCGCGCCGGCGTGGCGCGCGCCCGGCCAGCTCGATGGCGCCGCGGCGCACCGCGCGATGGCGGCGTTCAAGGATCGCCAGCTGCTGTTCAGCGACGCCGCGCTGATCGACGCGGGCGGCCGCACGCTCGCGGCCAGCCTGCCCTCGAGCGATCGCAACGGCATGCGCCTGCCCGAGGCTTTCGTCGCGCGCCTGCTGGCCCAGGGCGTGCCCCAGCTCACGATCAGCGACCCGGCGATCAGCCCCTCCACCACCGAACCGTCGGTCTACCTGGGTCGCGTGGTGACGCTGCCCGATGGCCGGCGCGCGCTGGCCGTCGTGGAGGTGCCGCTGACGGCGCTGGCGGCGATCATCGCGCAGTCGGGCGGCAACCCGGGCCTGGGCTCCACGCTGGAACGCGCGGACGGCCAGGTGCTGGCCACGGTGCCCTCGGGCGCCGGCCTGCGCCTGCATCAGCGCGAGCTGCCGCCGGTATCCGAAGAGGCCCTGCGGGGCCATGCGGTGCTCGCGCCGTCGCGGCTCACCGGCGTGCCCGCGATCGTGGCCGTGCGCCCGACGCTCTATCGCTCGCTGCGCGTCAGCGTGAGCCTGCCGCTGACGGACGCACTGCTGGCCTGGCAGCAGAACCGCAACATCATCGTCGCGGCCTCACTCGCCTTGATCGCGCTCACGCTGATGGGCGGCGCGTTGTCGCAATGGCAGTTCAATCGGCTGGCCGATGCGCGCGCGGCGCTGGCGCGCTCGGTGGCGACGCTCGACGAAGCGCTGGCGGTGATGCCCGACGGCTTCCTCCTGTGCGACAAGGACGACCGCGTGGTGCGCTGGAACGGGCGCTATCTCGAGATGGTGCCGTGGGTGCGCGACATCATCCGGGTGGGCGTGCCCTATGCCGACCTGGTGCGCAGCGTGGTCCACACGCCGCTGATCGACGCCTCGGCCGAACAGCGCCAGCTATGGGTGCAGGAGCGGCTGGCGCTGCACCGCTCCGGCGCGGGCGACTGGGAGCGCGACCTGGGCAACGGCCTGGTCATCCACGTGACCGATCGCCGCACCCCCGACGGCGGCGTGGTCAGCCTGTTCCACGACGTCACGGCCGCCGAGCGCCGGCTCGAGCAGGCCAAGATGAATGCCGAGGCGGCCAACCAGGCCAAGTCGCAGTTCCTCGCGACGATGAGCCACGAGATCCGCACGCCGCTCAATGCCGTGCTGGGGCTCAACGAGCTGATGCTGCACTCCAACCTCGACTCGCAGCAGCGCCGCCACGCGGAGCTGATCGGCAGCTCGGGGCGCCTGCTGCTGGCGTTGATCAACGACATCCTCGACGTCTCGCGCATCGAGGCCGGCCATCTGCAGCTGACGTCGGCGCCGTTCAGCCTGCGCCCCGCCGTCGAGGGCGTGGTGGCGCTGATGCGCGAGCGCGCGGTGTCCAAGGGCCTGGCGCTGCGGCTGGGGTTCAAGCCCAACGAGGACGCGCTGATCCATGGCGACGTGATCCGCATCCAGCAGATCCTGTTCAACCTGATCGGCAATGCCGTCAAGTTCACCGATACGGGCTCGGTGCAGGTCGACGTCGTCGTGGAGCCGGGCGCCGGCGGCGCGCTGACGCTGCACCTGGTGGTCAGCGACACCGGCATCGGCATCGCCGAGAGCGCGATGCCCACGCTGTTCGACCGCTTCACGCAGGCCGACTCCACGACGATGCGCCGCTACGGCGGCAGCGGCCTGGGCCTGGCCATCACGCGCGAGATCGTGCAGATGATGGGCGGCCAGATCGTCACCACCAGCACCCCGGGCCAGGGCAGCCGCTTCGCGATCAGCCTGCCCAGCCATTTCGTCGACCGGCACGAACTGGTGCCCAAGGCGGCCGAGGCGCAGCAGGAGGGGGCGGCGGCACGCCCGGCGCTGCGCATCCTGGTGGCCGAGGACAACGACGTCAACCAGATCCTGATCAACGCGGTGCTCGACCGCATGGGCCACCGCGTGCACCTGGTCGCCGACGGCCACCAGGCCGTCGAGGCGGTGCGCCGCGGCGACTACGACCTCGTGCTGATGGACCTGCAGATGCCCGGCATGGACGGCATGGAGGCGACGCAGGCGATCCGCGCGCTCGGGGACGGCCGCGCGTCGCTGCCCATCATCGCGATGACCGCCAACGCCTTCGAGGAAGACCGCCGGGCGTGCCTGGCCGCCGGCATGGACGACTACGTCGCCAAGCCGATCGACGTGGAACGCCTGGCCGAGGCGATCGCGCGCAGCGCCGCCACGGTCGGCTAGGGAACTTTGGCACGCGGCTTGCGTGCATGATGATCCGCCCGCGGGGCGGTGACCGGCGACGAACGCGGGTCGACACCGGCCTGCGGGGTCCTGGGCTCTGGAATCCTGCCCGATACTTCGCATCCCGCCTCGCCGAATCCGTCCGCCCGATGCTTCGCCTCGAACTCGTCGACATCAGCAAGCAATATCCCGCCGTCAAGGCCAACGACCGCGTGCGCCTGCGCGTGGAGCCGGGCCAGATCCATGCGGTGCTGGGCGAGAACGGTGCGGGCAAGTCCACGCTGATGAAGATCATCTACGGCGCGGTGCGTCCCGACGAAGGCGAGATCCTGTGGGACGGCCGGCCCGTCGAGATCCGCCATCCGCAGGAGGCCCGCGCCCTGGGCATCGCCATGGTGTTCCAGCACTTCAGCCTGTTCGACACGCTGACGGCGGCCGAGAACGTCTGGCTCGGGCTGGACAAGGCGTGGTCGCTGGCCGATGTCACGCGGCGCATCGGCGAGGTCGCGCAGGCCTACGGCCTGGACGTCGATCCGCTGCGGCCGGTGCACACGCTGTCGGTGGGCGAGCGCCAGCGCGTCGAGATCGTGCGGGCGCTGCTGACCAAGCCACGTCTGCTGATCCTCGACGAGCCCACCTCCGTGCTGACGCCGCAGGCGGTGCAGGCCTTGTTCGTCACGCTGCGCAAGCTCGCCGCCGAAGGGTGCAGCATCCTGTACATCAGCCACAAGCTCGACGAGATCCGGGCGCTGTGCCACCAGTGCACCGTGATGCGCGGCGGCCGGGTCACGGGCGAGGTCGACCCGCGCCAGGAGAGCAACGCCAGCCTGTCGCGCCTGATGATCGGGGCCGAGCCGCCGCAGCTGGAGCATCGCCAGGCCACGCCCGGCGCGCCGGTGTTGACCGTCGACGCGCTGACGCTCGCGCGCACGGGCACGTTCGGCGCGGACCTGGCCGACGTGTCGTTCGAGCTGCGCGCGGGCGAGATCCTGGGCGTGGCCGGCGTCTCGGGCAACGGGCAGCAGGAGCTGATGGCGGCGCTGTCCGGCGAGGACGGGCGTGCGCGGCCCGAGGCGATCCGCCTGTTCGGCCGGCCCATCGGCGGCCATTCGCCGCGCCGCCGGCGCCGCGAGGGCCTGCACTTCGTGCCCGAGGAGCGCCTGGGCCGCGGCGCGGTGCCGCAGCTTTCGCTGGCGCACAACACCTTGCTCACGCGCACCGAGGCGGTCGGCCGCCTCGGCTGGATCGACGTGGGCCGGGCCGCGGCGCTGGCCAGCGATCTCATGGCCCGCTACAACGTCAAGGCCGGCGGCCCGGGCGCCGACGCGCGCAGCCTGTCCGGCGGCAACCTGCAGAAGTTCATCGTCGGGCGCGAGATCGATGCCGCCCCCAGGCTGCTGATCGTGTCGCAGCCCACCTGGGGCGTCGACGTGGGCGCCGCGGCGCAGATCCGCGGCGCGTTGCTGGCGCTGCGCGACGCCGGCTGCGCGGTGCTGGTGGTCAGCGAGGATCTGGACGAACTGTTCGAGATCTCCGATCGCCTCGTCGTGATCGCGCGCGGGCGCGTGTCGCCCGCGGTCGCGGCCGCCCAGGCCACGCGCGAACAGATCGGCCGCTGGATGAGCGGCCTGTGGAACGACGCGGCCGCGTCGCACGAGGAGGCCCGGCATGCTGCGGCTTGAAGCGCGCGCCACGCCCAGCAAGGCAATGTCGCTGCTGTCGCCGCTGGTGGCGCTGGCGATCACGGTGGTCGCCGGCATCGCGCTGTTCGCGCTGCTGGGCAAGGATCCCGGGCGCGGGCTGGCGATGTTCTTCGTCGAGCCGTTCCGCGGCGCCTATGCGGTCTCGGAGCTGTGCGTGAAGGCCACGCCGCTGATGCTGATCGGGCTGGGCCTGGCGGTCTGCTATCGCGCCAACGTGTGGAACATCGGCGCCGAGGGCCAGTTCGTGCTGGGCGCGATCGCGGCGTCGTGGGTGGCGATGCAGGCCACACCGGACTCCAGCCACTGGATCGTCGTCCCCATCCTGCTGGCCGGCGTGCTGGGGGGCATGGCCTGGGCCGCGATCGTCGCCTTGCTGCGCGACAAGGCCAACGCCAATGAGATCCTGGTCAGCCTGATGCTGGTCTACGTCGCCAGCCAGTTGCTGAACTACCTGGTCTACGGCGACTGGAAGGATCCGGCGGGCTACAACTTCCCGCAGACCATCACCTTCGCCGACGCCACCAAGATCCCGCGGCTGTTCACCGGCTTGCGCGTGAACATCGGCTTCATCGTGGCGCTGCTGTCGGTGGCCGCGTTCTGGCTGTTCCAGTTCCGGGCGTATGCCGGCTTCCAGATGCAGGTCGGCGGCCTGGCGCCGGCGGCCGCGCGCTACGCCGGCTTCTCGTCGCGCCGCGCGCTGTGGACGGCGCTGCTGATCTCGGGCGGCATGGCGGGCTTGGCGGGGGCCTTCGAGGTGGCCGGGCCGGTCGGCCAGCTGACGCCGTACGTGCCGGCAGGCTACGGCTTTGCCGCGATCATCGTCGCCTTCGTCGGACGGCTCCATCCCGTGGGCATCCTGTTCTCTTCGCTGCTCATGAGCCTGTTCTACATCGGCGGCGAGCTGGCGCAGTCGCGCCTGGGGCTGCCCAAGTCGCTCACGGGCGTGTTCCAGGGCATGCTGCTGTTCGCGCTGCTGGCCAGCGACACGCTGATCCACTACCGCGTGCGCTGGCAGCCTGCGCACCCCTCGCATCCCGGCGGGAGGCCCGCTGCCTGATGGACACCTACGCACTCCTCGTGGCCGCCACGCTCAATGCCGGCACCGTGCTCGCGATCGCGGGCCTCGGACTGTTGATCAACGAGCGCGCGGGCATCGTCAACCTGGGCGCCGAAGGCATGATGCTGGTGGCCGCCATCGCCGGCTTCGCCACCGCCGTGAACACCGGCAGCGACTGGCTCGCCTTCGGCGCCGGCGCGCTGGCCGGCGCGATCATGGCGGCGGCGTTCGGCGTGCTGGTGATCTGGCTCAACACCAACCAGTACGCGAGCGGCCTCGCGCTGAGCCTGTTCGGCAGCGGCTTCTCGGCCTTCGTCGGCATCCACTACACGCAGGAGCGCCTGGGCGCGCGCCCGCATTTCGCGCTGCCCTGGCTGAGCGACCTCCCGTTCATCGGTCCGGCCCTGTTCCGCCAGCATCCGATGGTCTACCTGGCGATCCTGCTCACCGCCGCACTGGCGTGGTTCCTTTACCGTTCGCGCGCCGGGCTGGTGCTGCGCGCGGTGGGCGAGTCGCCCGAGTCGGCGCACGCCCTCGGCTATCCGGTGCGCCGCATCCGCCTGCTCGCCGTGGTGTGCGGCGGGGCGCTGTGCGGCGTGGCGGGGGCCTACATCTCGGTGGTCTACACGCCGCTGTGGGTCGAGGGCATGGTGGCCGGCAAGGGCTGGATCGCCCTGGCGCTGACCACCTTCGCCAGCTGGCGGCCGGCGCGCGTGCTGCTGGGCGCCTACCTGTTCGGCGGCGTCACCATGCTGCAGTTCCACCTGCAGGGCGAGGGCGTGGCCATCCCGAGCCAGTTGCTGACGATGCTGCCCTACCTGGCCACCATCGTGGTGCTGGTGCTGATCTCGCGCAACCCGAGCTGGATCCGCGCCAACATGCCCGCCTCGCTCGGCAAGCCATTTTTTCCCGGCAGTTGACCAACCCATCCAAGAGGAGATCTCCATGACGACATCCACCCGGCGCGCCCTGCTGCGCACCACCGCCTGGAGCGGCCTGGCAGTCGCTGCCGCGCTGGCGGGCTGCACCAGGAAGGACGAGAGCGCGCCGGCCGCGGCCTCCGCCCCGGCGTCGGCCGGCACGGCCGCGGCGCCGGCCTCGGCCGCGTCGGCGCCGCTGAAGATCGCGTTCGCCTACGTCGGCCCGGTCGGCGACGGCGGCTGGAGCTTCGCGCACGACAACGGTCGCAAGGCGCTGGAAAAGGAACTCGGCGCCCAGGTGCAGACCTCGTTCGTCGAGAGCGTGCCCGAATCGGCCGACGCCGAGCGGGTGTTCCGCGACATGGCCGCCCAGGGCAACACGCTCATCTTCGGCACCAGCTTCGGCTACATGGAGCCGATGCTCAAGGTCGCCGCCGACAACAAGGGCGTGCACTTCGAGCATGCCACCGGCTACAAGACCAGCGACAACCTGCGCACCTACGACGGCCGTACCTACGAGGGCGCCTACATGGCCGGCGTGCTCGCGGGCGGCATGACCAGGACCAACACGATCGGCGTGGTCGGCTCGATCCCGATCCCCGAGGTCATCCGCAACATCGACAGCTACACGCTGGGCGCGCAAAGCGTCAACCCGAAGGTCAAGGTCAAGGTGGTGTGGGTCAACGAGTGGTTCAACCCGCCCAAGGAGACCGAGGGCGCGCAGTCGCTGATCGACGGCGGCGCCGACGTGCTGCTGCAGAACACCGACTCCAGCGCGGTGCTGCAGAC
>Ga0207657_10007758_pt1 | contig 10959 bp, 5 predicted proteins | sample KBSC33metaG_FD_184316 | JGI IMG/M metagenome (GOLD analysis project Ga0207657, IMG submission 184316) | Corn rhizosphere microbial communities from Kellogg Biological Station, Michigan, USA - KBS C3-3 metaG (SPAdes) (version 2) | ecosystem: Host-associated > Plants > Roots > Rhizosphere > Soil ... | reverse complement strand
TGCCGGCACCGGCTTCATCATCCACCAGCCGTTTCTCGCAGGATGACAAGGGAAGGCCGATGCGTTGCACGGTGAGGTCGAAATCTTGCAGGCCGCGTTCGGCGCGTTCGCGCAGGAAATCGAGATGGCTCTTCAGGTTGAGATAGTGCTCCGCCTGCATGCGCGTCTGCATCAGATAGCGCGAGGCGCCGGTCACCGCTGTCCCGATCAGGTGCGCATGTTCCGACATCGCAATGGTGGCTGCGAGCTTGATGCGCGCACCTGCATGTTCGGATTCGTCCACATGCACGAGGACGGTCTTGTAAGACATGATGCGCTCCATAGGGTAAGCAACTGACCTCGTTTAGACCGGACGAGATAGGTCAGGAATTTTGAGCGGCATCAAAACATAGGCATGGGATGAGGGCGCGTCCTAAAATATGGAAACACTCTTTCCTTCAAAGGAGGAGGCGCAAGTGGTACATGCTCGTTTCCGGTTCTATGCGGAACTCAACAATTTCCTGCCGTTTGCACAACGCTGGCGTTTCGTGCGTCATGCCTGCGCCCGTGAAGCAACGGTCAAGCACATGATCGAGGTGCTTGGTGTGCCGCATACCGAGGCCGATCTCATTCTCATCAATGGCAAATCTGTCGGTTTTTCCTATCGCTTGCTGGATGGTGATGAGGTGAGCGTCTATCCTGCCTTCAGGATGCTTGATGTAGAAACAGCAATGCTACGCCCGCCGCTTGAAGCGCCTATCCGTTTCATCGCCGATGCGCATCTGGGGCAGTTGGCGAGGAATTTGCGCATGCTGGGTTTTGATGTGCTGTATCGCAATGATTATCCTGATGCCGAAGTGGCGCGCATCGCTGCAGGGGAAAATCGCGTGGTCTTGACTCGCGATCGCGATTTGCTGATCCGCAGGGAAATTCGTTACGGCTGTTATCTGCACTCGTTGTTCGCTGACGAGCAAGCTGTCGAAGTGCTGGCCCGTTTTCGCTTGGCGGAAGCGGCGCATGCTTTCAGCCGCTGCCTTAGTTGCAATGGCTTGTTGCGGCAAGTGGAAAGGGAGCTTGTCGCGCATCGTATACCTGCACACAGTCAGGAGCACTACGACATCTTCTACGAATGCGATAGTTGCGCCCAAGTGTATTGGGAGGGCTCGCATGTAGAGCGCATGCGTTTGCGAGTGGCGCGCATGCTTGGCAAGTAGTAATACCCCATGTTGGGCCCGTTGAGACAACTCAATCCGTGACGACAGGAGTTGGGCTACGTTTGTCTTATTGACTACTTCAACGTTACGGATAAATTGCGCTTTGTCGACGTCACGATGTTCTATACCGCCGAAAGCGGCGGTGTTCGAACCTACCTTACGGCCAAGGGCAATTGGCTGTCGCAACGGACTGACATCGAACACTTCGTGGTCGCTCCTGACCTGATCGATGGCAAGCTGGGCGAAAAATTTATCGGGGTTCCCAGCGTGCCGATTCCTTATGCAAGCGGTTATCGCATGCCGTGGTCGTGCCGCCTGGCAGCGCATCGTATCGCGCAGCTTGAGCCTGATCTCATTGAAGTTGGAGATCCTTACCAGTTGGCATGGGCAGCCTTGCGCGTAAAGGATAAGCAGGATGTGCCGGCAGTCGCGTTCTGTCACTCCGACTTGCCGCGCCTGGTTGGACGGCGCTTTGGTACGAGTGCGCAACGCATTGCGACGCGCTATCTGCGTGCGTTGTACCGGCACTTTGATCTCGTGCTTGCACCTAGTCGTGTGATGGTGCGAAAGCTGTGCGAGATCGGCGTGCCGAACGTGGTACATCAACCGCTCGGCGTGGACACAGCCTTGTTCTCGCCAAGCCGCAGGAACCCATCCTTGCGCACTCGGCTGGGCTTGCCTCAAGAGACGCGGCTTTTGATCTATGCCGGCCGCTTCAGCCGCGAGAAACGCTTGCCGCTGCTGCTGGATGCAGTGCGTCGGCTCGGCAATCCTTATCATCTGCTGATGGTAGGCGGCGGAGTACGGTTGCCTCCGTCGCCTCACGTGACTTGCCTGCCTTTCCAGCGCGACGCACAGTCGTTGGCGGAGTTGATTGCAAGCTGCGATGCGCTGCTGCATGCCGGCGATCAGGAAACCTTCGGCCTGATCGTGCTCGAAGCGATGGCCAGCGGCATTCCTGTCGTCGGGGTCGCGGCGGGCGGTGTGGGCGAGCTGGTCGATTCCGATACCGGCGTACTGGTCTTGCCAGGCAGTGCACAAGCGCTTGCGGAGGGGGTGGACCATTTGTATTGCCAGGATATTGCTGTGCTCGGGACCAATGCGCGACGCAAGGTAGCGGACGGCTATGCATGGGAACGAGTAATGTCGCAACTGATGCATCATTATGCCGGCTTGTTTGCCGCGCATGAACATTCCCTGTTCGGACTTGAGGCCTCCTATGTCGGTAAGTGATGCACTATGCGTATCCATTCATGATGTCGCGCCGCAGACTTGGCCGCAGTGCGAGTATTTGCTGCGGGCGATCCGTGCTGTGGCGGATATTCCGGTGACCTTGCTGGTGGTGCCGGCTTATCATCGTCAAAATACGCCGGACAGTTCCTTCGACCGCAGATTGGAGCAGCGGCTGGTGCATGGCGACGAACTGGCATTGCACGGCTACATGCATCTGGATGATGCGCCACGCGCATCGAGCCTGCGCGAGGCCTGGGTGCGGCATGTCTATACCCGCTCGGAAGGCGAGTTCTATGCGATCGATCGCGCCGAGGCAAGCAGGCGACTTGCGCTCGGCTGCAAATGGTTCGCGCAACGCGGCTGGCCGCTTGAAGGTTTTGTTGCGCCAGCCTGGTTGATGGGGCCGGGGGCGTGGCAGGCGCTTGCCGAATTTCCATTCAATTACACCACGACAATGCGCCGGTTTCATTGGCTGCCGAAGGGATGTGCCGTGTATTCGCCCAGCCTGGTCTATACGGTACGCAGCCCCTGGCGACGCTATGCATCGCGCGCGTGGAATGAAATCGCCTGTCGCAGCTTGCACTGCAACCCGCTACTGCGTCTTAGCCTGCATCCAGTAGATGCCGCTTATCCCGACATCGTGCGACATGCACAGCGCGTCATTGCCGATGCGTTGCAGGTGAGGAAGCCGATGACCAAGGCGGTGTTTGCGCGCACTGTCAGTGCCAATATGCGTAATCTTGCTTTTTCAGCAGATCGCCAAACATGTCAGCCGCCATGGGGGCGCTGAAATAGTAACCCTGCATGCTGTCGCACTCGTTGTCGCGCAAGAACTCGAACTGTTGCTGCGTTTCCGCGCCCTCGGCCACTACACTGCATTCCAGGGTGTGAGCTAGGCTGATGATGGCGCGGGTGATGGCGGCATCGCCACGGTTGGCAGGTGCTCTTTGCACGAAGGAGCGATCGATCTTGACGGCGTTGATCGGAAACTGTTTCAGGTGGGCAAGCGAAGAATAGCCGGTGCCGAAATCATCGATCGAGACGCTGATTCCCATGTCGGCAAGCCCGTGCAGCACTTTGGAGGCTTTGTCTGGATCGGCCATCATGACGTTTTCCTTGACTTCAATTCCGAGAAAGCGCGCATCCAGCCCGGTATCTTCAAGAATGGCTGCAATGTTCTCCAGCAGATCGCCATCGTTCAGCTGGCGCAGCGACAAATTGACCGATACCAGCAAACGGGCCGGACTGGTTTCCTGCCATTGTCGGTTTTGCAGGCATGCCGTGCGCAACGCCCAATAGCCGATCGGCACGATCAGGCCCGTTTCTTCTGCAATCGGAATGAAGCGATCCGGCGATATCAGCCCCAGAGGAGCATGCCACCAGCGCAACAAGGCTTCTACGCCGGTGATGCGTTTGTTCAGCAAGTCAATCTTCGGTTGGTAGTGAAGAGAGAATTCGCCTCGTTCTAGCGCGCTGCCAAGCGCATATTCAAGCATCCGTCGTTCCTTGGCATGGCGATGGATTTCCGCTGAGTAGTAGCAGTATTTGTTGCGTCCCATTTCCTTGGCACGGTACATGGCGATGTCGGCGTTCTTGAGCAGGGTTTGTGCATCCCTGCCATCGTTCGGATAGCTGGCGATGCCAATACTGGTGCTAACAGTGAGTGGTTCCTTGTCTCGCAGGAACGGCGGCTTGAAGGCCGCCAGGATCTTTTCCGCGATGATGCCGCCGCGGTGCGGTTCGTCAATGTTTTCCACCAGCACGACGAATTCATCTCCACCGAGCCGGGCTACCGTGTCGGATTCCCGCAGAATCCCTCGCAGCCGCACTGCGGTTTCCTGCAGCACCTTATCGCCGATTGGATGGCCGAGCGTGTCATTGATGTGCTTGAAGCGGTCGAGATCGAGAAAGAGGATTTCTAGCGATTTTCTCGGCCGCTCGGCCACGTTCAACGCATGTTCGAGACGCTGATGAAACAGGACGCGGTTCGCCAAACCGGTCAGCGAATCGTAATGCGCCATATAGGCCATCTGCTCCGTGGACTTGCGTCTTTCAGTGATGTCACGCGCAATGAAGAGCGATGCTGGCCGGCCATTGTGCATGAAAGGCGAGGAGTTGATTTCGACATCAATGACTAAACCATCCAAACACAGCAGTTTTTCCTCAATGGTGGAAACCGCTTCTCCGCCAGCCAGACGTGCAAGTCTTACACGGACCAGGTCGCGAAAATCCGGGTGCACGAAGTCATAGACTGAACGGCCGACGATGTCGTCCGCGCTCTTTGCATGCAACAAGGCGCACGCCGCACAATTGGCGAAAACGAGGCGTTCGTCCTGCTGCACCAGGATGGCATCCGGAGAAATTTCCACCAGCGTGCGGTATCTTGCTTCCGCTTCGCGCAAGGCGGCCTCTGCCTGTTTGGCCTCCGTCACATCCTGTACGGTGCCGAGCAGGGCGGTATCCTCGGGCAACGGGCCATGCTGGACGTCGCCGCGTGACAAGACGACACGAATGCCCAAAGGCGTGCAGATGCGAAGTTCGACCTGGAAAGACACGTCTTCACGCAGGCTGCGCTGTACCGCCTGATCGATCAGGGGCAAGTCGTCCGGAAGGATCATTGCGTAGATATCTTGCAGGCTCGGCGAAAAAGTTTCGGCATCAACGCCGAAAATCCGGTACATCTGGTCGGACCAGATGACTTTATTGCTGGCGATATGCCAGTGCCAGCTACCGATCTGAGCGAGCTGCTGGGCATCGGCGAGCTGTTTCTCGACTTGCTTGCGGTGCTCGATATCGGCCAGCAGCGCGTTGGTTCTTTCATGCACGCGCTGTTCAAGCATGTTGCGTTCTACAATCAGCCTGCTTTCCGATATGCGGCGCTGCTGCATCAGACCAGCCAGTACCAGTCCCATTGTCCCGATCACGCTGATATAAGTCATCAGCAAGAGCAGCGAGGTATCTACGTTGGGCAATGCAAAGGGGCCGTGCGCCTGGGCTGTATTCCACACTGCAATGATTCCAATGGCACCGGTGACCCAGGTTACTGCCTGTAATGGAAAACGGAAGGCGGCCCAGAGTACGAAGCAGATCGGCAAATAAGCCAAGGGCAGGTTATTGAAGCTGCCGCCGAAGAGCAATTGGCTCACGCTCAACATCAGTGTGGCGAATGCTGCGGCTTCTGCGGCCTTGATGCGCCCCCATTCAATGGAGTCGGAGATTTTCCATGACAGCAGCAAGGGGGCGGCAATGATCATGGCATTGGCGTCGCCGGCCCACCAAGTCAGCCAGTCGAAGGCGATGGTCTTTGCGCCCATGCCATAAACGGCGGCAAGGGTGGCAGCACCTATCGTGGCCGGAATCATGCTGCTTGCCATGACGATGGCGATGAAGCGGAATACTTTTTCGTGATAGACCACATCGGTGCGTCGCGCGAACACACGTTGTATTAGCCAGGTTGCCATCATTGTCTCGGCGGCACCGCTGGCTCCCACCAGGATGGCCGCAGCAGGCGGCAGGTTGCTGTTGTAGTAGGCAGCAAGTGTTGCCCCAAGCCAGACCGCGGGAGCCATCTCCAGCCCCCAGACAAGGCAGGCACACAGTGCTATTGCTGAAGACGGCCACAGCGGGCTGGCCATGCTTGCCGGGAGGATAAAATGCCGTGCCAGCATGGCTGTGAGCGCATACCCGGTCGCCACGAGTGCAATCTTGCCAAGATAGATCGCCATTCGGTTGACGGAAGTCGATGCGAGTTTGGCGACGTGGGTGGCACAGTGGTTGATAAGCCTCATCCAAGGCCTTTCAATGAATTGCAACGACGATAAGTCGACGTTGACATTTCCTTACTATAAAACACATGAACCGATGGCAGTTTGAAGGCGCTCAAACTGCCTGATGTGTGATGCCGGATAGATATAAGACTTGTCCCTATGCAGGGGGTTCCGGCAATACAGGGATTGTGCGCAGGGAGAAAAGTCCTGCAAACCGTTTCCGTTAACGCAAATGGCAGATCGTCAAACATTTGTCCTTTGGCACAAGCCCCACGTGAAACAACATCGTCTCTCATAATTCCCGGGATTTTACGTGCAAAAAAGCAATCTTTCTGAGATTCTTTAAAGCAATACGCTATAGTTTCAGAAAGGAAATTGTTGTCTGATGTAGCAACATTCCCGACAACACGCCTCCCACGACTATAAGAAGATGAGACAAACTCTTTTGCGCTTGTTGATCGGTGCGGCTTTTGCGCTTTCTTCCGCCCATGTTTTTGCGGCCGGTGAGCAAACGGACATCATTCGTTTTGACATCAGCCGTTTCGATGTGCAGGGAAATTCCTTGCTTGCGCCCGAAGCGGTTGAAAGGGCGGTGGCGTCGTATGTTGGCAAGAACCGCGACTTTGGCTACGTGCAACGTGCGTTGGAAGCGCTGGAAGAGGAATACCGCAGGATCGGCTACAACGTTGTGCAGGTCGTCTTGCCTGAACAGGAACTCAACCAGGGCGTGATCAAACTGCGGGTCGTCGAAAGCAGGCTTGGGACGGTGCGTATTGAGGGCAATACCACGCATGATGAGGCGAATATCCGCAACAGCCTGCCGGGACTGCGTCCAGGCGAGGCACCGAATATTGGCCGCGTGTCTTCCAGCCTGAAGCTTGCCAATGAAAATCCCTCGAAGAAAGCCGCCTTGCAATTGCAGGGCGGCGACAAGGACGATGAAGTCGATGCCGTTCTCAATATCACTGATGAAAGGGTGTGGAAGCTCTCTGCCACCCTGGATAATACCGGGAACCAGAGCACCGGGAATACGCACTTCACCGTGCAGGCACAGCATGCCAATGTCGCTAATCTCGATCATGTTCTAAGCCTGCAATACACCACCACACTGGAGAAGCCCAAGCAGATCAGTGTCTACGGTGCCGGCTACCATATCCCGTTGTATGCGTTGGGCGATTCGATCGATCTGTACGCCAACTATTCAGACGTCGATTCCGGCTCCGTCACCGCTGGCATCTTCACTTTGCAGGTAAGCGGACGCGGCGCGGTCTTCGGTGGTCGTTACAACCACAACCTGAAGCGCATCGGCGAGTACGAGCACAAGTTCAGCTACGGGATCGATTACAAGGCTTTCCAGAACAACGTTTCATTGTCGGGCACCCAGCTCGGCAATGATGTTTCCGTGCACCCGCTTTCTGTTGCCTACAACGGCACGCTTGGTCTGGCTAAGGGCGAGTTCAGTTTTGGCGTGACGGCAATGCACAATCTGCCGGGCGGAACACGTGGGAGCCAGGACGATTTTAATCGGGCGCGCGCCGGTGCACCGGCAGGCTATAACATCCTGCGCTACAACGCCGGCTTCAACCATGTCCTGCCGCAAGACTGGCAAATGCGCCTGAATCTTGCCGGTCAATATACGCGCGATCCGCTTATTCCCGGCGAACAGTTCGGTGCGGGCGGCGCCGGCTCAGTGCGCGGTTTCGCCGAGCGCGATCTTTCCAATGACTACGGCTATCTGTTCAATGCCGAGGTCTACACGCCGAATTTCTGTACCAGCATGCAGCGTCTGCCGATGCAATGCCGCACCGTGTTGTTCTACGACACCGCCAGTGTGTCGCGCGTCGCCCCCTTGGCGGGCGAGCAGGCGCAAGGATCGATCGGCAGCATCGGCCTCGGCTTGCGCGTTGCTGTCGATCAGTACATGTCGCTGCAGTTCGATTATGGCCAAGTGGTTGATGCCGGCGTATCGCAGAACAAGGGTGACCGCAAGCTGCATTTCCGTCTTGTCCTGAATTACTAGTGGATCAACCAGATGAATTTAGTGAACTTACTTCGAAGCGCGGCCCGGCTCCTTCCTCCTTGCAGGGGGAAGGTTGGGATGGGGGTAGGGAGGTTGATCAGTAGTATGCATTTGCTCAACCCTCACACCCCCACCCTAACCCTCCCCCTACAAGGGGGAGGGAATATGTCAGCCTATTGCTAGAGGCAAGGAGCGATCATGAATAACCGCGCTGCTCTCCATGATCTGCACGCCATGCGCCGCCGCTTGTTGTCCGTTCTGGTCGCAGGCTGCTTTGGTTCCGCACTCGCCAACCCGCTCGGACCGCAAGTGGTCAACGGGCAAGTCAGTTTCGTCAATCAAGGTAATGCGTTGACGATCATCAACTCCCCCGGTTCCATCATCAACTGGCAAGGTTTTTCCATCGATCAGAACGAAGTCACCCGCTTCATTCAGCAGAACCCGAACAGCACTGTTCTCAATCGCATCGTCGGGCAAGACCCGTCACGCATCCTCGGCGCATTGCAATCCAACGGCCGCGTCTTCCTGATCAACCCGAACGGCATCCTGTTCGGCAAAGGCGCGCAAGTGGATGTGAACGGTCTCGCCGCTTCCACGCTGAATATCGGCAACGACGATTTCATCAAGGGCAAGTGGAATTTCCAAGCCGGTGTCAAGGCAGGCGACCTCAAGAACGAAGGCACAATCAATACGCCTGCAGGCGGGCTGGTTTACCTGATCGCGCCGAATGTGGAAAACAGCGGCATCATCACCTCGCCCAAGGGTGAAGTGCTGCTTGCCGCCGGTCGCAGTGTGCAACTGGCCGATTCGGCTAATCCCGATCTGCACGTCGTCGTAAGCGCGCCGGAAGATCGTGCGTTGAACCTCGGACAGATCGTCGTGCAAAGCGGCAAGGCGGGCATTTATGGCGCATTGATCAACCAGCACGGCATTGTCAGCGCCGATAGCGCGGAGGTGGGCGCGAATGGCAAGATCGTGTTCAAGGCAAGCAAGGAGTCGATTCTCGATTCGGGCAGCCGTACCAGCGCCACGGGCGCGGGCAAGGGCGGCGACATTCACATCCTCGGCGAGCACGTGGGTCTGGCCGGGGGCGCCAAGGTCGATGCTAGCGGCCAACTCGGCGGCGGCACGGTGCTGATTGGCGGCGACTACCAGGGCAAGAACCCGGATCTGCAAAATGCCAGCCGCACCTATGTCGATCGGGAAGCTGAAATCAAGGCCGATGCGATCCAGAACAGCGATGGCGGCAAGGTGATCGTCTGGTCGAATGATTTCACGCGCAACTACGGGCGAATCTCGGCGAAAGGCGGCGCGCAGGGAGGCAATGGCGGCTTCGTTGAATCGTCCGGCAAGAAGAAGCTCGATCATCATGCGAAAGTGGAGGTAAGTGCGCCGAAGGGAAGCGGCGGTACGCTCTTGCTCGATCCGGCGGCGATCACGATTGTCGGCGGCAGCGGAGATGGCGCAGCCACGCCCGATGGCACGGCTACCTTCCTTGGGTCGTCCATCACAGGCACGGTTAACTTCGCCGACGGCGATCTCACCAGTACCGGCGTATCCAACATTTATCAGTCCGAACTGGAGGGGCTGGCTCCGGGTACCCATCTCATCCTCGAAGCGACCGACCTCATCACCGCGACCGGCACTTTTTCCAATTTGGTGACGCTGCCGAACAACTCGAATCTGACGCTGCGCACCCGCAACGCATCGAGCGACGGCACCGGCAATATAGGGATCAATCTGGTCAGCAGCACAGACACCTCCAACCTGGAATTCAAGACCCAGGGCACGGGCACCATCACGATGCAAACCGGCACCGGTACCTCTCCGCAAGCTGCCACCATTAACGTCGGCAAGCTGACTACCGATGGCGGCCAGGTATCGCTCAGTGCGAGCGGCAATGTCGTGGTCCGGGGGATCGTGACAACGCCGTCGGCAAACGGCAATGGCGGCAATATTTCGATCAGTGCGTCGGGAGGCTTTCTATCGCTTGGGGGCGCCAATATCGACGCCCGAGGCAATTCGGGCACCACAGGCAACGTGACCTTGAGTTCCGCCGGCGATATCAGCATGCAGAACGGCACGACGATCTACGGCAACCAGCTCAAGATCGCTTCCGTATCAGGCGTGCATGGCACGGCAACCACCGATACGATGGCAACGCAAGTCAGCACGCTCAACGTGATCAACGGCGGCACCGGAGACATTCGCATCAGCAATGCCGGCGGTAATTTGTCGATTGACGACATCGGCTCCACTGGCTATGGCATGCGGCAAATGACGAGCGGGCAGGGCATCTTCGTCACCAATGCCACCGGTTATGGCATCACGGTCAATAATCAGATCGTCACCAACAACGGACCGGTCAGCTTGACCGGTCCTGCAGCGCTGACGCTGACCGCTTCCAACCCGATTGCCACCGGCACCGGCAACATTACGCTTGCCACCTCGGATGCTGAAGCGCTGCTCAGCATGCCGGCCGGTTCTTCGGTTAGTAGCGCCGGTGGCGCATTCATTACGCTCAAGTCCGACAAGATGTCGCTGCTGGGAACGATCAACGCCGGGACCACGGGCGGCATCGTCAAGCTGGCGCCGGTCAATGCCAATCCCATCCATTTGGCGACTGTCGGCACCGACTCGACTGCCAATACATTGGAGCTGGCGGCTGCCGAACTGAATTCGATCACCGCAAGCACGCTGGTGGTAGGAGATGCCACCAGCGGCGCAATTGACATCAAGGAAGACC
>Ga0207657_10007757_pt1 | contig 10960 bp, 10 predicted proteins | sample KBSC33metaG_FD_184316 | JGI IMG/M metagenome (GOLD analysis project Ga0207657, IMG submission 184316) | Corn rhizosphere microbial communities from Kellogg Biological Station, Michigan, USA - KBS C3-3 metaG (SPAdes) (version 2) | ecosystem: Host-associated > Plants > Roots > Rhizosphere > Soil ... | reverse complement strand
CAGTAGCAACCATATCGGATGAACTACACGGCCATGTCCGATTTCCGGTAAACTCGCCTGTTACTTACCCTGTTTTTCAGCCATCGGTCCAGGATCAACCATGCAAGACAACGCTACCGCGCCTTCCAACCTCGTCGACTACGTCACGTCGTGCACCCTGCCGACGCCGTGGGCGCAGTTCACCATGCATGCGTTCGTCGAACATGCGACCGGCAAGGAGCATCTCGCGATGACCCTGGGCGACCTGTCGACGGGCGACGCCCCGCTGGCGCGCATCCACTCGGAATGCCTGACGGGCGACGTGATGTTCTCGCAGCGCTGCGACTGCGGCGCCCAGCTGGAAAGCGCGCTGCGCCGCATCGCCGACGAAGGCCGCGGCATCCTGCTGTACCTGCGCCAGGAAGGCCGCGGCATCGGCCTCGTCAACAAGATCCGCGCTTACCGCCTGCAGGAAGCGGGTGCCGACACGGTCGAGGCGAACCTGCAACTGGGTTTCCACGCCGATGCGCGCAACTATGAACTGGTGCTGCCGATGCTGCAACAGTTCGGCATCGAATCCGTGCGCCTGATGACGAACAACCCGCGCAAGATCGACGCCCTCGGCAAGCTGGGCATCCAGGTCGCCGAGCGCGTGCCGCTGCTCGTCAACCGCAACGCCTACAACGACAATTACCTGAACACGAAGCAGGCCAAGCTGGGGCACATGATGAACCCGGTGACCGAAGCCGCGCTCGACAGCGAAGCATAAAGCACGCGGCGGGCCCTTCTTCTGGCAAGATGGAACCAGTCCTCTTGCCCGCCGAAGGATGGAATGCGCCCTTTTCCGCCCACCCGCCGTATCCTGCCGGCCCTGATCGCGGCCGCCGTCCTCGGCGCCGCCGTGTCGCTGGCCGTCGCCGCGGGCAAGGGAGTCGCCCAGCGCGAGAAGCCCGTGCCGCAACCTCCCCTCGTGATTCCGCCCGCCACGCCGCCGGCGACGACGCCGCCCGCGCCCGGCCCCGGCGAGACGGACGAGACGGCCGCGCTGCCCACGCCCTCCAGCGCCGCCCAGACGCTGTATTCCGCCGCCAGGGCCGACCTGTTGCAGATCCGCATGCTGCTGAAGAGCGGCCGCAGCCAGTCCACCGTCGGCTCCGGCTTCCTCGTCGGCACGGGCAACCTCGTGCTGACCAATTACCACGTCGTGTCGCAGATGGCGCTCGACCCCGACGTGTACATCGGCGAATACGTCGATACGGACGGCAAGAGCGGTCCCGTCGAACTGCTCGCGGTAGACGTGCTGCACGACCTGGCCGTCGTGCGCGTCGACCGCAACGGCAGCGGCTTCTTCCAGGTGCCCGAGCGTCCCGTGAAACTCGTGCAGGGCCAGTACCTGTATTCGCTCGGCAACCCGCTCGACCTCGGCTTCGCCATCTCGGAAGGCTCGTACAACGGCATCGTCACGCGCAGCTTCTATGAGCAGCTCATTTTCACCGGTCCCATCAATTCGGGCATGAGCGGCGGCCCCAGCGTGACGGCGGCGGGCGTCGTGGTCGGGGTGAACGTGTCCAAGCGCCTCGACGGCGAACTGGTCAGCTTCCTCGTGCCCGTCAGGTACGCCCAGGAATTGCTGGGCCGGGTCGCCGTGCAGCCGCATGCGCCGAAGAACTTCAACCCGTTGATCGGGCAGCAATTGCTGGCGCACCAGCGCGCGTTGATCGACCGCCTGCTGGGCGAACCGCTGTCGATCCGCACGATGGGGCCGTACCAGGTGCCCGTGCGCGAATCGCAGCAGTTGCGCTGCTGGGGCCGCTCGAACTTCCGCGCCGAGGCGGAATTCACGCTCGACGCCGTCAGCTGCGCAATGGAGGCGGCGATCTATGTGTCGGACACGCAGCAGACGGGCCATGTGTCGATGACACACCAGGTGATCCGCTCCAGCTCGCTGCATCCGCTGCAGTTTGCCGTGCTGGCCAGCTCGCGCTTTCGCGTCGACAGCCTCGGCGCCGGCCGCGACACGCGCCTCACCCGCCCCGCCTGCGCGGAAATGTACGTGCACACGGCCACCCTGCCCGTGCGCGCGGTGACGTGCGTGCGCGCCTACCGCAAGTTCGCCGGGCTGTACAACTTCACCCTGCTGGCCGCCAGCACGGACGACCCGAACGCGAACCTGCTGAGCCGACTCGATCTTGCGGGCGTCTCGTACGAAAACGGCATGCGCGCGACGCGCGCGTTCCTGTCTGCGCTCGGGCGCAGCCACGCGCGCGCGGGTAGCCGGTGATGGGCCCGTGGTTCGTGGAATTATTGGCCCGGAACGGCGACGTGCTGCAGCGCCAGTGCGTGGATAAATTGCCCATCCGTATAGGCCGCGGCTATGGCAACGACGTGATCCTCGACGACGATTACGCGGCGCCCTCGCACGCCATCGTCGAACCGGATGCGGGCGGGCACCTGGTGCTGCGCGACCTCGGCAGCAAGAACGGCATCGTCGTCGCCGGCAAGCGCCGCCAGGACGCCGTGCTGGCCGGCGACACCGTCGTGCGCATCGGCCATACGTCACTGCGCGTGCGCGCGGCCGATTGTCCCGTCGCGCCGGAACTCGTCGACCACACGCTGCACGGCTGGGAAGGCGTAGTGCCGGGCGCCGTGGGCCTGCTGCTCACGGGATCCATCGCGCTGCTGGCGCGCTGGCTCAGCGACGCGGAATTCTTCGAGCCCGCGCGCTATGCCGAGGCGCTGGCCGGCGGCCTCGCGGCCGCGCTGCTGTGGGGCGGCGCCTGGGCCTTCGCCAACCGCCTGTTCGGACGCCACGCCCGCCTGGGCCGGCACCTGTTCGTGTTCGGCTGCGGCATCACGGCCCTGGCCGGCTGGATCGCGCTCGGCAGCCTGCTCGCCTATGCATTCTCGGCCGAGAGTATTACGCACTTCGGCTCTCACCTGGTCACCGTGCTGGTGGCCGGGATCGTTTATTTTCACCTGAGCACGATCCGCCCGCGCAACCACGTGCGCTACCGCTGGATCTGCGCGGGCCTGGCCGTGCTGTCGTCCAGTCTCATCCTCGCCGGCAACGTACAGCGCACGGGGCGCTTTTCCGACGAGTTATACATGTCGGTGCTGTTGCCGCCGACCATGCGCTTGAGCCCCGATCACGGCGTGGACGAGTTCATGCGCGACGTCGAGGCGATGAAGGGCCCGCTCGACCGCAGCCGCGGGCGCAAGCCGGGGGATGACCAGATCGGCGATTGAACGCGTGGCATGTCGAAAACCGCCAGCCCCGCTCGTCGTATGAACGAGGCCGCATTCCGCGGCTTGGCCACGACAGGAGAATCCGATGTCCAGACTGAAAGTCCAATGCTTCTCCGTTTCCCTCGACGGCTACGGCGCCGGTCCGCACCAGAGCCTGCACAACCCGCTGGGCGAGCGCGGCGAGGAACTGCACCAATGGTTCCGCGGCACGCGCACGTTCCAGCGCATGCTGGGCGATGAAACGAAAGGGGCCGACGGTCCGGACGAGGATTTCGCCGCCCGCAGCTTCGACAACATCGGCGCCTGGATCCTGGGCCGCAACATGTTCGGGCCGGTGCGCGGCCCCTGGCCGGACGACAGCTGGAAAGGCTGGTGGGGCGACGAACCGCCCTATCACGTTCCCGTCTTCGTCCTGACACACCACGCCCGCGCCCCGCTCGAGATGCAGGGCGGCACGACGTTCTACTTCGTCACGGACGGCATCGAGGCAGCCCTCGACCGCGCGCGCCAGGCCGCCGGCGGCAAGGACGTGCGTGTCGGTGGCGGCGTGTCCACGATCCGCCAGTACCTGCGGGCTGAACTGGTGGACGAGATGCACCTGGCCATTGCGCCGGTCCTGCTGGGTGCGGGCGAAGCGCTGCTCACCGGGATCGACCTGCCCGCGCTCGGATTCAAGTGCACGGAACACGTGCCCACGGCGCTGGCCACGCACGTGGTGCTGAGCAAGGCCTGACGATCAGGACAGCGGGATCGTGAGCCTGGCGATTTCGACGGAGCCGTCTTCGTCGAAGATCGGACAACGCTCGGCGATCTCGACGGCCTCGTTGAAATCCGCCGCGTCGACGACCGAATAGCCGCACAGCGAACTGGCGGATTCCTTCGGCCCGAGCAGGCGGCGCGGGATCTCGACGGCGCTGTGCGTGAGGCTGCCGCGCTCGATGACGCGCGAGCCCATGCTGTCGAACCAGGTGGCCCAGCGCGACAAATCGTGGCGCGTGTCGGAATCGGCGCCGGGCGCCCCGTGGTACACGAACAGGAAACGTTCCATGGCTTCCTCCTGTGGTTGCTCGGCTCGACGTTAGCAGAACCGCGATGCGAACGCCGCACCCGTGACTTTTGACAATCCGGCAAGGATGGCCGATCATCCCCGCATGAGCTTCCTGCGCCGCAACGCCGTCTTCGTGTCCGCCTGGATCCTGTTCTGGATCCTGATGGTCCTCGTCGCCGTGCAGGATTTCGTGCGCAACGAGCACAGCCATGCGATCTGGAAACCGCTGCTGTGGGAAGGGTCATCGGCGCTCGTCGTCAGTGCGCTGGCCCTCGTCCAACTACGCTGGTCGCAGCGGGATGACGGCCTGCTGGGCCTGCCTTCGCGCTGGTTCGCGCACCAGGCCCGCTGGCTGCCGATGTACTGGATCGCCTTCGTGCCCCTCGCCTTCGGCCTGCGCCACGCCGTCTACGCCGCCGTCGGCGAGACCTACCGCCACGACACCGTGCCGCAGCTGTTCCTGTACGAATCGATGAAGATCACGATCTTCTTCGGCCTGTTCATGGCGATCCGCTTCGGCGTCAAGTCGTACCGCGCCCTGCTGGAAGAACGGCTGCGCGCGGAGCGGGCAAACGCGCTGCTGCACCAGGCGCGGCTGCAGCAGCTCGGCCAGCAGATGCAGCCGCACTTCCTGTTCAATGCGCTCAACACGGTGTCGGCCCTGATTTACACGGACCCGGCGCGTGCCGACGCGATGCTGATGCAGCTTGCCGACGTCCTGCGCGAGACCCTGGCGCTGGGCGAGCGCCACGCCGCGCCGCTCGGGACGGAACTGCGCCTCGCGCGCGGCTATGCGGACGTGATGGCGGAGCGCTACGCCGACCGCGTCGCCATCGCCTGGCAGGTGGACGACACGCTGCTCGACCGCGAAGTGCCCGTGATGAGCCTGCAGCCGCTGCTGGAAAACGTGTTCAAGCACACGGTCGAACGGCGCCGCGGCGTCACGCGCATCGGCGTCTCGGTCTGCCGCGAAGGCGACGAACTCGTGCTGGGCGTCGAAGACGATGCGGGCCGGCTGGCGGCTTTGGCGCGCCCCGGCGGCATCGGCCTTGCGAACCTGCGCGCGCGCCTGGCCGCGCTGTATGGCGACGCGGCGCGGCTGGACCTGACGGCCCGGCCTGAGGGCGGCGTGCGTGCCGTGGTGAGATTGCCGTGCTGAGGTTGCAATGCGTCTTTTGATCGTCGACGACGAGCGCCCGGCGCGCATGCGGCTGCGCCACCTGCTCGCGCAGCAGGACGGCATCGCCGCCGTCGAGGAAGCGGCGGACGGCATCGCTGCATTGGAACGCATCGCCAGCTTCCGCCCGGACGCGCTGCTGCTCGACATCGAGATGCCCGAGCTGTCCGGCATCGAACTGGCGGCGTCGCTGCCGGAGCCGGCGCCGCTCGTCGTCTTCGTCACCGCCTACGACCGCTACGCGTGCGACGCGTTCGATGCCGACGCCATCGACTACCTGCTCAAGCCCTGTGACGGCCCCCGCCTCGGCCGCGCGCTGGCGCGCCTGCGCGCGCGGCTCGCGACACGGCCGCAGACGGGCCAGCGCGCCGCCGCGCTGCCGCCGGCGCCGTTGGAACAGCTGCTCGTGAGCGAGCGCGGCGGCACGCGCATCGTGCGCATCGCGGACATCCAGTGGATCGAAACAGCCGACAACTACGTCGTGCTGCACACGGCCACCGGCAGCCCGCTGCTGCGCCAGACGCTGGCCGGCCTCGTCGAGCGCCTCGGCCCCGGCTTCGTGCGCTGCCACCGGCGTGCGGCCGTGGCCGTGCGCTGGATCGAGAAGGTGGTCACCTTGGACAAGGGCGACGGCGAACTGCTGCTGCGCGGCGGAGCACGCGTGCCGTGCAGCCGCCAGTACCGCGCCGACGTGCTGGCGCGGTTCTAGGACCTCATATCAGCAGGGTGGGCATTTGGGGCCGGGGGCCCCAAATGAAACGTGCCCACCCTACCAGTTCACCTCTACCGAAATAGGTTCCAGGCCGCTCAGCCTTCCAGCGCCGCCAGCAGGCGCGTGCCGACCGGCACACCCCAACCCGTGCACGCATCCCAGCCGGCCTTCGCCTCGTAGCTGCCATTGCTGCCGCTGGTGATGTCGCGCAGCGCGCCGCTGCCTGCCAGTGGTCCGTACAGCAGCGGATTGAGCCAGCCGACCGGCTGCGCCAGCTTCTGGTTCAACAGCGCCACGAGGCCGGCCCACAGCGGCGACACGGCGCTCGTGCCGCCGATCGTGAACGTCAGGTAGTCGACGCGCACCCGGTAGCCGGTCGCGGGCGACGCGTTGCCGGCCACGTCGGGCACGCCACGACCGACGCGCCCGCCCGGATTCACGGACGGCGGCACGCCGGCGCCCGCCTGCCACGACGGCTGGTCGAACACGTCGCTGACGCCGCCGCCCGTGGCGCTGCTGGTCGGATCGTCGTTCCACACGGTCTCGCTCGCTACCGTGTTGCCGCTGACGGTCAGGCGCGTGCCGCCGCAGCCCAGCACGTACGGGCTGGACGCGGGGAAATCGGCATGCGCCAGGCCGTCCGGCGTCCCGTTCTGCGGATTCTGGTCGCCCGACCCGGCATCGCCCGCCGCGCAGCACACGGTGACGCCCAGCGCGGCGGCAGCCTCGAACGCCTGGTCCATCGCGGCCAGGCCCTGCTCCGTCCATTCCGATTCCGGTGCGCCCCAGCTGATCGAGATCACGGACGGCTTGTGCTTGTCGTCGTGGACGGCGGCGAGGATCGCATCGACGAAGCCCTGCTCGCTGTTCGGCGCGAAGTACACGGCGATGGCGGCCTTCGGCGCGACGGCGCCCGCGACTTCGATGTCGAGCATCACCTCGGCATCCGCGCTCCATGGCAGCGACGGGCTGTTCTTGCCGCCGTCGACCGACACGGCCGTGACATGCGGCGCCGCCAGGCCCAGGCCCTTGAAGTAGGCCTTCAGGTCGGCGCTGCGATAGCCGCCGCCCAGCTCGAGGATGGCGATGCACTGGCCGCTGCCGTCCAGGCCTTGCGGGAAGTCATACAGCTTCGCCATGTCGATGCCGGAATATCCCGACGTGGCCTGCGCGTCCTCCGCCAGCACCGGGGCCGCCGCGGCCGCGACCGGCATCGACGCATTCAGCGCCGCCTGCGCGGACTCACGGGAGAATTTGAAATGCGGCCGCGCGATCGGCACGTCCTCGATGCCGAACACGCCTTCGACGATGCCGTCCAGCTCGGGCGGCAGGTGCACGGGCGCCGTGCGGCGGCGCGAGAAGCCGGCCGCGTGTTCGACCCGTTCGACCGCCGTGCCGAACGCGGCTGCCACCTGGCCCGTCGTGCCGGACAGGACGATGCTGCGCGCCGCCGGCCGGCGTTCGACGACGACGAGACCGGCCTTGTGCGCGAAGGCGGCGACGGCGTCGAGGTCGGCATCGCTGGCGCCGTGTTGCGCGGCGAACTCGGCGCGCGTCAGGTAGCGGCGCCGGCTCGGCATCGTCGCGAGCGCATGGGGCGCCAGCGGCACGCGGCGGCGCACGAGCACGGTGATGTTGCAGCGTTCGTCGGCCGGTGCCGGTCCGAGGGACCGCATCTCGGCAAGGGTTGTGGGCACGCTGCCCTGGAGTTTGACCATGATTCACCTCGTTCAAGGTTGACCCGGCATGCCGGGCGGATTCGTCCACACAGGTCGAGCAGAGGCTGCACCGGCTGGTTCCGGGCACCATCTGGCAGTGTGCGCGCCGGCCGGCAACGCCTCTTGATGCACAATAATTTTTGAATGCCGAGGGGATGGCAGTGTCCGAAATCACCGCAAAACCCGTGTATTTGAACTAAAATGATTGCGCTACTGTGAGCGCTAACATTCAAATACAAGGAGACAACATGATCGACAGGAATCGGCGGGGCCTGGTCCTTGCCGCCGGCGGTGCGCTGGCGACGGGTGCGGTGGGGGGAATGGCGTGGGCGGCGCCAAGCGACCGCAAGCTGGGCTATGCGATCGTCGGGCTCGGCACCTATGGCCTGGACGTCATCATTCCGCAGTTCAAGAATTGCCGGAACAGCCGCCTCGTCGCACTGGTCAGCGGCGATGCGGCCAAGGCCAAAAGCGTGGCGCAGCAATACGGCGTCCCGGAAAAAAACATCTATAACTACGAGAACTACGACAGCATCCGCAACAACCCGGACATCGACATCGTCTACATCTGCCTGCCCGTTTCCATGCATGCAGAATATACGATCCGTGCGGCCAAAGCCGGCAAGCACGTGCTGTGCGAAAAGCCGATGGCCGTGTCGTCGGCCGAATGCGAGGCCATGATCGCGGCCTGCCGCCAGGCCGGCAAGAAGCTCATGATCGGCTACCGCTGCCACTTCGAGCCCTACAACCTGGAAGCACGCCGCATCGCGCGCTCGGGCGAGATCGGCACGCTGCGCTATTTCCGCTCGGAGCACGGCTTCAATTTCCGCGATCCGAACGCCTGGCGCCTGAAAAAGGCGCTGGCGGGTGGCGGTTCGATGATGGACATCGGCATCTACGCCCTGAACGCGGCGCGCTACATGACGGGCGAGGAACCCAGCGCCGTGTATGCGCAGGAAACGACGAACCGCAACGACCCGCGCTTCCGCGAAGTGGAAGACATGCTCGGCTTCCAGCTGGAATTCCCGTCCGGCGTCGTCGGCTCCTGCATGTCGATGTACAGCGCCAGCCAGAATCACATCCTGCTGGTGGGCGACAAGGGCCGCATCGACATGGAACCGGCCACCGCCTACCACGGCAACCGCATGTGGACCGGAAAAGATGGCCGCGAGCGCGAAGTCACCCCGCCGCCCGGCCCCGGCGCCACGCAGTTCGCCGGCCAGCTCGACCACATGGCGCAATGCGTGCTGCAGGATCGCGAACCGATCGTCGCCGGCGAGGAAGGCCTGCGCGACCTGCGCATCATCGAGGCGATCTACCAGTCGGCGCGCGAGCGCAGGCGCGTTGTGCTGAAAGCCTGACGCGCGCGGGATTGCTCAGTAAGGCGAGCCGGTGACGTCCAGCCGGACTTGCCAGACGGCGCCGGCCCCCGTCAGGAACAGCGTCCTGCCGTCGGCGCCGCCGAACGCGGCATTGGTGACGTTGGCGTCGGTACGGATCGTCGCCAGCTCCCGCCCCTGAGGCGAGAACACACGCACCCGTTGCGCCGGGTGCTCGGCCACATAAATATTGCCATGGCAATCGATGGCCATGCCGTCCGGGATATCCAGGCCGCTGACGATGTCCTTGCCCTGCCCCGGCACGCCGTTCACGATGGGATAGGCGCGCAACTGGCCGTCGCCCGCGTTCACATACAGCATGTCGCCGGCCGGCGACAGCGACACGCCATTCGGGTTCGGCCGGCTGCCATCGATGAGCGTCACCTTGCCGTCCGTGCCCACGCGGTACACGCCCGTGACGGGCTGGCCGCCGGGCGCCGCCGTCTTCTGGAAGTCCGGATCCGTGAAATAGATCGTGCCGTCCTTCGCGATGGCGATGTCGTTCGGGGAGTCGAATACATTGCCTTGATAAGTGCCCGCGATCGTCGCGCGCCTGCCGTCCGCGATGGCATAGCGCGACAGGGCCTTGTACTTGTGCGTGGCCGCGACGAGGTCGCCATGCGCGTCGACCGCCAGGCCGTTGCTGCCGCTGTCCTCGACGACCGTGCTCACGGTCCCGTCCGCCGCCAGCTTGCGGATGCGCGACGGATAACCAGGCCCCAGGCTGAAATCGGAAAAATACAGCGCATCCCTGATCCACACAGGGCCTTCGTACAGGCCCGCTTCCGTGCGCGACGGCTGGACGGCCGCGACCCGTTCCGCGCGCAGCTCGCCGGACGGCGCCTGGCCGCAGGCGGCCGCGGCGTGGGCTTCGGCCGCATGCGACAGGCCGAGCAGGACGCCGGCCAGTGTCAGGCAGCGGGATAAAGCGGGGACAGCGCGGAGATTGCGGGCCGGGTGAAGCATGGATGCCTTTCGTTCGTTAGTCGGAGAAAATCATTGTAGCGCCGCACGGTTGATAGCGCTAACTATTCGACTTCCAATTGTTTAAGTCAAGCCATGTTATTTTGAAAATGTATGATCGATATCTGAAATTCGAATTGGATTTATTTCTTTCATGCAGGCAGAATCTCAACTGTCTCCTCTATCTTCCTCCAAGAAAATAGATTCAGCCCGCTACCCAGCGGGCTTTTTTTTGTTCTTCACGGATCAGGCCTCGACGCCAGCCTGCCGCAGCGCCTCCCGCACTTCCCGCAGGCAGTCCCCGGCCACGGCACGCCCATGCTTCGAATCCCGCAGCGCCATGTGCCAGTGCCCGACGACGCCACGCAACTGCCCGGCATCGCCCGCGCGCTCGATGCGTGCGACAACTTCCTCGGCCAGCAGCCCCAGATGCGCGCGCGCCGCGCCGACCATGTAGCGCCTGACGCGCTCGAGACCGGCATCGCTGGCCATGGCAGTTCCACCGCATGGTGCAATGAGGTCCAGCGCCAGCAATTCCTCGATGATCGCCGCCACCTGCCCTGCCGGCATCAGCGGCGCCAGCGCCGCACACGACTTGCGGCCATCCAGCATGATCAGCACACTGCGCTGGCGGCCGTTCAGCTTCAGGGCGCGCCGCGTCACTTCGTCGCGGCCTTTTACGGTCTTGCCATACACGGTGTCGAGCAAAGACGAAAAGCGGAGGGAGGATTCGATGGA
>Ga0207657_10007755_pt1 | contig 10963 bp, 12 predicted proteins | sample KBSC33metaG_FD_184316 | JGI IMG/M metagenome (GOLD analysis project Ga0207657, IMG submission 184316) | Corn rhizosphere microbial communities from Kellogg Biological Station, Michigan, USA - KBS C3-3 metaG (SPAdes) (version 2) | ecosystem: Host-associated > Plants > Roots > Rhizosphere > Soil ... | reverse complement strand
TTGTCGCTTAGCAGGGCGCCGATGTCCGCGGCGGCACGCACGCTATCCGCATCGGCGCGGGTGCCGTCGACGAAATGAGTCACGACCCGCCCCGCCATCTGATCCGCCAGTGCGCGGAACTGCTGCTCCTGCTTCGGATTGACGAACTGGCCCGCCAGGATGAGGTGCAGCGGCCTATCCAACCGCCGTCCGGCTTCGGCCAGGGCGCGATAGAGAGGGAGGGGATGCGCTTTGGCGTGGTGCGCGATCCGGCCGAACTGCAGCACCGCCACGTCGGTTTCGCCGATGCCGAGTTCGGCGCGCCAGCGCGCGCGATCGGCGGGCCGGGATTCGAGCGCATCGCAATCCACGCCAAGCGGGATCACGGGGAGCTGCGGGATGGAGAAGCGCGTCGCCCCCATGCGCGCGTGGAGATATTCGGCCTCCGCCTGGATCGTCGCCAGCACCGCCTGCTTGGCAGCGTTGGACGTGCAGATCAGCGCATCCCACGGCTGAACCGGCGCCCGCAGAAGCGCGACGATCAGGTCCATCGCCGCGTGGCTGCATATCGTGTGCGTGATGCCCACCAGGCTCCAGTTGGTCTGCCGCTCCCAGCGCCGATGCCAGGCGAAAGGCTCGAGCGCGGGATCGCCGATCCATAGCGCTCCGGCTTCCGTCAGCGCGGCAACGTCCGAAGCATCCGCCGAAGCAATCGGTACCCTGTCGTCCAGCGCCCGCACATGATCGGCAAAGGCGTCGCGCCGCTCGCGGCCGATCGCATAGCCGGTGATCGGCTCGGCCCCCGAATGACGGACCCACGCGTTCAGGAAGGCGGCCCCGGCTGCGCGCCGGCCGACAAGCCGGCCCGCGCTGAGGTCGACGGCCTCGGGCACATATTGGATTGCCGCGAGACCGGCCATGCATTCTGCTTTCCTGGATGGCCGCGCGCTGCGGTGCTTGCGGCGGCAGGGGATGGGCGGCATGCTAGCCCGCAAACAGGAAAGCGCAACATTCCATGTCTTTACCGTCGCCTGATTCCCCGCACCCCGATCTCTCGACGGCCGCGGGCCAGGCCGCCTATCGCGCCGAATTGTTCAGGGTCGCGCGCCCGCTGCGGCTGGCCGGGCTCACGCTCGCGATCCTCGGCATCCTGTTCCTGTTCGAGGCGCAGGGCTGGCACAGCGTCGCCGAGCGCACCTACGGATTGGCGGGGATCGTGCTGATCGCGGCGGGATTTTCGCTGATGATCGTCGGGATCATCAAGCGCTCGCTCTATCACAGGAAGAAGATGCGCGAGCTCGAGGCGTCCAAGCCGCGCTGAGGTCCCGCCGCAAGCTCAAACGCGGGCCAGCAAGCCCATCTTGAGCAGGAACGCCGCCGCCGTCGCCATCATGCGCCGGTCGTGATCGGGAAAGGCGCCGACCAGACCGGCGAGTTCGATCGGCTGCGCGGCTTTGTCCACCATCGCATCGAGCATGGCGACCGACGGCAGGCCGTAGGGGACGATCGCGGCCATCTCGATCCCGCCTGGAATATCGGCGATGCGGCGCATGGGGCCGGCGACCAGGCGGGTCGATCCGGAGAGCATGGAGGTGGGATAGGCCGCGAACAGCCGGAACGGGTCCATCCGCGCGGGCTGGGGCATGGCCTGCGCGGTGCGCTGCGCGCGCGCCTGGCCTCGCCCCCGGATCGCGGCGAGCTGGTCCAGCAGGCCGCGATAGGATGCGATGACATGCCGCCAATCGTAGATGGCGCGCGCACGGGCCTGGCCGGCGGCGCCCATCCGTCGCCGCAGCGCCGGGTCGGCTGCGAGCGTGGCGAAGGCCTGCGCGGCGAGATCGACATCGACCGCGGTCGTCTGCGCGATATTGCCCAAATAGAAATGATAATCGTCGAGGCCGAGAGCGTGGCGGCGCGCGATCACCTGGCCGGCCGGTGGCGGCGGCAGGATCGTATCGATCAGCAGCCCGGTCTCGCCGTGCACGATCGTGTCGCGCAGGCCGTCCCAGTCGCTTCCCACCACCGGCAGCCCCGCTGCCATCGCCTCGACAGGCGCGAGGCCGAAGCTTTCCTGGATATTGTCCGAAAGCAGGGTGAAGATGTCGGCCGCCGACCGTACCGACCCCGCATCGGCGCGCGCGCCATCGACGAAATGCGTGGTGACGCTGTCGGCGAAACCGGCGGCCATCTCGCGAATGATCTCGCCTTGCCTCGGGTTGGTCGGCTGGCCCGCCAATATCAGGTGCAGCCTGGGTCCGCCGCGCGCCGCCGCGCGCTGTAGCGCGAGCAGGAGCGGCATGGGATGCGCCTTGAGATGGATCGAGATGCGCCCGAATTGCAGCACCGCGACATCATCCTCGGCGATGCCCAGCTCCGAACGCCAGCGCGCGCGCGCCGCCGGATCGGGGGCGAGCGCGGCAGTATCCACGCCCAAGGGGATCACCGGCAATTCGGGGCCGCTGCAGGCGGTCGCGCCCATGCGGTCCTGCAGGTAGAGCGCCTGCTGTTCGAGCAGCGTCTGCACCGACTTCTTCACGGCGTGCGACGTGCAGATCAGCGCATCCCAAGGCTGGATGGGAGCGATCAGCAGATCGGCGATCACGTCCATCGCGCGACCGGTCGATATCGTGTGCGTGATCCCGACGATGCTCCACCCATCCTGTCGGAACCAGCGCCGCTCCCAGGCACGTGCCGACAGGCCCGGATCTGCGAGCCACAGCGCGCCTGCGGCTTTGAGCGGCGCTAAATTCTCGGGGCTCGCCACCGCCAGCTCGGCCGTCGCGCCCAACTCGCGCGCATGGTCGCGGAAATGCGGGCCGTCCGCTCTGCTGTGCGCCCAGGCGGTGAGCGGATCGGCCCCGCCATATGCGATCCAGGCCTTGAGGAAGGCTTCGCTCGCCACGCGGCGGCCCATCACCTCTCCGCCCGAGCGCAGATCGAAGGCGTCTCGCGAATATTGGATTGCGGCATGCGCCGGCATGAACGGGCGCTCTAGCGGTTTTGCGCGAGCGGGGCCGGCTTGGGCGCGGGCGTCAGCAGCGCTTCGGTCTCGATCCGGTCGAGCGCGTTGCGCGCCAGCACGTAACGCCGCGCCTGTCCGAGCCAATCATTGGCGCGCGCCGCGCCGGGTAGGCGCGCCACTTCGGCCGCGGCGGAATCGACCTGCCCTTGCTCCAGCGCATGTTCGGCGCGCGACAGGCGATCGGCCGGGATGTTCGACGGCTGGTCGGCCTTGCGCACCACGAACAAGGAGGCGAGCTCCTGCTTCACGCCTTGCCACAGGCTCTCGTCGGGGGCGTGGACCACGAGTTGCGGGCGCAACGCCGCCAACCCGTCCTGCAATTGCGCGAGCGTCACGGGGCGTTGCGCGGCGGCGATGATCTGCGCGACCGAGGCCGCGTCGCTGGCCGCGAACCGGTCGCGCAGCATGCCTTCGAGGAAACCGAGCGGCTGGCCGCGATCGAGCGCGCGGCGCGCGGCGAAGGCGACCAGCAGCCCTTCGGCGCGGTTGGCGTCGCCCGATGCGGCGGCGGCGCGCGCATCGATATCGTCGATCCGCGATTCGATCGCGGCGACGCGCTGGTCGAGCGCGGCTTCGTTGGGCGGCGGCGCAGGCTGCGCGGTTGCCGGCGCCGGGTGCGATGCGGAGGGCAAAGGCGCGTTCAGCACCGGCTGATCCTCCGATGTCGGATGGACCAATTTGTCGAGGCTGGCCCAGTGATGCAGCGCCAATGCGGCGCCGACGACGCCGAGCACGAACGCGAGGATCGGCAGGATGAGGACGCCCCAGGCGCTGCGTCGTGGCCGGGTTCCGTAATAATCGCGCTGGTCCATTCAATCCTTCTCGCACAGACGAGCGGCCGCCGCCAACAGCGCTTCGTCGCTGGGCGCCTCGGCGATCTTGATCCTGCGCCACGGCCCCGCGCCCGCCGCCCCGCTGATCGCGGCGACGCGCACCGTTGCCGGATCCAGCCCTGCGCGGGTCAGCAAATCCGCGAAGACCGTGCTCGCGCGCTGCGAATGGAGCAAGACCACCGCATCCTGCTCGACCGCCGCGCGCGCGGCGTCCGGCAGGTCCTCGACCGGATCGGCGGCATAGACGATCCGCCGCGCAATCGGGATCGGGGCCGCATCGAGCACGCGATGTTCGCGCCCCGCCAGGTGAAGCGGATGCCGCACGCCGTCGCGCACCATCATCGTCACGAGCAAGGCTGAATCGGCCGAGCCCATGCGCACGTCGGTGAAGCCGGCTTCCATCGCCGCCACGCCGGTCGCCTCGCCCACCGCATAGACGGGAAGCGCGCGATAGGCCGCGAGCGCCGGGCCGGCATGGCGTACCGCCTGCGCGCTGGTCAGCATCAGCGCGTCATGCGCCGCCGCGTCGGGTGCGTCCCAGTCGATCGCGGCCACGGTGAAGAGCGGCGCCGCGATCGGATGCCAGCCGGCGGCGACCGCATTCGCGACGGTGGTGGCGGCGCCCGGTTCGGGCCGCAGCACCAGCACGCGCGTCATGCGACGAACGTCATGCGGTGAACAGCGCGCGCAGGCCGGGCGGCGCGCGGTCCAGCAGGATGCGCGCGAGCGCTTGCGGCGCGCCATTCTCCTGGAACGGGAAAATGATCTCTCCCGGCTCGTAATAGCTGCCGTCCTCGGTCAGGATCTCGGCGCGCAGGTCGATCTGCCCCGCCTGGATCCGCGCCAGCGCCGCGACCGGCGAACGGCAGTCCGCGCCCAGCGCGGCGAGCAAGGCGCGCTCGGCATGGACGCACAGGCTGGTGGGCTTGTGGTCGATCACGGCGAGCAGCCCCAGCATTTCGTCATCGTCCGCGCGCGCCTCGATCCCGACAGCACCCTGCGCCGGCGCGGGCAGCAAGTCGCTGAGCGGCGTCCCGATATCGTCGCGTCCGAGCCGCTCGAGACCGGCGGCGGCGAGCAGGGTGGCGTCGACCTCCCCCTCGGCGAGCTTGCGCAGGCGCGTATCGACATTTCCGCGAAACAGCAGGATCCGCGCGTCGGGCCGCGCGCGCAGCACCTGGGCCGCGCGGCGCGGCGAGGAGGTGCCGACGCGGGGATTGGGCGGAAGCGCCGCCAGGCTGTCCGCGCCGATCAAGCGGTCGCGCGTGTCCGCGCGCGGCGGCATCGCGGCGATCACGATCTCCGGCGGGCGGATCGTCTCGACATCCTTCATCGAATGGACCGCGAAATCGATCTCGTGCGACAGCAGCGCCCGGTCCAGCTCCTTGGTCCACAGGGCCTTGCCGCCGATATCGGCGAGCGCGCGGTCCTGCACCTGGTCGCCGGTCGTGCGGATCGGGACGATCTCGATCGCGTGCTCGCCGAGGCCGTGGATCGTGCGCAGCGCATCGGCGACCATATTGGCCTGCCACAAGGCCAGCGGCGATCCGCGCGTGCCGAGGCGGAGAGGATTTGCCATGCGCGCCTTCTAACCCGGTCGGCCCGAAAGCCAATCCGTCACGTCGTCAAATGCGCGAGGCCGAACCTTTCACTTGCCGGGTTCGGGCGCCTTGGTGACCTGCGTGTAGACCAGCCGCCAGCCTTCGGCGTCGTGCCGCCAGACATCGACGAAATTATGCTTGTCGACGAAGGCCTCGCCGCTCTCGCTGCCATGAAGCTCGTTGACCGCGCTGAACACGGCGAGGTCGCCCGATTTCAGCCAGCGGCCTTCGCTCGGTGTGAAGGGCTCGATCTTCAACCCAGGCGTGGCGAGGCCATGGACGAAGGCCGCCTTGCCGGTGCGGACACCGCCCTCGCGGATCCACAGGAAATCGGGCGCGATCAGCCGGTCGAGCGTGGCGCCGTCGCCCGCGACGATCGCCTTGTCCATCGCGCGCGAGGCCTCTTCCGGCGTCGTGTTGATCGCGGCGAAGGCGGGCGATGGTGCGGAGGCGGCCAGTACAGCCGCGCCGAGCAGGCCCAGCAAGGCGGTCCGGGGCAAAAGCATCATGCGGTCCATCATCCGACAAAGCGCGCCGACGCGCCAGCCTATTTGCGATCGGTCAGGCCGGGATGGTCTTTCGATAGACCATGAACCCGCTCTTCTCCGCGACCCGGTCGTACAGGCTCTGCGCGATCTGGTTGGTCTCGTGCGTCTGCCAATAGACGCGCGCTGCGCCCGCCTCCCGCGCGCGGCCATACACCGCCTCGATCAGCGCCCCGCCCACGCCCTTGCCGCGCGCGTCGGCGCTGGTGAACAGATCCTGCAGATAGCAGACCGGCCCGATCGCGGTCGTGCTGCGATGGAACAGATAATGGGTCAGGCCGATCAGCCGGCCATCCTGTTCGGCGACCAGGCAATGGACCGGCTCCATCTTGTCGAAGAAGCGCGCCCAGCTGGTGGCGGTGATCTCATCGGACAAAGCGGTCGGGCCGCTGCGCCCGTAGAAATGGTTATAGCCGTCCCACAAGGGCAGCCATTGGACATAATCGGTGCGCGCGATGTCGCGGATGATCGGCATGCTCATGCCTCGGCCTTCCTCTTGTCGAAGGCGATCCGTGCCGCCTCGATCTCTGTCAGATATTTGGCTGCCCAGCCCCACACGCCGCAAAAGGCCTCGCTCAGGGTGTTGCCCAGCGGCGTCAGGCGATATTCGACCTTGGGCGGCACGACGGGATGGACGGTACGGAGGACCAGCCCGTCGCGTTCCATCTGGCGCAATGTCTGGGTCAGCATCTTCTGGCTGATGCCGGGAACGAATTCGCCGATCCGCGTGAAGCGCAGCTCGCCTTGCTCCTCGAGCACCTCCAGGATGAGCATCGTCCATTTATCGGCCACGCGGCCGATCAGTTCGGTGACCAACGCCTCGACGCGGGGATCGAGGTCGGCGGGGTAGGGATCGCAGGTCGCGGTCATTCATGCTCACTTTCGGGTAAGTATCAAACTTTGCAGTGCCTACTTTCCAAAAGAGAGTATGAAGCTAGATGAGCCTCCGCGCAATCGACAATGCGAAAGGAAAAGCCATGCAGATCAACGGCAACACGATCCTCGTCACGGGCGGCAATAGCGGGCTTGGCCGCCGCTTCGCCGAGGAATTTGCCCGGCGCGGCAACACGGTCATCATCACCGGGCGCAAGCAGGCGACGATCGATGAGGTGGTCGCCGCCAACCCCGGCATCACCGGCTATGTGCTCGATGTGCAGGATGCGCAGGCGATCCGGGATTTTGCGGCGCGCGTGACGGCCGAGCACCCGGACCTCAATGTCGTGATCCACAATGCCGGCATCATGGCGGCCGAGGACCTGACGGCGCAGGACCTGCGGGTTGCCGAGGATATCGTGACCACCAATCTGCTCGGCCCGATCCGGCTGATCACGGCATTGATGCCGCACATGCTGGGCCAGGCGCGCGCGACGATCATGACCGTCTCGTCGGGCCTCGCCTTCGTGCCGTTGGTGAAGACCCCGACCTACAATGCGACCAAGGCGGCGATCCACAGCTACTCGCTGTCGCTGCGTGAGCAGCTCAAGGACAGCAATGTCGAAGTGATCGAGATCGTCCCGCCGGGCGTGCAGACCGATCTCATGCCCGGCCAGGCCGACGACCCGCAGATGATGCCGCTCGAAGACTATATCGCCGAGACGATGGCCAATTTCGAGAAGCAGCCGACGCCGGCCGAGAATGCGGTCGCGCGGGTCGATTTCCTGCGCAAGGCGGCGGAGGAGGGGCGGTTCGAGCAGGTGTTCCAGATGCTCAACGCCACGCACCGGTAAATCTCCCCCCGTTCGGGCTGAGCCTGTCGAAGCCCTGTCCTTCTTCCATCCAAGGAAAGGACAGCCCTTCGACAAGCTCAGGGCGAACGGGGGGAGTTTACGCTAGCGCCGGCAATTGCCAGTCGATCGGCTTCTGCCCGTGCGCCTTCAGGAAGGCGTTGGCCTTGGAGAAATGGCCGCAGCCGAAGAAGCCCGCATAAGCCGATAAAGGCGAAGGGTGGACCGCCTTGAGCACGAGGTGGCGTCCGCCTTTGTCGACACTGTCGACGAACGCCGCCTTCTTCTGCGCATAGCTGCCCCACAGCATGAACACGACCGGCTCGGCGCGCGCGTTGATCAGGCGGATCACCGCGTCGGTGAAACGCTCCCAGCCGCGCCCCTGATGCGACGCGGCCATGCCCATCTGCACGGTCAGCACGGCGTTGAGCAGCAGCACACCCTGCTGCGCCCAATGTTCGAGGAAGCCGTGGCGCGCGGGCGGGATGCCGAGGTCGCTCTCCAGCTCCTTGTAGATATTGACCAGGCTCGGCGGGATGCGGACGCCGGGCTGGACCGAGAAGCACAAACCGTGCGCCTGGCCTTCGCCATGATAGGGATCCTGCCCGAGGATCACGACGCGAACCTCCTCCAGCGGGGTCAGATCGAGCGCGCGGAACCAATGATTCGATCTGGGGAAGATGCGCTTGCCGGCCTGCTTTTCCGCGACGAGAAACTGGCGCAGCGCCTGCATGTACGGATCATCGAACTCCTTGCGGAGCGGTTCGAGCCAGCTCGGGTGCAGCTTCACGTCGGCCATCGATTCCTCCCGGTGGGGGCATGGGAGAGGTCGGGTAGGGCGTCAATATTGCCCGTGCCCTGACACCTGACCGTCACCCCGGACTTGATCCGGGGTCCCGCTGCTTTTGGCTCGCGGATGGAGAAGAAGAAGCGGGATCCCGGCTTTCGCCGGGATGACGGTGTGGGGGCGATACGTGACGCACCCTTACGCTTCCACCGCTGGCGAGGTGATTTCCCGCTGCATGAAGACGACGTCGAGGTAGCGGCCGAATTTGAAGCCGGCTTTGTCGAGCTTGCCGCAATGATCGAAGCCGGTGCGCTCGTGCAGCCGGATCGAGCCTGTGTTGGCGGAATCGCCGATCACCGCGAACATGCGCTGGAAGCCGGCTTCGGCGGAGGCGGGGAGGAGGGCGTCGAGCAGCGCCCGGCCGATTCCCGCGCCCATGTGGTCGGGATGGATATAGACCGAATCCTCCCCCGCGAAGCGATAGGCGGCGCGGTCGCGGAACTGGGCGGTATAGGCATAACCCACCACCTGCCCGTCTTTCTCGGCCACCAGCCAGGGCCAGCCGCGCGCGCGTACCTTGGCGAGCCGGTCGGCCATGTCATCGATCGAGGGCGCCTCCTCCTCGAACGTGCCGGTGCCATGCAGGGCGTGGTGGCCATAGATAAAGGCGATCGCCGCGACATCGTCAGGCGCCGCGGACCGGATACGCAATGAAATTTGCGGTGTCATCGTCTCGTCATCAAACCTTATCCTGCGCTTTACCATCTGCGGGTAGCGCGCGGCTTATGCCCAGCCCGGTTTTGAAACCCATCTCCCCGCCGATCGCAACCGATCTTTCCGCTTATTGCGAAGCGGGGTGCGACCAGGTCGCTGCCTCGGAACCGCTCAAGGCGGCGGTCGAGGCGTTCCGCCGCAATCCCCGGCTGCGTCTGCTGCCCGTGGTGAGCCATGGGGGCCGTCCGGTGGGCGCGGTGTTCGAGCAGGACGTGCGCGAAATACTCTATAATCCCTACGGCCATGCCTTGCTCGACAATCCGGCATTCAATCGCGCGGTCGAGGCGCATTGCCGGCCTTGTCCGGTCGCCGATATCGCCACGCCCTTGCCCGACCTGCTCGACGCTTATGCGCGGAGCGACGGCAGCGAGGGGATGATCCTGACCTCGGGCGGGACAGTGTTCGGCGTGCTCACCAACCGCACCTTGATCCGACTCGCCGCCGAGCGCGAGGCCGAGGTCGCGCGGGTCCGCATGGCGCGGCTGGAGCAGGTCGCGGCCGCGAGCGACCGCTTCGTGGGAGACATCAGCCTGCTCGCCGATGCGCTCACGCGCGTCACCGAAGGCGTCGAGGCTTCGGCGTCGGCCACGGCCAGCCGGACCGGCGTCTACAGCCAGCGCGCGACCGCGGTCGCGGCGGCGGCCTCGCAGACCGCCGAAGGCATGATCGGCCTGTCCGATCAGGGCAGCGCGCTCGCCGCCACGATCGATCGCGTTCGTGGCCATACGCTCCTCGCGCGCGACGCGGCGGCGGAGGCGGTCTCGTTGAGTGAAACGGGCAGCGCGCGCGGGCGGATGCTGGGCGAGGCGGCAGCGGCGATCGAGGCGACGTTGCGCAGCGTCCAGACCATCGCCGGCCAGGCGCAATTGCTCGCGATCAATGCCGCGATCGAGGCGGCGCGGCTCGGGCAGAGTGGCGGCGGCTTCGCCGTGGTCGCGCGCGAGATGCGCCAGTTCGCGGGCAAGACGCGCGATGCGGTGGTCGAGATCGGCGACCGCATCGGCGACATACGCACCGTCTCCGCCGCCGTGATCGAGGGACAAAGTGCGATCGAGGCGGTGGTCCATCGGATCGAGGACATGACCCGATCGGTCGACGATGCGGTCGGCGCCGAGGCCGCGACCGCGCGCCTGCTTGCCGACAATGTCGGCCAGACACTCGCGGCGAGCGGCGAGATCAACGACAATGTCGTGGAGATCAGCCGGATGGTCGCCGACGCGGCGCAAGGCTCGATCGCGATGCGGACGATGGCGGACGAACTGGCGCAGGAAACCGCACGACTGCGCGGGCGGGTCGGGGCATTCGTGGCCGAGCTTCAGGCGGCGGGATAGAAGCTTGATCGCTTCCACGCTGAATCAGTGTGGAGCGTGTCGAATCTTGCCCAAGGGGCTTTACCTTCGCGCAAAAATTCCTACATGGACCCTCGAACGGTGCGTGCCCCGAGTCTTTGGGGCCGACCAACCATCCCACCCCGGGACACGACAGGCTTGGCGAGCATGTCGGGACGAATTGGGGAGGGGATCGGGTTCTCCAGACGCTGCCAGTGCGGTTCCGACGGTCCGGACCCGCACTTTTTTGCGTGGAGAAAAGCCACGCATCGGCCGCATTTCCGCAGCGAGGCGGGAAAATTCTGATCCGATCCGAGGATAATCGATGGCGACGAAAGTACACGAACAGCTCCTCACGGCTGCGAAGAAG
>Ga0207657_10007754_pt1 | contig 10964 bp, 10 predicted proteins | sample KBSC33metaG_FD_184316 | JGI IMG/M metagenome (GOLD analysis project Ga0207657, IMG submission 184316) | Corn rhizosphere microbial communities from Kellogg Biological Station, Michigan, USA - KBS C3-3 metaG (SPAdes) (version 2) | ecosystem: Host-associated > Plants > Roots > Rhizosphere > Soil ... | reverse complement strand
CCGCCTTCTTCGGGCCGGAGCCCGAGTTCTTCGTGTTCGACGGCGTGCGCTGGCAGAACGACATGTCCGGCTGCTTCGTCAAGATCGAGTCCGAAGAGGCCTCGTGGAACAGCAGCAAGGAATTCGAGCACGGCATTATCCTTCGCGTAAGCGAGGAAAGCATGGTCCCATACATCGACGAGATGCTGTTTCGCCAGCGTCTTTACGTCCGAAAAATCCATGATCATACCGTTGTCGGAGCAGCCCTCCTGCTCGATCACATTTCCAATGAGGGTGATTTCCAATGTATAGCGATGGCCATGCAGATTGCGGCATTGACTCTTGTGATCAGGAATGCGGTGGCCGGCATCGAATTCGAGTTTGCGGGTGATTGTCAGCATGGTCATCAGGGAATCTGGAGTAACTTGTGTGTCTGCAGGCTCAGCTTCCATTTCGGATTCGCCTTGCACAGCTCGATCGCCATTTTTGTATTCCGTTCGCGATCCGGGCCATCCATGGGCTGCAGGTAAAAATGTTCGAAATCGAGCGACTCGTAATCGGCGATGCGCTGCCCTTGCTGTGGGATCACGACCTTCAGCTCGTTACCTTTGCGCACGCGCAGTTCGGCGCCAACTTTAGGGCTGATGCAAACCCAGTCGACTCCTGCCGGCACCGTTATCGTCCCATTGCTCTCAATGGCGATTTCGAAGTCGCAGCCATGTATGCAGTCGATCAGCGCAGCATCCAACTGCAGAAGCGGCTCACCACCGGTAAACACAACAAACTTGCTCGCTGCATAGGACGAAGGCCACAGCGAGTTGATGAGATGCGCCAATCCCTCCGCATCGTATTTACCCCCAAGTTCACCATCGGTCCCGACAAAATCGGTATCGCAAAAGCGGCACACCGCCACCTCCCGATCGGATTCTCTGCCGCTCCACAGGTTGCACCCTGAAAAACGGCAAAACACGGCAGGCCGCCCTGCATGCGTGCCCTCTCCCTGCAGGGTATAAAAAATTTCCTTGACGCTGTAAGTCACGATGATGTCCCAGACGACGAGCAAGCAGGCACAGCACCAACAATAGTGCCCTGCCTGCCTTATGTGTCATGACGAAAGAACGATGACTCGCGTGGGGTCATTCCCACTCGATCGTTGCCGGCGGCTTGCCGGAAATGTCGTACACGACGCGGTTGATGCCGCGCACTTCGTTGATAATGCGATTTGACACCTTGCCCAGTAACTCGTGCGGCAAGTGCGCCCAATGTGCCGTCATGAAATCCTGCGTTTGAACTGCACGCAGCGCTATCACATACTCGTAGGTGCGACCGTCTCCCATCACCCCCACTGATTTAACCGGCAAGAACACGGCGAAAGCCTGGCTGGTCTTGTCGTACCAGGAACGGCCCTCCTCATCGACCGCTGCACGCAATTCCTCGATGAAGATCGCATCGGCACGACGCAGCAGATCCGCATATTCCTTCTTCACTTCGCCAAGAATACGCACACCAAGGCCGGGGCCCGGGAAGGGATGGCGATACACCATGTCATGCGACAAACCAAGCGCCACGCCAAGTTCACGCACCTCGTCCTTGAATAGTTCACGCAGCGGTTCCAGCAGCTTGAGATTCAGCGTCTCCGGCAATCCGCCGACATTGTGATGGCTCTTGATAGTATGCGCTGTCTTTTTTCCCTTGCCCGCGCTTTCGATCACATCCGGATAAATAGTGCCTTGAGCCAGCCATTTCGCGTTCTTCAGCTTGCCGGCCTCGGCCTGGAAAACTTCAACGAATTCACGGCCAATGATTTTGCGTTTTGCTTCCGGGTCCGTAACCCCGGCCAGTTTTCCCATGAACTGGTCGGTCGCATCGACATGGACCACCTTCACGCCGAGATTCTTGCCGAACATGTTCATCACCATCTTGCCTTCGTCCAGGCGCAACAGGCCATGATCGACGAACACGCAGGTCAGTTGATCGCCGATGGCGCGATGGATCAGGGCAGCAGCCACGCTGCTGTCGACGCCACCGGACAAGCCGAGAATCACTTCTTCGTTGCCAACCTGCTTGCGGATCGCCTCCACCGCTTCTGAGATGTAGTCAGGCATGTTCCAGTCAGACTTGCAACCGCAGATCTCGTGCACGAAGCGGCCAAGTATGGCCTTGCCTTGCAGCGTATGGGTTACCTCAGGATGGAACTGCACGGCGTACAGCTTGCGCTCCTCGTCGGCCATGCCGGCAACCGGGCAATTGTCGGTCGATGCCATCAGCTTGAAACCGGGCGGTAACTCATTGACCTTATCGCCGTGGCTCATCCACACCTTCAGCATGCCGTGCCCTTCGGAGGTCACGAAATCGCTGATGCCGTTCAACAGCGCGGTATGTCCACGCGCCCGCACCTCGGCATAACCGAACTCCCGCACCTTGCCGTTTTCGACCTTGCCGCCCAGTTGCTCAGCCATGGTCTGCATGCCATAGCAAATGCCGAGCACGGGTACCCCAAGCTCAAATACTGCCTGCGGTGCACGCGGGGTATCACCTTCAGTCACCGAATTCGGCCCGCCGGACAAGATAATGCCGGCCGCGCCATACTTGCGCACGAAGTCGTTGCTGACGTCGTAAGGATAGACTTCCGAGAAGACGCCGGCTTCGCGTACGCGGCGTGCAATCAACTGGGTGACTTGGGAGCCGAAATCAAGGATGAGAATTTTCGAATGCATGGATATTGCTGGTAAGGTAACTCAGGATAATGATGGTTTTGCCATGACGGCGCGATTGCGGCCTGCGTCCTTTGCCGCGTACAAAGCCACGTCAGCCCGGCTGATCAGATCTTCAGTGGTTGCCGTCGGAAAGATCTCGGTTGAAGCCACACCCGCACTGATCGTCAGGTTCAGCGAAGTGCCCGCAATCGTTTCAGGCTGAGCCGCCACCGTAGCACGCATGCGCTCGGCTACTGCCAAAGCCGTCGCGCCAGACGAACCGGGCAGCACGATGAGGAATTCCTCGCCGCCATAACGTCCCAGCGCCTCCTGTGGACGAATGCAGGAACGCAACCGACTTGCCACCTTGACCAGCACGGCATCGCCTGCCGGATGACCATAGGTGTCGTTGATTTTTTTGAAGTAGTCCAGGTCAACAACGATCAGCGAAAGCGGCACGCCCGCCTTATCGCAACGAATCGCCTCGATGGTCAGGATGCGCATGATAGCGCCGCGATTCCACGTACCAAGCAAGGGATCGACCAGCGACTTGCGACGGAGATTCTTGTTTTTCTTCTGCAAATCGATCTGCGAAGCATTGATCACGCGCAGTTGCAATTCCCGTTCGACCAACGCAGCAAGATCGGCAAGCATATGCCGGTCACTTTCGGGAAACATTGTACGAGGTGCGTAATCGATCAAATTGATTGCGCCGACCACCATTTCGTTGTCCCGGTTGAAGACCGGATGGGATGCATAAAAACGTATGAAAGGAGCTTCCGCGACGGCCTTGTGCTCTGCCAGTGCCGGATGGCCAAGAGTATCCGGAATAACAACGGGTACATTCGACAGCGGCAAACTGCGGCAAAACGCCGTCTCAATCGTCGCCAGCGATTTTCCGTCCGTGGACGAAGACGAAGGCGGCGCCACACCGAAAGTAATGATGCAATTGGCCACACCGAAAAGCCTCTTGCCGATACGACGGATACGCAGCATCTGCTGGTCGACGTCTTGCCGGGAAGCTTCGGCTCGCACGTTCTCTGGATCCACCAGGTCGGTCTGCCTGTAGTTTTCCGGCGTTGTCATAAAAGTCGTCAAAAGAGGCTGTCGATGCTATATCAGTCGGCGCGATAATTCGGTGCTTCCTTCGTGATTTGCACGTCGTGGACGTGCGACTCTCGCATGCCGGCCGAAGTGATTTCAACGAATTCAGCCTTCTCGCGCAACTCGTCGATCGTTGCGCAACCGCAGTAGCCCATTGACGAACGCACGCCGCCGACCAACTGGTAGAGAATGGCAAGCACACTGCCCTTGTATGGCACGCGCCCTTCAATACCTTCCGGCACCAGCTTGTCCGCATTGTTCGCTGCATCCTGGAAGTAGCGGTCCGCAGAGCCTTCCGACATCGCGCCCAAGCTGCCCATGCCTCGGTAAGACTTGTAGCTGCGCCCCTGATACAGAATGACCTCGCCCGGTGCTTCCTCAGTACCGGCGAACATGCTGCCCATCATTACGCTGGAAGCACCGGCTGCAAGCGCTTTCGAAATATCGCCTGAATAACGAATGCCGCCGTCGGCGATGCAGGGAATGCCGGAGCCCTTCAATGCGTCCGCCACATTGGAAATCGCCGTGATTTGCGGCACACCGACACCAGCCACGATGCGAGTTGTACAGATTGAGCCCGGGCCGATGCCGACCTTGACACCATCCGCGCCATGCTCGAGTAACGCTCTGGCCGCTGCGGCTGTTGCGATATTGCCGCCAATGACTTCCACCTGCGGATAATTCGTCTTGACCCACTTCACGCGGTCCAGCACACCTTTTGAATGCCCGTGCGCCGTATCGACCACGATCACATCGACACCTGCCTTGACCAGCAAATCGATGCGCTCGTCATTATCAGGACCGACCCCAACCGCCGCACCTACGCGCAATTTTCCGTGCTCATCCTTGCAAGCATTGGGATGTTCGGTGGATTTCTGGATGTCCTTGACCGTAATGAGGCCGCGCAGCTCGAAAGCATCGTTGACCACGATTACCCGCTCCAGTCGATGCTTGTTCATCAACCTCTTCGCTTCGGAGAGGTCCGCACCTTCCATCACATAAACCAGCTTTTCGCGCGGCGTCATCTTGGCGCGCACTTCCGCATTCAGCTCTTCCTCAAAGCGCAGGTCGCGGTTGGTGATAATGCCAACCACAGTCTTGCCCTCGACCACGGGAAAGCCGCTGATGCCATGCTGTAGCGACAATGCGATCACATCCCGAATTTTCATTGTCGGAGGAATCGTGATAGGGTCGCGCACCACCCCCGATTCGAAGCGCTTGACCTTGGCCACCTCACGCGCCTGCTCCTTCGGCTTCAGGTTTTTGTGGACGATGCCAATGCCGCCTTCCTGCGCCATTGCAATCGCTAACCGTGATTCGGTCACCGTATCCATGGCAGCAGACAAAAGCGGGATATTCAGTGTGATATTGCGCGTCAAGCGCGTTTTCAGGGAAGTGTCTTTGGGGAGAATGTCCGAATATGCCGGCACGAGCAGCACATCATCGAACGTGAGTGCTTTTTGGAGTAGACGCATAGTGTTTCCTATAGGCGCAAAGTCGCATTATACAGAAATCGCAATCCTCGTTGTTTTTTCATGTTTTTCATAAATACGGGCGAAAGCTTGCGTTGACAGGCTTACCAAAGCGTGGCGAAATCGCAAGAACCGCCGTTCATCTTGGAAGCCTGATGAAAACACACCACACCACATCTTTGGCTGCATTCATCCTGTTGCTTGCACTCTTCACGCCAGCCGGCGCCCAGTACATTTGGCTCGACGAAAAGGGAGCGAAACAGTATTCCGATATGCCGCCCCCGCCTTCGGTACCGTCAAGCCGCATCCTGAAACAACCTGGAAGCTCGCACACATCCTCCGCCCCCGAGCAGAAAGACACCGAGAATACAGCCTCACTCAAGGTTCCACCCACTCTGGCGGAACAGAATGCCGAGTTCAAGAAGCGACGCATGGAACAAGCGGAAAAGGATAAGAAAGCTACAGAACAAGCCAAACTAGCAGCAGACAAAGCCAAGAATTGCGAGCGTACCCGCGACTACCTGCGCACCTTGGAATCAGGCGGACGTATCACCCATACCGACAAGAACGGCGAACGCGCGTACCTAACAGACGAACAACGAGCAGCCGACATTCGAGATGCACAGCACATGCTGGAGGAATGCGGAAAGTAAAGAAAGCGCCTACCCAGCTCAGCCGACCTTCTGCTCCTTCTTCATCGCACGCTTACGGCGCGACTCCTTCGGGTCCGCGATCAATTCCCGGTACACCTCTACCCTGTCCATCTCCCGCAGCACAGTATCAAGGGTTTTTAATTTCCCCCAAACACCCACTCGGTTAACCTTCAGGCTGACTTCCGGTGCCACCTTCAGCAAACCGCTGCGCTCGATGGCAACTTGCAGTGTCGCCCCTTCCGGTACATCCAGATCCTGCAGAAATGAGAATCCCGGTCGCGCATAGCAGACCTGCACATGCACCTCACCCATACACGACCTCCGCTCGTTTGCAGAAAGAATCGACAAAACTGCTGGTTATTTTGTTAAACACCGCCCCGATCAACTGCTCCAGCACTCTGCTCGAGAATTCGTAATGCAACTCGAATTCAATCTTGCAGGCATCCGCCCGCAAGGGTTTGAACACCCATTTTCCCTGCAGATGCTTGAACGGCCCTTCAACCAATTCCATATCGATTGAAGTCGGCGGCGTATTGGTATTCCTCGTGACAAAGCTCTGCTTCACGCCATGATAATTGATCGTCAGCGAGGCAATCACCTTGTCGCCCTCACGCTGCAGCACCGCAGCACCGCCGCACCATGGCAAGAACTTTGGATAGTCTTCAAAGTTTTCCACCAGCGCGTACATTTGCTCCGCGCTGTAGGCAAGCAAGACCGACTTGCGTACGACTGCCATTGAAAGAACCGTTTGCTAGAATAGAAGGTTCGAATTTTAACCGACGCGCCTGTTTCCCACACTCATGACCATCGTCGACAACAAAAAAGCCTTCCATGATTACTTCATTGAAGAACGCTACGAAGCAGGAATGGCGCTGGAGGGCTGGGAGGTCAAGTCAATCCGCGCCGGCCGGGTGCAGTTGAAGGAAGCCTACGTCATCGTCCGCAACGGCGAGGTTTTCCTATTCGGCTCGCATGTCAGCCCGTTGACGACCGCCTCCACCCACATCCGGCCCGACCCGACACGCACCCGCAAGCTGCTGCTCAATGCCGAAGAAATCAAGAAGCTGATCGGCAAGGTGGAGCGAGCTGGCTACACCCTTGTGCCGATCAACCTGCATTACACCAGAGGCCGTATCAAATGCGAGGTCGGACTCGCCAAGGGCAAGAAGCAATATGACAAGCGGGAAAACGAGAAGCAGCGCGATTGGCAGCGCGAACAGCAGACCATCCTGAAGCAGAACCGCCGCTGATCACCCTCCCGCAAAATATTGCTTTCGGCAAAAAAACAAAACCTCCGCCGCCAAATGGCAGACGGAGGTTGAATGCGAGAGGTGCTGCTGTTTTCGATTGTTGTTGTCTGAAAATTCGTTCATTTAAGTCTAATCGAAAAATGAAGTGCGGCAAATGATCTCAGGTCGCCTTTTGCCTCGATACAACAACACCTCCCTATCGAAGAAAAACGCGGGCAATATCGCCCGCGTTTTTATGCTTTACAACCCCAACGATGCTCTGTTCAACGCACTGAGGCAAGTTTCCCCCAAGTGTCGACGACGGTATCGGGATTGAGCGAAATCGACGAGATCCCCTCTTTCATCAGCCATTCCGCAAAGTCCGGATGATCCGACGGTCCTTGGCCACAAATGCCGATGTACTTGCCCTGTGCTCGGCAAGCCGCGATCACCTTGGACAGCAGGGCACGCACGGCCGGGTCGCGCTCGTCGAAATCCGCCGCCAGCAATTCCATGCCTGAATCGCGGTCGAGGCCGAGCGTCAACTGGGTCAGGTCGTTGGAACCAATCGAGAAGCCGTCGAAATACTCCAGGAATTGCTCCGCCAGAATGGCATTAGATGGCACTTCGCACATCATGATAAGGCGAAGTCCATTTTCGCCACGCTTCAAGCCATTCTTCGCCAACAGATTCACGACCTTCTCGGCTTGACCCAGGGTACGCACGAACGGCACCATGATCTCGACATTGGTCAGGCCCATATCATTGCGTACGCGCTTCATTGCCTGGCACTCCATCTCGAAAGCCTCGGCAAAATCGGCGGCGAGATAACGAGCCGCACCACGGAATCCGAGCATCGGATTTTCCTCATCCGGCTCGTAACGCGAACCGCCGATGAGCTTCTTGTATTCGTTCGACTTGAAGTCCGACAAACGTACAATGACTGGCCTCGGCCAGAATGCGGCGGCGATGGTTGCTACACCCTCAGCCAGCTTGTCGACATAGAATGCTCTGGGCGACGCATGACCGCGCGCAACCGACTCGACCGCTTTCTTGAGGTCGGCATCGACGTTCGGATACTCGAGAATCGCCTTCGGATGCACACCGATGTTGTTGTTGATGATGAACTCCAGGCGAGCCAAGCCAACCCCACTGTTCGGGATCGACTGGAAGTCGAACGCCAGTTGCGGATTGCCGACGTTCATCATGATCTTCAGCGGCAATTGCGGCAATTCGCCACGCGACACTTCGGTTATTTCGGTTTCGAGCAGGCCGTCATAGATCTTGCCCTCGTCGCCTTCGGCGCAGGAAACGGTTACCAGTGTGCCATCCTTGAGCATATCGGTCGCATTGCCGCAGCCAACCACGGCCGGCACACCGAGTTCACGGGCGATGATCGCTGCATGGCAGGTACGGCCGCCACGGTTGGTAACGATCGCCGATGCACGTTTCATCACCGGCTCCCAGTTAGGATCGGTCATGTCGGCAACCAGCACGTCACCCGGCTGCACACGCTCCATTTCAGACGGATCGTGAATCACGCGTACAGGACCAGCACCAATCTTCTGACCGATCGCGCGACCGGAAGCAAGCACAGTGCCACTACTCTTGAGCCTGAAGCGCTGCTGCGCATCGGTCGCTTTCTGCTGCGATTTCACCGTCTCCGGACGCGCCTGCAGGATATACAGTTTGCCGTCGCGCCCGTCCTTGCCCCATTCGATATCCATCGGGCGGCCATAGTGCTTTTCGATGATGACCGCATATTTGGCCAGTTCGACGATTTCCTGGTCGCTCAGGGAATAGCGGTTACGCATCTCGATGGGCACGTCCACCGTCTTGACCGAACGACCAGCCTTCGCTTCCCCTGTGAATTCCATTTTGATCAGCTTGGAGCCGATGTTACGACGAATGATGGGTAGCTTGCCCTGCTCCAGCATCGGCTTGTGCACATAAAATTCGTCCGGATTGACCGCGCCCTGGACCACTGTCTCACCCAGGCCATAGCTGGAGGTAATGAAGACGGCATCCTGGAAACCGGATTCCGTATCGAGCGTAAACATCACACCGGCAGCACCGATATCCGAGCGCACCATGCGCTGCACACCGGCAGACAGAGCAACTTCGGAATGAATAAAACCCTTGTGGACGCGATAGGAGATCGCACGGTCGTTGTATAGCGACGCGAACACGTGCTTGATTGCTTCGAGCACGTTCTCGATGCCAACCACATTGAGGAAAGTTTCCTGTTGACCTGCAAAAGAAGCATCGGGCAGGTCTTCGGCGGTTGCCGATGAACGCACCGCAAACGACACTTCGCTGGAGGAATCCGCGACAAGACGTTGGTAAAAATCACGGATTTCCTGTTCCAGGCGCAGCTGGAATGGCGTATCGATGATCCATCGGCGGATTTCCGCGCCAGTCTCCGCCAGTGCACGAACATCTTCAACATTCAGTATAGAGAGACGTTCTTCGATGCGCTGAGCAAGCGTTTTGCCACCATTGGCGTCTTGCGACAGAAAGTCGCGAAACGCCTGTGCAGTCGTTGCGAAACCACCGGGCACGCGCACACCAGCACCCGCAAGCTGGCTGATCATCTCGCCGAGCGATGCATTCTTGCCGCCGACGGATTCCACATCCGTCATTCTCAACTGCTCAAAAGACGCTACGTACGTAGCCCCCTGGGATACTCCCATTACTGCGTTGGACATAAAAACCCCTAGTTTGATGATAAGAAATCTGTATATGTGCCTTCGCTACTGAGGTTTTCTTGTTATTCTTCATCGAGAGAATGGCAGGATTCATGTTGGCCATCATTTTACAGGGCACAACAATATTTTGCCGTGCACAATCGAGACTTTTTCTACGTTTCATCTTGAACAATATCATGCCAGACTTGCCCGCTCATCTGCTGCCGCCCGCTGACCGTACTGTTTTCTTCGTGTCCGACGGCACTGGGATTACTGCCGAGACCTTCGGTCATTCAGTTTTGACCCAGTTCGAATTACGCTTCAAACAAGTACGGCTCCCGTTCGTTGACACGCTCAACAAGGCTCATGATGCAGTGCGGGAGATCAATGCAGCCTTCGATCATGATGGCAAGCGCCCCATCGTTTTTTCCACTCTGGTTAAAGCAGATCTCTCTTCTGTGGTACGTCAATCCAAAGGCATGCACATGGACCTGATCCAGACCTTCGTGGAGCCTCTGGAACAGGAATTGGGAGTGAAATCGACCCATACCATCGGCCGCAGCCATAACATTGCCGACTCGGAAGATTACAAGAACCGTATCGAGGCGATCAATTTCTCACTGGCTCACGACGACGGACAGTCAGACCAGAACCTTGCTGCGGCCGACGTTATCCTGGTCGGAGTGTCCCGCTCCGGAAAGACACCGACCAGCCTCTACCTCGCGATGCAATATGGCATCAAGGCCGCCAACTACCCTCTCATTCCTGAAGATTTCGAGCGCGGGAAACTGCCAGGCGGACTTTTGCCATACAAGAAAAAGATTTTCGGACTGTCGATCGCCCCAGATCGGCTAGCAGAAGTTCGTAATGAGCGCCGCCCAGGCAGCAAGTATGCCGCGTTAGAAAACTGCCGCTACGAAGTGAACGAGGCGGAGAACATGATGCGCCGGGAAGGCATACGTTGGATGTCCTCCACGGCAAAATCCATTGAAGAAATTGCAACGATGATTCTGCAGGAAATCAAATCGGACAAGCGAGCTTATTGACTGATGTTACGCAGATCCTGGATGCAACCATTATATGTAGTGGTTCAGCTTGCCAAATCGCTCCAATATCTAGGCACGCTGCGTATCTATGGACTCCA
>Ga0207657_10007753_pt1 | contig 10964 bp, 12 predicted proteins | sample KBSC33metaG_FD_184316 | JGI IMG/M metagenome (GOLD analysis project Ga0207657, IMG submission 184316) | Corn rhizosphere microbial communities from Kellogg Biological Station, Michigan, USA - KBS C3-3 metaG (SPAdes) (version 2) | ecosystem: Host-associated > Plants > Roots > Rhizosphere > Soil ... | reverse complement strand
TACGTCGCGAAGTAAGTGACCATGGGCGCCGAGACACTTTCCCTGCCTCGGCGCCCGCTTTACGAGTCGAACATGGCCACCACCGAACTCGCCAGCCCGAAGGGCGCGCCTCCGGGTCATGCCCTCGGCGAAGTCCTCTTCCGTTATGCCTGTCTGGGCGCGGCGACCTTCCTGCTGGCGGCGCTCGCCGGCGTGGTCGTCAGCCTGTTCATCGGCGGCCTGCCGGCCTTCCGGGCCTTCGGCTTCGGCTTCCTGACCTCGACCACCTGGAACCCGGTGAGCGAAGTTTATGGCGCCGCCGGCCCGATCGCGGGCACGCTGATCACCTCTTTCCTGTCGCTGCTGGTCGCGCTGCCGCTCGCGCTGGGCGTTTCGGTCTTCCTGGTCGAATTCTGCCCACCCCGGCTTTCGCGTCCGATCGCGATCGCGGTCGAGCTGCTCGCGGGCATTCCGTCGATCGTCTACGGCATGTGGGGCCTGTTCGTGCTCGCGCCGTGGTTCGCCGCGCATGTCCAATTGCCGATCGCGCTGCATTTCGCGCCGGATACGTTGATCGGCAAGATCTTCTCCGGCACGCCCAACGGCGCCAATATCTTCACCGCCTCGCTGATCCTCGCGATCATGATCCTGCCTTATATGGCGGCGGTGTTCCGCGAATTGTTCCTGACCGTGCCGCCGCAGGTGCGCGAAGCCGCCTACGGCCTCGGTTGCACGCCGTTCGAGGTGATCAAGGCGGTCGTGATCCCTTATGTCCGCCGCGGCATGATCGGCGTGATCATGCTCGGCCTCGGCCGCGCGCTCGGCGAGACGATGGCAGTAACCTTCATCATCGGCAATTCGCACAGCTTCCCGCATTCGTTGTTCGACAGCGGCTCGACGATCGCGTCGACCGTCGCCAACGAATTCGCCGAAGCCACCAGCGATTTGCACACCTCTGCCTTGATCGCGCTCGGCTTCCTGCTGTTCGTGATCACCTTCATCGTGCTCGCGCTCGCCCGCCTGCTCCTCCGTGAGGCGAAGATCTGATGACTCGCGCCGCCTATCGTCGCGCCTTCAACGGCGTCTTCGTCGTTCTTTGCAGCATCGCCACCCTGATCGCGCTCAGCGCGCTGGTGATGATCCTGTGGACCCTGCTCAGCAAAGGCCTGGGCGGGATCGACGGCATGATCTTCACGCAAGACCAGCCCGCCCCCGGCTCGCCCGGCGGCCTGCGCAACGCGATCGTCGGTTCGCTCATCATGTGCGCGCTCGGCATGGCGATCGCGCTCGTGATCGGCATCCTCGCGGGCACCTGGCTCGCCGAATATGGCGCGGGCACGAAATACGGCCACGTCGTGCGCTTCTTCAACGACGTGCTGATTTCGGCGCCGTCGATCCTGATCGGCCTGTTCGTCTACGAATTACTGGTGGCGCCCTTCCACGGCTTCTCCGGCTATGCCGGCGGCGTCGCCTTGGCTTTCCTCGCCACCCCGATCGTCGTGCGTACAACCGAGGATATCCTGACGCTCCAGCCGGGCGCACTGCGCGAGGCGGGCATGGCCTTGGGCGCGAGCCGCGCCTTCGTGATCCGCAAGATCATCTGGAAGTCGGCGCGGACCGGCCTGCTCACCGCCGGCCTGCTCGGCTTCGCGCGCATCTCGGGCGAGACCGCACCGCTGCTGTTCACCAGCCTCGGCAACCAATTCTACAATGCCAAGCTCAGCCAGCCGATGGCGAGCCTGCCGACGACGATCTTCCAGTTCGCGCTCTCGGCCTACGACGATTGGCAGCGCCTGGCCTGGGTCGGCGCATTGCTGATCGCGGTCGCCGTCCTCTTCATCAACATCGTCGGGCGCGTTCTCGCCCGGGAGACGCATCGCTCATGACCGATACCGCCGTGATGAACCCGCCGTCCACTTCGGCCGGCGAAGAACAGTTCATGACCCGGCCCGAGGGCGAGCTGCTGCTCGAATCGCGCGATCTCAAATTCTTCTATGGCGCGAATGAATCGCTCCATGGCGTCGACCTGCCGATCGAGAAGAACAAGATCACTGCTTTGATCGGCCCATCGGGCTGCGGCAAATCGACCCTGCTGCGCGCGCTCAACCGCATCTATGCGCTCTATCCCGGCCAGCGCGCCGAGGGCGAGATCATGCTCGACGGCGAGGATGTGCTGAAGGGCGGCGACCCGGCCGCGCTGCGCGCGCGCGTCGGCATGGTGTTCCAGAAGCCGACCCCCTTCCCCATGTCGATCTACGACAATGTCGCGTTCGGCGTCCGCCTTTACCACAAGAAGAACAAGGCGGAGATGGACGAGATCGTCGAGCGCTCGCTGACGCGCGCCGCTTTGTGGGACGAGGTCAAGAACAAGCTCCACACGTCGGGCCTGGGCCTGTCGGGCGGCCAGCAGCAGCGCCTGTGCGTCGCGCGCGGCATCGCGGTGCAGCCGGAAATCCTGTTGCTCGACGAGCCCGCCTCCGCGCTCGATCCGGTTTCGACCGCCAAGCTCGAGCAGACCTTGGTCGAGCTCAAGAAGGATGTGACGATCGTGATCGTCACGCACAATCTCCAGCAGGCGAGCCGTATCTCGGATTATACCGGCTTCATGTTCCTCGGACGGATGATCGAATTCGGCCCGACCGCGGACATTTTCTCCAACCCCCGCTCGCGCCGCACGCGCGATTACGTGACGGGACGGTTTGGGTAAGACCAAATCCTCCCCGCTCTGCGGGGAGGATTTCCTCAAACTTGCAGGGCCGCAGCCTCTGATCTCTCCGCAACGAGGTCGCCCGCAGGAACCAACTCCGCTGCGCCATCGCCAACGTGAAGCGCGAACCCGGTTGCGCCGGGCCGCTCCAGCTCCGGGCGAAGCGTCATGCTCGGGATGAGATAGTCGCCGCCATTCTGCCGCCGAAACGGTATCGGCTGCGCCGTCGCGAGCGTCCGCATCCTTTCACGCAGTCGTTCGGCGACGCGCGCGAAACCCGTCTCGTCCAGCTTGTCGACCTGATAGGCAACGAACGGCGGAAGCACGTCGTAGCCCGGATAATAGAGAATGCCGTGGTTGATCGGGAACAGGAGATCGTCGATCGGTCCATTGATTCCACGCGGGGAATAATGGTCCTCCCAGCCCCCGGCGGTCACGATCAGCATCGCGCGCCTGCCCGCAAGCGTGCCCTCGCCATAGCGATCGCCCCAGCGCCGATCGCTGTGCTCGCCCACGCCATAGGCGAAGCCGTAGGCGAACACGCGATCGACCCAGCCCTTGAGAATGGCGGGCATGCTGAACCACCACAAAGGAAATTGCAGGATCAGCATATCCGCCCATAGAAGCTTTTCGATCTCGGCTTCGACATCGGCAGTGAGCGTTTCGGTCTCGAATGCCTCTTTCGATGCCGCCACGGGCTTGAGCCGAGCGTCGGGCCTCAATGCGGGGAAGTCCGCACGATCCACATCGGATTTCCAGCCCATGCCATAAAGATCCGACACCCGCACCTGGTGCCCCCCGGCCTCCAACTCCGTGATTGCGACGTCGCGGAGCGAACCATTGAGCGAGCGCGGTTCGGGATGGGCGAAAACGTGTAGGATTTTCATCATCATACCCACTGGTTGTTGGTTTCGTTCCTGTAGGTAGCGGCGCGGATCATGCTTCAGTAGATAGGGAGAATGGATAAGATTATGCCGAAATATGGATAGATCGGCCATCACATTGGAACGCATGCGCGTCTTCGTGCGCGTCGCCGAACGCGGGAGCCTCACCGCGGTCGCGCGCGAACTCGGCGTCGGCCAGTCGACGGTCACGCGGCAATTGCGCGAACTCGAGGAAAGCATCGGCGTACCCCTGCTCAGCAGGACCACGCGGCGGGTCACCGTGACCGAAGAGGGTGGCCGCTATTATACGCACTGCGTCCAGATCCTCCGCCTGGTCGAGCAGGCCGCCGAGGAGGCGCGCAGCACGCGCGGGGCGCCGGCGGGAACGGTGCGGATCTCGTGCACCGCCGCGTTCGGCATCCTGCATGTCAGCCGCATCATCTTCGCGTTCCAGGACCGTTATCCGGATATCGCGGTCGACCTGAACCTTACCGACGAACGGATCGACCTCGTACACGAAGGCGTGGATGTCGCCGTGCGCTTGGGTCCTCTGACCGACAGTTCGATGAAGCTCAGGGCGCTTGGCCAATCACGGCGCATGCTCGTCGCCGCGCCCGACTATCTCGTGGCGCATGGCAGGCCCAGGGATCCAGGCGATTTGGCGAGCCATCAGGGCATCAGGATGTCGAATATCGCAGGCAGCGACATGCTCGTGTTGCAGGCCCCGAACGGCAAACGCCACGAAATCCCGTTCGGCGGGCGGCTGTTGGTGGATCATGGGCTTGCCGCCAGGGAGGCGGTGGCCGCCGGGCGGGGAATCGTGCCGGCGCATTTGTGGATCGTCCACGACCTTCTCGCCACGGGCAGGCTGGAGGCCGTCCTGCCGGATTTTTCGCTGCCGTCCGTCCCGCTCAACCTGTTGATCGTGCCCGAACGGTCCGGAATTGCGCGCGTGCGACTGCTGGTCGACTTCCTCGCCGAGCGGATCGGGGATGTTCCCGGTATCGAGAAGGGGTAACCCAAAAATCCTCCCCGCTCGCGGGGAGGGGGACCATCCGCAGGATGGTGGAGGGGCATTGCGACTAGGCGAATGCCCGTGTCATGCCCCCCTCCACCACCGCCTTCGGCGGCGGTCCCCCTTCCCATGCAAGCGTGGGAAGGATTTTCTCAGTGCACGAACCTTGCCACTACGTCGCGGTAGCTACGGCTGACCTTCACCTGCGCGCCTGAGCCCAGCACCAGGAAGCATTCGCCGTTGGTGTGCGGCTTGACCTGCTTGACCAGGTCGAGATTGACGATCGTCGAGCGGTGGATGCGCTGGAAGCGGCGCGGATCGAGGCGCTTTTCCAGATCCTTCATCGTCTCGCGCAGGATCAAGGTGTTATCGCCGGTGTAGATGCACATATAGTCGCCCGCGGCGTCGATCCGTTCGATCGAATCCACGTCGACACGGAATATCTGCCCGCGATCCTTGATGTTGATCAGTTTCTCATAGCGGTTCGACGCATGCGCATCGGCGCTCTCCGGCATCGATTCCGCCGCGTCGGGCGCATGTTCGGCGATCACTTCCTTGAGCTGGACCACCTCCTCGGCGGCGCGCTTTTCGGACAGGCGCTGGCGCACGCGTTCCAGCGTGTCGGCCAGGCGCTCGGTCTCGACCGGCTTCATCAGATAGTCGATCGCGCCCGCCTCGAACCCGCGCAGCGCATGGTCACCATAAGCGGTCACGAAGACGAAGAGCGGCGGCTCGACCTCCATCAGCCCCTGCACGACCGAAAAGCCGTCGAAGCCCGGCATCTGAATGTCGAGGAACACCAGATCGGGCTTGTGCGTCTTGATCGAGCGGATCGCCTCGCGGCCGTTGGTGCAGGTGTCGACAATCTCGACATCCTCGTGCGTTTGCAGCCGAAGCTGAAGACCCTGGATCGCCAAAGGTTCGTCGTCGACCAGGATTGTACGGATGGTCATCTAATCATGCCCTCGTCGTGTTCGACTGATATGGTATCTCGATCGTCACAGTGAACCCACTGGGACCAGCTTCGGTTTCGAAGCGATGGTCGGAGCCATAAGCCTGTGCCAACCGATCCCGCGTATTCGCCAGGCCAACGCCGGTGGAGGATGTGGTTGAGCCCCCGCCGTCGCTATAGCCTGCTTGCGTTCCTGGGCCGCTGTCGCTGACCGTGATATGAACGCGATTGCCCAAACGGCGGACCGCAACCGCGATATCGGCCCCTTCCTCCTTGGGCGTGACCGCATATTTGATCGAGTTTTCGACGAGCGGCTGCAACAGCAAAGACGGGATGCAGGCATGCGCCGCGGCCGGATCGATATCGAAGCTGGTGCGCAGCCTTTCCTCGAACCGCATCTTCTCGATATCGAGATAGAGTTTGAGCGTCTCCACCTCCTGCGCGATCGTCACCTCGCCTTCGGGCTCGCTCACCAGCGTATAGCGCAGGAAGGAGGACAGCCGCGACAGCATCGCATTGGCGCGTTCGGTATGTTTGAGCAGCACGAGCGTCGAGATCGAATTCAGCGTGTTGAACAGGAAATGCGGGTTGAGCTGATAGCGCAGCATTGCCAGCTGCGCCGACGAGGCCTGGCTTTCCAGCCGCAACAGCTGGTCGCGTTGCTCCTCGACCAATATGTAGAAATTGATGCCGTAATAGAGCGCCGACCAGGCCGCGAGGAGAGCGAAGTCGAGCAGGATGGCCGACAGCAGCTGAATGCCTTCGGGCATCGGCCCGACCACGCGATAGGTGGTCGCGTGCGCCCAGGTCTCGATCGAGGAAAAGACCATCGAGGCGATGATCAGGATCGTGATCGATCCGCCCCATGTGGCGAGCGGGCGCATGTTGAACAGCCGCCGATAGGCCGCCGACATGAGCAAAGTCAGCGAATAGCCCGTCGCGGTGGCGAGCGCGGTCGGGACCACGAACAGCCAGCTCGCGCCATTGGCGAGGCCGGTCAACGCGCGCAGCAGGAAATAGCCAGCCCACCCCGCCGACTGGAGTGTCCAGAAGGCGCGGTTCTTGTCCTCGAAGAACGGGGCTTCTTTAAGCAGCGTACGCGCCATCGGGCTTAGCTCTACAGGATAGAGGCCGCGCCTGCCAACCGCGGAGCAAGACGCGACGAACCGAGCAGCCCTTCGTTACGGTGAACGTTTGATAAACGTCTGATTCCCCGTCGGTTCAGGCGACTCGGCGTATGCCGGCGAGCAAGGTGGATGTCCGGGTCCGCCCACAAGATTGGAGGATATATGCGTAAGTTCCTGACTGCGACCGCTGCGGCGCTGGCGCTAGGCGGCGTAACGCTGGGCGCGGCGGCTCCGGCCGAGGCGCGCTACCATGGCGGTTATTATGGCGGCTATTACGGTGGTTATCATCATTACCATCATGGCGGCAGCGGTGCTGCCGTTGCCGCGGGCATCCTCGGCCTCGCTGCCGGCGCGGCGATCGCGAGCAGCGGCCCGCGTTATTATTATGACGAGCCGGCTTATTATGCCCCGCCTCCGCCCCCGCCTTATTATTATGAAGGCCCTTATTGCCGCACCGACTGGCGCTGGGACGGCTGGGCGCGCCGCTACGTCCGGGTTCGCTTTTGCGACTGAGGGCACGGCTAAACCGACAGGCAAGCGGGCGGCGGAAAATCCGTCGCCCGTTTTCCTTGGTTTCGAAAAGGATGGTGCGGGTGGTCGGGCTCGAACCGACACTCCTTTCGGAACCGGATTTTGAGTCCGGCGCGTCTACCAGTTTCACCACACCCGCACGGCGTGACAGCGCCCCCTAGCGTAGCCCGGCCCGGCGCGTCTAGACCTTGATCGGCCGCGAGGGCCGACAGGGAAGAAGGCGATGGAAATGACCCGCAGAGGCCTGCTCGGCACCGCCGCGTTGGCCACCGCCATGCCCGCCTTCGCCACCACGGACGAACGCTGGGCCCAGATCGCCGCTCAATATGACGTGACGCACAAGGTCGTGCAGCTCGAACATGGCAATTGGGGCATGATGGCGAAGCCGGTGCTCGCCGCCTATCGTGCGCAGATCGAGCGGGTGAACCGCAACACGAGTTTCTATGCGCGGCGGGAGATGCCGGGCGAGATCGAGGCGATTCGTGCCCTGGTCGCGCGTGAGATGGGGGTCACCACCGGGGAGATCGCTTTCACCCGCAACGCGACCGAGGCCATGCGCGCGCTGATCCTGGGCTATAATCGGCTGCGCCCGGGCGACGCGGTGCTCCATGCCGATCTCGATTATGATTCGATGCGCGCCTGTATCGAATCGCTGAAGGCCCGGCGCGGGGTCGAGGTGATCAACATCGCGCTGCCCCTGCCCGCGAGCCACCAGGCGCTGATCGACGCTTATGCCGCCGCCTTTGCGGCGCATCCGAATATCCGGATGGTGCTGCTGACCCATGTCAGCCACCGCACCGGCCTGGTCCTGCCGGTCGCGGAAATCGCCGCGATGGCGCGCGGCAAAGGCGTGGACGCAATCGTCGATGCCGCGCACAGCGTCGGCCAGATCGATTTCCGGCTGCCCGATCTCAAATCCGATTTCATCGGCATCAACCTGCACAAATGGATCGGCGCGCCGCTCGGCGTGGGCGCGATCTGCATCCGGAGCGGGCGGCTGGCGGATATCGACATGGATCCGGCCGAGCCCGATCTTGGGCCGGACGACATCCGCGCGCGCGTCCACACCGGCACGCCGGATTATGGCGCGCAGCTCGCCATACCCGCGGCGCTCGCCTTTCAGGCTTCGGTCGGTCTATCTGCCAAGGAGGCGCGGCTGAAGGCGCTGCGCGACCGCTGGGTCCACGCCGCTCGCGACATTCCCGGCATCGAGATACTGACGCCGGACGATCCGCGCTGTTACGGCGCAATCACCGCGTTCCGCCTCGCCGGCCGGACATCGCACGCCGACAATGTCGCGCTCGCCCGATTGCTGCTCGAGAAATATGGCATCTTCACCGTCCACCGCGACGGGCTCGGGTCGGGGAGTTGCGTGCGTGTCACGCCCGCGCTCGCCACCGGCATGGCCGATGTCGACCGGCTGACCGATGCGTTACGCGAGATCGCGCGGAGCTGACGCGGACGCCAAGGCGTCGTAGCGCAAGCGTGCAGCTGCGATGTCGCCCAGATGCTGCTCGGCCCAGGCGGTGATCGATCCCATCAACCCGATCAGCCCGTCCGCGAGCGGTGTCAGCCGATATTCCACCGTCACCGGCACGGTCGCAAAGACCGCGCGGCTCACCAGACCATCGCGTTCGAGGCTCTTCAGCGTTTGCGACAGCATCTTCTGCGATATGCCGCCGATGCGGCGGCGCAAATCGTTGAACCGTCTCGGCCCTTGCGCCAGCACGAGCAGGATGAGCGTCGCCCATTTGTCGCCGATACGGTCGAGGATCTGGCGCGTTGGGCAATCCGGATTGAAGGCATCGCCGGTCATGGTTTCCTCGGGGTGACCAGGTGGGATGAAAGTGCGTTCTTTGAAGCTGGTAGCTAATTGTCTAGCTGGTTTCCATTAGAAACCACAAAGGAGCTACAAGATGAATGTTGCCGTGATCGGTGCGACCGGCCGTGCGGGCCGGGAAATCACCGCCGAACTTGTCCGCCGCGGGCACAGCGTCACCGCGATTGTACGGCATCCCGATAGAGCCTTGTCCGACCCGCAGGTGAAGCGAGTCGCCGGTGACGTCGCGGATCCGGACGGGCTCGCAAAGCTCCTGGCCGATCACGACGCCGTGGTGAGCGCGGTCCACTTTCTTGATTGCGATCCGGCCAAGCTCGTAAGCGCGGTCCGTGTCGCCGGCGTGTCGCGCTATCTGGTGGTCGGCGGTGCGGCCAGCCTGGAGGTTGCGCCTGGCAAGACGCTGATCGACCAGCCGAATTTCCCCAAGGAATATGAGGCCGAGGCGCGGGCCGGCATCGCTTTCCTCGACTATCTGCGCGGTGTCGACGATCTCGACTGGACCTTCCTCTCCCCCGCCGCCTTGCTGTTCGAAGGGCCACGGCTCGGCACGTTCCGGCTGGACCGGGATATGCTGGTCACCAATGCGGAGGGCAGTTCCATCTCGTTCGCCGATTATGCGATCGCGTTCGTCGACGAGATCGAGCATCCCCATCACATCCGGCAGCGCTTCGCCGTCGGATATTGATTGAGCCCGACCGACATGGGTTCCGCGCGGCGGCCGCCTCTGCTAGCCGCGCGGCCCATGGCCCACATCGCCGACCTTTTGGAAGACTATGGCTTTCTCGACGCCGACGATCGCTATCGGCTGTTGATCGAACTTGGCCGAGAGCTCGAGCCGATGCCGGAGGCGCTCAAGACCGATGCCACACTAGTGCGCGGCTGCTCCGCCGCGGTCTGGGTCTATCCAACGCGCAGCGCGGATGGGCGGCTCCACTTCCTCGCCGACAGCAATGCCGCGATCACCAAGGGCATCATCGCGCTCGTGCTGCTGACGGTGCAGGACCGCACACCCGCGGAGATTATCGGCACGGATATCGAAGCCGCGCTCGCTCCCTTCGAACTGACGCGCCAGCTCTCGTCCAACCGGACACAAGGCATTCCCAACATGATCGCCCTGATCCGCGAGACCGCCGCTCGCTACGCCTGAAGGACCATCGCTCGGCAGAGCGATCAGGCCACGCGCCGTTCCTCGGCCTGGCGCAGCACGTCCCACGCCGCCTGGATCAGGCGAAAGCGCTCGGCGGCTTCCTTGTCGTTGGGGCGCGTGTCGGGATGATTGGCTTTGGCCAACCGGCGCCATGCCATCTTGATCTCGTCGAAACTGGCGTCGGTTTCCAGCTCCAGCACGTCGAGAGCGCGCATCTCGTCGCGCGATCGGCTACCGTCGCCGGAGCCGCCCCAGCCATAATGCGCGGTCCCGGCAAAGCCCGACGCATCGCGCCGTTCGCCCGCCTCGCGCGCGGCGGCATCCTCAGCGCTCAAGCCTTCGAAATAATCCCACCCGCGATTATATTCGCCGGCATGCTCCTGGCAGAAATACCAGCGTTCCGGGCTGTTGGGCGATTTGGGCGCGGGGCAGTCGCCCGGCTGTTCGCAGCCATGGCGATCGCACAGCCGTACCTTGGTCGCGCCGCGTTCGCTGCCATAGCCGCGCCAGCGGGGAAAACCCCAGTCGGTTGATCGGGTCGAACGCGCCATGGGGGCTACATAAGGGCTCGGCGCGAATAGGCTATGGCCGATCCGCCGGAAAATTCGCCAGAGGGCCTGTAAGCCGGGTTCTGTCCATTCCGGCTTGCACCGGAACTGGGCGACCATTCCTCTAGGACGACGCTCGCGCGCCGCCTCAAGCAACCAACCCGGACGACGGGGGCGAGTCACCCCATATGCCGTCCCTACTCGGTCTTGCTCCAGGTGGGGTTTGCCGTGCCG
>Ga0207657_10007752_pt1 | contig 10964 bp, 10 predicted proteins | sample KBSC33metaG_FD_184316 | JGI IMG/M metagenome (GOLD analysis project Ga0207657, IMG submission 184316) | Corn rhizosphere microbial communities from Kellogg Biological Station, Michigan, USA - KBS C3-3 metaG (SPAdes) (version 2) | ecosystem: Host-associated > Plants > Roots > Rhizosphere > Soil ... | reverse complement strand
CGTGGCGCTGGCCTCGCTGGGGAGGCTGCGGCACGGGGGGATCATCCGGGCCTCGGCCGAGCGCGCGATGGCCGCCGACTGGGCATCCCGGCTCAAGATCAAGTACGGCAGGCTCAAGGACCCGGTGTCCATGCTCTCCGGCGGCAACCAGCAGAAGGTCGTGCTGGCCAAGTGGCTGGGCCGCAAGCCCGCGGTGCTCATCGTGGACGAGCCCACTCGGGGCATCGACGTCGCCACCAAGGCCGAGGTGCATCACCTCCTCGTCCAGCTCGCGCGCGACGGCGTGGGCGTGCTGATGATCTCCTCGGAACTGCCCGAGGTGCTGCGGATCAGTGACCGGATCCTGGTCATGCGGGAGGGGCGGCTGATGACCGAGCTCGCGCACGCGGACGCCTCGGAGGAGGAGATCCTCTCCGCCGCCACCGGCCAGGCTCCGCCCCCCGAAGCCAGCGAAGCGCCCGCGAGGGGAGCCGAAAGTTGAGCGCGCTGGTCTCGCAGAGCGAGCGGCCGCCGCCGCCGGCGCCCGCCGGTACCGGCGCGCGCAAGCTCACCGAGCGCGCCTTCCGGATCAGGGAATCGGGCATCATCGTCGTCCTGGTCGTGTTCGTCGCCGTGACCGCATCGGTCCAGCCCCGGTTCCTCAACATCACGAACATCCAGTTCATCCTGGTCAACACCACGGTGTTCGCGCTGCTCGCGCTGGGCGAGACGATGGTCGTCATCAGCCGCAACTACGACCTTTCCGTGGGCTCGGTGCTGGGACTGTCCGCGTACCTGTCGGCGAGCCTGTTCGGCGGCCACCCCGGCTTCCCCATCCCGCTGGCCTTCCTGGCCGGGCTGGGTATCGGCCTGGGGTGCGGGATGCTGAACGGCATCATGGTGGCGGCCGGCCGGGTGCCGAGCCTGGTCGTGACGCTGGCCACCCTGTACATCTTCCGCGGCATCGACATCCTGATCGTGGGAGGCAAGGAGGTCGTGGCCAACTCGCTGCCGTCCGCCTTCCTCGACATCCCCAAGGCCACCGTGCTCGGCATCCCTGTCATCGCCATCGTCATCGCGGTAGTGATCGGGATCGGCGCGTACTACCTGCGTTCCTTCCGCTCCGGCCGGGAGCTGTACGCGATCGGGTCGAACCCGGACGCCGCGCGGCTGGCCGGGATCCCGATCGGCAGGCGCGTCTTCGTGGCCTTCACCGCGAGCGGCGCCATCGCCGGCGTGGCCGGCGTGCTGTGGGCGGCCCAGTACGGAACGATCGACTCGACCGCGGGCACCGGCTACGAACTCCAGGTGATCTCCGCGGTGGTGGTCGGCGGGGTCGCGATCTTCGGCGGGAGCGGCAGCGCGGTGGGAGCGGCTCTGGGCGCGCTGCTGCTCAACACGATCAGCTCCGCGCTCTACGTGCTCGGCATCTCGCCGTTCTGGAACCAGGCGATCTTTGGTTTCCTGCTGCTGCTGGCCATCACCCTGGACCGGTTCATCTCAGTCAGGCTCACCGCCGCGCTGCGGGTGAGAGGAGCGCGCCATGAGTGACCGGATCCGCGCGTGGATAGGCCCGCTGCTGCGCTGGGAAACCGGCCTCGCGCTGGTGGTCGTGATCATCGGCATCGTCGGCGCGTCGGTGTCCTCGCAGTTCTTTACCAGCAACAACATCTTCAACCTGGGGTTGTCCTACGGCGAGATCGCGATCATGACGCTGCCGATGACGCTGATCGTCATCAGCGGCGAGATCGACCTGTCCGTCGCCTCTATCCTGGGCATGTCCAGCGCCCTGCTCGGCTACCTGTGGGCCCGGCACTGGCCGATGCTCGGCATCTTCGTCCTGGTCGCCGTGGTGGGGCTGGCGGCGGGCGCCATCAACGGCCTGCTCGTCACCCGGCTCGGGCTGCCCTCGCTCGCGGTGACCATCGGCACGCTCGCGGTGTACCGGGGCATCGCGACGATCCTGCTCGGCCCCAACACGGTCGCCAACTTCCCGGTCACGTACACCAACCTCGGGGTCAACGCCTTCCCGTTCACCGGCAACGACCTCACCTACTCCGCCGCGATCTTCATCGTGCTCGCGATCATCTTCGGGACCGTCCTGCACGCGACCCCGTTCGGCCGGTCGGTCTACGCCATGGGCGCCAGCGTCGAGGCGGCCCAGTTCGCCGGCATCAGGGTCAAGCGGAACAAGACCATCCTGTTCATGACCTCCGGGCTGGTGTGCGCGCTGGCGGGCGTGCTGCTGACCTTCCGCCTCAACACCGCCGTGCAGAACAACGGGCTCGGCCTGGAACTCGCCGTGGTCGCGATCGTCCTGCTCGGCGGGGTGTCCATCTTCGGCGGCAAGGGCACTGTGATCGGCGTGGTGCTCGGCGTGCTCGCGTTCGCCGGCATCCAGAACGCGCTGTTCCTGACCGACTTCAACCAGGAAGCCGCCGGGATCGTCACCGGCGCGCTGCTGCTCCTGTCCGTCTTCGGCCGCAACGTGGCCTCCTTCTCGAGCCGGCTGCGCGAGTGGCGGCCGGCCCGCCCCGGGCGGGGTGGCGGGCTCCGGGCCAGCCCTGGCCAGGGGTCCGGGAACCCGGCCGGGATCACGCCCCCCTGACCGCGGGGCCACGGCAGCGGCCCCGACTCCCCTAGTGAATCCGCCAGCTTTTTCAGAGCCGAAAATTGAAAGGATTCAGCACATGCAACTGAGACAGACGGCAGGCCTGGCCGTACCCCTCGTCGTGGCGTCGGTCCTGCTCGCCGCGTGCAGTTCCTCGGGATCGAGCTCGACGTCGACCTCGGGCGGCACGTCGTCCTCGTCGGCGTCTTCGTCGGGCGCGGGCGGGCTGAAGACCGGCCTCAAGGTGTACGTGATCCCGAAGAACCTCGGGAACAACTACTTCACCACGGCCGACAGCGCGAAGTCGGGCGGCGCGATCGCCGCGCTCGAGGCGCTCGGCGAGACCGGCACCGAGACCAGCGGAACCGCCGCGACCCCGGCCTCGCAGATCCCGGCCATCCAGGCCGCGATCAGCAAGGGCGCGAACGCGCTCATCGTGTCGGCCACCGACCCGACGGCGCTATGCCCGACCCTGAACTCCGCGATGAAGCGCGGGATCACGGTCGTCACCTACGACTCGGACGCGCCCACCTGCCGTGACCTGTTCATCAACCAGGCCTCGACCGCGCAGATCGGCACCAGCGAGGTCGACGTGCTGGCCAAGCAGCTGAACCAGACCGGGGACATCGCGATCGTGTCGGCCACCGCCTCGGCCACGAACCAGAACGCCTGGATCGGGTACATGAAGCAGGAGCTGAAGAAGTACCCGAAGATGAAGCTGGTCTCGACCGTCTACGGCAACGACGACCCGACCACGGCCACCCAGGTGACCCAGGGCCTGCTGCAGCAGTACCCGAACCTGAAGGGCATCATCTCGCCGACCACGGTCGGGATCGCGGCCGCGGCGGCGGTCCTTGACACCCCCAAGTACCGCGGCAAGATCGCGCTAACCGGCCTGGGCACTCCCGACTCGCTGAAGAAGTACGTCTCCGACGGCACCATCAAGGAGTTCGTGCTGTGGAAGCCGAACGACCTCGGCTACCTGGCCGGCTACGCGGCGGTGCAGGTCGCGTCGGGCAAGCTCAACGGCTCGCAGGGCCAGAAATTCACCGCGGGCAAGCTGGGCTCGTTCACGGTCGGCGCCGACAAGACCGTCCTGCTCGGCCCGCCGTTCGTTTTCACCTCCGACAACATCAACCAGTTCGACTTCTGACCCGCATACCGGATGATTGTGGATATCTGCACCCCTTATAAGGGGTGCAGATATCCACAATCCCGGAGGCAGGAGCACGCGTGGAGCGGGTTTGCTTTCTGGGGCGGGTCAAGGTCGAGCGGCTGGCGGAGTACCGGGCCCGGCACGAGCGGGTCTGGCCCGACCGGGGGTTCAAGCGGGTCGGCGAGATATTTCACGTGGACTGAAAGTGGAGATGAACACCAAATGCGTGACCTGACCGCAGTCAAGGCAGCGCTGAAGGGGCACGAGATCGAGCTGCCCTCCTGGGCCTTCGGGAATTCGGGGACGCGGTTCAAGGTATTCGGCCAGCCGGGAGTGCCCCGCACGCCGTGGGAGAAGGCCGAGGACGCGGCGCAGGTGCACCGCTTCACCGGGGTGGCGCCCCGCATGGCCGTGCACATTCCGTGGGACAAGGTGGACGACTACGCGGGCCTGGCCCGGCACGCCGGCGACCTCGGCATCCGGATCGGCGCCGTCAACGCCAACGTGTTCCAGGACGAGGACTACAAGCTGGGCAGCGTCTGCAACCCGGACCCGAGGGTGCGCAAGAAGGCAGTCGGCCACCTGCTCGAATGCGTCGACGTGATGGACGCCACCGGGTCACGCGACCTGAAGCTGTGGTTCGCCGACGGCACCAACTACCCCGGCCAGGACGACATCAGGGCCAGGCAGGACCGGATGGCCGAGGCGCTGGCCACCGTCTACGCCAGGCTCGGCGGCGACCAGCGGATGCTGCTGGAGTACAAGCTGTTCGAGCCGTCGTTCTACACCACCGACGTCCCCGACTGGGGCACCAGCCTGCTGCACTGCCAGGCCCTCGGCCCGAAGGCGCAGGTGGTGGTGGACACCGGCCACCACGCCCCCGGCACCAACATCGAGTTCATCGTGGCCATGCTGCTGCGAGCCGGGCGATTGGGCGGCTTCGACTTCAACAGCCGCTTCTACGCCGACGACGACCTCATGGTGGGTGCGGCCGACCCGTTCCAGCTGTTCCGGATCATGCACGAGGTGGCCAGCGCGGACGCGCTCAAGCCCGCCGCGGGGGTCGCGTTCATGCTCGACCAGTGCCACAACATCGAGCCCAAGATCCCGGCCCAGATCCGCTCGGTCATGAACGTCCAGGAGGCCACGGCCAAGGCGCTGCTCATCGACACCGGCGCATTGGCAGCGGCCCAGCGGGCGGGGGACGTCCTCGGGGCTAACGCCGTCATGATGGACGCGTTCAGCACCGACGTCCGCCCGCTGCTCGGCGAGCTGCGCGAGGAGACCGGGCTGGACCCGGACCCGCTCGCGGCCTACGCCCGGTCGGGCTACGGGGAGAAGATAGTGGCCGAACGGGTGGGCGGGACGCCGGCCGGCTGGGGATCCTGAGGGCGTGAGCGAGACGCAGATCGAAGAGCTGATCGCGCGGTCCAACCGGCTGGGCGCGGACCCGCGGAACACCAACTTCGCCGGCGGCAACACCTCGGCCAAGGGCCCCGCCACCGACCCGGTCACCGGCGAGGACGTCGAGCTGATGTGGGTGAAGGGCTCGGGCGGTGACCTGGGCACGCTGACCCCGGCCGGGCTGGCCGTGCTCCGGCTGGACCGGCTCCGCGCGCTGGTGGACGTCTACCCGGGGGTGGACCGGGAAGACGAGATGGTGGCCGCGTTCGACTTCTGCCTGCACGGTAAAGGCGGGGCCGCGCCGTCGATCGACACCGCCATGCACGGCCTGCTGCCGGCGCCGCACGTGGATCACCTGCACCCGGACTCCGGCATCGCGCTGGCGGCCGCGGCGGACGGGGAGAAGCTGACCCGGCAGTGCTTCGGCGACCGGGTGGCGTGGGTGCCGTGGCGGCGGCCCGGCTTCCAGCTCGGCCTGGACATCGCCGCCATCGCCGCGGCCAGCCCGCAGGCCATAGGGGTCGTGCTGGGCGGGCACGGCATCACCGCGTGGGGCGAGACCAGCGCCGAGTGCGAGGCCCGGTCGCTGGAGATCATCCGGACCGCGGCGGAGTTCATCGAGGCCAACGCGAAGCCCGACCCGTTCGGCCCGGTCATCGCGGGCTACGAGCCGCTGCCTGAAGCCGGCCGGCGCGCCCGCGCGGCCGAACTGGCTCCGCTGATCCGGGGCCTGGCCTCGACCGACCGCCGGCAGGTCGGACACTACAGCGACTCCCCCGCCGTGCTGGACTTCCTGGCCCGGGCCAGCCACCCGGCGCTGGCCGCGCTCGGTACCTCGTGCCCGGATCACTTCCTGCGCACCAAGGTACGGCCGATGCTGCTCGACCTGCCGCCGGACGCCTCCTATCAGGCGGCCGCGGGCCGTCTGCGGGAGCTGCACCAGGCGTACCGGGAGGACTACCGCGCCTACTACGAGCGCTACGCGGACGCCGCCTCGCCGCCGATGCGCGGCGCGGACCCGGCCGTCGTGCTGGTGCCCGGCGTCGGCATGTTCAGCTTCGGCGCGGACGGCCAGACCGCGCGGGTGGCGGGCGAGTTCTACCTGAACGCGATCAACGTGATGCGCGGCGCCGAGGCGGTATCGGCCTACCAGCCGATACCGGAGAGCGAGAAGTTCCGCATCGAGTACTGGGAACTCGAGGAGGCCAAGCTGCGGCGCCGCCTTCAAGGGACGAAGCCGAAGCCGATGGCCGGGCGCGTCGCGCTGGTCACCGGGGGCGGTTCCGGCATCGGCCGGGCCACCGCTCAGCGGCTCGCCGCCGAGGGCGCCTGCGTGGTCGTAGCCGACCGCGACGCCGATTCGGCCCAGGCGGTTGCTGACGGGATTGGCGGCGGCCCGGGGTCGCGGGACGTCGCGGCGGCGGTGACCGCGGACGTGACCGACGAGGGCGCGGTGGCGGCCGCGTTCGGCGCGGCCGCGCTGGCCTTCGGCGGGGTGGACCTCGTGGTCAACAACGCGGGCCTGTCCATCTCCAAGCCGCTGCTGGAGACGACCCTGGCCGACTGGGACCTGCAGCACGACGTGATGGCCCGCGGCTCGTTCCTGGTCTCCCGCCAGGCCGCGAAGGTCATGACCGAGCAGGCGATGGGCGGCGACATCGTCTACATCTGCAGCAAGAACGCGGTCTTCGCCGGGCCGTCCAACGTGGCCTACGGCGCGGCAAAGGCCGACCAGGCGCACCAGGTCCGGCTGCTGGCCGCCGAGCTCGGCGGCATCGGCGTCCGGGTGAACGGCATCAACCCGGACGGGGTGGTGCGCGGCTCCGGGATCTTCGCCTCCGGCTGGGGGGCGCAGCGGGCGGCGGTGTACGGCGTGCCCGAGGACGAACTCGGCGCGTTCTACGCCCGGCGCACGCTGCTCAAGCGGGAGGTCCTGCCCGAGCACGTGGCCGCGGCCGTGCTCGCGCTGTGCGCCGGCGACCTGCCGCTGACCACCGGCCTGCTCATCCCGGTCGACGCGGGGGTCGCCGCCGCATTCCTGCGATGACGGACGTCACCGTCGCAGCGGTCGACCTGGGCGCCTCGGGCGGCCGGGTGATGGCCGGGCAGGTGAGCGACTCGGGCGTCACGCTGCACGAGGTGCACCGGTTCCCCAACGAGCCGGTGACCGCGGGCGGCACGCTGTACTGGGACGTCCTCCGCCTGTACGCCGACGTCCGGCGCGGCCTGGAACTGGCCGCGCGCCAGTTCCCGCTGGCCAGTGCGGGCATCGACGGCTGGGGCGTGGACTACGGGCTGCTCGACGAGGCCGGCGGGCTGCTCGGCAACCCGGTGCACTACCGCGACGCGCGCACCGAAGGGGTCCGGGTCCCGGTGTCCGCCGCCGAGCTCTACGCCGTTACCGGGACCCAGCACCTGCCGTTCAACACGATCTACCAGCTCGCCGCGACGCCCATGCTGCGGCACGCCGCGACCATGCTGCTGATTCCGGACCTGCTGGCGTACTGGCTCACCGGACGGGCCGGCGCCGAGGTCACCAACGCCTCAACCACGTCGCTCTTCGACGTCCGCGCCCAGGCCTGGGCCACCGGGCTGATCGAGAAGGCAGGGCTCCCGCCGCGGATCTTCCCGCCGTTGCGCCGGCCGGGCGAGGTGATCGGTCCCATTTCGGGGCCGAACGGGCCGGGTTCGGAGCTCCCGCTCATCACGGTGGGCTCCCATGACACGGCGTCGGCGGTGGCGGGCGTGCCCGCGGCGGAACCGGACTTCGCCTACATTTCCTCCGGGACCTGGTCGCTGGCCGGGATGGAGCTGGACGCGCCGGTGCTGACCGAGGCGGGCCGCGCCGCCAACTTCACCAACGAGACGGGTATCGACGGTACGATCCGCTACCTGCGCAACGTGACGGGACTGTGGCTGCTGCAGGAGAGCCTGCGCACCTGGCCCGAAGCCTTGCTCGGGTCGCTGCTGGGCGAGGCGGCGCGGCTGCCGCCGCTGCGGTTCGTGATCGACCCGGACGACCCGGTTTTCCTGCCGCCGGGTGACATGCCGGCCCGGATCGCCGCCTGGCTGGCCGGACGGGGCGAGGCCGTCCCGGACGGGCCGGCCGAGACCGTGCGCTGCATCCTGGACAGCCTGGCGCTGGCCTACCGGCGCGCGATCGCCGAGGCCCAGTCCCTGTCCGGGCGGCACGCGGACGTGGTGCACATCGTCGGCGGCGGGGCCCGCAACGCGCTGCTGTGCCAGCTCACGGCCGACGCCACCGGTCTGCCGGTGATCGCCGGGCCCGCCGAGGCCACCTGCTTCGGCAACGTGCTCGTCCAGGCCCGCGCCCTGGGCGCGGCGCCCGGCGACCTGGCCGGGATGCGCGCGCTGATCCGGTCCACCCAGCCGCTGCGCTCGTTCACGCCGACCCGGGACAGCACCCGGGCCTGGGCGGAAGCCGCCGCCAGAATCTGACCTGACCCGTGAACATCCGTCCTGGTCGTGTCGTGCTCCGAGCGACCACCCACGACACGGAGGTAAACCGCGTCATGTCAGAATCCGAAACCGCCGCGGCGACCCAGCGGAAGGGCTCGCTGCTCGTCCGCAGCGCGGAGCCCGCCGATCACGAGGCGATCCGCGGGCTCGTGCTCGGCGCGCACGCCCAGCACGCGGGCCAGCTCGCACCCGAGGTCTTCTCGCGTTACCTGGCCGACCAGCTCGACCTGGGCACACACGCCAGTTACGGGCGCCTGCTCGTGGCCGAGGCCGGAGACGGCGTCCTGGGTTTCGCGGCGTTCTACCCGGACGCCTCGGTACAGGACTCCGGCTTCCCGTCCGGCTGGGCCGCCGTACGCGTGCTCGCCGTTCACCCGGGCGCGGACGGAGCCGGTGTCGCGCGCGCCCTGCTGGGCGCCTGCGAGCGCCTGGCCGCGCAAGCCGGGGTGCCGGTGCTCGCGATCCGCACGGCCAGCTTCATGACCGATACCATCGCCGGCTACGAGCGGCTCGGCTACCGCCGGGCGCCGGAGTTCGACGCCACCGCCCCGGTCAGGTCGGCCGCCCACCTGCGCTACGTGGCGCAGATGTATATGAACCTGGCCCGGCTAGTTGCGCCCTGACACGGAGCACCTAGTCACTCTCGCCGGCCAGCCAGGCGGAACCGCGCTCGTACAGCCGCTCGGTCTCGGGGCCGCGCAGGCCCGGCATGTCGGGCTTGACCGGGTAGCCGACCCGGACCTGGAGGTAGGCCAGGTGCCGGTAGCCCTCGGGGAAGCGGGCGAGCAGTTCGGGGTCCAGGACGAGGGTGGCGGCCGGGTCGACGGTGTCGATCCTGTCCTTCTCGTAGATGGGCTGGCGCAGCACGATCCCCCAGCGGCCGTCACGTTTCTCGAAGAAGTCGTAGAACCGGCCCAGGCAGTTCACGTCGCACAGCACGCCCTCGACCTCGGCCCGCTGCATGATCGTCATCCGGGTCTGCGCGATGGCCCGCGTCCCGTTCAGCGTGATCCGGCAGCCGCCGGTGAAGTGCAGGATGTTCACGCCGCGGGCGGCGCCCTCCTGACTGACCCTGATGAAGTCTTCCTTCGGCCCCTGGAACCAGGTGGCCATCATGTAGCCGTCGTCGTGCCAGCAGGCCCGGAAGGCGTCCCAGTCGCCTGAGTCCCTGGCGCTGACCCAGGTCTCGACGACGTCGCGGATGGCGAGGCGATCGGCAAGCGTGGCGTCCACCCTGCGCACGCTATTGCATGGGGAGGGCGGGCACCACGCCCGTTCGGCATAAATGTCCTTCCCTCCGGCCATGATGGGGGCATGACGGCCAGCGGGGAGTTCGACGTCCGCCCGGTCCGGGCCTTCCTCCCCGGACCGGACCTGCGGGTCGACGAATCGGCGTGGCCCGCGAGCGTCCCGGCCATGGCGCAGGTGCTGCGGGACGGCCTCGAGCTTCCCGCTGGGCTGACCGTGCTGGTGGGCGAGAACGGGTCGGGGAAGTCCACCGTGGTGGAGACGCTGGCCGAGGCGTACGGGCTGAACCCGCAGGGAGGTTCGGCGCTGGGCCAGTCGTTCCGGATCAGGGAGAGCGAGCCAGGCGTCGGCGGCGACCTCATCGTGGTCCGGGGCGTCCGGCCGCGCTGGTCGTATTTCCTGCGCGCCGACACGATGCACCAGCTGTACACCTACCTGGAGCAGAACCCGGGCAAGTCGGCCAACCCGTTCCATGAGCTGAGCCACGGCGAGGGGATCCTGGAGATCCTGCGCACGCGGGTGAACGACGAGGGCTTCTACCTGATGGACGAGCCGGACGCGCCGCTGTCCTTCGTCGCGTCGCTGGGACTGGCCGGGGTGCTGCACGACCTGGCCGCGGCCGGGTCCCAGGTGGTGGTCGCCACCCACTCCCCTGTTGTCGCGGCCGTCCCCGGAGCCAGCCTGCCCGAACTCGGGCCATGGGGCATCCGGCCCGCGACCTGGGAAGACCTCGGCCTGGTGGTGGCGTGGCGGCAGTTCATGCGTGACCCGCAGCCGTTCTTCCGGCACCTGTTCGAGGCGTGACTGACGGGGTCAGCCCGTAGAATCACCGGGTGGGCTCGCCCCTTGGTGACGCGGCAGCCGAGGTGCTGCGCCGCGTCTACGGCTACGACTCGTTCCGCGGCCAGCAGCAGGAGATTATCGAGCATGTCTGCGCCGGCGGCGACGCGGTCGCGCTCATGCCGACCGGCAGCGGCAAGTCGCTGTGCTATCAGATCCCCGCGCAGGTGCGCGAGGGCACCGGCGTGGTCATCTCGCCGCTGATCGCCCTCATGCAGGACCAGGTCGACGCGCTGAACGTGCTCG
>Ga0207657_10007751_pt1 | contig 10964 bp, 4 predicted proteins | sample KBSC33metaG_FD_184316 | JGI IMG/M metagenome (GOLD analysis project Ga0207657, IMG submission 184316) | Corn rhizosphere microbial communities from Kellogg Biological Station, Michigan, USA - KBS C3-3 metaG (SPAdes) (version 2) | ecosystem: Host-associated > Plants > Roots > Rhizosphere > Soil ... | reverse complement strand
CGATCAAAATCGCAGCGTCTTCAACATAAACTTCCCAGCGTTTCCGAAACTCGGCGACATCAGCACCACCTATGCGAAGAGCCAATGGCCGCAATATATCCGCCAGGGCACGTGCGCACCTGCAAATGTTTACGACGGCCTCGCGGTCAGATGGACAGGTGTAACTGGAAGTCCGCAGCCTGTTTGCAGCAACGGACTAATGCCAAATGCACCGCTCTTGAATACTCAGTACTGGAATTTCGCTCCTCGACTGGGCATCTCGTATTCGCCTACATCCAAGACCGTGGTCCGTACCGGCTATGGCATCTTCTACACGCAGGACATCGGCAACGCATATTTCGACATGGCCCGCAACGTTGCAGGACGTGTGACAGCGACGAATAGCAATGGAAGCGCGCCTTATAGTAATTCCGATGTGACCTGGGCCAACGCAGCACCGGGCAGTGGTGGTGCTGTCGTCAATCTTCCTGCGAACACAATCGCGTTTGCCAACCAAGTCAGCCACAGGACAAGTTACACAGAACAATTCCTGCTGAACGTCCAGCAGCAAGTTGGACAGGATTGGTCATTCGAGGCTGGATACCAAGGTGCAGTTCACCGTCACCTCTACGGATTCCTGAACGCGAACGCGGCGACTCCAATCGGATATCTTCCAGCCGGTTCCCCGGCTTCGGTTGCCGGCCGTACCCCATTCGCAAACATGGGTGGGATCCAGGATGTGCATGACTGGGGCACAGGCAATTACAACGCGTTCAGCGCAAAAGCTACCAAGCGATTCAGCAGAGGCCTCAACGTGATCGCGGCCTACACCTGGGGCAAATCGCTCGATGATACCAGCGGAATCCGCAACCAGGGGAACGACCTGTTGTATCCGCAGAACAGCTACTGCATCGCTTGCGAATACGGCCGTTCGGCATTTGATGTTAAGCACCGGATCATTGGTTCGGCACTTTACGAACTGCCAATCGGCCCAGGAAAGCTGGTACCAGTCAGCAATAAAGGGTTGAACGCATTGATCGGCGGCTGGCAAATTGGAGGGATCTTCACCCATCAGTCGGGTTCTGTGGGGACTCCTCAACGCGGTACTGACAATGCCAGTATCGGAACTCCCTTCGGCGGCTTCGACCGGCCGAACCCAACAGGGATAAGCCCCTATCTCAGCGGAAATGCAAGATCGCTCAACGTATGGGTGAATAAAGCTGCTTATGCCTCTGCCGCTCCGGGATTTTTCGGCACCCTTCAGCGCGGCAGCTATACAGGCCCTGGGTTTACGAATTTTGATGCCTCGCTACACAAGGCGATCCTGATGCCGTACAACGAAAAGCATCATTTGGATATCCGTTTTGAGGCATTCAATGCTCTCAATCACCCCAACTGGAACAACCCTAATTTGAACTTTAGTTCGTCCACCTTCGGCCGCATCACTACCACTCGCTCCATGCGCCAGTTGCAATTGGCGGCCAAATACCAGTTCTAGTCGATACTGGAACTGCTTTTGAAACGATGATGGAAGTCCCCGCGCCGGGATCGATGCAGGCCGAATGGGTTTATACCCGCGGCATGCACCGTTCTCCGGCGCACTCTTTTTGTAATCGATCTCTTGCACACGTTTGTCTCCTGCAGATCTGAAATTCCGCTCAATAGAACAATCATTCGAAATTATCGAAGACATCATTCTAGAATCTGAATCGATTACGGAACCGTTAACTTGTTCGATTCAAAATAGATGCGGAACACTACCAAAACCCCCGTGCCAAATCGGTTTACTTTTTACATCGAATCAAAACCCGCCCATTGACAAACGCTAAATACAAACGGTAAAGTCACCACTCTCCAAGAATTTATGCGTTCGGAGTTCGCCAAAAGATGGCGGAGCCGTGATACGTGCTGTTTTGCGTATCCGGGAATTTGGTGCGTCGCAGCATTCAATTTTGACCAGACGCATGTTCACGGAGATTATGGCGTGTTGTTGAAGGCGATGGCGGTAAGTGGGCCGGCCGAAGAGCATTTGAGAGGAGACAAAATCCTGGATGGAGGCGTTATGGAGAATCGCCGCGAGAGGAAGCCTGGAAAGGATTCTGAATGGTGATTACCAGCCTCGGTCTTCGGAAGGAAGGCTGTCAGTGACCTACGGACTTTGCTCCCCCACCTGGGGAAGCAAATTTCATTTGTTGTCTATTTAAGCGAGGCTGCACCAAGCAGCGGAGGAAAGGCCAATCATGCTAGGCAAGTACTTTTGTGACGCATCAGGAAATCGGCCCGTCTTGCGATTTCAATTCTCAAATTCCCATTTAACAGAGGAATTGCTCGACTGTACTAGGAAAGTTGTAAGAACATTCGGACGATCCACATCTTCAATATGGTGCTTTATTCTTGCATTTCTTCTCTTGATGTCCTCAGCGGGCAGGTTGTCTGCACAGACGTTCGGTGACATCTCAGGTCATATCACAGATGCAACAAGCGCAGTAATTCCGGGCGCAAACGTTACGTTAACAAACGTGGGCACGAGCGGCGCGCGCACTACAGTTACGACCGAATCTGGCGACTACACATTTACCGCCGTTCCCGTGGGTGTCTACAAAGTTCAAGCGACGCACGCGGGATTCAAGACAGCCACAAGCAACAACGTCACCTTGCAGATCCAACAGTCTTTGCGTCTGGATATGACGCTTGAAGTCGGCGCGGTGACGGATTCGATCGAAGTCTCGGCATCCGCGGCGCTGTTGCAATCGGAAAACGCCACCCTGGGTACGGTGGTTGAGAACAAAGCAGTGGTCGAACTGCCTCTCAATGGCAGGAACTTTCTCGGCTTGGTAGCTCTCTCTTCCAACGTCAACACGCTTTCACCTTCGTCGGGTCAAGCTGGAAGCCGCATGGGCGGCGATCGCGCCAGCCAGGCCATTTCTGTCGGCGGCCAGCGCATTATGTTCGATTACTACACGCTCGACGGCGTGAACAACACCGACCCTGACTTCAACACGTATGTCGGCCTGCCCTCGATTGACGGTATTCAGGAATTCAAGGTGCAGACGGGCGTTTATTCGGCCGAGTTTGGCCATGAGGCCTCGCAGGTCAACGTGGTCAGCAAGGGTGGGACCAACGTCTATCACGGCAGCATGTACGACTTCGTCCGCAACAACGTAGCGGATGCTACACCCTATTTCTTTCCGTATAACACCACGCCCGCGAAGGTCTACCCCTACAAATGGAATAACTACGGATTCGAACTTGATGGGCCGATCAGAATTCCCCACGTCTACAATGGCAAAGATAAGTTCTTCTTCATGGTTGATGACGAGTGGAGAAAGATCCGCCAAGTTAACCAGGCAAATGCAACTGTGCCTTCTCCTGCCATGGCGAGCGGAGATTTCTCGGGATTCACGACCGCCAACGGAACGCCAGTCATCATCTACGATCCGGCGACCGGCGACGCTAACGGCTTCGGCAAGACGCCGTTCCCTAACAACAAAATCCCTGCAACCAGAATTGCACCGCAGTCCAAGGCGTTGCTGAATTACCTGGGGACGAGCACGGATCCTTTTTACGTGGGTGGTTCGCAGCATAGCAACTACAGCTACAGCACGACGAGGCCAGAGAATCGCCAGTCGTTGACGGTTCGTGGCGATTTCCTCCAGTCCGTGAAGTCGCAGTGGGGCTTCCGCTACGGCTCCGGCAAGGAAGACATTATCGGGACGGGATTGTTGGGAGCGGGCAGCAAGATCATCACCAACTATTACCAGTACATGGGGTCAAACACCTACACCTTTACGCCCTACATCGTGAACGAAGCGCGGTTTGGCTATACCCATTTTTACAATTCCACCGGCTTGTTGGCGGCATTCACAAATAACGTGGTTGATGGTCTCGGAATTCCGGGACTCAAGGGTGGCGATCCGGCAACGTGGGGCATCCCAGAAATGTCCTTCAGTTCGGGTGTGAAGGGCACTACGCCAAGCATCTGGAGCACTATTGGGGATGCGGGCGGAGATGGCCCCTATGTCGTAACCGACCCCACCTGGCAGATTGTGGACAATCTCGGATGGGTAAAAGGCAAGCATTCGCTGCGAATCGGTTTTGAGTACAACCGGCAGACGTTTAACCAGTTGGGCAATCAGTTTTCGCGCGGGCAGTTCAACTCCAGACCCTATGCTACTGCACTCCAAACGGGCGCAGTCGGAAGCGAGGCTCTTTCCGGCGGCGACTCGATGGCTGATTTTCTGCTCGGCAATCTTTACCAGTCGACAGTTGCGGTTGCCGTTGCGAATGCAGATTACCGGCGCAACGTGGAAGCCTACTATATCGATGACACGTACAAGATCTTGCCGAACCTCACCATCTCGGCCGGTCTCCGGTACGAACTCACTCCTCCGTGGGATGATACGTACGGAAATAACTTCAACGTAAATTTCCCGGTAATGCCGAAGCTGGGTGACATCGCCACAACCTATACTCAGAGCCAGTGGCCTCAATATATTCGTCAAGGTAACTGTGCAGATTCTGATGTATATAAGGGGCTGGCGATCAGATGGAGATCTGGGTCCCCAACCTGTTTGCAGCAACGGGAAACTGCCCAATGGTCCGCTGATGAATACTCCTTATTTGAATTTTGCACCGCGCCTGGGCATCTCCTTCTCACCCACTTCTAAGACGGTGATCCGTACCGGCTACGGCATCTTCTACACCCAGGACATCGGCAACGCGTACTTCGACATGGCGCGCAATATCGCGGGCCGTGTGACCGTTCAGAATGGCAACTCAACAACCACGGGAACTTACGGAAACTCCACTCTGACCTGGGCCAACGCGACGCCGGGCGCCACCGGCGGTACCACCGTCAATCTTCCTACCACTGCAGTTGCGTATGCTAACGCCGTTAGCCACAAAACCAGCTACACACAACAGATGCTGTTGAACATCCAGCAGCAGGTTGGACAGAACTGGTCGTTCGAGGTGGGATACCAGGGTGCGCTGAGCAGGCACCTTTACGGATTCCTGAGCGCGAATCAGCCGACGCCACTCGGATACCTTCCCGCCGGCTCCCCAGCTGCGCTCGAAGCCCGGACTCCCTTCGCGTCTCTCAACACGGCGACAAAGAAGTACGTTCAATACATGGGATCCCTCCAATATGTGCACGACGCAGGCATAGGCAATTACAACGCGTTCAGCGCCAAGGCTACTCGACGCTTCAGTAACGGCCTCAACGTAATCTCGTCGTACACATGGGGCAAATCCCTTGACGACTCCAGCGGAATTCGCAACCAGGGCAATGATCTCCTTTATCCGCAGAACAGCTGGTGCATTGCCTGCGAATATGGACGTTCCTCGTTCGATGTAAAGCATCGAATCATTGGTTCGGCACTTTACGAACTGCCGATCGGCCCAGGCAAATTGGTTCCGGTCTCCAACAGAGTCCTGAATGCGTTGGTCGGCGGCTGGCAGGTGGGCGGCATCTTCACCCATCAGTCAGGTCAGGTCGGCACCCCCCAAACGGGTACTGACGTTTCCGGAATTGGGGCTCCTTTCGGCACCTTCGATCGTCCCAATCCAACCGGGACGAGCCCCTATCTCAGTGGTAGTGCGAGATCGCTTACCACTTGGGTAAACAAAGCTGCGTACGCAGCGGCTGCTCCCGGATTCTTCGGAACCCTCCAGCGCGGCAGCTTCACGAGCCCCGGTTTTACCAACCTCGATGCCTCGCTGCATAAGGTGCTGCTGATGCCCTACAACGAAAAGCACCAGATTTCAATTCGCTTTGAGGCGTTCAACGCTCTCAATCACCCCAACTGGGGCATACAGTCGTTGTCCATTAACTCGTCCACATTCGGACGCATCAATAGCGCGGGAACCAGGCGCCAACTGCAATTAGCGGCGAAATACCAGTTCTAGTTGCAAGATGGAACTTGTTGGGGAAAATTGAATTAATCTCCGCGCCGGAGATCGATGCAGGCCGATTGGTTTATAGCCGCGGCGGGCATCGATCCCCGGCACGTTCTTTTTTGGGGTGTAAGGTACAGCTGGGATCAGTGAGCTGCGGGAACGTGGTACTCGTGGCCAGCAGTTTCGCCCTCGACATGGTGAGCTCGCTCAAAAGCGCCAATACCCGGTAGAAAAACACGGAAAGACGTCACATTACCGCCAGTGCCGCGCACCGTGCGGCATGTGATGCGCCCCTCGTATTTTTGTACGATGCCCTGGCTTATCCACAAGCCCAGACCGGTTCCTTTCGTCGACTTGGTGCTGAAGAAAGGTTGAAAGAGCTGGCTCGCGTCTTCGGGCTGGATGCCCACGCCGGTATCGGTAATGGAAATCATGGTGCCGCGCAGGTTTCTTGTCCAGTCGGTGGTTTCGCGCACAGACACGCCGAGCACACCGCCGTCGGGCATGGCCTGAATGGCATTCCCAACCAGATTCAGAAATACCTGGCGGAGCTCCGCTGGGAACCCGGTAACGGGCGCAGCGGAATAATACTTTCTGCGCACAGTGATTTTGTTCTCCCGGAGTAGCCGATTCTGCAACTCCAGCACATCATCAAGGATCTCGGGCACAAATACCAAGATCGGCTGCTTTGCCTCGCGATAGAAGCTGAGGGTTTGGCGCGTTATATGGCTCACGCGCTCCAGTTCCTGTTCGGCTCTTTCTACCAGCGCGCGCGGTTCGTCGCCGAGTTGAGGGTGATTTCGAAGCAGATAAAAAATGTTGGTGATGGCCGCCAGGGGATTGTTGATCTCGTGTGCGATGATGCCGGCTACGCGACCCATGGCAGCGAGCTTCTCCGTAGCGCGAAGAACTTCTTCGGCCTTGATCTCCGACGTGATGTCCCGATTGACTTCCAGAACAGCGTCATTTTCCTCGTTCATGGTCTTGCGGCAATCGAGGACGATTCTATGACCGTTCTTTCTTGATTGCGTCAGGCGCCCATGCCATACTCCCCGTTCGCGGAGCTGCTTTTCGATCTCATCGAACGGAACAGGGAACGTGGTCTGCAGTAACTGGTGAATCTTCCGCCCCAACGCTTCTTCCCGAGTCCAGCCGTAAGTCTTTTCCGCACCTGAATTCCAAAAACTGATCAATCCATTCAGGTCGCGAACGATGATTGCCTCAGTGGCGATATCGAGCAGGCGCGCGCGCATCTTGAGCTTGGCTTGGCTCTTCAGCAGTTCATCGGTGCGTTCATCCACGCGGCGGTCGAAGTCCGACTTAAGCTTGTCGCTAGTACTTTTTTTGCGATGAAGAGCGACGAGGGACTTAACCTTTCCGCACAATGCCTTCGGGTCTATCGGCGTTTTCACGTACACGGTGGCATCATTATCGAATTTCTGAACCAGTTCAGAATCTTTCATGCTCCCATCGGAGATGAAGATAATAGCGGTCTTTTCGAAGCAACCGTGACGGCTGACCATTTCGGCAAGTTCAATACCATCCCTGGCGGGCGGGGTAATGCCGATCAGCACTGCAGCAACCTCGGATTTGAGCAGGGTGCTGATCGCCTCGGTTACTGAGGCTGTCTTGATCAGATTCTCGCCCAGTTCGGTGAGGCATGGTTCGTAACTGAGAAGTCGCGAGGGTTGATCGTCCAATATAAGGATGTTCACCTGGTCGGTTTTTGACATCTATATAACTCCTGCACTACCGAACCCTGCCAGGTTCCCGGCTGAGGCGGCCGGAGAGCCAGACGGCAGTGCGAGTATTCAAACCTGCGCAAGCCGAAACAGATTAACGTAAGTCGCCGCTGCAGCCATCCCTTTGAACTCACACCCTATCGCAATATCCGTTCGGAAGGTACAGACCGGAAGAGACTGGAGAAAAGTCCTCAGCCGCCGGGCGCAGACGCACCATATTTATTTCGTCCACGAGTGGGGCTATGTAGGAGATGCGTAGTGTGCGCGCATGGTTGTATGACGATACCGACTCAACTTTGCTTGCTTCTCTTCAGTTCAGATGCCGAAATTTGTTACCAAAGAAACCTTATCAGGTGAAATAACTCTCCGATCGTGTCCTGGAAGTGTATGAGGAGTGGCATTCGGAAACGGGACGCTCATGTGGATCCTAATTGGATCCTGCATGGTGCCACCTAAGCAGGAATCGATGTGTATCTAGGGAAGGGTGTGTTACATTGGCGCCATGATCTCAAAGAGCTTGATGGTGCTCGCTGTTTCGGTGGCGTTCGTGCAGGCGTACGAGGCGGCCGCTCAATCGAGCCATCTAGTAAGCGACCGACAGGATCCGAAGGCGCTCGCCCAGGCGTCTTCTCCGGCGCCAGCGATTTCCAATCGTCCGTCCACGTCCGCTACGCCGATGCCAAGTACTGCAGTTACTTCGCCGGGAGTACAGTCAAACTGCGAAGGCGCGGGGTGCGATGATCAGCCGGCCCACATCACGGTGGCCACTCCGGCACCGGCACCGGCGCCCTGGCCCGTTCAGGACCGCATTGCCTGGGGAGCCAATGTGCTGCTAGCTCTGCTGGGGTACGCGGGCATCATGCTCGGCATCCAGACACTCAAAAAAATCGAAAGGCAGAGCAAGTACTCAGAATCGGCGGCGGAAATCGCGGCTAAAAGCGCTGAAGCTGCCTCCAAGAGCGCAGAAGCGGCTCTACTGCATGCGCAAGCGATCATCAATGCAGAGCGGCCCTGGGTGCTGATCACAATTGTGCCTTCCCGGAGTATTGAAAATGGATTCACCGTGATTGCGACCAATCGCGGGCGCGGGCCTGCGCAGGTGGTGGCGGCATCAGAGGAAACCAGGATTGCAGTCGATGAGTCTCATCTCCCTGCGGTTCCGGAATTCAAGCCTGACGACTCCGAGACGCCCTTTGTCTCCATTATCCTTTTGCCAGGCGAGTTCATGAACCTGAAGTCGTTTTGCCGCGAAGATGTAAAAGCCCTGTGCGGATCGGACGAGGCTTTCCGGCGTATTGAGAACTGGGAAGAGCGAATTTTCCTTTATGGCAAGGTCACATATCGCGATCTGGGGGCGCCTACGGATCGTCCCGCCCACGAGACGGGCTGGTGCTGCAGGTATATTCACGGCCGCCAGAAAAGCGGACTCGTAATGGCAGGATCGCAGCAATACAACGCGCACAGTTAAGGGGTCGATATGGCAGCGCGATTCTGCGCAGGCACCTTCACGAATACTTGCGCAAGCTTGTCGGAGTAGACGAGTTTCCACCCGGGCAGCAGTGGCAACACATTGATCAGCTGCGACTGCGTACTGAGCAGGCAGAAGTTTACGTGGTACTTCTCCAAAAGTAGATTTGGGTCTTCCTGGAGCGTTGCCCAGCGCGCGTACTGCTGAAGAAATCCTGACCACTCGTAAATATCTGTTCGGCCATCGATCATTACTGGATGCTCTGGCGCGGCCCAGATGAGAAATCCGCCGTAGGTATAGTCGTTCAACATGGGGCCGGATAACTGGTGGGATTGAACATACTCGAGCGCCTTCACAGGACTGTGCGCTTGAACCTGCTGCTCAAGATTCTGTCGGCTGGGGAAGGCAAGCAAAACGGCGATTAGCGATAGGCTGATGAATATTGCGTTTGGCAGAATGCGATCTTTTTCTGGTTCGTAGTTCTCCCACACATTGGCGAGCTGGCGAGAAAGGATTGGTGCGACGAGAATTCCAAAGATGACAAGCATTCTGAGGTGGCTCACGGCCATCCATGTGCCGCCTGCAAGCAGGAGCAGTTCGTCCAGATCGATTTCGGCTTTGCGGGCCGCGATGAGCAGCAGCATACAGAAGAGAACACAGAGCAATCCGATGCCGCGTGCGTCTGTCAGATTCAACGGCGCCCACTCTTGCACGTTGGCCATCAGAAGTTTCATGTTCATCAACGTGTCGAATGGATACAAGATCTGCTTGAGACCCGCAGGATTTATGAAAAGTCCCGCGATCGAAAGCAGAATTGACCAGATGAAAACTCGCCGACGTTGCGCGCTCCAACGGTGCGATACGAGCGCGCCGAGTTCGAAGTCGAAGAACGACCCGACGAGGTAGGCACATGCGACAGCTACCCCAAGAACGAACGAGGCATGGCTATTAATCCAAATGACAAACACGATTGGCAGACCGGCGAACCAGCGCGGATCCCTGGTTCGACCGGCATAGATCAGTAAAAGCTCTGCGACGAGCAGCAGGTAGGAGAACATCTGGGGTCGGATCTCAAAGCCAATGGTGCCGAAGAACCAAATGACCATCGCGCCCGCAAACGCGACCTTCGCGTTGCCGGAGTAGACCCAGCAAAGAACGTATCCAGCAACGACCAGTGCAGATGCCAGCACGCAGAACCATAGCATCAGTCCGGAGAAGCCGCCCAGCCGGTAGGCAGAAAAAATGCTGAGCTGCGCGATCCATTCCTGCGGGACCAATGCTTGGCCGTTAGCCGTGTAGGAAAACAAGTCGTGAGTGGGAATGGTGTGAGTGGTCCAGATAGTCTGGCCCATTTTAAGTTGCCACCAGAGGTCGGGGTCATCAAAGCGCCCACGAACGGTGAGCACCGTCAACACAACGAGCAGACTGGCTAAGGCTATCGGGAAAGAGAAAAGCCGTTGAATAGTTCGCAATGACTTTGACCTGTTCCCCTCCGGCGCCGCTGTCTGGCTCAAGCTGTAGCGGTTTCCCTCAGATTATGATCGAATATCTGATCGGATTCAGCCAGCCTGATGAGCCGATGAAGATAAGCCCGGGAGATACACAGTCGGCGTGCGGCGAGAGTTTTATTGCCATTATTCTCGCGCACAGCGTTCACGGCAATTTTCACTTTATATTCCTGTATCTGGCGCTCGAACGAGCCAGCAGGCTGGTACTCGCCGATATTGACGACATCCTCAAATGAACTGACCTCTTCTTCCGGCGCACTGAGCGTCAGGTCTTCCGAGCGTACCAATTGGCCCGGAGCCATAATAATGGCGCGTTGAACAACGTTCTCTAACTCGCGAACATTGCCGGGCCACGTATAGCTTTGTAGC
>Ga0207657_10007746_pt1 | contig 10968 bp, 13 predicted proteins | sample KBSC33metaG_FD_184316 | JGI IMG/M metagenome (GOLD analysis project Ga0207657, IMG submission 184316) | Corn rhizosphere microbial communities from Kellogg Biological Station, Michigan, USA - KBS C3-3 metaG (SPAdes) (version 2) | ecosystem: Host-associated > Plants > Roots > Rhizosphere > Soil ... | reverse complement strand
CCGCCAGGGCACCGAATATCACCCATAGCGAGACGGCAATTGACGCTCTGAAATAGCGATTCATCAGCTGCTCCTGGTTCTTGGGACTCTCTTTCTACCCTTATGCTAGGCGGAGACCGGGGCGGGGGCATGTATCGGAAGGTCATGTCCACGCATATGCATGCCGGCGATGGTGGCAAGCAAGAAAGAGGATGTGGGCAGATCACAAGAAAAATAAAGCGCGAGGAGAGTCGAACTGGGGCAGGCTCGCCGGGCCGGGAGCAAATATTTGCAACATTGTCAGGCCCAATGCATGCCTAAATCCCTTGACACACTGCACTCAAAACGCCATGCTTATGCAGCTTTTACGGAGCGCTCATGGCCGAGGCTGAACCCGAGAAGCGGGCTACACGCCGTTTTGCTTTGCGCTTGCCCGTGGCTGTCACGTATTCAGACAATGGATCGCAAGAAAAGAGCGCGCAGACTCGCGACGTAAGTGCGCGTGGCATTTGCTTTTACGTGGATTCGGCCATCGCTCCGGGGTCGGTCATAGAATTCACTCTCACCCTCCCGCCTGAAATTACTCTCACTGAAAGCATTCGCGTCCGCTGCAAAGGCAAAGTCGTGCGCGTCGATGACGGCGACGGCAAAGTGGCGGTGGCCGCGGTGATCGACGAATACGAGTTCCTGGCGGAACCGTAAGGCGGGCTTCGGGCGTCGGACCTCGGACTTCGGACTTCGGGCCTCGGGCCTCGGACGTCGGCAAAGCCTTCCCTTACATTTTCATGAAAACGTTTGCGGCCGAAATTAAGTATTCCCGGTGAATGGATTCCTGTCCGGTTTGACCTCTGAAGGGTGGAGGGCTTGCGCCTGAGGTCCGAGGTCTGACGTCTGACGTCCGCCGTCTGACGTCTGACGTCCGAACTCCGGACCTTTGTTACTTCTCCGGACTCCCTGGCAGTGATATTGTTGCAGCTATAACAACCTCAGTTTTCGAGAGATGAAGTCTTTGCCGCGTATCGGCTGCCAATTTTTGTGGTCCTCGCTGCTGGTGGCTACGCTGGGCGCCGCGTTTGGCCTGGCGCAGACGCCCGATGATCCTCCGAATCCCAAGGGCCCGCCGGCCATCCTGCGTTCGGTGAAGATGATTTCCGACGCCGAAGGAACTGCACTCGAGATCGTTTCGAGCCAGGCTCCCCAGCCCGCGATTGAGTTCCTCGACAGCCCGCCCCGGCTGGTCATCGACCTTCCCCATACTCTGGAACGGTTGCCGAACAAACGGATCCAGGTAGGCAGCGAGCAGGTGAGCGCGGTGCGCATAAACCAGTTTCAGCAGACGCCGCCGGTGGCCCGCGTAGTCGTGGACCTGGTCCATCCCGTCGGCTACAGCAGCGACACCCAGGGTCAACGGCTGCTGATCCGCATGCACCCCATGGCCGAGGCCAGGCGGAATATCGAGACTCCCTCTGTCCCTGCCTTTACCAAAGGAGTGCAGCCGGCCTTCGTACCGGTCGTTCCTGGAGCGACCGGAACCGTGGTAGAGGCGGGCAGCCGGCTTTCCGGGGATTCCGCGGTGACAGCGGGCCTGGAGACCACTATTTTGCGTCTGGCCCGGGGCGGCGAAGTGCGGGTGTGTCCCAAAACAACGCTCTCCGTGACGCCCTCGCAGAATGGCGAGGACCTGATGCTTGGTATCAGCACCGGGGCGCTCGAAGCCCACTACACTTTGAATGCTTCGGCCGATTCAATCGTGACGCCGGATTTCCGCATGCTGCTGGCGGGGCCGGGCGAATTCCATTACGCGATCAGCGCCGATGCTCGTGGGGATACATGTGTGCGCGCCTTGCCCGGAAACACGGCTTCGGTGATTGTTTCAGAACTGATCGGCGATGGCACTTACCGGGTGAAGTCCAACGAGCAGGTTTTCTTTCGATCCGGAAAGCTGAACCAAATGGAGACCACCGTTCCCGACGATTGCGGTTGCCCGCCGCCGCAGATCCCGGCCATGCGGGCGGCGGTACCGGCACCCACGGTGTCCGAGAAAGACCTGCCGCCGGCGGTGCATCTGGCGCAACCAGGAGAAGAGGCCGCGCCGGCGGCGGCGTCAACTTCGAGCATGGCCGCGCAGCAGGAATCTCCGTCCCAGGTCACACTGACCATCGCTCCTCCGGGCACGGAGAACCTTCCAGCACCTTCGCCCAACGCGCCTCACGCGCAAGTCGATGCCCCATTCGTCTTCCGGGCCAGCGATTCGCCCCCGGCATCGGCACCCGACCTTGGGGCCGGAACTCTGCCCATGTCTCGCGCGACCACGCCCGCGCCAATACTCACTATTGCCGAACCGCCTGACCAGTCGCGCAAGGGAGTTATCGGCAAGGTAAAGGGCTTCTTCGCGTCCCTTTTCAAGTAGGACCTCGGGCGCCGGACCTCGGCAAGGCTCAATGTGGGCGCGGGCGTCCACGCCCGTGCTTGTGCGCACGGGTAAGGCGTCGGACTTTTGATCACAGACCTCGGACTTCTTTCTTCGACATTGGAGCGGCGAGGGCAGGATGCCCTCGCGACAGCCGGCGAGACGCCGGCGCTACCAGAGCGACGTCCAAGGCGTCGGACTTTGGATCACGGACCTCGGACTTCTTTCTTCGACATTGGAGCGGCGAGGGCAGGATGCCCTCGCGACAGCCGGCGAGACGCCGGCGCTACCAGAACCATGATGCCGCATTTGCTGACGCCTGACGTCCGAGGTCCGAGGTCTGCTTTAGCGGCGGATGGCTTTGGCCAGGGGAGCTACTCTTTCCCTGACTTCGTCGGCGATTTCGGCGCCGCGTTCCATGGCTTCTTCGGCGAACTCCTTGGCGTCGTCCGTCCACTCATCCACGGTTTCGCGGGCGCTGTCAAATTTACGCCGCAGATCCTTTCTCATCTGCTTGCCGGCTTTCGGGGCCAGCAACATGCCGAGCAGGGTACCGGCGCCTAACCCTATCAGCAGAAAGGTCACCGCGGTGCCGGCGGTATTGCCGGCTTCTGAAGCTTCATATTTTCCAATGCGCATAGAAGAATCCTTTCGAGTCCAATTTATCTGTAGGTTTGATTCTAGCTCCCGGGTCTGCGTTCCTGGGTTTCTTTCTTCTTTTTTCTTCGTGACTCCTGGGTCCGGTTCCCAAATCAGTTCAAGCCCGTGTAAAATAATGAGTTGGATCCTCGTATCCGGCGGGAAATGTGGTCTGCCGCCTTCCGCCGATGCAATCGCAATAGTTTAAGGAGAATTACCCAGCAATGGCTATCCCCGCCACCCAGCTTCGGCCCGGCATGATCATCAAGCACAACAACGATCTGCATTCCGTGTTCAGCGTCGAGCATCGCACTCCCGGCAACCTGCGCGCCTTCATCCAGGCCAAGCTGCGCAACCTGCGGACCGGCGCCATGTTCGAGCACCGCTTCCGTTCGCCCGATCCCATCGAAAAGATTGTGGTGGATGAGGTCGAGATGGAGTTTCTGTACGCCGACGGCGACAGCTACTACTTCATGGACACCACCAACTTCGAGCAAACCCATCTGACCCGTGAGATTCTGGGCGATGCCGTCAATTACCTGATTTCCAATCTGCAGATCAAAGTGGAATTCTTCGACGGCAAGGCGGTGGGAATCGAGTTGCCGCAGACGGTCGAACTGACCGTGGTCGAAACCGAGCCGGGGCTGAAAAGCGCCACAGCCTCGAGCGTAACCAAGCCGGCCAAGACCGAAACCGGGCTGGTGGTGCACGTTCCGCCTTTCATCAACGAAGGCGAGAAAATTCGCGTGGACACGGCGGAAGGCGCGTACCTGTCACGAGCGTAATGTCATCCTGAGCGGAGAGGAAAGTTCGCTTGCGAACTTTCCGCGGAGTCGAAGGACCCCTATAGTTTTGATTGCAGCTGGCTTTACTTTGCGCAATAGGGATCTTTCGACTGCGCAGCTGCTTCGCTTCGCGAAGCAGCCACTTCGCTCAAGATGACAGGGCTAGATTTAAAAATGACTTCGACTGAAAAAGCTACGCAAGCGTGCCGCTTCGTCGTTCGCGGACGGGTGCAGGGCGTGGGCTTTCGCTGGTTTGTGGAGCGCGAGGCGCACATTCTGGGCATCGCCGGATGGGTGCGCAACAATGCCGATGGCAGCGTGGAAGTCCTGGCCATGGGATCGCGCGAGCAACTGCTCGGATTGAGATCGCGTCTGCGCGCCGGGCCGCGCGCCGCCCGCGTGGATGACGTCGAGGAAACTGAAACCAAGCCGGTCGCCGGCCTCACAACTTTTCGCATCGAAGGAGCCTGGTAAATGTCGAATCCCGCGCCGCAGCAGTCGCGGCTTGACTGCGAGCCGCTGAAAAAGCTGATCCGCGAAGTGCCGGATTTTCCCAAGAAGGGCATCCTCTTTTACGACATCACCACCCTGCTCAAGGACCGGCTCGGGCTCGCCATGCTGATCGATGCGCTGTCCGAACATTACATCAAGGCCGGCATCGACCTGGTGCTGGGCATGGAGGCGCGCGGATTCATCTTCGGTCCCGCCGTCGCCTATCGGCTGAATGCCGGCTTCGTTCCGCTGCGCAAGCCCGGCAAGCTGCCCGCGGCCACCGCCAAGTTTGACTACGCGTTGGAATACGGCACCAACACTCTCGAGATCCACAAAGACGCCATCCAGAAAGGCCAGCGCGTACTGATCGTTGACGACCTGCTGGCCACCGGCGGCACCGCCGAGGCTACGGCCAGGCTGGCTCATTCGCTGGGAGCGGAGATTGCGGGGCTGGGGTTCGTGGTCGAACTCGATTTCCTGAAAGGGCGGGACAAGTTGAAGGATTACGACGTGTTTTCGCTGCTGCACTACGGGGAGTAAGAAATAGCAATTGGCAGGTGGCACTGAGCACTTTGCTATTCCGGCTTCATGACGGGAGAAGGTTCTACGTTGCTCACGATCAGCTTCCCTTCCTTGGGCAAATAGCTTTTCTTCCGGAACCAGTCTTCCATCGCAGATTTCAATTCCTCGACAGGAACCTGGGTCCCGATCTCCATCACTCCATCTGCCACCGGCAGGGTGTTATCAAATACGCTGGCGTTGGTGAAGTTGCGCATGGAAAAACTGTCCAGCCACTTCAGCGGGCAGGGTACACGCCGCCCGGTCTGTTCATGCTCGACGCGAATCCTGCGGGCAAACATGCAGCAATTTAACCACAGAATACGTAGGGGCAGATGTCCTCATCTGCCCGGCGGAGCGAAGCTCAGCTATTTCCGCGCAGAAAAGAAACCTGTCGAGCTGCGCTCGACTGGGCAGATGGGGACATCTGCCCCTACGTGGACCGTGGTGCTTGACAGGCGGCCCTCCCGGGCATACGCTTCCGCGGCGTATCTGGAGGCACCTATGTTCGTGGGCGGCGGTTTGATCTACATCATTCTGGTGGGACTGATCGCGGGCTGGGCGACGGGCAAGATCATGAAGGGCGCCGGTTACGGCGTGATTGTTGACATCCTGCTCGGCATCGCCGGGGCCATATTTGGAAGCTGGGTGCTGCGCCTGCTTGGCTTTTACACCAGCGGCGGATTGATTCCCAGCATTCTGGTGGCGATTCTGGGTGCCGTGCTGCTGGTGGTCATCGTGCGCGCTCTGAAACGGGCTTAGCAAGAAGTGCCGAGCTGCGCTCGACCGGGCAGATGAGGACATCTGCTGCCCCTACGTGGATGGCATGGGCCAACAACTATTCCGGTCTTCCCGAGCCGATCTGCACGAGATCGGTTGCGCCCGGCGGCTGGGACGCAAGCGCCTGCCATCTCGCGGGCATGACCGAGCCTGACCGCAGGCGGTTCATCAGCGAGCCGACGGCGGTTGAACCGCGCACCAGGTGTCCGATGCTCAGCGGACCCACCAGCTTGCGCTGCTGCACATGATGCAATCCGCTTGAAACCACACAGCCGCACTGGCTGCAATCCGGCGTGCCCCCAAAGATGCAGGGCTCGACGCGCGTCGTCAGGTCCGCCGAGAAGTTGGTGGACATTTTTGAGAACAGACATTCCTGCGGATTCTTCGGCGGCTCGAGAATCGCTTGCGCGATCCCCGGATTCATCAGCAGTTTCGGATAAGCCTCGCGCAGACCGGGCAATTCATCCGCCACCCGCTGCCGCTCTTCCTGTGTGAGCATTTCCGGAGTCTGCTCACCCTGCTGCGGACTGTAAATACTTACCCAGATCCGCTTCACCTCCGGACGGGCCTGCCAGAATGCCAGATATTCTTCCAGATACCCGGCGCGCTTCATCATGGGCCCGGTAACGGTCCAGTGAATATTCACTTCGCGGCCCTGGATGTTTTCCAGAATGCGATCGTAGGTGGCGGGCTTGCGCCTTGGATCATGGTGCTCGGGCAGGCCGTCGATTGAAACCGCGACCCGGTTCCGCCGCAGTCCCATCCATTCCATCGGGATGGGAATGATCCCGCTGGTCACCACCATGCTGAAGATATTCCGCCGGCTGAGTTCGGGCAGGATGCGGCTGAGCTCTCGGTGCCGGATCATGGGCTCGCCGCCCACCAGTGAAACATGCAGCGGCCGGTGTTTCTTCACCAGCCCAAGAACTCCCTCCACTAACGCGTCGCCGCGCAAGTCGGAGAGCTCGGTCAACTTTTTCTCGCCGCCCAGGTGGGAGTCGCCGTAGGCGTAGCATCCCGGACAGCTCAACGGACATTCGCGGGTAATTTCGATGGACAACATGGGAGCCCGGCCGTTCAGGATGCTTCCCCAGGCAGCAAAGAGCTCTCCTACAGTCATTCCAGGACGCGATTGGGACGTCATAAGATTAAATTGTGACCTAGTTGGGGCTTTTAGACTTAGATGCGGAATGAGACAGAATCGCTGAAGAAAAGAAACTATGAGGAACGGAAGGATTACGATCCTTCTGGTGCGGAGATGGAACCAGCGCTGACAACAGGCCGCAGAGGATAAACCTAGTTCTCACAGTTCATTACGCATTTCTGCGCGCCCGGAAATCTTCCGCGGCAAGCAATTCATTCGCATCTCTGGCAAAATGGAAGGTACGATAACGCACATCGCAGAACCTTGAGCCTGCTTCCGTTTCCCTGTACAGGATGGCTATGAAAAGTGCACGATCGCGCGGGCCACTCACGCGCAATATACACCTCGTCAAGTGGGTTGAAAAAACCGCCGAGTTGACCAAGCCCAAGGACATTCACTGGGTGGACGGCTCGCAGGCGGAGTATGACAAGCTCTGCCGCGATATGGTGGCCAGCGGATCCTTCACGAAGCTGAATGAAGACTTGTGGCCGGGCTGCTTCCTGGCCCGCTCCGATCCGAGCGATGTGGCCCGGGTGGAAGACCGTACCTTCATCTGCTCGCTGTCGAAGGACAACGCCGGTCCCACCAACAACTGGGAAAATCCCTACACCATGCGCCGCAAGCTGAAGGAAATATTCAAAGGCTGCATGCAGGGACGGACCATGTACGTTCTGCCCTACAGCATGGGCCCGGTGGGCGGACCGATGTCGCGGATCGGCGTGGAACTTACTGATTCGCCTTATGTGGTCGTAAACATGCGAATCATGGCGCGCATCGGGATCGATGTCTTCAAGGAAATTGACAAAGATGAGCAGCGCGTCGTGCCCTGCATCCACAGCGTGGGCGCCCCGCTGGCTCCGGGACAGAAAGATGTTCCCTGGCCCTGCAATCCGGAAAAATACATAGTCCATTTTCCCGAGACCCGCGAGATCTGGTCGTACGGTTCGGGCTACGGCGGTAACGCGCTGCTGGGCAAGAAATGTTTTGCTCTGCGCATCGCTTCCAACATCGCGCGCGACGAGGGGTGGATGGCGGAGCACATGCTCATCCTCGGAGTGGAAGATCCGCACGGCAAAAAGACATATGTCGCGGCGGCCTTCCCCAGTTCCTGCGGCAAGACCAATTTCGCCATGATGGTGCCGCCGGCGGGGCTGAAAGACTGGAAGGTTTGGACGGTCGGAGATGACATAGCGTGGATCAAGCCCGACGCCCAGGGCTGCCTGCGAGCCATCAATCCGGAGGCTGGGTTCTTTGGCGTGGCCCCGGGAACGTCACAGAAAACCAATCCCAACGCGATGGCCACGCTCTCCCGCAACACCATCTTCACCAATGTGGCCCTCACCCCGGATGGAGGTGTGTGGTGGGAGGGAATGACGGACGAGCCGCCCGCCGAACTGCTGGACTGGCAGGGGCATCAGTGGACGCCTGAGATGGCAAAGAAAACCGGCGCCAAGGCGGCCCATCCCAATGCGCGCTTTACCGCTCCCGCTGCGCAGTGTCCGACGATTGATGCCGCCTGGGAAGATCCCACCGGCGTTCCCATCAGCGCCATTATTTTTGGGGGCCGCCGCGCCAGCACCATTCCGCTTATCTACCAGGCTTTCAACTGGAGCGCAGGAGTTTACGTCGGCGCCACCATGGGGTCGGAGATGACCGCCGCCGCCGCGGGAGAAGTCGGCAAGGTGCGCCGCGATCCCATGGCCATGTTGCCTTTCTGCGGTTATCACATGGGCGATTATTTTCGCCACTGGATCAAGATGCAGCGCTCGCTCAGCCGTACGCCGCGCATCTTCCATGTGAACTGGTTTCGAAAAGACGCCGACGGCAAATTCATCTGGCCTGGTTTCCGCGACAACATGCGTGTGCTCAAGTGGATTGTGGACCGCGTCCACGGCCGCTCCCAGGGCAAGGAGACACCGATCGGCTGGACCCCGCATTACGAGGACATCGAGTGGAAGGGCCTGGACTTCCCCAAAGAGAAGTTCGAGAAATTACAGCTTGTGGACCGGACGGCGTGGAAGTCCGAAGTGATCGGGCACGAAGAGTTGTTCATCCTGCTGCACGCCCACCTGCCGCCGGAGATGATCTACGAGCGCGAGCTGCTGATCTGCCGGCTGTAAACAATGTAGACGCGAGCGTCCCGCTCGTGCGGGACGGGCGGGACGCCCGTCCTCCATCCCACTACTCTACGGGCTGGGCCTCCGGCTGTTGTGCCACGGCCTCGAGATGTTTCAGGGTATCTTCCACGGTCAGGGAATACATTTCCCGGCCCACGCCTTCGCCGGATTCGAGCGCAGTCTTCAAATAGTGGCCCGCGATTTCCACCGCGAGCTGGTCGGTGATCACCTTGCCGGTGCGCTTCTTGTATTCCACCCAGGCAGGGTGGGGCAGGGCGACCCATACCGTGCGCCCATCCACCAGAAACTTGATATCGACGGCGTCGGCGTGACGGGTGGCGATGGCCACAATCAGCGCCTGATAAACACAGTGCACATTGTTTTTAGTCCAGCGATCGACAACGTGGAAATCCTGATACATGGCTGCAAAAACTATATCCGACCTGATAGATGCGGGCAAATCGTGTGTAGCGCCGGCATCTCGCCGGCTGTCCGGTGGGCGTCCCCGCCCACCGCCGAGGGGATCGAATGCGGCCTCAAGCGATGTGGGCGCGAGCGTCCCGCTCGTGCTCATCATTCTCGACGCGGAAGACCCTGCGGGGGCAAGATGCCCCCGCGACAGCCGGCGGGACGCCGGCGCTACCTGGCCGCGGCGCGCAGATTTTCCGTATGATGAATAATCATTAGGCGACACCCATGAAGAACCTGGGCATACTTCTCTCCGGACGCGGCTCGAACTTCGAAGCCATCGCCAAGAACATCGCGGCGGGCAAGATCCCTGATGCGCGGATCGCGGTCGTCATCTCAAACAAGCTCGATGCCGGCGGTTTGGAAGTTGCAAAGCGCATGGGAGTGGAGGCCGTAGTCATCGCGTCCAAAGGCAAGCAGCGCGAGGAGCATGATCGCGAAGTGGTGGCTGCGCTGCAACAGCACAAAGTTGATCTCGTCTGTCTGGCGGGATACATGCGCCTGCTCTCGCCCTGGTTCGTGCAGCAATTCCCGCGGCGCATCCTGAATATTCATCCCTCGCTGCTGCCGTCGTTCCCCGGCCTGGAGGCGCAGGAGCAAGCCTTCGCTTACGGCGTGAAAGTCACAGGCTGCACCGTGCATTTCGTGGATGAAGAACTCGACCATGGAGCCATCATCGTGCAGAAAGCCATCCCGGTGCTGGACACCGACGACGAGCGCACGCTGGCGGCGCGAATTTTGGAACAGGAACACATCGCATATCCGGAAGCGATCAATATCGTGCTGGAGGGAAAGTGCAGGATTGCGGGCCGGCGGTTTGTGACGAGCGTCACGGCGGGGTAGAACGAAATTCGGTATTTTCGAATTGCCGGATTTTCGAATTGTCGAATTTAAGACCGCCGAGGCCCTCTTATGAAGCCTGCCGATGAACTGAAATTGCGAACCAAGAAGTTTGCCCTCCGCATCGTTAAGGTATTTCAGGCGCTGCCGCGCTCTGAAGACGCTCGCACGCTCGGAAAGCAATTGCTTCGCTCTGGGACGTCGGTTGCGGCGAACTATCGCGCCGTCTGTCGTTCGCGGTCCAAGGCGGAATTCTTGGCACGGCTCGGGGTGGTTGTAGAAGAAATTGACGAAACGGTTTTCTGGCTGGAGCTTCTGGTTGAGTCCGGAATCATCACACCTGTGCGGATGGGCAACCTGCAGCGGGGGGCCAATGAGCTGTGCGCGATTTTCGTCAGCTCTCAACTAACTGCCAGGGGGTTGAATCCAAATTCGACAATCCGAAAATTCGGCAATTCGCCAATTTGAGCACCGTCCCTCGGTATAATCCCTCAGATGCCCACCTTCGCTCCGGTTGACGAACAACTCGCCTACATCAAGAAAGGCTCGGCTGAAATTGTGAAGGAGTCCGAGCTTCGCGCCAAGCTGGAGAAGTCGCTCGCTTCCGGCAAGCCGCTGCGGGTAAAGGCCGGATTCGATCCGACCGCGCCCGATCTTCATCTCGGGCACACCGTGCTTTTACGCAAGCTCAAGCACTTTCAGGACCTCGGCCACACGGTTATTTTTCTGATCGGCGATTTCACCGGCATGATTGGC
>Ga0207657_10007745_pt1 | contig 10968 bp, 11 predicted proteins | sample KBSC33metaG_FD_184316 | JGI IMG/M metagenome (GOLD analysis project Ga0207657, IMG submission 184316) | Corn rhizosphere microbial communities from Kellogg Biological Station, Michigan, USA - KBS C3-3 metaG (SPAdes) (version 2) | ecosystem: Host-associated > Plants > Roots > Rhizosphere > Soil ... | reverse complement strand
CCTCACGCGCTCCGGCGTCGTCAACTCGATCCACTCGTTCTCGCAGAGCCCACTCGGCGGCTGGTTCCTCGGCTTCATTGCGATCTGCGTCGTCTTCAGTATCGGCCTCATCTACCTGCGGCTACCGATGCTGCGCGCGCGGACGAAGCTCGAGTCGCTCGTGTCGCGCGAGGCGACGTTCCTCTACAACAACCTGCTGCTCGTCGCGTTCTGCCTGACGATCCTCTGGGGCGTCACGTATCCGCTGCTCACGGAGGCGCTGCGCGGCGAGACGCGGTCGGTGTCGAAGCCGTACTACAACTTCTTCCTGCACAGCTTCGGGCTGCCGCTGCTCCTGTTGATGGGCATCGGCCCGCTCGTCGCGTGGCGGCGGGCGTCACTGCGCGCGCTCGGGCGGATGTTCCTCATCCCGTTCGGCGTCGGTGCTGTCACCGGGATCGCGCTGATCGCGGCCGGGTTCGGCTCGTCGCCGCCGGGGCTGCTCGCGTACACGTTCTCCGCGTTCGTTCTCGCCTCGATCGTGCTCGAGTTCGTGCGGGGCCGGCGCGCGGCCGGCTCGATCCGCCGCCTCGTCGGCCGCAACCGGCGGCGGTACGGCGGCTACCTCGTCCACGCGGCCATCGTGCTGCTCGCGATCGGCGTCGCCGGCTCGAGCTCGTACCAGACCGTGCGCGAGAAGGGGCTGAAGCCGGGGCAGGCGATGACGGTCGCCGGCTACACGCTGACGTACCTGCAGCTCGGCCAGCGGCAGGAGGCGAACGCGATCGCGACGCGCGCGACGATCGACGTCTCGCGCGGCGGCTCGCACGTGACGACGCTCCATCCGGGGAAGAACACGTATCCCGTCGAGAAGCAGACGTCGAACGAGGTGTCGATCTACCACGATCCGCGCAATCTCGGCGACGTGTTCCTGATCGCCGACCAGATCGACCCGGGCAGTAACACGCTGTACCTGAAGGCGCTCGTGAAGCCGCTCGTCAATCTCATCTGGGCGGCCGGGTTCCTCTTCGTCTTCGGTGCCCTCGTCGCGATGTGGCCGGACGCGGTCGAGCAGCGCCGCCTCGCCGACCGCTATGCGGCGGGCGCCGTCGCCGCATGACCCTAGGGCTCGTGCTCGGGGGCGCGCTCGCCCTCATCGCGGTGCTCTTCGTCGCCCGGCCCTTCCTCCGCGAGCCGGCGCCCGCGAGCGACCGGCTGGACGAGCCGGGCGAGCTCGAGCGGCGCCGCCTTGCGCTCGTCGAGGATCGCGACCGTGCGCTCGCGGCGCTCAAGGAGCTCGAGTTCGACCACCGCACGGGCAAGGTGAACGACGAGGACTACCGCTCGCTCGTCGGTCCGCTGCGCCGGCGGGCCGCCGAGGCGTTACATGCGCTCGAACCGCGGGCAGAAGCCCGGCATGAGCGCATCCGTTCCAAGCACTGAGCCCTGCCCCTCCTGCGGGGCCGAGGCGCCCGAGCGCGCCCGGTTCTGCCCGTCCTGCGGCGCAGGCCTCGACGGCGACGCCGGCTCCACCGTGCGGGAGCACGTGCCGCTTCATGAGACACCTGCCACATACCGGCAGGCCGAGCCGCACTGGTTCGGCGTCGCGCCGCCGCAGCTCCTCCTCGGCATCTCGGTCGTCACGCTCGTCTTCGCCCTCGTGCTCTTCGCCACCGGCCACTGGCCGTACGGGCTGATCCTGCTCGGTGTCGGCGCGCTGTTGCTTGCGGCGTTCATCGAGGCTGCGCGCCGCCGTCCCGACCATGCGTTCTCCGGGCGGTCACTGCAGGCGCGTGAGCGCGCGCAGTCGGCGCTCGAGACTTGGCGCGCACGCTCCGTTGCCGCCGCGGAGGCGAAGCACGTCCGGTACTCGCTCGCACTGATCGAGTCGGAGCGGCAGGGGCTGCTCCGCGACCTCGGGGCGGCCGTCCACGGCGGGAACGACGGCGCCGAGGCCTCGATCCGGGCGCGGCTCGAGGATCTCCGGGAGCAGGAGGCGCAGCTCCATGCGCAGTACGACCGGATGCTCGGCGAGGCAGGGGAGAGGATTCGCAAGGCCCGCCTGCCGGTACAGGAGACCATGATGGTCACTCCACCCGAGCCGACGCCCCCGCCGGGCGAGGCGACGCCGCCGCAGCCGGCGATCGTGCCGGAGCCCTATCCGCCGCCGGACGAGGCGACCCCGCCGGAGCCCGCCCGGGTGCCCGAGCCGAGCCCGGAGCCCGCCGAGAAATAGCCGGTTTCCGGGCTAGACTCGGCCCGGGTGCAGGGACAAACGGGGTCTCGGCGAACCTCTCAGGCGATGGCGAAGCGCCTGCTGCTCCTGCTCGCCCTCGGACTGGTGCTCGCCGCGCCGGCCGGCGCGGGCGACAACTTCGGCGACCAGAAGGCCGCCGTCGACGCCAAGCTCGCGACGCTGCACGCGAAGATCGCGCGCGCGCAGGCGAAGGAGTCCGCGCTCACCTCGCAGATTGGCAGCCTGACGAGCCAGATCAAGACGCTCGAAGTCCAGGTCGGCGACGTGTCGTCGAAGCTCGCGACGCTGCAATCGGATCTCGCGCTCCACCAGCGCCGTCTGGACAAGCTGAATCAGCTCTTCCATCTGCAGACGATTCGCTACCGGTATCTCAAGCACGAGTACACGCTCGCGCTGCGGCGTCTCAACCTGCGGCTCATCGACATCTACAAGCAGGACGAGCCGACGACGGTCGACGTCCTGCTCGCCGCACGCAGCTTCAACGACGTGCTCGACCAGCTCGACTATCTCGGCGCGATCGCGAAGCAGGACAAGACGGTGGCGGGCCAGGTCGCGACGGCCAAGCGCCAGATCAAGCGGCAGCGCGCGGCGACGACGAAGGTGCGGAGGAGCGTGAAGCAGGAGACGCACGTGATCAACGCGCGCGTGCAGCAGCAGGCGATCCTGCGTGGCGAGCTCCTTTCCAGCCGCGGCAAGCTCGCCGGCGCCCGCTCGGACAAGAGCCGCGCGCTCGTCATCACGCGCAAGCAGGTCCAGGACGAGATTCAGGAGTCGAAGGCGCTGGAGTCGGCGAGCGCGCAGCTGGCCGCGAAGCTGCGTGCCGGCTCGACGCAGGCCGGGAGCGTCGCGGCCGGCGGGTCGACGTCAGAGCCGCCGTCGTCGAGCGGCTTCGCGTGGCCGCTGTCGGGGCCGATCACGAGCCCGTTCGGCATGCGTTGGGGCACGCTCCATCCGGGCATCGACATCGGCGTCCCGACCGGCACCCCGATCCACGCGGCCGGGAACGGCACGGTCGTCTGGTGCGGCTGGATGTCGGGCTACGGCAACCTCGTCATGATCGACCACCACAACGGCCTCGCGACGCTGTACGGCCATCAGTCCCGCATCGCGGTCGGCTGCAACCAGCAGGTCTCCCAGGGCCAGACGATCGGCTACGTCGGCTGCACGGGCTTCTGCACCGGCCCGCACCTCCACTTCGAGGTGCGCCTGAACGGCAATCCGGTGGATCCGCTCGGCTATCTGCCCTAGCAGTTCCCATTCGGTGACTGTCACCAAGGATCGCCAGGCGAGGCGGAGCCGCCCCGACCGACGACCTCGAAGCCTTGGGTTCGGGCCGTCCTGTGGACAGTTTTTGACGAAGTCGTGACGAATTCGTGACGAAGTCGTAACCCGTGCCTGTCACCAGGGTTGGGCTCCGCCGGGGAACGAGGTGCCGGCCGCCCCGGGGGGAGGCGGCCGGCATCGTTGGGAGACGACCTCGTTGGGCGGCACCGGGCTCTCGCCCAGTTTCTAACTTTCAAATTATAAACGACGCGTGCGGCTGGACGGTTACGGCTTGAACGTCTGGACGAGCAGGAAGACGTTCAGGCCGATGATGATCGCCGCGACGAGGGCGGCTGCGACGTTCGTCGCCTTCGCGTTCACGAGCACGCCCATGAGGTCGCGCTTCGCGGTGAAGAGCACGAGCGGGATGAGCGCGAACGGGATGCCGAACGAGAGCAGCACCTGGCTGATCACGAGCGTGCGGGACGGGTCGGCGCCGAGCCCGATCACGACGAACGCCGGCGCCATCGTCACGAGCCGGCGGACGACGATCGGGATCCGCCGGCGGATGAACCCCTGCATCACGACCTGGCCCGCCAGCGTGCCGATCGCCGAGCTCGAGAGCCCGGAGAAGAGGAGCGCGAGCGCGAAGATCTGGCTCGACGCGCCCCCGAGCAGCGGCACGAGCGTCTTGTGCGCACCCTCGAGCGACTCGACGTTGTGCAGGCCGCTTTCGAAGAACGTGCTCGCCGCCATGACGAGCATCGCCATGTTGATCAGCCCGGCGATCGCCATCGCGATGACGACGTCGACCTTCGTCAGGCGCATCAGCCTGCGCGCCTGCTGGTCGTTCTGCGGCCGGATCCGATCCTGCATCAGCGCCGAGTGCAGCCAGATGACGTGCGGCATCACCGTCGCCCCGAGGATCCCGACCGCGAGCAGCACCGAGCCGCTGCCCTGGAACTCCGGCAGCACCGCGTGCTTGCCGACTTCCGCGAAGTTCGGCCGCGCCTTGAAGAGCTCGATGACGTAACAGAGCCCGATCGCGAGCACGATCACCCCGATCGTCGCCTCGAGCGGCCGGAAGCCGAACCGCTGCAGCCCAAGGATCGCGAACGCCGCGACCGCCGTCAGGAGCGCCGCCGGAAAGAGGCCGACCCCGAAGAGCAGGTGCATCCCGAGCGCCGCGCCGAGGAACTCGGCGAGGTCGGTCGCGATCGCGATCACCTCGGCCTGCACCCAGAGCCCGAGCGACACCCTGCGTGAGAAGCGGTCGCGGCAGACCTCCGCGAGGTTTCGGCCCGTCGCGATCCCGAGCTTCGCGGACAGCGTCTGGATCAGCATCGCCATCAGGTTCGAGGCGACGATCACCCAGAGGAGCGTGTAGCCGTACTTCGAGCCGCCCGCAATGTTCGTCGCGAAGTTGCCCGGGTCGATGTAGGCGACGGCGGCGATGAACGCCGGGCCGAGGAACGGCAGCAGCCGGAACCGCGAGGTGCCGCGGAGGATGCGCTCGCCGCGGTCGACCGCAGCCTCGTCGACTGTCACAAAAGTTAGACTAGCCTAAATCTCCTGGCCGGCGACGGCGTCGAGATGCAGGAGTCGCAGGTCGGGGAGCTGCCGCCAGCGCTCGTCGAGGTCGAAGCCGTAGCCGACGAAGAGCTCGTCGGGCACGACGAACCCGACGTACCGCACCGGCAGGTCGTCGACGAGGCGCCGGTACGGCCGGTCGAGGAGCGTCACCGCCGCCACGGAGCGCGGCCCGCGCAGCTCGAACGTGCGCACGAGGTAGTTGAGCGTGAGCCCCGTGTCGATCACGTCCTCGACGACGATCACGTCACGGCCCGCGATGTCCGCGTCGAGATCCTTCAGGACGCGGATCTGCTCGTGCCCGCCCATCTGCGCGCTGCCGTAGCCGGCGAGCTCGACGAAGTCGAGTGCGTGCAGCATCGGGATCGCCCGCGACAGATCCGTCAAGAAGACGAAGCTCGCCTTCAGCGAGCCGACGAGGATCGGCTCCCGCCCCTCGTAGTCGCGCGCGATCTCCGCGCCGAGCTCGCCGACCCGGGCCGCGAGCTCGCCGGCCGAGAGATAGATCTCTCCGATGCGCGGGTCTATGACGCCAGATCGAGACGGAAGTGCTGAGCCAGCCGTTCGAGGTCTCGCTTGTAGAAGAGCTTGATCCGGATGTCCGGGTACAGCTCGCGCAGCTTGCGCAGCTTCCGGTTCTTGCGCGTGACGAGCGACTGCTTCATCACGGTCAGCTCGATGTACAGATCCTGCTCCGGCAGATAGAAGTCGGGCGCGAACGCCTCCCGCACCCGGCCGTCCTCGTCCTGTTCGAGGACGAACGTTCGCGGCTCGTAGAGCCACGGGATTCCGTAGTAGTCGAGCACCTTCGCGCACTCGAGCTCGGCCTGACTGGCGAAGCGCGGTGGCTCGGTGCCCTGATATGCCTGGAAATCAGGGATATCGAGCCCCATCTGAGGACCAAGGTACCTACGCGGTCGGACGTTGAAGCGTGTTACAAACCGGTGCCGATGGCCCGAATCAGCCTTGTCCCCCAGAAGCGCGAGTTCTTCGACCTCTTCAACCAGGCCGCCACGAACGCGGTTGCGATCTCGCAGAAGCTCACCGACCTCCTCAACGACTTCCCCGAGCACGCGGACGAGCGGATGCGGGACATCAAGGAGCTCGAGCACCACGGCGACCGGCTCACCCACGAGCTCGTCGATCTGATCAACCGGACGTTCGTGACGCCGTTCGACCGCGACGACATGTATCGCCTCGCCGGCGTGCTCGACGACATCTGCGACCACGTCGACGACTCCGCCGAGAAGATCGTGCTCTACGGCGTCCGCGAGGTGCGTCCGCAGGCGCGCCGCCAGGCGGAGGTCATCCAGCGCGCGGCCGGCAAGCTGTCCGAGGCGATTGCGCGCCTCGAAGGCTTCAAGGATTCGAAGCGCCAGCTGATCGAGCTGCGCGAGCTCGAGGACGAAGGAGACCGCATCTCGCGCGAGGCGATCGCCGAGCTCTTCAGCGGCGGCCTCGACGCGATCGCGCTGATCCGCTGGAAGGACATCCACGAGCAGCTCGAGGAAGCCGTCGACGCTTGCGAGAACGCCGCCGACGTGCTCGAAGCGATTCTCGTCAAGAACCGTTGAGCAACGTCCTGCTCGTCGTCGTCGTTGTCGTCGCACTCGGCTTCGACTTCACGAACGGCTTCCATGACACCGCGAACTACATTGCGACCTGGGTCGGCACCCGCGCGCTCTCGCCGCGCTGGGCCGTGCTCGTCTCCGCAATCGCGAACCTCGCCGGCGCGTTCGTCACGACCGCCGTCGCGAAGACGGTCGGCAAGGGGATCATCGACACCGGCCTCGCGACCGAGAAGACCGTCCTCGCCGCGCTCGTCGGCGCCATCGTGTGGAACCTCCTCACCTGGTGGCTCGGTCTGCCGTCGAGCTCGACGCACGCTCTCATCGGCGGTCTCGTCGGCGCGGCCCTCGTGCAGTCGGGCTCGAACGGCGTCCAGTGGCACGGGATCATCGAGAAGGTCGTCATCCCGGGTGCGATCTCCCCGGCCGTCGGCTTCACCGGTGCTTTCTTCCTGATGGTGATCATCTACCGCGTCTTCTTCCGCGCGTCGCCGGGGGTCGCGCACCGCGGCTTCCGCCTCGGCCAGCTCGTGACCGGAACCTGGGTCGCGTTCACGCACGGCGCGAACGACGCGCAGAAGACGATGGGCGTGATCGCGCTCGCGCTCGTCACGCACGGCAACATCTCGCACTTCTACATCCCGACGTGGGTGAAGATCGCGGCCGGTCTCACCATCGCGGCCGGCACCTACGCCGGTGGCTGGCGGATCATCCGCACGCTCGGCCAGCGCATCTACAAGATGCAGCCGGAGCACGGCTTCGCCGCACAGCTCAGCGCGGGCTCGACGCTCTACGTCGGCACGCACTTCGGCTTCCCGATCTCGACGACCCACGTCGTCACCGGCTCGGTCATGGGCGCCGGCGCCGTCCGCGGCTTCTCGGCCCTCAAGTGGGGGATCGCCGGGAACATCCTCACCGCGTGGCTCCTCACGCTCCCTGCGGCCGCCCTCGTCGCCGCCGCCTGCTACTACCCGGTGACCTGGATCTTCTAAAGCTCCGCGTACACTGCGCGGCATGCTCGAGGGGCCGGATCGTCCCTTCATGATCGTCCAGCTGTCCGACCTGCATTGCGGGCAGCAGTTCTTCCTGCCGAATCTGCTCGAGCGCGCGATCGCCGAGACGAACGAGCTCGCCCCCGACGTCGTCGTCATCTCGGGCGACCTGACCTCGCACGGGTTCAAGGACGAGTACGCGCTCGCCAAGCGCTACCTCGACTCGATCGACTGCGAGTCGATGATCGTCATCCCCGGCAATCACGACTCACGGAACGTCGGCTACGTCCACTTCGAGGAGCTCTTCGGCGATCGCAGCTCGGTGCTGCGCAAGAACGGCGTCACGCTCGTCGCAGTCGACTCGACCGAGCCCGACCTCGACAACGGGCAGATCGGCCGCGGGCGCTACGGCTGGATCGAGCAGCAGTTCGCGGATCCCGCCGACCTGCGCGTCTTCATCGTCCACCACCACCTGCTGCCCGTGCCGGGCACAGGCCGCGAGCGGAACATCGTCAACGACGCCGGCGACGCCCTCGAGTGCCTCCAGCGGGCTGGGGTCGACCTCGTTCTCGCCGGCCACAAGCACGTGCCCTACGCCTGGAAGCTCGAGGATCTCTTCGTCGTCAACGCCGGCACGGTGTCGTCTTCGCGCCTCCGGGGAAATGGAAGGCCCTGTTACAACATCGTCGAGGTCAACGGCACCCATGTCGACGTCTGGCGGAAGTACCCATTTCACGGCCAGGAGCGCATCATCCAGTTCTCGACCGAGACGAAGACCTATGAGAAGTACACGGCGCGGATCGAAGGAGAGGTGACGTCGAACCGGTGAGAGCGATCGCAATCGTCGACGGCGAGCACTACCCGGACGTGGTCCGTGAGGCGCTCCACGAGCTCCCGTACGAGTTCGTCGGCGTGATCCTGATCGGCGGCACCGAGAAGCTGCGCGGCGAGCCGGACTACGGCGTCCCGATCGTCGAGGAGCCAGGTGACGCCGAGATCGTCGTCGACCTCTCCGACGAGCCCGTGCTGACGCCCGAGCTGCGGCTCGCGCTCGCGTCGCGGTTCCTCGCGCTCGGCCTGCCGTACATCGGCGCCGACTTCCGCTTCGACCCACCGACGTTCCATCCGTTCGAGCTGCCGTCGATCGCCGTCATCGGCACCGGCAAGCGCGTCGGCAAGACCGCGGTCACCGGGCACGTCGCGCGACTGCTCGCGCGCGACCGGAGCGTCGTCGTCGTCGCGATGGGGCGGGGCGGCCCCGCGGAGCCGGAGCTGATCGAGACGCCGCCGACCGTCGCCGATCTCGTCGCGCTCTCCCGTTCCGGCCGCCATGCTGCGTCCGACCATCTCGAGACGGCGGCGCTCGCGCGCGTCCCGACGATCGGCTGCCGCCGTGCCGGCGGCGGCATGGCCGGCGCGCCGTTCGCGTCGAACGTGCTCGAGGGCGCGCGCCTCGCCGCCTCGCTCGAGCCCGACATCGTCGTCTTCGACGGTAGCGGCGCGGCGATCCCGCCGATCGCGACCTCGGCGCGCATCCTCGTCGCACACGACCGTTCCGGCCTGAACGCCTACCGCGCGCTGATCAGCGACCTCGTGCTCACGCCGGGTGAGGACTTCACACTGCGCCTGCGCCCGGCCGAGCCGCTCAGCGGGCGTGTCGCCGTCTTCACCACCGGCCCTGCGCCGACGGAGCACCTGGACGCCGACGTCGTGCACGTCTCGCGCAACCTCGCGCGGCGCGACCTGCTCGCGGACGAGCTTCTGACTGTCGAGGCCGACACGTATCTCGTCGAGATCAAGGCGGCTGCGATCGACGTCGTCGTCGAGCACGCGCTCGCGCGGGGCGCCCGGGTCGTGCTCGCCGACAACGAAGTCGTCGCGCCCGGCCTCGACGAGCGCATACTCGCCCTTGTTCCTGAGAGAGTTCGCGCATGAGCCAGCCGCGCCGCATCATGCCGCTGCCGCTCGGCGGCGAGCACGGGCTTCCGTACTCGCGCGGGCTGATGGCCCGGGCACTCATGGCGGTCGGCGTCGCACCGGATCGCGCGTACTCGCTCGCGCGGCGAGTCGGCGACGACCTCGCGGCGCGCGGCAGCGACGTCGTCGAGCTCGACCGCCTCGAGGATCACGCGATCACGGCGCTCGGCGAGGTCGAGGGCCGCGAGGCGCTGCGGCAGCTGCGGCGCTACCAGGAGCTGCGTGAGCTCGACCTGCCGATCGTCATCCTGATCGGCGGCGCGACAGGCACCGGCAAGTCGACGGTCGCGACCGAGATCGCATACCGCCTCGGGATCACGCGCGTCACGTCGACGGACTTCATCCGGCAGACGATGCGGGCGTTCTTCTCGCACGAGTTCATGCCGTCGATCCACTACTCGAGCTTCGAGGCCGGGCTCGCGGTGCCGGACGCCGACGACCCGCTCGTCGCCGGCTTCCTCGAGCAGTCGCGCCAGGTGCTCGTCGGCGTCCGCGCGTCGCTCGAGCGCGCGCTCCAGGAAGGCTGGTCGCTCGTGCTCGAGGGCGTGCACCTCGTACCGGGTCTGCTGCCGACGGCCGTTGAGAACGCGCTCGTCACGGCGTGCGTGCTCGAGATCTCCGACGAGACGGCGCACGCGCAGCACTTCTTCACGCGCGACGCCGGCACGCAGCGCGCGATGACGAAGTACCTCGATCGGTTCGACGAGATCCGCCAGCTCCAGCGCTACATCGTCGGCCGCGCCGAACGCGAGGGTGTGCGGGTGATCGAGAACGAGAGCGCCGACCGCGCGACCGGCGCCGTTGCCGAGCTCGTGCTCTCCGCCGCAGAGCGCGTGCGGGAACGCGTATGACTCAGACGGAGATGGAAGCCCTCGACGCGCAGGTCGAGCAGCAGGAGCCGTGCCAGTGCCAGGCGTACCTCCGTGCGACCGAGCATGCGGCGCTTCGCGCGGCCCGCTGGCTCGGCCGTGCCGACCAGGAGGCCGCTGAGGAGGCGGCGTCGGAGGGGATGCACTGGTCGCTCAGCATCCTCCCGATCCACGGCCGGATCGTCTTCGGCTCCGCGGGCGAGGAGAGCGGCCTGACGCCGGGCACGATGATCGGTGCCGGCGGGGCGGACGTCGATCTCGCGCTCGATCCGCTCGAAGGGCGCGGCGTCGTCGCGCGCGGCGGCAACGGCGCGATGTCGATGATCGCGGTCGGCGAGCCGGGGCGGCTGCTCACGCTGCCCGACATGTACATGCGCAAGCTCGCGGTCGGGCCGCGCGCCCGCGGCTCCATCGACCTGCTCCGCCCTGTCGGTGAGAACATCGAGGCGATCGCCGAGGCGTTCGGGCGTCGC
>Ga0207657_10007743_pt1 | contig 10971 bp, 7 predicted proteins | sample KBSC33metaG_FD_184316 | JGI IMG/M metagenome (GOLD analysis project Ga0207657, IMG submission 184316) | Corn rhizosphere microbial communities from Kellogg Biological Station, Michigan, USA - KBS C3-3 metaG (SPAdes) (version 2) | ecosystem: Host-associated > Plants > Roots > Rhizosphere > Soil ... | reverse complement strand
AGCGCCGAGGAAGCCGCCGAGCGGATCGTCGACTGGCTGGAAGGCGGCGGCTTCGACCCGAGCATCTAGGCCGTCGACGGCCGGAACCTAGGCAACCTCGGCCTGCGCGCCGCCGCCGGGCTTCACCTGTGGCGGGACCGCGGCGCGGGTGAGCGTGGTGAAGAGATCCACCGCCTGGATGGGCTTTGCGACATGGCTGTCCATGCCGGCCAGGATGTACTGCTCGACCTGGTGGGCCATGGCGTTGGCGGTGAGCGCGACGATCGGCGTGCGCGGACGGCCGGTGTCGGCCTCGCGGTTGCGGATCGCCGCGGTGGCGCTAAGCCCGTCCATCACCGGCATCTGGATGTCCATCAGGATCACGTCCCACTCGCCGGTTTCCCAGGCCTCGACGGCCTGTTGGCCGTTATCGACCACATGCGGGTCGACTCCCATCTGGTGAAGCAGGGTCTTGAGGACCAGCTGGTTCACCGCATTGTCCTCGGCGGCGAGGACGCGGAGCGCGATTTCCGGCTGTTCGGCGGGCGGTTCGACGGCGCTGGCAAGCTGCCGTTCCTCGCCCAGCCAGCGCAGCGGCAGGCGGACGGTGAACCTGGCGCCGAGGCCAAGCTCGCTTTCGACGCTGATCTCGCCGTCCATGAGCTGCGCGAGCTCGCGGCAGATCGCCAGGCCCAGGCCCGTGCCGCCAAACCGGCGCGTGGTCGAGGAATCCAGCTGGTCGAACTTGGCGAACAGTTTCGAAAGGCTCTCCGGCGCGATGCCCACGCCGGTGTCGGCCACCGAGATCTGCAACACGTCGCCGTCGCGACGGGCGGCGACACGGATCTCGCCCTGCTCGGTGAACTTGAGCGCGTTGGAGATCAGGTTGTAGAGGATCTGGCGCAAGCGCGTCGGGTCGCCGAGGTAGCGTCCGCGCGCGTTCTCGATGTCGAGAGCGAACGACAGCCCCTTCTTGTTGGCCAGCGCCGTGAACGCCGAATAGGCGCCGCGCGCCACGTCGCCGAGTTCGAACTCGAGCTGCTCCAGCTCGAGCTTGCCGGCCTCGATCTTCGACAGGTCGAGCACGTCGTTGAGGATCGCCAGCAGGGCCTCGCCGGACCCATGGATCACCGACAGCCGGTCGCGCTGCCGCTCGGAAAGCTCGTCGCCCGCCATGGCCTGGGCCATGCCGAGGACGCCGTTGAGCGGCGTGCGGATCTCGTGGCTCATGGTGGCGAGGAAGGTCGACTTGGCCGCGTTGGCCGCCTCGGCCGCAAACTCGCCTTCCTGCGCCCGCTGCCGGGCCTGGCGAAGCGCCGAGCGCGAACGGTCGAGCAGGCGGCGCGAGAGGAAGAAGAAGTTGGTCAGGCTGACCGCCCCCGCCAGCACGGCGACCACCGCGGTCGGCGGCCAGCCCATATCGCCGCCGGCGCTCCAGGCGATGTAGAGCAGCGTCACCACATAGGGCGCCAGCAGCAGGCGGAAGAGCTTCAGGTCGGCGTAGTATTGCAGCAGCACATAGGCTGCGCCGATGAAGGCGGTGGTGAGCGCGAAGACCCGCGGGATCTCCCCGCCGTGCCGCCACAGGGCGATAATCATCGCCGCCTGCACCGAGGCGCCGAGCACGCTGTTGGCGGAGATGACCTCGCTGAGGACGCGGCCCCAGCGGTCCGTCTTGTGCCGGCCGGCCGCGGTCATCAGCACCGTGGAGGACCACAGGTTCGCCCACACGCCGCAGGACCAGATGAGCGCCCACTGCCAGCCCAGGAAGCAGACGGCGACGACGCCGACGGCCGTGCTGCTGACCAGCCGCGGAAGCAGGTTGCGCAGCGATGCCGCATACAGGCTGAGGCCCGACGGCTGGACAGCCGGGGCGATACCCGTTTGCGAGCTGTCGGCGGCTTGGCTCAACAGCGTCCCCCCTTATTGTTGAGACCATGTTCGGCGATCCGAGTTAACCACGCGTCAAGGCCACCGACGTTCCGCCGGTCAGCGGCCCCGCATCGCTAGTCGGCCAAGCGCATGAGCTCGATCCTGCGGAACTCTATGGGCCCGCTCTCAGCCTGCAACGAGATGTAGCCATGGTCGAGCGGCGCGACCTTGGCGTCGCCTGGATCGATGTTGGCGAAGCGCTTGAACTCGCTGGGGTCCAGCTTGATGTCGCCATATTCCATGACGAGCTCGCCGTTGACGTACTGGCGCACGAGGCGGGCGCCGCGGACCTCGACCTCGAAGCGCACCCATTCGCCATCCTGGTAGGTCTTGGACGTCGAGTTCAGGCAGTGGACCTTGAGCGGCTCCCCGTGCATCGAGACCGTCGTGCCGGGCGTGCAGACATTGCCGGTGGGCCGGGTTTCGCCTGGCGCGCCGCCCAGAAGCTGGGCCTCCACCGCAATCGGATAAGGTTGGTCGAGCGCCATCGCCTGCGGCGCCTGGCCATGTATCATCACCCCGGAGTTGCGCACGGCCCAGGCCTGTGCGCCCGGCGGCGACGGGCCCATGAAGCGGTACTCCAGGCGCAGCCGATAACTGGAGAGCGGCGTCTTGTAGATCAGATGGCCGTACTCGTCGTTGAAGCGCGGGTACTGGCTGTAATCGACCCGCAGGACGCCGTCCTTCACCTGGAAAGTGTCGCGCCAGTTCTCGCCGGCGGGATGGTGGTTGATCTTCATCACCCAGCCGTCGAGGTTCCTGCCGTTGAAGATCGGTTGCCAGGTCTCCGCGGCGCCCGCCGGCGCGGCGAGGCCGAGAACGGCGACCGTCGCGGCGAGGACGCGCGCGCGCCTCACAGCGCCCATGCGCGGCCGATCTGCGCCAGCGGCACGCACCCGTGGTAGGCGCCGGGCGTCAGCTCATAGCGCAACGCCTTGGTGGCCCCGGGTTTGGAGGTGAAATAGCCGACCGTCACCAGCTCCTTGAGCACCGCGAAGAACGGCCGCCCCTGTGGGGCCTCGAACAGCGGGATTCGGTTGGAAAGGCCTGTCTCGGTGTCGCCACGGCCGATGGCGGCGGCCTGCGGCGCGCCCTCCTCCGCGTCGTAGCGGGCCAGGAGCATGGTCTGTTGCTCCGGCGCGAGCGCGGTGAAGGCCGCGCCATGGGAGGCCCGTGCGTCAGCCTCGATACGATCGAGCCCGGCGCGGATCGCCTGGGCGTCGCCGGGCGTGCAGAAGTCCGCCACCGCCCGGTCGACGAAGGCCGCCACGCCCGCCTCGCGCGCGCCCGGGGTCTCGGTGGCCGGGATGATCAGTTCGGCGACCGCGTCCAGCACCTTGGCCTGCGCCGGGGTGAGCGCCTTGGGGGTCCAGGTCAGCGTCACCGCGGCCTGCGCGGCCGCCGCCGCCGGGATTGTCAGCGTGGTCCAGAGCGCCCCGAAGGTCAGCGCCGCCTGGCGTCGGTTCATCGACATCGGACCCGTCATCTAGATATCCCCCCGCTTGCCGGCCGCCACCGCGTGGTCGACCGCCCGCGCCGTCAGCGCCATGTAGGTCAGCGACGGGTTCACGCAGGACGAGGACGCCATCGCCGCCCCGTCCGTGACGTAGACGTTCTTGCAGGCGTGGACCTGGTTGAACCCGTTCAGGACCGAGGTCTTCGGATCGCGCCCCATCCTGGCCGTGCCCATCTCGTGGATGCCGAGGCCCGGGCCATAGTCGCCCTCGAGCTCGCGGACGTTCTTGAAGCCGGCCGCCTCCAGCATCTCGGCTGCCGCCGCCTTCATATCCTTGCGCATGGCCCGCTCGTTGTCGCCGAGGCCAACGTCGAAGGTGATCGTGGGCAGGCCATGGGCGTCCTTGACCGCGTGGTTCAGGGTCATGCGGTTGTTGGGATTGGGCAAGGTCTCGCCGAAGCCGCCCAGCCGCACCAGCCACGGCCCCGGCTGCGAGAGCGCCGCCTTGCGCGCCGCCCCGAAGCCCGGCGCAGGCCGGTCCCAGTTCGGCCTTCCGGCCCCGCCCTGGTAGCCGAAACCGCGCAGATAGTCGGAGCGCTTGGAGGCCGCGTCGCCCAGGTTGCGGAAACGCGGGATGTATATTCCGTTCGGCCGGCGGCCCGAATAGTACATGTCCTCGTAGCCCGGAGCCTCGGCGCCGGCCCCGACGCCCAGGTGGTGGTCCATGATGTTGCGCCCGACCTGGTCGCTGTCGTTGCCGAACCCATTGGGAAAGCGCCGGCTGGTCGAGTTCAGCATGATCCAGGCGCTGTTCATGGCCGAGGCGCAGAGGAAGATCACCGGCGCATAGAACTCGCTCTCCTCGCCGGTCGTCTCGTCCAGCACTCGCACGCCCGTCGCCTTGCCCGCCTTCTCGTCGTAGATCAGCGAGGTCACTGTCGAATTGGGCCGAAGCGTCATGTTCTTGGTGCGCTCAGCGGCGATCAGCGTCACGGCGTTGGAGCTGAAGAAGGCGCCGAACGGACAGCCGCGGCTGCACAGGTTGCGGCTCTGGCAGCGGCCGCGGCCCAGCGCCTTTTGCTCGGCCGTGGGCTCGGTGATGTGCGCGACCCGCCCGATGGTGATGCGCCGGTCCGGGAAGTGCGCCTCGGACCGGGTCTTCAGGTCCTTCTCAACGCAGTTCATCTCCATCGGCGGCTGGAATATGCCGTCGGGCAACTGCGCCAGGCCCTCGCGCTGGCCGCTGACGCCGATGTAGCGCTCCACGTAGTCGTACCAGGGCGCCATGTCCTCATAGCGGATCGGCCAGTCGGCGCCGACGCCCTCACGGCCGTTCGCCTCGAAGTCGATCGGGCTATGGCGGTAGGTCTGGCGCGCCCACATCAGCGAGCGTCCGCCCACGTGATAGCCGCGGATCCAGTCGAACCGCCGCTTCTCCGTGTAGGGGTGCTCGTCGTCCTTGACGAAGAAGTGCTGCGTGTACTCGGTCAGGGCGTAGCCGGTGCGCTCCTGCACGGGATAGTGGGCCTTCATCGTCTCGTCGGGCAGCTTGCCGCGCGGATAACGGGTCTCCCAGACGTCCTCGTTCGCCGTCGGATAGTCGGCGATGTGGCGCACCATGCGGCCGCGCTCGAGGACCAGGGTTTTCAGCCCTTTCTCGGTCAGCTCCTTCGCCGCCCAGCCGCCGCTCATGCCGCTGCCGACCACGATGGCGTCGTAGGTGTTCGCCTGCTTCGCCCGAATGTTGAGATTGGCCATGCTTCCTGCGCCCCCGCTGCTTCGGGGGGATCACAGCATCAACCGCGCGTCACTTCCACTCTGGCGTTGCAATTGGCGGCGACGGCGCGGGCGGCGTGGCGTTCGGGCGGGCCGGGCGCTACGGTCAAGGCTTGCCGAAGGTTCCGCCCATCCCGCTAGCCTCCGCCCGGTCCGCCGGCCTCGAAGCCCTCCTGCGCCAGGGCCGATTCGAAGAGGCCATCGGTCAGTCCGAGGCGGCTGCGTTGCGAGCGTCTGGCGATCCAGTCGCCTGGGCGAACCTGGCCATGAGCCTTGCGGCGGCCCGCAGGCTCGAGCCGGCCCTGGCGGCTTGGGATCGCGCGCTGGGCCTTGCGCCCGGCTCGCCGGACCTGCTTTGCGGAAAAGCCGCCGTCCTGCAGAGCCTTGGGCGCGTCGAAGACGCCGCGGGGCTCTATCGGCAGGCCCTGGCGCGCCAGCCCGGACGCTTCGACGCCGCGTTCAACCTCGCTCTGCTCGCCGTCGAGGCGGGCGACTGGTCCGCGGCCGACCGGGCGCTGGCGCCTTTGCTGACCGCGAGCCCGGGCCTGCCGGCGGTCCGCTGGCTTGCCGCGCGGCTGGCCGTGGGCCGAGGCGACGTGGCGGCGGCGAGCTCGGCGCTGAGCGATCTCGTCCGCAATCCTGGCCTTGGGCCCTTACAACGGGCGGATGCCTGGCTGTTGCTCGGCGACGCCTTGGACGCGCTCGGCCGCCATGCCGAGGCCTTCGACGCGGCCGTCGCCGGCAAGGCGCTGCAGCGGCGGGTGTTCGCCGATCGCGCTGCGGGCCGCGAAGGCGTCGTCGCCCGTTTCGAGCGGCTGGCCGGCTGGTTTCGCGACGCTGAGCCTCTGGCCTGGGCCGGCGCGCCGGCCGTGGCAGAGCGGCCTGACGCGCCGCGGCGGCACGTCTTCCTGGTCGGCTTCCCGCGCTCGGGCACCACCCTGCTCGAACAGGCGCTGGCCGGGCACCCGGATGTCGTGACCCTGGAAGAGGCGCCGACCCTAGCCGAGGCGCATGCCGAGTTCATGGGCTCGCCCGGAGACCTGGACCGGCTTTCAAGGCTCGGCACGGACGAGGCGGGCCGCTGGCGAGACCGCTACTGGGCCGAGGTGCGTCGTCACGGCGTCGAGCCGGCCGGCCGCGTCTTCGTCGACAAGGCGCCTGCGGGGACCGAGGACCTGCCGCTGGTCGCCAAGCTGTTCCCGCAGGCCAGGATTCTGTTCGCCATCCGCGATCCGCGCGACGTCGTGCTGAGTTGCCTGCGCAGCAACTTCCAGCTCAACGCCATGACCTTCGCCTTTACCGACCTGGCGCAGGCCGCGGCCTGCTACGCCTCCGGCATGGCCATGGCCGAGGCCTACCGCGCAAGTCTGCCGCTTGCGTGGCGCGACGTCCGCCACGAGGCCCTGGTCGAGGCTTTCGAGGCGAACCTCGCCGAGATCTGCGGCTTCCTGGACCTCTCGCCCGACCCCGCGATGGCCGACGTCGCCGCCACCACACGCGGGCGCAGCGTGCGCACCCCGAGCGCGCCGCAGGTGCGCGCCGGCCTCAACCGCAAGGGCCTCGGCCGCTGGCGAGCCTATGGCGAACGCCTCGCACCCGTCTTGCCGGTGCTGGCCCCATGGGTGGCGCGGTTCGGCTACGAAGCCGGCTGAGCGGCTAAGGAAAAGGCGGAGCGGCAAGCCGCTCCGCCTCAGTCTGCCCCCGAGGGAGGAGTCGGGGCTGGTGATCTAGTAGCGCACCCGGATGCCGAAGAAGACCTGCGAGCCGTTGTCGTAGACGGCGCGCGGCTGCGACTTGTTGAGCGCGTAGTACTTCAGCTTGTGGTTGGTGATGTTCAGCGCGTCCAGCGTCAGCGAGACGTTCTTGTTGATATTGAGGTTCAGCGAACCGTCCAGGGATCCGTAGTTGTCCTGGTTCTCCGCGGCGCTGCGGTCGAGGCCGACGAAGAAGTGCGAGCGATAGGTGTAGGCCAGGCGCGCGCTCAGCCAGTCCTTCTCGTAGTAACCGATCAGGTTGCCGGTCCACCTGGACGTGCCTACCAGCGGATTGCCGTCGGCGTCGTGGGAGTCCACGTAGGTCACATTGGCCTGGAAGCCGAAATTGTAGGGCAGCGACTGCTGAAGTTGCACCTCGACGCCCTTGACCTCGCCGCTGGTGTTGACCGGCGAGGAGACCTGATAGGTCTTGAAGGCGTTGTAGAACTGGCTGAAGTAAGTCGCCGGCGCGACCCCGAAGGACACGTAGGACGACAGGTCCTGATAGAAGACGCTGACCGCCGCGATGGAGGCTGGCGCGTAATAGTATTCCAGCGCCGCGTCATAGACCGCAGCCTTGATCGGCCGCAGGTTCGGATTGCCGCCGTTGCCGGTAAGCGTCGTGTCGGTCAGCGACACCGTGCCGCCGAGCGCGCTGAAGTCCGGCCGCGACATGGTCTCCGCCGCCGAGGCCCGCAGGAACAGCTTGTCGGAGAGGTCGAAGGTCATGTTCACGCTGGGCAGCACGTCGGTGTAGGTGTGACTGACCTTGGCGACATAGTACGGCCCATAGGCCGATGAGGTGATGTCGCCGGGGTGGGTGCCGGCGGGGTCGGAGACGTTGACGAAGGCGTTCTCCCGGGTCTGCACGACCCGCACCCCGAGATTGCCGCGCCAGCCCTCGCCGCCGAAGCGGCCCATCAGGTAGCCGGCGAAATCGTGCTCGGAGACCTTGAAGGCGCCTGGCCAGTAGTAGTTCTGCGGCTGCACGATCGAGGAGATCGGTCCATGCACCCCGTCCGTGATCCCGTTGAGGATGCTGACGATGGTGTCCGGATCGCCGGCGATCGGGATCAGCAGGTTGGGAATGCCCAGCGCGCCTGAGTTGAAGCCGCTCGGATAGCGCGTCGGATTGGTCGCCGAGAACGGTTGCGGCGGCAGGGTCCAGCATTGGCCGTCGGCGCCCAGCGAACAGCCGCGGTCCCAGCCGTCCACCTTGCGGGAGTGGTCGGCGTAGCGGACGCCGAACAGCACATTCTTGAAGGCGCCGCGATCGACCTCGTAATCGCCGTCCACCTTGGCGTAGGCCTCCTTGTCCACCGACCGGAAGGTCTCGTTCCAGGCCCAGTCGTTGGCGAGGCCCGCGGGGCTCTGCGGGTTGATGTTGGCCGGCGTCACCGCCCAGCCGTTGCCGGACGGGGCGTAGGAGATCGCGGTCGCGCCATCCACCTCGTAGGCGGGCTCGGTCGGCGTGTCGCCGAGGCCGTGGGTGTAGCCGATCTGCCCTCTGACAGTCAGCTTGTCGGTGACGTGGACGTCGCCGTCGAGGTTGACGTAGTAGCTCGTTCCGCTGGCGTCGGGGCGCACGATGTTGTCCACCACCAGGCCGTTGACCGGCGTCCCGGCCGGGCCGATCAGCGGGAAATTCGCCGAAACCAGGGTGTTGTTCGCCACCGTGAAACTGGTCGGGGCGTTGTTGTTGAGCTCGTTCGAGCCCCAGAACATGTAGTTGTCATTGTGGTTCGTGGCGTTGAGCTTCGAGTAGAACCCGCTCAGCCGGAATTCCGCCCGGTCGTTCGGCCGCCATTGGAGGGCGAGGTCGCCGCCCTGGCGCTTGCGCTGCTGTTCGAACAGGCTCGAGCCGATCAGGGTGGGCGCCCAGACGCCGACCAGCGACGGGTTCGCCGCGCCCGTCGCCATGGCGCTGGTGATCTGGGTGTAGCCCAGGGTCTCCTGGCCGTAACGCCGCACGCTGCGCTCTTCGGAAAAGCCCTGCAGCAGCACGCCGAACGTGCTGTCGGCGTTGTGCCACGAGACAAGGCCGCTGACCTGCGGCTTGGTGGATTTGGTCAGCGAGTTGTAGGCGCCCTGGGCGGAGGCCTGAAAGGTGATCGGCGCGCTGAAATCGAGCGGCCGGCGGGTAACGATGTCGATGGCGCCCGACACGCCGCCTTCCAGGATCGTCGCGTCCTGGGTCTTATAGACCAGCGTCGTGGAGACGATCTCGGATGGCAGCAAGGTGAAGCTCACGCTGCGGCCCACGGTGGAGAACTGGTCGAGGATGAACCAGTCGCCGGTCGAGACGCTGTGCCCGTCGATGGTCACCTGCGTCAGGCTGGGCGAAGTGCCGCGCACGCTGACGCGGTCGTTCTCGTCGAAGCCGCCCTCGCCGCTCGCCGCCGAGGTGGTGTTCACCCCGGGGATCCGCTGCAGGGCGTCTGCGACATTCTTGTCGGGCAGCTTGCCGATGTCGTCGGCGGAGATCGCTTCGACGTGGTTGTCGCTGGCGCGCTTGATTTCGATCGCCTTCTCCAGCGATTCGCGCATGCCGGTGACGACGAGCTCGCTCACCGCCGGAGCGTCGGCGGCCATCGCCGGCGCGGCGCCGACCATGACCAGGGTGGCTGCGCTGACCGAACCGATCAGGATACGCCTACGGACATCCATCGCTTCTCTCCCCGAATCGGATCGCCCAAGAGCGATGCCGTCCCTAGGTCCAGTTCAGTACCAATCTGGCGGCGCGTTGCGGCCAATCAGCGAACCACGACCTTCCCATTCGCATAACTGTCACCATACAACGGCGGTTTGCAAGCCCAAATGCATTCCTTTAACAGACCAATCAGATATTGATATGCAACTGGTATTATAGTGTGGCACAAAGTGGATCGCGTCTGAGCCCCGCAGGCTCCAGCAAGAGGACCTCAACCGTGGCGTCGTTCTCCCAACTCGTCGGCAGCCTCGATGAGCAGAACCGCGCGCCGCTGTACCAGCAGCTCAAGCACGCGCTCCGAGACGCCATCGAGGACAATCGGCTGGCCGCCGAGGAGGCGCTGCCGCCGGAGCGCGAGCTGGCCGAGGAGTTCGGGATCTCGCGGATCACCGTCCGCAAGGCGCTGGACGCCCTGGTGGGCGAAGGCATGCTGACCCGCCGTCAGGGCGCGGGCACCTTCGTCGCCGCCCGCGGCGAGACCCGGGTGGAGAAGAGCTTCTCCAAGCTGTCGTCCTTCTCCGAAGACATGATCTCGCGCGGCCGCCGGCCGGAGAGCGTGTGGCTGAGCCGCTCGGCGGGCCAGGTGACGCCGGAGGAGGCGCTGACCCTGGGCCTCAGCCCCGGAAGCCGGGTCTATCGATTCAACCGCATCCGCTACGCCGACGGCGAGCCCATGGCGCTGGAGTATTCGACGGTGCCGGGCTTCTGCCTGCCCAGCGAAGCTGCGGTGGGGGAGTCGCTCTACGAGGCGCTGGGCCAGCACGCGGTGCGTCCAGTCCGGGCGCTGCAGAGGCTGCGAGCGATCCTGTTCACCGGCGAGCGGGCCAAGCTGCTGGGCATCGACGACGGCGCGCCGGGCCTGCTGATCGAGCGCCGCAGCTTCCTCAAGGACGGCCGGCCCGTGGAGGTCACCAAGTCCTACTACCGTGGCGACGCCTACGACTTCGTGGCCGAGCTCAACACCTCGGCCTCGTGACTTGGGTGCGGGAGTGAGCCTCTTGCGTGAGCCGCCGCCTCACCCCGGGAGCCGGGTCAGCCTGACCGCCGAGGCCACCGCCATGTTCCGCGAAGCGGGCGAGGCGCCGGCGCGGGTGCGCGCGCAGCTGGCGTCGAACGCCCCGGCCATGGCCGCCCTGGGCGCGCGACTGCGCGCCCAGCCGCCCCGCGCCGTCGTCACTTTCGGACGCGGCAGCTCCGACCACGCGGCGACCTATCTTCGCTATCTGGTCGAGACGCGCCTGGGGGTGATGACCGCCTCGGCGGCGCCCTCGGTGAGTTCGGTCTACGACGCGGCTCCGGGCATGGAGGGCATGCTGTGCGTGGCGATCTCCCAGTCGGGCCGAAGCCCCGACCTGCTGGCCGCC
>Ga0207657_10007741_pt1 | contig 10971 bp, 6 predicted proteins | sample KBSC33metaG_FD_184316 | JGI IMG/M metagenome (GOLD analysis project Ga0207657, IMG submission 184316) | Corn rhizosphere microbial communities from Kellogg Biological Station, Michigan, USA - KBS C3-3 metaG (SPAdes) (version 2) | ecosystem: Host-associated > Plants > Roots > Rhizosphere > Soil ... | reverse complement strand
CTGATTTTTTATCTTCAGAGGAAGAGTGCGACGCAACGGAAGTCAATAGTAGTAATGCAGCCGGGTACAAAAAATTATCTAACAAATCACTTATTCGCTTCATAATAATCCCACATCATACGGAATACTTTTTCTTTTAATTCTTTTACAGAAATATTGCTGCTGTCAACCGGAGGAAGAAAATGCATTTCGAGTTTTTGAGGAAATAAATAGAAGGTTTTCTTTACCGGCAAAACTTTTCGTGTGTTGAAAAGAACAGCCGGCATGATTTGTTTTTGCGTTTCAATAGCAAGCCTGAAAGCGCCCTCGTAAAAGGATTTCAGCGGTTGATCAGTTCTGTTACGTGTACCTTCGGGATAAATGACCATATGAAAGCCAAGATCAAGAGCATGCTTCATTTTCTTAAAACTTTCACGGCGGCTTTTTTCATTTTTGCGATCTACCAACACACTGCCTGCAGCATATATCCAACCAAAAACGGGAATATAGGCAAGACCCGATTTTGCGATTGTCTTATTTGCTGAAGGCATGAACGGTGTAGTGATGAGAATATCTGCAAGACTGTTGTGATTGCAGGTGATCACATAATTTTTTCCCGGTTGAAAATATTCTCTGCCCTTTACTTTAAAAGGACATGCAATGAGATGTAAATAAACAACCATCCACACACGCGAAACGATCCTGTGATATTTTCCCGCAGCAGGTTCTTTCATAAAAAAACATGGACTATAAAAAATGAAAGCGATAAGAATGGTAACAACAAAACAAATCAATCCCCATAAAGCCCAAATTCTTGCAAATATTTCTTTGAGAATTTTCATGGAAATAAAAATTTAAACAGCCCAATCAACCGGGTCTATTCCATTCTTTACTAAAAAATTATTTGTCTTACTAAAATGTCTGCAGCCAAAAAAACCGCTTGAAGCACTTAACGGAGATGGATGTGCTGCTTTTAAAACATAATGCTTTGTTGTATCGATCAACATTTGTTTATCCTGAGCAAATTTGCCCCACAATAAAAACACAATATTCTTTTTTTGTGAAGAAATAATTTGTATGACTGCATCAGTAAAAGTTGCCCATCCGATTCTTGAATGACTCATAGGATCTCCTGCCCGGACCGTCAATGAAGCATTCAACAAAAAAACTCCCTGCTCTGCCCAATGAGTAAGATTGCCTGTTTTAGGAATGGGAATACCAATATCATTATGTAATTCTTTATAAATATTTTGAAGAGAAGGTGGCAATGCAATTCCGTTCTGGACAGAGAAACAAAGTCCATGCGCTTGCCCCGGACCATGATAAGGATCTTGTCCGATCAAAACAACTTTTACTTTGCCAAATGGTGTTGTATTAAACGCATTGAAGATAAGAGAGCCTGGAGGATAAATTATTTTTCCCTGTGTTTTTTCGACTTTTAAAAATTCTACAATTTGCTGAAAATACGGTTTGCAAAATTCTTCTTGCAACACTTCTTTCCAACTAGCTTCAATTTTTACATCCATGGTTTTTGGAAAACGGTTTGGGTGCAAACTAATTAAAAATTATTTTTGCAGCCGCATATAAAATGGTCCGGTAGCTCAGCTGAATAGAGCAACAGCCTTCTAAGCTGTGGGTCACAGGTTTGAATCCTGTCCGGATCACAAGAAGAGAAATCAAAAACCTCTAAAAGCCAGCAAAGTATTGATTTTGCTGGCTTTTTTCTTTTCAGGCATATCAAAAAAGATCAAATAAAATCAATATTCTGGTGAACTAATCGGTGACCTTTTTTTTAAAATACCAAAATTGGTCAGCAGGATTTGCTGAAATGCCGGTTTTAATTTTTACAGAACGCTTTCCTGATGGTTGGTTTATGCCTGTAGTTCAAAGAAATTCTCAACAGATAAAACAAGAAGTACAAGACATTATTGAAACCGGAATAGAGGAATTTTAAATGATCAGAAAAGGAAATATGATGGTTAAAAGTAATTATTTCCAACATATATTTATCTCAATTTTTTGGTTTTATCCATATCTCTTCTTGTCATTTCTAAAGCTTAAAGTTTTTCGACTAACACTGGACTTAAAGAGCTTTGAAGGAATAAATTACCATAATCATTTTCAGTTAGGCAGCTCCGTTTCGAGCATTGCCTTAGGAAGAAACTCATGCTTACGAATTCGCTAACGGAAGAAAATTGTAAAATGGAACAGGAGGAAGAATATAATCGCAACAAAGGCGGCCATTAATATCGGATATTTCCTGGTCTGTTAGCGTCTTTTTTGCTTGATAGGCTTACCGAATTTCATCCCCAACCAACATGATAAGATGGTACAATGATTTGGCAACAATCAATATAAAGTGCGCCTGCCCATAATCTATTTTTGTCTGGAATTTAGGTTATTTACTTCATAACCGATTGCTGATAATTACCAATACTGTTTATTAATTCTATTAATTAAAAATGCTAAAATGATCAAATTTTTTTACTCGCATCAATTTCTTAATGAAAAAAAAGATAACTGCTTCTTGTTAAGTCTGAGGTGTATTTCTATACTCATCATGATTGCATTTATTTATATTCCCTTGCAGGGTTTTTCTTATAATGGCCCCAGACATTATAGGTTTAAAGATGTAAGGATAACCGGCACAGTAAAAGACGAGAAAGGGAACCCCTTAGCGGGAGTGTCAGTGGCGGTAGTAGGACAAGCGTCAGGAGTAAGTACGGACAATTCGGGAAACTTTTCAATTTCTGTACAGCCTTCGGCTGAATTAAGCTTCAGCTATGTAGGATATAAAGCTGTTACGGTAAAAGTAGGTGACCAGACTCATCTTGATATCACACTAACTTCTGAAGCTTCCACTTTAAATGAAGTAACGGTAACCGCACTCGGTCTTTCCAGGAAGAAAAAATCATTAGGCTACTCTGTGAGTGAGGTTAGTTCCGAAGATTTGGTTAAAGCGTCTAATCCAAGTGTTCTAAAATCACTAGATGGCAAGGTGAGTGGCGTAAACTTCACTAACCTGAGCAGTGACCCTACTTCTTCTGTAATGGTAAATGTTCGTGGCTCCACTGCATTGCCTTCACTGAGCAGCGGCGGTGCTGATGTATCTTCCAGGTCGCAGCCCTTATACGTAATTGACGGGATACCTGTAGGCGCCCAGACATTTACGCCCAAAGACGGTGTTGATTTTGGAAACATTCTTTCTCAATTAAACCCCGAAGACATTGCTTCTGTTACTATTCTTAAAGGAGGTAGTGCAGGCGCGCTCTATGGTGCACAAGGTGGTAATGGCGTAGTGATGATCACTACAAAGTCTGGAAGGGGAGGCCAAAAAGGGCTTGGGGTATCGTATAATATCTCTGCACTTGCTGACCAGCCTTACCAGTTTATTGAAGAGCAAATGCAATATGGGCAGGGAGAACGCATTTACGAATGGCAATATGATAATACTGATACTTGGGGGCCGCCGACTGACGGGAGTTTTTCCGCTGATTACTGGGATGTAAAAGCTCAAAAATGGGCAAACGGCCCACAAATATCTTCCAATGAAGACAGGGTAAAAGCCTACCTTCAAACAGGAAGTACAATCACCAACAGTTTAAGCGTATTTGGTAATTACGACAGAGGGTCATTTCGCTTTTCAATGTCCAATATGGATAACAAGGGCGTGATGCCGAATACAAAAACCAATCAAAAAACATTTAACCTCAATACAGAATATAAAATTACCAACAGCTTAAAAATTTCTGTAAGTGCAGGTTATTTTCATACTTATTCGCCAAACAAGCAAAATAGCGTAGGCTCAAACAGCGTATTAAACTCACTGCTTTATAATTTTCCCAACAACCTGCAGCCGCTTTCAGATATGCATGATTACTGGCTCATGGGGTTCGAAGGAAGTTTGCAAAACGGGTCTATTATGAATACTGATGGGAGTGTAGCAAATGATAATCCCTGGTTTACTACTTACGAATATTTGCACCGCTTTACCCGGGATAATTTTTTTGGCAAAGTGCAATTAGACTGGCAGATGGGAAAAAACTTTTCATTACTGGCACGAACCGGAATGGATAACGTAAAGGAAAGTTACGAACTCAGGAAATCCTGGGGATCCCGAAGTGATAAGTATGGACAATTTGTTCAAGGCACGAATTCCAACCTGCTAACAAGTTCTGATGTTATTTTAACCTATAACAATAATTTCAATAAATTCTCTTTATCAGCATCAGTAGGAGGCAATTATTCCTATACGAATACTTCCAGCCTGGAAGCCACTGCCGACGATCTTAGCACCCCTGCGTTATTTAATCTTGCCAACGCAGCACCAGGTACTTTGTCTATTACCAGTGGCGCCAACACACCTTATAATATAACACAGGGATATAGCGCTTATGCGCTTGCTACTTTAGGATATAACAACCAGTTATTTTTAGATGTTACCGGCAGGAAGGATTTTAACGGAGCCTACCCGGAACAAAAGATCCAGTACTTCTATCCTTCTGCATCTTTAAGCTGGATAGCATCTGAAACATTTCAGCTTCCCGAAATTTTTACTCTTTTGAAAGGGCGTTTAGCGTGGGCAGATGTGGGAAATGGATTATTAAAACAAAGGTCTGTAGATACTTATTCATTTGAGGCAAACGATTGGGGAGCCGCAAAAACAGTGGTGCTTAATACCGCCCTGGTTGACCCTGACATAAAGCCCATGCACTCAGTTACCAAAGAACTTGGAGTAGATGCCTGGATGCTTAAAAGTCGTATCAAGTTTGATTTTACTTATTTTGAAAAAGACCAAAAAAATCAATTAGACAATATTCCATTGGTGCCGGGAACGGGTTATACCGGGTTATTAACCAATATTGGGGATGTTACAAGTAAAGGCTACGAAATAGGACTAACCGTAACCCCTGTGAGATCTAGAGACTGGAATTGGGATATTTCTGCTTCCTTTACACAGTATAAAGCCACCATCACTAGGTTATCAGACAAGTTCGCTCCCAACGGGTACATATTCGCTAACTACGATGGAAAAACAACTGTAAAAATTGCAGTGGGTGAAGAAATCGGTAATATTTATGAACAAAATCCTATACTTAGAGTAAAAAGCGGGAAATATAAAGGAATGCCTTTGTTAGATGGAGAGGGAGGAGAATTTCAGGTTAGCCCTGACAATGCTGATCGCCAACAGTTAGCCAATTTCAATCCCGACTTTATATTGGGCCTAAATACAACTTTAAGATACAAGCACTTCGCACTTAACCTGGTAGGCAGTCTTCGCAAAGGCGGGCAATATATTTCTGTAAACCAGCAGTACCTCGAATCAAACGGAAGAGTAGCGACAACCTTTGGTACAAAAGGCACCAATAATCCATATTGGGAAGGCGGGCGTAATGCAGAATTAGGCGGCTTGCCGTGGCCTGCTGCAGGCTCCAGTCAATATGAGGCTATTAATAATAACAATGATGGCCAGCGTACAGATGAGGTAGACGACGCCAGCTATGCAAAAGGCGTATTTATTAATCCCAATTACACCGGTGACCCGGCTAATGCAAAGGATGAAGATTATATTGTTAATGGAGCAGATAAAAACAATACTTTTTATCAATATCCCTATAACAGTTACGGGGATGTTATCTGGGATTTTGCTTCTACCCGCACGTATGATGCAACGAATTTTAAGATGAAAGAGATTTCAATTGCTTATACGCTGCCTGACAAATTAATCAGCCGTTATAAGATGAATAATTTAACGCTTTCATTAATTGGAAGAAATGTTTTCCAATGGAATAAATCGGGGCGGCATGAAGATCCGGAATCAGCGTTTACCGGAGTGGGCACCAACCAGGGTATTCTTCGCGCCACACTGCCAAGTATTCGTTCTTACGGGATAAAACTCGGAGTGAATTTTTAATCTGTAGTGTTAACTATAAAAATTATATTATGAAATCATTTTCAATAAAAGTTTTTGCTATTGTCTTAATAGTTTCAGTTGCTTCATGCAGTAAAGATGCACTGAGAACTGACGATAGCCTACAGCAATTAGATGCGGTAGAAGATGTTAATGATGCCTATCTGCTGTCATCTGTAATTAAACAAACTGCACTTTTTTACCAAAAACTTGGTTACCAGGATAGCAGGCTTCCCGGTGCTGTTCAATATATGGAAAGAAATTACCAGGGCGGCGACAATTACTATTCCGCTTTCAAACAGCCATTAGATGATATGTATGCTGCCATGAATATTCTGAAGTTGATTGATGGCGCTATCGGGCTCACAGACAAAAGGGGTTCTATGGTACACAAAGGGATCTTTACCACGTTCAGAGTGCTGTTGTTTTCTTTTATGACAGATTATTATGGCGATGTTTACTACTCCGAAGCGCTTAAAGCCCGTGAAGGGATTTTGTATCCAAAATATGATAAACAAGCAGACATCTATACGGGACTGCTCAAAGAACTTGACGATGCCAATACAATGATAGCGAATGGCACAGAAGCTATTTCCCCTACTTATGATCTTGTATTTAAAGGAAATAAAGTACAATGGCAAAAATTTGCCAATTCACTTAAGATCCGTTTATTAATGCGCGCCTCCAATAAAATACAAGATGCAGGAGCGCAAATTGAAGCAATCGTAAATAATCCTTCCGCTACACCTGTTTTTACTGCTGCAGATGATAATGTATCTATTTCCTATATCGGAACCCTTGCAGAAAATTCCTGGCTGGGTGGTACTTTAAGTGATAATGGCGGCAGTGAGTTTGACAGAAGAAGACCATGTAAAACATTGGTTGATAAATTAACAGCATTAAATGATCCCCGCTTAAAAGTTTGGATCGCGCCTGTTGAAAATCCATGGACAAGTGACCCGGCTATGAACGGTGTTACGGTTAATACTACTGATCCTAATGGTTTTACTTATACTTCTACCTGGGAACTCATCGACCGTTCCAATCCTGATATGGCACAATACTTAACACCCGATATTCTATTGGACTCTAATAAGCTATACGTAGGGTTTGTTGCAGGTATGCCGGGAGATTGGAAAAATGGTAACGCTCACTGGAACACTGCTGCCGGAGGCGCCTATGGTAATTTTAAAGTGTCTAAGTTCTCCCAGTTGTTCAGGCAAAATAGCCACCCTTTACTAAAGGCTATGATTATGAACAGTGATGAGTTACAGTTTATCCTGGCTGAAGCCGCCGCTAAAGGTATGATCACAGGAAGTGCAGATACTTATTATCGCAATGGAATTCGCTTTTCCATGCAGCGGTGGGGAATATCAGACGCTGATATAAATACTTATCTTGCCCAGCCCGCCATTGCTTTACCAGCAGACCAGGCGGGCAAATTGGCAAAGATTGCCGACCAAAAATGGCTTGGACTGTTTTTTGTATCTGCCGAAACCTATCTTGATCTTAGAAGAACCAGGCTGCCAAATATATTCAATAACGGCTATTTAAGCGGTTATGAGTTCCCTTTGCGCTTTCGTTATCCTGCAAATGAACTAGGGCAAAACGTAGACGCTTATAACGAAGGTGTTACTGGTTTATCACCCCAGGTTGACGATCAATATTCAAAAATGTGGCTACTGCAATAGTATGGTTAAATAAGAGCAATGCGGATCATTAAAACGATTCGCATTGCTTATTCTTAATTTATTATGCTAAAGAAATATATTCTGTTAGCCGCTTTCTTAATTGGCGCTATAATCGGTTAAAAAGCAACGGGCTGCATCTTATTTAAACGATGTTCAGCAAGCTGATTTTAATCATGCAAACGCCACCAATCTAACATTACATAATTGTTTGCCGCTTCATAATACTAATATTAAAAAAATAACAGAACATAATTTATAGATCAAGGCTTTAAAAAAAGAAATCCATAAGTGTAAAACCACGCGGTTACTTTAGAATACTGAATAGCAAATACTTACCCGGGTAAGCTTTATTAAAGAGCGGGTAATTCAATGTTATGAAACAATTTATTTTTATCTGTTTTTCCCATCTGATATGCTTGTCTGTTCAGGCACAACAACAAACTCCTGTACCCGATACTGCTTTCTGGCAGGAATACCACCAGGGATTTATTGTTGGGAATAACGAGGGTGATAACGATATTAGAAGTATTGCCGTTGACGAATCATCAAATATATGGATCGCTACAGCATCGGGTATTTTTATTAAAGATAAAAACAAAGATGCATGGTCTCCCGTGTTAGAGAAAGGCTCGCGTGGTCCTGCTTATGCTGTTATAGCTGATGCAGCATCCGGTGTTTGGATGGGAACATGGGATGGTGTGTATCAATTCCAGGATAACAAGCTTCAGAAAATCGAAGGGGTGGAAGCTCCTGTTTCGGCCCTTTGTAAATCGAAAGAAGGAATATATGCCCTGGGGCCAAAAGGAGTGTGGCTTTATAATAATCACCATTTTCAAAAGAAAAATTATCCAATCGCCAGGTCTGTACAAAATGCAATCTCTGACGAAAACGGCGGGTTGTGGATAGCTACTAAAGTTGGCTTATTTCATTGTTCTGAAAAAAATACCACGCTTTACCAGGATACCACTCAATTAATCAGCGCTTATGTGGAAGACGTTGCTTTGAATAATGGGCAACTATGGGCGGCAGGTTTGGGTGGCGTCAGCATCAGAGCGAATAATAAAATGATTAAATCACTCACATCCAAAGATGGCCTTCCGACCATTTATTTAAACTGCATACAAAAAGCCCCGGATGGCACCATGTGGGTTGGAACCGAGCAGGGAGTTGTGAAATACAACGAAGATGGAAGCCACTCTTTGTTTTTTAGCCGCCGCTGGCTGATGGATGACAATGCCAGGGACATAAGTTTCGATGCTGAAGGCAATGCCTGGATCGCCACTGCTAATGGCGTAAGTGCTATTAAAAAAGCCAGGATGACATTGGCAGACAAAGAAGCATTCTTTTACGAGGTGCTGATAAAGAGGCATATTCGTGACCCGTGGATTGCAGGCCAATGCCATCTTCGTATTGCCGGTGATACTACAACATGGGCTCCCGAAGATGATGACAATGATGGAGAATACACCTCTAACTATCTTGCTATGGAAAGCTTTCGTTATGCGGCAACCAAAGACGAAGATGCACATGCGAAGGCATTGAGAGCATTTAATTTTTTGAAATTGTTGCAGGAGGTAACGGGGACTGACGGTTTTTTTGCCCGCACTATAGTTCCTTCAGATTGGACTACTGTACATGATGGCAATAGAAATTATACCGAAAAGCAACTAGCTGAAGAGTTGGTAAAAGATCCCCGGTTTAAACCTGTAGAAAAACGTTGGCATAAATCAGCTGATGGAAAATGGTTATGGAAAGATGATACCAGCAGTGATGAAATGTGTGGCCACCTGATGGGGTATTTTTTCTTTTACGAATTAGTAGCAGACGATACAGAAAAGGAAATGATCCGCAAACACCTGCGAAAGATCATGGATTACTTAATAGCCAACAATTATAATTTTATTGATGTCGACAGATCACATACGCATTGGGGCGTTTGGTCTCCTGATCAACTCAACCGCGATCCGGAATGGGCGTCTGAAAAAAGTATCAATTCATTCGAGCTGCTTGCCTTTCTTAAATTTACTTATGGCATTACCCATGATCAGAAATACCAAAATGAATATTTGCGGTTAATCAATAAAGAAGGGTATCTCAAAAACATTGCTTCGCTTAACCATACGAACCCGGCCTGGTATATTTTCTTCGACGAAACATTGAATTGTTACTTATTTCCAATATTACTCCAATATGAGACCGATCCGGCTATAAGAAGAGTATATGAGCAAAGCATGGACGAATGGTACATTATTAATAAAAAAGCTGAATGCCCGCTTTTTGATTTTATGTATGCCTATGCACGACATAAAAAAATTAATCCCGAAAATGACATCCGTTTTTTGAGGGATACACCACTTGACTTAATTGACTGGCATATTGATCACAGGCAGCGTGAAGATGTAAAATTGGTAAGAGTGCCAACGATGGAAGATATCCAGGTAGATAAACTTCCTCCTGCAAGTATTCGCTCTACTGTAAGGTGGGATAAAAATCCCTGGCTTGCAGAAAGCGGCGATCCGCATATAGAGCGTGAACCCGTGTTCTGGCTATTACCGTATTGGATGGGCCGTTACCTTGAAATAATAAATACAAAAAACTAAAGGCTGAAGTATCGAAAATAGTTTAATTAAACCAGTAACAATGTATCGTAAAAAACAACGGACTAGTTTTCTTTTCATCATTTATATCCTGGCATCATCGTTATCAAAAGGCCAGGCGACACAACACCTGGATAATCTTTATATCCAGGATTATAGTATCAAATTCCTGAATACAGATAATGATGCACAATTGCAGAAAGTTGTTTCCGATCGAAACGGCTATATTCAGATACTATCATCAAAAGGGTTGCTGCGCACCCGTGCGGGCCAATTACTTTTTCCGGGGACGCTTGTTACCGACGAACAGGACAAACAAACTTCTGATAAGAAAATTGCAGGTATTGGAACTTACGAGGATCAGTTAGTTTATGTTGATGACCAGGCCGTATTAAGCAATGCCTGGGCAGGGAAGTTATTCTCGAAGCATACCATGCCCGGAGCGAAAATTTTTGCCGGAGGTAAAGACTTTACTTTCCTGGTTTCGGATGGTAAAAATTTGAAACTTTTAAAAGATTCAAAGGATTTATGGATGGGCAATCTCTTAGGTGAAGATGTAAAAGACATTAAATTTGACACAGCAAGTAATATCTTTTGGATTTTGGGAAATGCGTCAATCCACACTTTTTCTGCTGTAAATAAAGAGCTAACCAAAGTGTTCAGCAGAAATAATTTAACCTGTATTGAACCTGCTAACGGCAAACTGATTGTAGGCACAACAGACGGTTATTTTGAACTTGATGTAAAAACAAAAAAACAAACCGGTAATATTCAGAAAAAAATGCCATGGACT
>Ga0207657_10007737_pt1 | contig 10972 bp, 7 predicted proteins | sample KBSC33metaG_FD_184316 | JGI IMG/M metagenome (GOLD analysis project Ga0207657, IMG submission 184316) | Corn rhizosphere microbial communities from Kellogg Biological Station, Michigan, USA - KBS C3-3 metaG (SPAdes) (version 2) | ecosystem: Host-associated > Plants > Roots > Rhizosphere > Soil ... | reverse complement strand
AAGTAGCTTTCAGGCCATCAACACGCGGGGTTTCCTGCCTGCGTATTCGTTTCCGGAAACGAACTTGTGGCGTGACTACGGGCAAAATGTGGAGGCCCTTCACTGTGCATGGAACGACAAGCGTTAAGGAGGGTCTGATTAAGTCTGCGAGCATTCCCTCAGCGGCTAAACAGGCTGCGGAAAAAGCCGATCCGGCAGCATGTGCAGAAAGGCCCGGGGCTAAAGCCCTGCGCTCCCACCGCAAAGCACGGATGGTGAGTTTTTCCGCAGCCTCTAAAGCCGCGTTGGATCTGAGAGGCTTACGGCGCGACTGAAGTCGCGCCCCTTCAAAGCAGGGATTGATTCAGAGTCTCCTTAGAACCATCGTGAAGCGGTATTCGGTCGACACGGTGAGGGGGTTTGGCTGAGAGGCTTTATCTTGGGGGCTAAATCTGAAACACTATTGGTATGAGCACAGCAACCGAAGCCAAGGTATTTGCGGACAGGATTGGCCGCATCGAAGTTTCAGCCACGATGGCCATCACGGCGGCGGCGTTGAAGCTGAAGTCCGAGGGCGTGGACCTGGCGGACTTTGGCGCGGGCGAGCCGCACTTTGCCACGCCGCGGCATATTAAGGACGCGGCGATTGAGGCCATCGAGAAGAACTTTACGCGCTACACGAACGTGGCCGGCATCCCCGAGGTGCGGAAGGCGATTGTGGACCGTCATGCGACGGACTTCGGCTCGAGCTACTCGCCGGAGGAGTGCGTGTTCACGACCGGCGGCAAACTGGCGCTGTTCAACGCGATTCAGGTGCTGGTGGACCACGGCGACGAGGTGATTCTGCCGGTGCCGTACTGGGTCTCGTTCAAGGACATTATTCAGTATGCGGGCGGCAAGGTGGTCTACGTCGAGAGCGACGAGCGGGAGAACTTTCGCGTGACCGCGAAGATGATTGAGGCCGCGATTACGCCTCGGACGAAGGCGATTATTCTGAACTCGCCCTCGAATCCTTCGGGCGCGGTGGTTGCGCCGGAGGACCTGGAAGCGATTGTGCGGCTGGCGCATAAGAACGGCATCTTTGTGCTGCTCGATGAGTGCTACGTGTACCTGAACTTTACGGGGAACCTGGTGAGCGGCGGCTCGTTTACGGACTGCAAGGAGCATGTGGTGGTGCTGGGGTCGCTCTCGAAGACGTATGCGATGACGGGCTGGCGCGCGGGTTATGCGCTGGGGCCGAAGCCGATTATTGCGGCGATGAGCAAGTTGCAGTCGCAGAGCACGTCGAACACGGCGAGCATGGTGCAGCGGGCGTCGATTGCGGCGGTGAGCGGCTCGCAGGAGTGTGTGGCGGAGATGCGCGCCGACTATATTAAGCTGCGGGATCAGGTGCTGGCCGGGTTCAAGACGATTCCCGGGCTAACGTGCACGGTGCCCGAGGGCGCGTTCTATGTGTATCCGAATGTGAGCGCGTTTATTGGCAAGGGCGGGGTGAAGTCTGCCTCGGACCTGGCGGCGAAACTGCTGAGCGAGGCGCATGTGGTGGTGGTGCCGGGCGAGGCGTTTGGCACGACGGAGCACATCCGGCTCTCGTATGCGGTTTCGAGCAGTGTGGTTGATGAAGGCGTCAAGCGGATGCGGGAATACTTTGCGAAGCTGGCCTAGAGGTTGATTCAGGATAGGGCCGCAGACCGGGACACTCCGGCGCGGTCTTTTCCTTTGATGGAGTCGTATGGCGATCGAAGGCGGTAGACCGGGGCCGCGGTTTGCTCCGGTGATTCTTGCAGGCGGAAGCGGGACGCGGTTCTGGCCGAGAAGCCGGAAGGCGCGCGCGAAGCAGGTGCTGGCGCTCGACGGCGAACGGACGATGATTCAGCAGACGCTGGACCGGCTGCTGCCGGTGGCGAAGGCTGATGACGTCTGGGTGATTACGAACGAGCTACTGGATGATTTGATTGCCGAGCAACTGCCTGCGGTTCCGCGTGAGCAGATTCTGAGTGAGCCTGCGGCGCGGAATACGGCCCCCGCGTGCGCGCTGGCGGCGTTTCTGCTGGAGAAGACTGCGCCCGAGACGGTGATAGGGATCTTTCCTTCGGACCATGTGGTGAAGAATACGGCGCGGTTTGCGGAGGTGATTCGCGCTGGCATCGCTCTGGCTGCGAGCGGCGACAAGGTGGTGGTGCTGGGTGTTCCGCCGACGCGCGCGGAGACGGGCTATGGATATATCGAGCTTGGCGCTACGGTGGCAGGTGAGGGTGGGATTGCTGCGCGGCGCGTGAAGCGGTTTACCGAGAAGCCGGACAGGAAGCGCGCGGAGGAGTTTGTGGCCTCGGGCAACTATGCGTGGAACGGCGGCATATTTTTGTGGAGTGCGCGGACGCTGGCGGGGGCGATTCGGGAGTACTCGCCGGCGATGGCTCCGGTGCTGGAGAGGATTGCCGCTGCGCATGGGACGGCTGAGTTTGCGCGAGTGTTTGCGGAGGAGTATCCGAAGTGTGAGTCGATCAGCATTGACTATGCGGTGCTGGAGCGGCGTTCGGCCAAGGGTGAGTTGGCGGCGGAGATCTATTGTCTGCCGGGAGATTTCGGCTGGAACGACCTGGGCTGCTGGGACGCGCTGCACGAGTACGAAGCGGATTGCGGCTGCGAAGACCCGGCGGTGGCGAATGTGTTTGAGGGCGCCGATGCTTCGCGGGTGGTGATTGATTCGTGCGGGAACTATGTGTACGCGCCGGGGCAGGCGGTGGCGCTGGTCGGCGTCAAGAACCTGGTTGTGGTGCAGACGAAGGATGCGTTGTTGATTACGACGCGTGAGCGGTCGCAGGATGTGGGTAAGGTGGTTGCGGAGTTGAAGAAGGCTGGGCGGGAAGATTTGATTTAAAGCATGTTCCATGAAACTGTAGTTCGGTGCGACCCAAGGCGAAACGCAGATTCCCTTCGGGAATGACAACAAATCCCGCTTCGGAGGATGAGGTTACGAAGAGCATATCTCCAGGGAAATGCTCTAGTACCTGAGGGGCTAAAGCCCCATGGCTAAGCGGCGATTATGGCGCGGCTGAAGCCGCGCCCCTTCAAAGCAACGACTACAGCAGGTTGAAACGATGGCAGAGACGAAGACGGTTGTGAAGTTCGGGACCGATGGGTGGCGCGGGATTATCGCGGATGATTTTACTTACGCGAATGTGCGCGCGGCTGCGGCGGCGATTGCGAATTATGTGTTGAAGCACGAGGATGCGGCGGCGGGCGTTTGCATTGCCTATGACACGCGGTTTGGGTCGCGGTCGTTTGCGCGGGTGGTTGCCGAGGTCGTCGCCGGTGCGGGGATTCCTGTGTCGCTGGCGCGGGAGATTACGCCGACGCCGGCGCTCTCGTATGCGGTGCGTGAGCGGAAGGCCGCGGGCGGCGTGATGATTACGTCGAGCCACAATCCGGCGGAGTGGAACGGCGTGAAGTACAAGGCGAGCTATGGCGGCTCGGGCAAGCCTTCGATTATGACGGCGATTGAAGGCTACCTCGGCGAGCCTTTGCCGAAGAGTGCGAAGCCTGCCGCGATTGCCGAGGTGGACTTCAACACGGACTACATTGCGGCGATTGAGCGGTTTGTCGATCTCGATGAGATTCGCGCTTCGGGATACAGGTTTCTGATTGACGATATGTATGGCGCAGGGCGGGGTGTGATTGCGGGGATTTTTACGCGCGCCGGGATTCCGTTTGTCGAGATCCGCAGTGAGATTAATCCGGCGTTTCCGGGGATCAATCCTGAGCCGATTCTGCCGCATATCAAGGCGACGCAGGAGGCGGTGGTTGCGGAGAAGTGCGATGCGGGTCTGATTACGGACGGCGACGCCGACAGGATTGGCGCGGTGGATGAGCATGGCAATGTGGTGGACGCGCACAAGATCCTGAGCCTGCTGATGTGGTGGCTGCTCGATCGGAGGAAGTGGCCGGGCGACGTGACGCGCGCCTTCAACACGACGAAGATGGTAGACCGCATTGCGGCGAAGTATGGGCGCAAGCTGCATGAGCACGGGATCGGCTTCAAGTACGTCGTTGAGCTGATGCTGGAGCGGGAGATTTTGATTGGCGGCGAGGAGTCGGGCGGCATCGGCATCAGCCGGCACCTGCCGGAGCGCGATGGGATGCTGAATGCGCTGCTGATCGCCAACGTGATGGCGGATGAGAAGAAGACGCTGGGGCAACTGGTGGCCGCGTTGCAGGAGGAGTTTGGCGAGCACCAGTATGGGCGCATCGACATGCATATCAATGACGATCTGAAGCTGGCCGCGATTGCGCGTGCGAAAGCCGGCCCGAAGGAGATTGCCGGGATGCGGGTGCTGCGGATGGAGACGATGGACGGGATCAAGTTCTTCCTCGACAACCCGGATTGCGCCGGAAAGAAAAATGCTGCGGAGACATGGCTGCTGTTCAGGGCTTCGGGAACGGAGCCGTTGCTGCGGGTGTATTCGGAGAGCTGTTCGACGGAGTCGGTGGCGCGAGTGCTCGCGGCTGCGGAGAAATTTGTATTGCAAGGGAGTGTTGTTTGACGGAACTGGTTGCGGTTGAGGCGAAGGGAATTTTGTTCGATATGGATGGAGTGCTGATCAGCTCCATCGGGTCGGTGGTGCGGTGCTGGAAGCGGTGGGCGAAGATATACCGCATTCCGGACGCGGAGAACTATGAGGTTCCGCATGGAGTAAGGGCGATCGATACAGTGAAGTCGCTCAGGCCGGACATCGATCCGGTAGAGGGGCTGCGCGTGATCGAGGACATGGAGATAGAAGATACGGCGGACCTGAAGGTGTTGCCGGGGGTGAAGGCTCTGCTGGAAAGCCTGCCTCCGGAGCGGTGGGCGATTGTGACCTCGGCGACGAAGCGGCTGATGCTGGGGCGGCTCGCGGTGGCGGGGCTGCCGGTGCCTTCGCGGATTATCAGCGGCGATATGGTGGAGCGGGGTAAGCCTGATCCGGAGCCTTATCGGCGTGGTGCTGCGCTGCTGGGCGCGAGGCCGGAGGAGTGTGTTGTGGTGGAGGATGCGCCTTCGGGTGTGGGCGCGGGCGTTGCTGCGGGATGTCGCGTGCTTGGTGTGCTGGGGACGCATTCGCGGGAGGAGTTGCGCGCGGCGGATTGGGTGGCGGCTTCGCTTGAGGGGTTGGCGGTGACGACCACGGCGAATGGGTTGGAGTTGCGGTTCGCGGCTTTCGGATGAGTCGGATTCTTGCGGGTTGCTGAGAGGCTTAACACTGATTGGCACCGATGAACACCGATTAAGAACGGCCGCGGATTGGCGCGGATGTTCGCGGATGAAAAGGCGAGATTCTTCGCTGCGCTCAGAATGACAAGCCGAAGGCACGCTGTTGAAGAGTGTGCATTCCCACCCATCGCATGAGGCCGCGATGGATGGGGCACCCGAACTTTTGCGGTGAGTTGGAAACAGCAGATTCCTCCGCTTCGCTACGGAATGGAAATGCAAGCGCGCCGCGGAATGGAAATGCAAAACCGGATGATTGGGATTCGTGTGTTCCCACCCATGCGCGATGAAGCTGTGCATGGATGGGGCACCCGAACGTTCGTGGCTGGTTGGAAAGCAGCAGATTCCTCCGCTGCGCTGCGGAATGGAAATGCAAAAATACGGAATGGAAATGCGAAAGTGCGGAATGGAAATGCAGAAGTACGGAATGGAAATGCGAAAGCAGGTCCTCCCGCTGCGCGGAAGGATGACAACAAGCGCGAGTATCAAATCGTTCAGGAGGCGGAGGTGCTGCTGAGCAGGCGTTGTTTTGCTTTTGCTCCGTCGCGGTAGAGGATGACGGGGCGACGGCCGGGGACGTCTACGGTGGCGAAGCCGTCTGCGACTTTGACGGGAAGCTCGTGGCGGTCGGGCTCGTAGACGGCGAGTGAGATGGCTGCGAGTTTGCTGCTGTCCCAGCCTGCGGGAAGTTTGGCGCGGAGTGTGCCGCCGCGCAGGGAGTAGAGGGCGATGCGCTCGTCGTCGAGCGGGCAGAAGGTGTTGCCGTCGCGCGCGACCTCGACGCCTTCAAGATGGACGGAGTACTCGCGCGTTTTGTGATTGACTTCGATGATGGAGCCGCCTTCGAGTTCGAGGATGGCGCGGTCGCCTTCGCGGCGGAAGCTCTCGATGTGGAGCTGGTGGAGTTTGAACCAGGGGACGTGCGAGAGGTAGAAGACCTCGGCCAACTGAGGGATGGGCGCGTTGAACGGCGGGTCTTCGGAGCCCTGCACGTAGCTGTAGCCGTTATAGAAGAGCATGGTGAGGACGCGGTCGATGACGTCGAGCGGGCGGCCCTGCTGTCCCCAGATGGCGCTCTTGCGGTAGATGGCGGACTGGAGCGGGATGGGTTCGCCGCCGAACGGGCAGGGGCCTCCGGACATGCCGTTCTGGAAGAAGCTGACCTTGCCGATGAAGGCGTAGCGGATGAACTCGGAGGTGACATCGACGCCGTGCTGTTTGAAGAGGTCGAGCACCTTGTAGCGGGCGTGGAGGTTTTTGATGCCGCTGGCCGGGTGCTCGGGGTCCCAGTCGTTGCGGATGGAGAAGTAGGTGAGGACATCGACGTGGGTGGTGTCCTTGAGCTTGTAGTGGTCGCAGGTGAAGTGGACGCGGTCGGTGCCCGGGCCGTCCATATATTTCGCCATGCCGAGGACGTAGGAGGACTCGCCGGTCCAGTTGCGGCTGAACCAGAGCTGGGCGTCGGGGCGGCGGGCGATGATGCTGTCGCTCCAGGCGGGGCTGCTCTTGTAAGCGTCGTCGTAGTTGTCGGCGAAGGTGACGAGGGCGTTGTACTTTTCGCAGTTCTGCTTGAGCTGGAGGAGGTCGTCGTAGGTGCCGAGGCGGGGATCGACCTGGGCGACGGAGGGATAGCCGGTGTCCTTGCCGCGGAACTGCCAGCCCCACATGTGGACGATCTGCGGTGCGTTGTCGATCATGGCGGCGAGTTGGCTGACGCGGTCTTCGAGCTGCTCGAAGGTACAGACGGGAAGGTGCGGCCGGGGCAGGTCGCAGAGGGTGTTGTGCATGAACTTGTCGTGGTAGTAGCTGCTGGGGATGGCGGGCATCCGCTGACGGACGAGCTTGGCGGCGTCGAGCCAGTTGACGGCGCGGCCGCTCTCGGGGCTGGTGATGAAGTCGAGACGGCAGGCGGATTTCTGCTCGATGAGCAGGTTGGGCGTGTTGCGGTTGCCGGAGATGCGCGGCGTGCCGGGGCCTTCGTTCATGTCGTAGGAGAGGCTGCCGTTGACGCGGTGGGTCTGGATGGTGCCGAGGGTTGCGCCGCGGCGGTCCTGTTTCTCCCATACGGCGAGGCCGGTGCCGTCCATGTAGGCGGTGGTTTCGAGAATGCAGGCGGCGCGGCGAGTGCCGACCATGACGATGGGAAGCGTGGCGAGGGCGTCTCCCCAGAAGCGGTTGGGGGCGAGGTGGCCTGCTTTGGCCTGGCTGAGCATGGCGACGCTGCCGCCTTCGTCTCCGTGGGCGAGCCATGCGCCTTCCTCTTCCGCGCCGACGGTGGCGAGGCGGGGAAGCTCGACCTGGATGAGCTGGTAGCCTTCGTGCTCAGTGATGTCTTCCATGGTGAGGAAGACGGTGGCTCCTTCGACGGCGTAGCGCAGGGTGAAGGTGACGGCGGGCTTTCCGTCCCATGATGCCTGGCAGGTGAAGTCAGCTTGCGTGGCGGTGGCTTCGACGGATTCGACGGTGACGTTGACGGGGCGGAACTCCCAGGGCTGGAGCGCGCAGATGATGGCTGTGAGGCCGCCGCCGAGGTCTTCGCCGCGCATGTTGAGGCCGGTTTCGAGGATGCGATAGCGATAGGGCAGCGAATCTTTGCGGTCGAGCGCGAGTTCGAGTTTTGCGGAACGGAGGATGACGGGGTTCTCGGGCGCGGTGCGCTCGCCGAGGCCGGAGCTGCTGAAGAGATACTTCCAGCGCGGCGAGGCGGAAAAGCCAAGCAATCCCGCTCCGCTGAATTTGACGAACTTCCTACGGTCGATACCCTGCATGGTTCACCCGCTCCTTTTGCTCCCCGTGTTTATACGCGAGGAGGCGGGGCGTTGCCAAGGAAATTTTCTGTGGGCGAAATAAATTTTTCAGGGATGAAGCGAGGGTGGATTAGGGAAGATTCTGATTGAGTCCATGAAGATTCCCTCAGAGGCTGAACAGGCTGCGGAGAAAGTACGTCCGTCAGCTTTTGCGAAAAGGCCCGGGGCTAAAGCCCCTTGAATTTGCTGGGATTTTCGCAGGGCTGAAGCCCTGCGCTCCCACCGAAAAAACATAAAGGGCGCAGTATCCCGCAGCCTGTAAATCCTCGTTGAATGGGTGCGGTTTGCGGCGCGACTGAATTTACGCCCCTTCAAAACCGGACTTATTCGGAGCTTCTTCAGGCGCGGAGCAGTTGCTCAACGCGGCGGAGGTCGGATTCGGTATCGACGCCGATGGTGTCGTAGGGAGTGGGTTCGACGTGGATGTGGATGCCGTTTTCGAGGAAGCGCAGTTGTTCGAGGCGTTCGGCTTGTTCGAGTGTGCGGTGAGGCAGGGTGGGGAAGCGTTCGAGCGCGGACTTGCGATAGGCGTAGAGGCCCAGGTGCTTCCAGTATTGCGGTGAGGTGTTGTCGCGGTCGTAGGGGATGGTGGCGCGGGAGAAGTAGAGCGCGCGGCCTTCGGCTGTGGTGACGACTTTGACGGCGTTCGGGTTGGCGATGTTTTCGGGCGTGCAGGCGACCTTGAGTGTGGAGACTTCGACCTGTTCGTCGATGAACGGGCTGAGGAGTGAGGTGAGGTGTTCGGGGCGGAGGAGGGGTTCGTCGCCCTGGATGTTGACGTAGATGTCGGCGTGGATGAGCTGGGAGACGGCGTGGAGGCGGTCGGTGCCGCTGGGAAGGTCGGGCGAGGTGAGTTGGAAGGGCCAGTTGTTCTGGCGGCAGAGGGCGGCGACCTCGTCGGAGTCGGTGGCGATGAGGACGCGGTCGAGCTGCGGACATTTCTTTGCGGCCTCGTAGACCCAGGCGAGCATGGGTCGGCCTGCGATCTCGCGGAGAACTTTGCGCGGGAGCCGGGTGGAGGCGAGACGGGCGGGGATGACGCCGAGGACGGCAGGGTTCATAAGGAAGCGCGATTTAAGGATCTGTATTTCTTTCGTCTGTTTCGAACGAAGAGATAAATGCTTGTTGCCAGCATCGCAACGAAGGCGGGTACGATGCTATAGAGAGCAGCAAGAAATGTGGCAAGCCCGCACTGTCCATCGTGGGAACTGGGCGCGCAGTCTGGCATTGCGGCGTGAAAGGCCAGATAAGAGACTAGATATATGACAACTGTTACGGTCACTACGATGAATGAGGACTTTAGGAAACGTATGGAAACGGCTAGCGTTTGACCTTGCCTGTCGAGATTCGTATCATCGTCCATGGTGGTACTTGTTTCATGCAGGTTGCGCGTTTGGGTGAAGGTGCGACCACGCCACACATCGGCGGTGTAGCTCAGATGGTTAGAGCGACGGACTCATAACCCGTAGGTCAGTGGTTCGATTCCACTCACCGCCACCAAAGTGGTATCCGGCGCGGGGTGGCGCAATTCTGGTACGAGAGTATCATTTCACTAGCGGGCTACGTCTAAATTCTGTCGGAGAACGCCTGTGGAGACTGGTCTGAACGATGCCTAAACTTTCAAAGATTCTGCTGCTTGCCGTGTCGGTCGTGTTGGTGCTGATGGTGTTTCTGGGTGTGAACTCGTCCGGAGTGAACGCCGCGTCGGAGTCGCAGGATGGCGCGTATCGCCAGATCAATGTGTACAGCGAGGTGCTCAGGCACATCCAGACCGACTATGTGACGGAGCCGGACATGGCGGCAGTGACGGACGGCGCGCTGCGTGGACTGCTGGAGTCGCTCGATGCGGATTCGAGCTATCTTTCGCCGGCGGACTATAAGACATTCAAGGCCGACAAGGGCGGCAGGGCGCAGGTAGGCATCCATGTTTCCAAGCGGTATGGCTATGCGACGGTGGTGTCGGTGGTGCCGGGAAGCCCGGCGGACAAGGCCAACCTGAACGACGGCGACATTCTGGAAGCGATTGATGGGAAGGACACGCGGAATATCTCGCTGGCGATGCTTCGGCTGATGCTGGAAGGCGATGCGGGAAGCCAGTTGACGGTTGCCGTCGTGCGGCCGCAGAGCGCGGTGCCGGACAAGATCACGATGACGCGCACGATGGTGGAGGAGCCCGCGGTCTCGGAGACGATGTATGAGAACTCGTCGATCCTCTATATCAAGCCTGTGATTCTGGACCACGACCACGTGCAGCAGGTGGAAGCGAGGCTGAAGGGAATGCAGCGGGCAGGGAACAAGAAGATCCTGCTCGACCTGCGTGATGTGACCGCCGGCAATATGGCCGAGGCGACACGGCTGGCGAACTTCTTCCTGAAGTCGGGTACGATTGCGATGCTGGAAGGGCAGACGGTGTCGAAGCAGACCTTTACCGCTGACCCGTCGAAGGCGATCAATGCGACGGATCCGATGGTGGTGCTGGTGAATCGCGGCACGTCCGGGCCGGGAGAGCTGGTGGCAGGCGCTCTGCTGGATAACAACCGCGCGGAGCTGGTGGGTGAGCGGACCTTCGGTGAAGGCGCGCAGCAGAAGACGTTCGAGATGCCGGATGGCGCGGCGCTGATCCTGACGGTGGCGAAGTATGAGACGCCTTCGGGCAAGAAGATCCAGGACGACGCGGTGACGCCGGAGGTGCTGGTGGCGTCAAGCTCGGATGATTCGGACAATGCGACGAAGCCGGGTGTTTCGGTGGATGACCAGCTCAACAAGGCGTTGGATATTCTGAAGGGCAAGAACTCGTAGTCGGTGCGTTCTTTGGGTGGGGATGAATGCGCTCTCGGTGATGTGGGGAGAACGACCCGGGGCCAGGTAGTGTCTGACGAATCGGAATCTTCGATTTTGGGGATCATGCAGGCGAGAAAAAAAGGCATACCCCAGGGGC
>Ga0207657_10007735_pt1 | contig 10975 bp, 10 predicted proteins | sample KBSC33metaG_FD_184316 | JGI IMG/M metagenome (GOLD analysis project Ga0207657, IMG submission 184316) | Corn rhizosphere microbial communities from Kellogg Biological Station, Michigan, USA - KBS C3-3 metaG (SPAdes) (version 2) | ecosystem: Host-associated > Plants > Roots > Rhizosphere > Soil ... | reverse complement strand
TGTATCGAGCGAGGTCAGATCGTGCTGCGGCTTGAGCGTTCCGTCGAGAACGGCGGTCAGGTAGTTGAGCGAATTGTTCCGCGGTGCAACGAGAGCGGGCGCGTCTTCAATGTGCTCGGCGTGTTCACCGGGAAGACGGATGCGAAGCTTGATTCCGAGTGAGCCATCCTGATAGAGCGTATCGACGTAGCCCTTCACTCCGTAGACCTCCATGTCCTTGCGGTCGAAGGGCCAGTTCCACGAGCCTTGAATGATGGCCTGGGCGTGCGGGTAGGTGAGGACGATGGTGCTGTCGTCATCCACGTTGGGGTAGATCTGCGGCTTGATATGCAGGGTCACGGCGGTCACGGTGGTCGGTAGTTCGCCATGCATCATCCACGTCGCCAGATCGGCGCCGTAGCAGCCGAAGTCGAAGAGCGCGCCCGCACCATTCTGTTTGGGATCGGTGAGCCACTTGAAGAACTCCGGGCTGACGCCGATCTCCTTTGGTCCACGATGTCCGTCGTGGATGACCAGCTTGCGCAACTCGCCGATCTTTCCGCTGGCGAGCAGATCGTTCGCCGCGGTGTTGGAGTTGTACCAGGTGGTCTCGTAGTTAGTGAGCACGGGGACGTTGTACTTCTCCGAGAGCTGCTCGATTGCGAGTGCATCCTCGACCGTGGTCGCCAGTGGCTTCTCGACCATGGCGGCGATGTGCAGCGGCGCGGCCTCTTCGATGGCGGCGCGATGTCCAGCGATCGAGGTGTAGACGAGGATCGCCTGCGGATGCGTCTTCGCCAGCATCTCCGATTCCGTGGAGAAGAAAAGATTATTGGCGAGATGGAACTGGGTGGCGTACTTCTGTCGCAGCGCAGCGTCCGGCTCGGAGATGCCGACCAGCTCGACCTCGGGATGCGACGGCAGGTTATGCAGGAAGCCGCGGATGTGGTCGTGATTCAGGCCGACGACGGCGACGCGGATGTGCGCAGGGCTCTGCGCCGAGGCGGGGATAGCCACCGCGAGTGCGCTGAAGATGAGGAGGGCGAGGAGAGATTTGAGAGAGCGAAGAGAGGAGGTCATAGGCGGAGATCAGTCTACCTTTCCTGAACGAAGAATGCTTCTATTGCAAGAATTACTTGATGATGCCGCGCTCACTGTTGGCGATGAACTCGGCAAGGTAGGCGACGTGCTCCCCTGCGCCTTTGGCGATGGTCTCGCGGATGGCTTCAAGGGCCTGGGAGGTATTGAGCTTCGAGGCTTGCAGCAGCCGATAGGCGGCGCGCAGCTCTTTCAACTGTTCCGGCGTGAAGCCGCGGCGTTCAAGACCTACCTTGTTGAGGCCATAGGCATGGTTGTTGCGCTCGATGCTGGTCAGCGAGTAGGGCAGCACGTTCTGCGTGATCGTGGTGCCGCCGCCGATATAGGAATACTTGCCGATGCGGCAGAACTGGTGCACCGGGCAAAGCGCGCCGACTACAGCGTAGTCCTCGACGATCACATGTCCTGCGAGCGTAGCGGAGTTGGCCAGGATGCAGCCGTTGCCGATCGTCGAGTCGTGGCCGATGTGAGTGTAGGCCATGATGAGGCAGCCGTTACCCACGGTCGTGAGGCCGCCGCCGCCTTTGGTCCCGCGAGAGATGGTGACGTACTCACGGATGCTGTTGTCGTCGCCGATCTCAAGCCGCGTCGGCTCGCCTGCGTACTTCAGGTCCTGCGGCGCGATGCCGAGGCAGGCGAAGGAGAAGATGCGGTTGCGGCTGCCGAGTGTCAGGTGTCCGTCGAGGACGACGTGCGAGATTAGTTCGCAGTCTTCCCCCAACACCACATTCGCGCCGACGGTGCAGTAAGGGCCGACCGTGCAGGACGCCGGTATGACGGCTCCCGCGGCGACGATGGCGGTCGGATGGATGCTCACTCAGCCGGTACCTCGGGCGTGGGCTTCCTGGGGCCGCGAGGCACAAGCTGGCACATCACCGTCGCCTCGCAGGCGACCTTGCCGTCGACCGTGGCGATGCCCAGCATCTTGACGGCGCGGCTGCGCCATTGCAGCACGGTGACCTCGATGCGCAGTTGATCGCCGGGAACGACGGGACGGCGGAACTTGGCGCTGTCGATTCCGGTGAAGACCATCAGCTTGTCGGCACGGTCGGGGATCTCGGTCAGCAGCAGAGCGCCGCCCGCCTGGGCGATGGCCTCGACCATCAGGACGCCGGGCATGATGGGGTAATCGGGAAAGTGCCCCTGAAATTGCGGCTCATTCATGGTGACGTTCTTGATGGCGATGATGCGCTGCTTTCGCTCCATCTCGACGACTCGGTCGATGAGCAGAAAGGGATAGCGGTGCGGCAGGATGGACATGATCTCGACGATGTCCATCGTCTGTCCGGCCGTCGGAAGCGGCTCGAGGCCTTCGGGCGAGTTGGTTGGCTGTTCACTCATGGGCAGCCCTGAGTATAAACCGCCGGCCTACTTCTTCTTGATGAGCTTTTCCTGATTGAACAGCTCCGCGGGCAGGCCGGTGTTGTACTCGACCTTGCTGAGAAAGCGCTGGCTGGCCATGTCGCCGTTGTGGTAGCGGGTGATGTTGAAGGCGGTGGGCAGGCCCTGGATGGTGTGATAGTCAGCGTACTCCTCGATGTCCTCGTCGTGGTCCTTGAAAGTGACGTTGCGCCACTCGAAGGTGCGGCGCAGCGGCAGATGCGTTGTGGTATCGAGGTCGATGGTGACGGCGTCGTTGTTCGCGCTGAGGATAGTCACCTTGTCGGTCATGCGGCGCTCGACCATGCTGGTGCCGTCGTAGAGGACCATCACGCCGGGGGCTTTCAGCCAGGTGCGTACCACCTCTTCGATGGAGTGGGCCTGCCGCCGGTAAAAGTCCTCGACCTGATCCTTGGGCAGGGTCGTCTTGCCCTTGTAGGTAACCTCGAAGCCGTTGCCACCGGTCCATATCTGCACTACGTCGATCTTCTTGCCGGGGAAGAGCATGCTCTTGTCCGTGAGAAAGCCGATGCGCTGCGCCTCCGGGTGGATGGCGTCGGCGAACTGGTGCCAGGCGTCGAACTCGATGACCATGCCGTTGGGCTTGCCTTGAAAAAAGCTGGCAAGCCGGCCGTGGAAGCGCATGTCCTTGCGGTTGAGCCATGCATCGCCGCCTAATGCGGCAACCATCTCGTCCATCAACTGGCGTCCACGCTGCTCCTCGGTCGAGGCGCCGGGCTTCGGGGTGGTCGCATTGGGAATGTCGGCGGCCTGCGCCCGCAACGTGGGAGAGGCGAGGGCGGCCAGCAGCAGGGCGCAGAGGATGCTCTTCAAATTCGGACTCCGTTCGGGCGATACGTGCCGCGATCAATAGAAACCTATGAATGCAGACGAGTTTCGATCATGGTTTGTCACCAGAGCGATGGGAAGCACGAGATCGCCTGACGAAAACTCCGCTCAATACTCCGTCACGATGAGTTTAAACGGCGGCGAGGATGCGGTCGGCCACGGCGGCGGCTTCGGCTGCGGGGCGTACGTCGTGAGTGCGGATGACGTGAGCTCCGGCGAGGATGGCGGCGACGTTGGCGGCGGTGGTGGCGTACAGCCGGGCTTCGGCGGGCGGCGGCGTCCCTTCGTACAAGGGAGCTAAAGCATTGCCCAGAAAGCTTTTGCGGGAGGTTCCCGCGAGGATGGGAAGGCCGAGGCTCTGCAATCGTTCGAGCGAGGCAAGCAGCGGATAATTCTCTCCCAGCCGTTTGCCGAAGCCGAAGCCGGGGTCGAGGATGATCCTGTTTCGCGCAATGCCGGCGACGGTTGCTGCCTCGATACGTTCCGTTAGTCCATTGAGAACCAGCGGCAAAACCTCCTGCGGCGGGATAGGCAACTGGTCAGCCCAGTCCCGCGGTCGTCCCCGGGTGTGCATCAGGACAGTGCCGCAGCCCAGTTGGGCGCAGGTCTTGGACATCATAGTGTCCCAGAGGTGGCCGCTAACGTCGTTGACGATCTCGACCCCGGCCTCGACCGCCAGCGCAGCCGTGGTGGCGTGGTGAGTGTCGATCGAGAGGATGGCTTCGGGTCTCTCCCGCAGGATGGATTCGATGACCGGAAGAACACGGGCCTGCTCCTCGTCGGCGCTGAGCGCGGTAGCGTTGGGGCGGGTCGATTCGCCGCCGATGTCGAGGATACGCGCCCCCTCGTCGAGCATCTGGAGCGCCTGGGCAAGCGCGCGTTCAGGCGCGTGGCTGGGGGTATAGAAGTGGCCGCCGTCGGAGAAGCTGTCGGGCGTGATGTTGAGAATGCCCATCACCAGTGTCCGCTGCCCGAGCGGCAGGGTTCGGGTGCGGAGACTCCAGTCGAAACGTGGGCGCGGAAGCAGGGGCATGGGAGAAATTTAGATGCAGGGAACAGAGACCGGGAATCGCGATGAGCATCGGCAATCGAAATCACGCCGATGCATAAGGTATAAGGGCAGGATATACGCAAATGAGGGTGCTAGACTGGCGCGGATGATGGGGACGATGAGGTTTGTGGAACGTTGGGCCGCGGCATTGCTGCTGGGAGTGCTATGTCTGCCGGCAGGAGCGCAGAACCACCACAGGAAGGGCCCGGCGACGCCACTTAAGGTACGGATTGCACGTCTGCTGGCCAATCCGGCGGTAACGCGGTCGCACTGGGGAATCGACGTGGCGCGGATGGATGGAACCGGGGACCGAGGACGGATTTATTCCCTCCATGCGGGACAGTTCTTTCAGCCTGCCAGCAACGCCAAGCTCTTTACCACCACGGCGGCGGTCGCTCTGCTGGGAACGAAGGCGACGGTGATGACGCGAGTGATGGCGGCTGCCCTTCCGGATAAGGACGGCGTGCTCGCAGGCGACCTGGCGCTGGTCGGGGCAGGGGACGCGAATCTCTCGGGCCGGACGATACCGTATCTGCCGCCTGCGTTGCGGCCTGTACCCGCTTCACCGGAGAACGCTCCGCTGCGGTATCTCGAAGAGATGGCGGACCAGATAGCGAAGACAGGACTGAAGGTAGTTCAGGGAGATGTGATCGGCGATGACACGCTCTTTCCCTGGCAGCCCTATCCCGAGGACTGGGCGATCGACGATGCAGTGTGGGGATACGGCGCTCCGGTCTCGGCGCTGACCATCAACGACAACCAGATCAAGGTGACGGTAACGCCGGGGAGCGCTGCGGGAGCGCCAGCCACGGTGGTCTTCGATCCCGCCGTGCCGTATTACACCGTGGATGCGTATGGTCTGACGACCGGCGCGGCGAAGAGCGGGAGCCATGTGCAGATGGAACGGTTGCCGGGCTCAAAGCTGCTGCGGATCTACGGAACCATTGCCGTCGATGCGCCACCCGATCAAGAGCAGGTGGCAATCGAAGATCCGGCAGAGTATGCGGCGCTGGCGCTGAAGGGGATGCTGGAGGCGAGGGGCATTCAGGTAACCGGCACGGCGCGGGCCAGGCATCGTCTCTCCGTGGACACGGCAAGCTTCATCGCCGAGAGCCACGCGCCTTTGACGCTGACAACGGCAGGGAAGAGCGAGGCGCAGGTCTGCGTGAGCCTCTGCGCGGCGCTGGCCGCGCATCTGTCGCCGGCGCTGATCGACGATGTCGTCGTGACCAACAAGGTGTCGCAGAACCTCCACGCCGAATTGCTGTTGCGTCGGCTGGGCAGGATTTTCGGCGACGATGGATCGGCGGCGCAGGGAGCGCGGGTCGTCCGGCAATTTCTGCTCGATGCCGGAGTCGACAAGGACGATTTTTTCTTCTTCGACGGCTCGGGGTTGAGCGGCCATGATCTGGTCACGCCGCGAGCCGTAGTGCGGCTGTTGCAGTATGTCGGCACGCAGCCGTGGTTTGCGGACTGGAAAGCCTCGCTGCCGGTCGGCGGCGAGGACGGCACGCTGGCCGGGCGCTTTGTGAAGGCTCCGCTCAAGGGCCGCGTCTTTGCGAAGACAGGCACGCTGGGAGAGGCGCGGGCCCTGTCCGGCTATCTGCGATGTGCCAGCGGGCGGACGGTGGCGTTTTCGATCATGGTCGACAACCACGCTCCGCGCAGCCACGCGGACGCCACGGTCATGGACCGGATCGTCGCTGCGATCGCGGCAACGAATTAGCGTGGCCGCCTCTGTTCGAGATCGTTCAATCACCTTTTAGAATGGAGCGATGGAAGATCGCCGTCTGCAGCAGGTAGGCAATGCCATGTGCGCGTGGTTCGTTTGATTGATGCCGCCACATTGCAGGTGCTCGCCGTGGTGTTCCTTGCCACGCTGATCCGTTCGGCGTTCGGCTTTGGCGAGGCGCTGATCGCCGTCCCTCTACTTGCGCTCTTTATTCCGCTCAAGGTTGCCGCTCCGCTGGCGGTGCTGGTGTCGATCACGATTGCCGCCGTCGTCGTGGCGCAGGACTGGCGGAAGATTCATCTGCGCAGCACGGGGTGGCTGGTCGGCGCGACGCTCTTCGGCATTCCCGTGGGCCTGGCGCTGTTGACCAGCAGCCACCAACAGGCGGTAAAGATCGTGCTGGCCGTCTTCATCATCGCCTTTTCGACCTACTCTCTGTTGGGCAGCAAGCCGCCGGAGCTGAAGCGGGACAATCGGTTGTGGCTGCTCGGCTGCGGATTTGTCGCGGGCGTCTTTGGCGGCGCATATGGAATGAACGGCCCGCCGCTGGTCATCTACGGAGCCATGCGCCGCTGGTCCGCGCAGCACTTCCGCGCCACACTGCAGGGATACTTTCTGCCCGCCAGCATCATCGGCATGGGGGGATACTGGCTGGCCGGGCTATGGGTGCCTGCGGTGACGTACTACTATCTGCTCTGCCTGCCCGTCATGCTACCGGCGATCTGGCTGGGCCGGGTGGTGAATCATCGCCTTCGAGGAGAGAGTTTCCTGCGCTATGTCTATCTTGGCCTGGCGGTGACCGGTGCTGTGCTGCTGACACAGTCTCTCGGGCGATAGGGTGAGAGAATACTGTTATGGTTCGAGCCTGTTTTCTGCTGTTACTGGCCGCTGCGCTGGCAGGGTGCAAGTCGATGCCTCCACCGGTTCCGCTGGCGCAGTTGAATGCGCAGCAGATGCACGGCCACACCGTCTTCCAGGCAAACTGTTCTTCCTGCCATTATGACCGCAAGGACGCTTCCCTGCATGGTCCGCCGTTGCTCGGCATCTACAAGAAGCCATCGCTGCCGAGCGGAGCGCCGGCTAACGATGAGCGTGTTACCGCAACCATGCTGCATGGCCACGGCCTGATGCCGGCAGTCGGTGGCGCAATGGACCAGCAGGATATCGACGATCTGCTGGCTTATCTGCATACACTTTAAGAGCCGGGGAGCAAGGAACAATGGCGGATGAACGAGATGAGCGTAAACATGTAGGGCAGATGTTGCCGGGGATCGCCGGAATCTGCCTGTTCATGCTGTTTCTCACGCTGATGAACGTCTTTGGGGCGCTGCGCAACGCCTTCGGCATGGGCGTAACCAAGTACGGTGTGCTGGCGCTATGCACGCTGCTGGTAATCGGCATCTTCGGCCTGTTGCGAATGCGCCGCTGGGGATGGGCGCTGGTGCTGGCCGGCTGCGTCATGCTGTTTACCGGCGACTTTTTCTTCTTCGAGAAGACTCACAGCGGCTTCTTCCTGATCCGCGGACTGTTCTCGCTGGTCTTCTTCCTCTATCTCGTGCGCGACGAGGTGCGCAGCCGCCTGCGCTAAATCGATTGATTCGGAGCAGGCCGGAACCGAAAAAGAATCGCCGTCTGCATTTTGTTTGCTACCATTCTCTGCATGTTGACACGCAGAGTTTTCGGCAAGTGGATGGCGGCAGGCCTTGGAGCGTCTGCTCTGGCACCGGAGAAATTATTGATGGGGCAGTCGCCGGCTTCGGTCGCGGCAGGCTTCCAGTTCTCCGTCATGATGTGGGCGCTGAAGTCGCACGGCAGCTTCGAGGAGAACTTGGAGCGTATCGCGCAGGCCGGATACCGGCACATGGAGCTGGTGGGAGAGTTTAAGAAATGGTCCGAGGCTGACTGGCAGCGCATCCTTGGCCGGATGAAGGCGCTGGGCGTAACCGTCGACGCTACCACAGGAGTGTCAATGGGGTTTGCCGATCCATCGGGCGGAGACGCATTTATCTCTGAGTTGAAGGAACTCATCCCGATCGCGCACCGGCTTCAGGCCAGCCAGATTATTCTGGTGTCGGGTAAGCGCATTGAAGGCGCAGCGCCCGGCAGCCAGCACCAGGCATCGATCGACACGCTGAAGCGCTCGGTGGAGTTGCTGAGTGCAGCGGGACTGGTCGCCGTGATCGAGCCCATCGACCGGCTGGAGAATCCGCCCATCTATCTCGACGGCGTCACCGAGGCCTTCGAGATCGTTCGCGCCGTAGGCAGTCCGCACGTCAAGGTGCTCTACGACTTCTACCACGAGCAGCGAACGCACGGAAATCTCATCGAGAAGCTGGAGAAGAACTTCGACCAGGTTGGCCTCGTCCACATCGCCGATGTTCCGGGACGGCACGAGCCCGGCACCGGCGAAGTGAACTACATCAATATCTACCGCAAGCTGAAGCAGTTGAAGTACAAGGGCGTGATCGCGATGGAGTTCTATCCCACTGGAGACGTGGTCCAGGCGCTTCGGCACGCCCGCGAAGAGGCGATGCAAGCTTAGCGCAGTTCATCGTTCAGCTCACGGAACTGTAAAGCGGTTGCCGCCCTGTTCTCTGCCGACTGAGGCGAGCGCTCTCTGATGGCAGGCGGATACAATGGAGAGCATGACTCCGACTGCCGAACTTGTGCAGATTGATCTGACGCCGAAGAAGCCTGCGCCCAAGCCGGCGTGGCTCAAAGCCAAGGCTCCCATGGGGGAGAACTACCATGCGCTTAAGACGATGGCGCGTGAACTGAAGCTGCATACGGTCTGCGAGAGCGCCCATTGTCCGAATATCGGCGAGTGCTGGAATCAGAAGGCCGCGACCTTCATGATGCTGGGCAACCTGTGCACGCGGCGCTGCGGATTCTGCGCCGTGCCCAAGGGCAAACCGTCGCCCATCGACTTCGACGAACCGCGCCGCGTGGCCGATGCCGTCGCACGGTTGGGCCTTCGTCATGCGGTGGTGACCAGCGTCAACCGCGACGACGACAATCTCGGGGCGGCGCGGGCGTTTGTGATGGTCATCGAAGAGATTCGCAGGCAGGCGCCGGGGTGCCGCGTCGAGGTGCTGACGCCGGACTTTCAGGGCGTGGAAGAGTCGCTGCGCATGGTGGTTGCCGCGCAGCCTGAGATTCTGAACCACAATATCGAGACCGTGCCGCGGCTGTATCGCGTGGCCAAGAGCGGCGGCCGCTACGAGCGCTCGCTGCGGTTTCTGGAGCATGCCAAGGAGATTGCGGCGGAGTCGGGCCATCGCCAGGTCACCAAGACCGGCATCATCGTCGGCATGGGCGAAGAGATGCACGAACTGCTCGCAGTCTTCCGCGACCTCGCCGACCGCAAGGTGGATATTCTAACCATCGGACAATATCTCCGGCCCTCGAAGGACCACTTGGTGATGTCGCGCTTTTACACGCCGGAAGAGTTTGCGTTCCTCAAGCACGAAGCGCTGGGCATGGGCTTCAAACATGTGGAGAGCGGACCGCTTGTGCGCAGCAGCTACCACGCACAGGAGCAGGCCGAGAGCACCGGCCTGGCCGCGAGTCGTCAGAGGTAAGAGCGCAAGCACAACGACCGCTGCGGCCATCGGTGACAGTTCCCTGATCTTTCGATCGATCCCGGCGTATCCTAATTTCCGCGCAGAGCGATTGTCGGATCGATTCACGATGCGCTGCGTGCCGGCATGGTGGCTTTGCGGTGGGAGTAATCGCCGGGTGTCCGCAAATGGACAGTCATTTCCGGTTGTGAACGGTGCCACGGGATGAGTTATCGCAAGTGATTGATTGTGCGTCGACTATAGTGGCCCTCGATGTACTTTTCTGTAAGCCGACATGGATATTTCCAGACCGGATATTAAGCGAAAGAAGATGCGTCGGCAGTGGGTTGCTATCCCGGTCGGTGTGGTCGCTCTGGCAGCGGCGGCATTTTTTGTGGCTCGACTGAAGCCGGCTGCCCCGGAGGTAGAGCGGGCAACGGTCTGGATGGATACCGTGAAGCGCGGGCCTCTGCTGCAACTGGTGCGTGGACCCGGAACGCTGGTTCCCCGGGAGGACAAAATTCGCCTGATTCCTGCAGAGACTGAGGGGACCGTGGTGCGGATTCGTGTGCTGCCGGGGGCGAAGGTGCAGCCGGATACGATCCTGCTCGATCTCGTGGACCCGACCCTGCAACAGGAACTGCTCGATGCGCAGTTGCAGTTGAAGGGCGCGCAGGCGGACTACATCAATACGCGGGCGAAGGTGGAGAGCGACCTGATGGATCAGAAGGCTGCTGCGGCGACGGTTGTGGCGGACCACAATCAGGCGCAGTTGCAGGCGAAGACGGACAAGTCGCTCTACGATCTGGGCGTCATCAGCGGGCTGACGTATAGCGCTTCGAAGGGCAAGGCTGACGACCTGGTCACGCGGAACGATCTGGAGAAGCAACGGCTCACATTGAATGAGAAGGCGATCGAGACGCAGCTCTCCGTGCAGCAGACCAAGGTGGATCAAGCCAGGGCGTTGCTCGCGCTGAAGCAGAAGCAGTCGGACGCGTTGAGCGTTCGCGCGGGGATCAACGGCGTGCTTATCGAACTCGATCATCAGGTGGGTGAGCATGTGACGGCGGGAACGACGCTGGCCAAGGTGGTGCAGCCGGATCAACTTAAGGCGAGTTTAAAGATTGCGGAGACGCAGGCGCGCGATATTCAGATTGGGCAGCCTGCGGAGATCGACACGCATAATGGCGTGATCGACGGCAAGGTGACGCGGATCGATCCGGCGGTGCTGAACGGAACTGTGACCGTAGACGTAGAGCTGGCTGGCGCCTTGCCGCAGGGAGCGAGACCGGACCTGAGCGTGGATGGAACCATCGATCAGAGCTA
>Ga0207657_10007733_pt1 | contig 10976 bp, 13 predicted proteins | sample KBSC33metaG_FD_184316 | JGI IMG/M metagenome (GOLD analysis project Ga0207657, IMG submission 184316) | Corn rhizosphere microbial communities from Kellogg Biological Station, Michigan, USA - KBS C3-3 metaG (SPAdes) (version 2) | ecosystem: Host-associated > Plants > Roots > Rhizosphere > Soil ... | reverse complement strand
TGCGCGGCGGCGAGGAGTGGGCGGCGGCGGATGCGCGGACGGGCGCGTTGCACCTGCCCTCACCGGCGACGCATTTCGAGGCGGAGAGCCCGTTCGATTATGCGAGTTGCTCCGAAGTGCTGATCGTCACCGACGTCCGGCAGGGCGATATTGCCTCGCTTAGCGGCGCCTATGCGCGGCTGATCGAGACGGCGAAGGGCGGGACGCTGGGGTTGTTCACCGCCGTGCAGCGGCTGAAGGCGGTGCATGCTCGGATTGCCGACCGGCTGGCGCGCGAGGGGCTGCCGCTACTGGCACAGCATGTCGATCCGATCGACGCGGGAACTCTAGTCGATATCTTCCGTGATGATCCGCGGGCGTCGCTGCTGGGCACCGATGCATTGCGCGACGGTGTCGACGTGCCGGGCGATTCGCTGCGGCTGGTGGTGATGGAGCGGGTGCCGTGGCCGCGCCCGACCGTGCTCCACGCGGCGCGGCGAATGGCGGGCGGTGGCAGCGCCTATGATGACCGCGTGGTGCGGGCACGGCTGGCGCAGGCATTCGGCCGGCTGATTCGGCGGCAGGGCGATTGCGGGCTGTTCGTGATCCTGTCGCCGGCGATGCCGTCCCGCTTGCTCACCGCGTTTCCGCCGGGGGTTCAGGTTAGTCGCCTGCCGCTGGAGCAGGCGATCGCGCGCGTGGAAGCGCGGCTGAATTCAGGCGTCGAGCGCGGACGCGAGCCGGTTGCGAAGGTCGATCAGGCGGAAGACATCGACACCGGCGGGGACATCGTCTGACGCCGCCGGTTCCAGCGCCGGGGCTGGTGCAGGCATCGGTGGCGTAGCCTCGGCAGCCGGCGTATCCCGGTCGCGCAGCAGCTTCTGCACACCGCGCACGGTATAGCCTTCCTGGTTGAGCAGGCGATGGATGCGGCGGACCAGATCGACGTCGGCCGGGCGGTAGTATCGCCGGTTGCCCGCGCGCTGCATCGGCCGAAGCTGCGGAAAGCGCGTTTCCCAATAGCGCAGGATGTGCTGGGCGACGCCCAGTTCCTGCGACAGTTCCCCGATCGTCAGTAAGGCGCCGGGGTCTTTCTGTCCGGCAGTGGCCACGCGAGCGACCGTCAGCCCTTCGCGATCTGGTCGCGCATGATCTGGCTGGCGCGGAAGGTCATCACCCGCCGCGGGGCGATCGGCACTTCGACGCCGGTCTTGGGATTGCGGCCGACCCGCTCGCCCTTGTCGCGCAGAATGAAGGTGCCGAAGCTGGAGATCTTGACGTTCTTCCCTTCGGAGAGCGCGTGGCACATGTGATAGAGCACACGCTCGACCACGCCCGCGGATTCCGCGCGCGACAAGCCGAGGCGCCGATGGACCGTATCCGCGAGGTCCGCCCGCGTCAGAGTCTGTGCATCGGCTTCGTTAGTGACCCGCGCGATCCCGAGATCGGCCATGTTATTCTCCCCGCTTCAAACGGCGCGCCCCTCGCCGCTTCAATACGCTTTCGTAACGGAATTTCGCCCTGTCGGCAAATCGACAATCGACTGAATTTCCAAAGAATTCAATAGCGGAGCGCGGCTGCACCCCAGGTAAATCCGCCACCCATCGCTTCCAGCACCACCAGATCGCCGCGCTTGATTCGCCCGTCCTTGACGGCGGTGTCGAGCGCCAGCGGCACCGACGCCGCCGACGTGTTGGCATGCCGGTCGACGGTGACCACCACCTTTTCCGGCGGAAGCCCCAGTTTCTTCGCCGTGGCGTCGAGGATGCGGGCATTGGCCTGGTGCGGAACGACCCAGTCGACATCGGCCGCGGTGAGGCCAGCGTCCGCCAGCACCTCATTGAGTACGGCGGCGAGATTGACCACGGCGTGGCGGAACACCTCGCGGCCCTTCATGCGCAGCTTGCCGACCGTTTGCGTGGTGGAGGGTCCGCCGTCCACGAACAGCAGATCGTTGTGGCGGCCGTCGGCGTGAAGCTTGGTGGCGAGGATGCCCCCTTCGGTCTCCTCGGCGCTCAGGACCAGCGCGCCGGCGCCATCGCCGAACAGGACGCAGGTCGTGCGGTCTTCCCAGTCGAGGATCCGGCTGAACGTCTCGGCGCCGATGACCAGCGCCTTGCCGGCATTGCCCGAGCGGAGCATCGAATCGGCGACCGACAGCGCGTAGAGGAAGCCGGTGCAGACGGCGTGCACGTCGAATGCGATGCAGTCGTTGATGCCGAGCGCGGCCTGGACCTTGGTCGCGGTCGACGGAAAGGTCTGGTCGGGCGTCGCGGTGGCGAGGACGATGAGATCGATTTCCGCCGCGTCGATGCCGGCATGCGCAAGTGCGGCGCGGGCGGCATCGATGGCCAGGCTGCCGGTGGTCTCACCATCCCCGGCGATGTAGCGGTTGCGGATGCCGGTGCGCTCGACGATCCACTCGTCGGTGGTGTCGACCTGGCTCGCCAGCTCGGCGTTGGTGACCCGGCGCTGGGGCAGGGCGCTGCCGACGCCGGCGATGACCGAGCGGCGGGTCATTTCGCCAACTCGGCCGCGAAGGCGTGGGCGCGGAAATTGTCGAGGTCGTCGCCGATCTTCCGCGTGATGTCGTTGCAAACCATGCTGGCCGCTACGCGGATGGCGTTGGACACGCCCTTGGGATTGGCGCTGCCGTGGCTCTTCACGACCAGGCCGTTAAGGCCGAGGAAAACCGCGCCATTGTGGTTGTTCGGATCGAGGTGATGCTTGAGCAGGTTGAGCGCCGGCTTGGACAGCGCGAAGCCGGCCTTCGAGCGCAGCGAGCTCTTGAACGCACGGCGTAGCAGGTCGGTCACGAAGCGCGCGGTCCCTTCCGCGGTCTTGAGCGCGATGTTGCCCGAGAAGCCGTCGGTGACCACGACATCGACCTCACCGCGCGACAACTGGTCGCCCTCGGTGAAGCCGTCGAACTTGAACGCGAGATAATCGGCCTCGCGCAGCAGCGCGGCGGCGTCCTTCAACTCGCCGGTGCCCTTCAGCTCCTCGGTGCCGATGTTGAGCAGCTTCACGCGGGGCTGGGACAATCCGAGCACCGTGCGCGAATAGGCCGCGCCCATGACCGCGAACTGGACGAGGTTCTGCGCATCGCACTCGGTATTGGCGCCAAGGTCGAGCATGACGACATCGGTCTCGCCGAGCGTCGGCAGCAGCGCCGCCAGCGCCGGCCGGTCGATGCCCGGCATGGTGCGCAGCGCGAGCTTGGACATGGCCATCAGCGCGCCGGTGTTGCCCGCCGACAAGGCGGCGTCGGCCTGCCCATCCTTGACCGCATTGATCGCCATGCCCATCGAGGTCGTGCGGGCGCGGCGGATCGCCTGGCTCGGCTTTTCGCTGCCACCGATCGCCTCGGGCGAGTGGCAGACGATGGCGGACTTCAGATTCGGGTGGCGCGCGATCTCGGCCGCGACGAGCGATTCGTCGCCGTAGAAGGTGAACTGGAGCGAGCCGTCCTTGCGCAGCGCCCGCGAGGCGCCGCCGACCATCGCCGCCGGGCCGCTGTCGCCGCCCATGGCGTCGATCGCGATGCGCGGGCCGTCAGCCATTGGCGAGCGTGCCTGTCAGCGTGGCCGGTTCAGGCCTCGGTCGAGGAGGTGACTTCTCGGCCGTTGTAGTGGCCGCAGGAATTGCACAAATTGTGCGGCAGCTTGAGCTCACCGCAGTTCGGGCATTCCTGATAGGCCGTCGGCTTCAGCGCGTGGTGGCTGCGGCGCATGTTGCGCTTCGACGGCGAGGTTTTTCTCTTGGGGACAGCCATTGCGGCACCTTCACATGCTAACAATAAAAATTGCGACGATCTGCGCCCGATCTCAGCGGAGTAACCCGCCGGCGGCGCCCGGATCGTCGCGAACCGCGGCTCCTATAGCGGAACGAGGCGGGAAGGCAAGGCGGGGAGAGGCGGTCAACTACTCGCGGCGAATGTTCCGAATGTTCACAGTGACGGCGAGGTTTTGAGGGACGGGCCCCGTGCTTTTGTCAGTCCGGCGCTCATGCCCTGTCCTCGGTGCTGTAGGACAGTGATTTGTCGAGTCGGCTTATGTCTGTTTTCGACCCATTGCGGACATTGGGCGACGCTTTAGACTGGTCATATGGCAGTCAAACGCATGGACAACGTCGGGATCGTCGTGGACGACCTCGAAGAGACAGTCGATTTCTTTACTGAACTCGGCCTTGAGCTCGAAGGACGGGCCACGATCGAAGGAGAATGGGCCGGACGTGTCACCGGACTTGGCGATCAGCATGTCGAGGTCGCGATGATGTGCACGCCTGACGGCCACAGCCGGCTCGAGCTGTCCCGCTTCGTCAGGCCGCCCGTTGTCGCAGACCACCGCAGCGCTCCGATCAATGCTCTGGGCTATCTTCGAGTGATGTTCGCCGTTGACGACCTCGATGGGACTCTCGAACGGCTTTGTCGTCGCGGCGCGCAGCTCGTCGGCGAAGTGGTCGATTATAAAGATGTGTACCGGCTCTGCTACGTCCGCGGGCCGGGAGGGCTCCTCGTCGGGCTCGCCCAGGAGCTCGGCTGAGGGGGCAAAGACCGCTAACAGCGAAGGCGACGACGTGTGTCAGGCCGTCGCTAGGACGGCATCCCCAACGTAAGGATTGGTCGCACGTTCGTAGCCAAAGGTCGACATTTGGCCATGGCCAGGGACGAAAGCCGTCTCGTCGCCCATCGGCCACAGGCGCGTCGTGATCGAGCGGAGCAGGTCCTGCTGGTTGCCGTGCGGGAAATCCCAGCGGCCGACCGAGCCTTTGAACAATACGTCGCCGACCAATGCCAGGTTCGATTCGGGATGGTGGAAGACGATGTGGCCGGGCGTGTGGCCGGGACAGTGGCGGACGTCGAGGGTGAGGTTGCCGACGGTCACCTGGTCGCCGTCCGCCAGCCAGCGGTTCGATTCGAACGGTCGGCCGGTGACGCCGTACTTGGCGCCGTCCTCGGCCAGGCGATCGATCCAGTAGCGGTCGGCCTCGTGCGGGCCTTCGATCTCGACGCCCAACTCCTCAGCGAGGATGCCGGCACTGCCGCAATGGTCGATGTGACCGTGCGTCAGCAGGATCTTCTCGATGGTCACGCCGTGCTGCAGGGCGGCGGCCTTGAGGCGCGGCAGATCGCCGCCGGGGTCGCAGAAGGCGCCGCGCATGGTCGCGGTGCACCACAGCAGGGTGCAATTCTGCTGCAGGGGCGTGACCGGGATGATCGTCGCCTTCAGCGGGCGTTCGCTCATTTGGTCGTGGCGCTCATTTGCCCTTGTCGAGGTCCGACAGCGCCGCGGGCTCGTTCTTCATCGACGCCGCGACCTTTTCCGCCCCGCGCAGGGCGCGCAGGACATTACCGCCGGCGAGCTTGGCGAGATTGGCGTCGGACCAGCCGCGGCGGATCAGCTCGGCGAACACCAGGGGATAGGTCTCGACCCCGCCGAGCCCGGTCGGCGCGTAGGGGATGCCGTCGAGATCGGCGCCGATGCCGACATGGTCGTAGCCGGCGACCTTGGCGACATGTTCGATATGATCGGCGACGGTGCGAACATCGGTGGCCGGGCGCGGATGGGCGGCTTCCCACGCCTTCATGCCCGCCGCGACCGCATCCTTGCTGGCACGGTTGAGTGACTTGAGGCGGGCTTCCTCGGCGCTCTGGTCGGCGCCCCATTTGTAAACGGCGTCGGAGATGAAGCCCGGCACCCAATTGACCATCACCACGCCGCCATTGGCGGGCAGCAGTTGCAGCACATCGTCGGGCACGTTGCGCGGGTGATCGACCAGCGCGCGGGCGGACGAGTGGGAGAAGATGACCGGCGCCTTGCTGGCGGCGATCGCGTCCTTCATCGTCGCCGGCGCGACGTGGCTGAGGTCGACCAGCATGCCGACGCGGTTCATCTCGTGCACGACCGCGACGCCGAATGGATTGAGGCCGTCGTACTTGGGCTCGTCGGTTGCGGCGTCGGCCCATTCGGTGGTCTGGTTGTGGGTCAGCGTCATGTAGCGCGCGCCAAGGTTGTAGAACTGGCGCAGCGCGGCGAGCGAGCCGCCGATCTGCCGACCGCCCTCGATGCCGATCAGCGAAGCGATCTTGCCCTTCTTGTGGATGCGGACGATGTCGTCGGCGGTGTACGCCTGCTCGAGATCGTTGGGGTAAGCGGCGATCATCCGCTTGACGATGTCGATCTCCTGCAGCGTCTCGCGAATCGCGGCGTCGCCGGTGATCGACCCGTCGATATAAACCGACCAGAATTGCCCGCCGACGTGCCCGGCGTGGAGCCGGGCCATGTCGGTCATCAGCGCGCGCGGCTTGCGCTGGTCGGTGCCGCTGGCCAGCCCCGAAATGTCGCGCTGGTAATTTTCGGCTAGCTGCTCGGCGATATCGTTGTGCCCGTCGATCAGCGGCGTCGCCTTGAGGATGCGGTCGATGCGGGCCTGGACCTTGGGATCGATCGATTGGGCGGAGGCGGGCGCGGCCATGGCGGCGATGCTAGCGGCGATGAGGAGGGCTGTCTTCATGGCGCCGGGTGTAGGAAGCGCGGGGCGCGCGCGCAATCCGGGGTTGCCGTTTGTCATCTGCGCGACGATGAATGGCCGCAATGCACGATCTTGAAGAAACGATGCGCTTCGATCCCGATGACGGCATTGCCGACCTCGATACGCATCTGGACCGGCTGAAAGACGCGGCGGAGGCGCAGGGGTTCAAGTTCGATCGCCATGCCGCGCGCAACGAATTGCAGGCGGCGACTTTCGGCAAGCGGCGGCCGTCGACGGCGCGGCTGGTGCTGTCGCCGACCGGGGCGATGGCGATCGAGGTGCGGCCGACCTAAATCTCCCTCTTCCCTCGGGAGAGGGCGGGGTGAGGGCGTGCAGCGTCGATCACTGCTCTTCCTCACCCCAACCCTCTCCCAAGGGAGAGGGAGCTACGCCGCGAGCGGGAATTGCAGCAGGCGGTCGGACACCGGCACTAGCGCCGCGGCGTTGCCGCCGACCGATTTCATGATCTCGGGATGATGCGCATCGAGCCCGCCGGTCAGCGAGCCGAACGCCGGCATGATGATCTTGCTGGCCGAGCGCACGAAGCAGCGGCGGGACACGCGGCGTCCGCGCAGATTGAGCCTCAGCTTGGGATGGAAGTGGCCGGAGATTTCCGGGCGCAGTTCGCCGGGCTCGGCCTCGTGGCGAAGGATGATGCCATCGACCTCGACCTCGTCCTCGATATGCCCGCCGCAATGATCGGCAAAGCCCGGATCATGGTTGCCGACGATCCACGTCCAGTCGAGGCGGGCGGTCAGGCCGGTCAGCAGTTCGCGCGCGGCGGCGGGCAGGCGATCGCAGCCGAAGCGGTCGTGGAAACTGTCGCCAAGGCAGTAGAGCCGCGTTGCGCCGGTCAGCTCGACCTCGGCGGCGAGCGCGGTCAGTGTCGCATGCGAATCATAGGGCGGCAGGAATTGCCCGAAGCGCGCGAACCAGCTCGCCTTTTCAAGGTGCAGGTCGGCGACCAGCAGCGCCTGGCGCGACGGCCAGAACAGCGCGCCGCTGCCTGTCGCCTGAAACGTTTCGCCTGCGAACGAAAGGGGAACCATGGATGGGCTGTAGCCAGACCTGGCCGCGGGTGCCAGCGCCAAATCCTCCCCGGTACGGGGAGGGGGACCGCCGAGCGCGGCTCGGTGGTGGAGGGGCCCCCTCCGTCACACTTCATGCTGCCACCTCCCCGGTCCGGGGAGAATTGCTTATTCGTAATCGCCGCCCGACGGGCTCGGACGCGGCGGGGCGGCGGCGGTCAGCCGCAGCGCCTCGGCGGCCTCGCTCAGCGACGCCAGCTCTTCCGTCTCGTCCTCTTCGTCGATCCGCACCTTTTGCAGGTTGGTGACGACGGCCTCTTCCAGGTCGCGCGGCTTGACCGTGACCTCGGCGATCTCGCGCAGCGCGACGACCGGGTTCTTGTCGCGGTCGCGATCGATGGTCAGGTCGGCACCGCCGGAAATCTGGCGCGCGCGCTGAGCCGCGAGCAGGACGAGATCGAACCTGTTCGGGATCTTGTCGACACAATCTTCAACGGTAACGCGCGCCATTCATCGCTCCGGGATTTAACGGACTTTCGGGAAGAGCGGCGAGATAGCTATCGCGAGCCATAACGTCAAGGAAACAGGCGGCTTGCCAGTCGATGATGCGGCGGCCACATCAGCCGGTGATGAGCAAATCTCCGGCGACGAAGTCACCTCCCAAGGCCGCTCGCGCCTCTCCTGCCCTAACCGTCGACGGCAATCGTCTGACCGTGCTCCCGGACGGGCCCGGGCGGCTCGAGGCCCTGATCGCCCTGATCGACGGTGCGAAACAGTCGCTGCGGCTGCTCTATTACATGTATCTTGGCGACAAATCCGGGAATCGCGTCCGCGACGCGATCATGGCCGCCATCGACCGCGGGGTCGAGGTGTCACTGCTGATCGACCAGTTCGGCAGCAGCTCCACCCCCGACGATTATTTTGCGGAATTGCCCAAGCGGGGTGCGCGCTTTTGCCGCTTCAACCCGTCCTACGGCCGGCGTTACCTGCTGCGGAACCACCAGAAGCTGGCGCTGGCCGACGCCGAATCGAAGACGCCGCGCGTGCTGGTCGGCGGATTCAACGTCGCCGACGATTATTTCGGGACCGTCGAGCAGGGCGCGTGGCGCGACATCGGGCTGCTGGTCGAGGGACCGGCGGCCGCGCGGCTGGCGCCTTATTATGACAAGCTGATCGACTGGGCGCTCAAGAAGCATTCGCGCATGCGGACTCTGCGGCGGATGGTGTTCGACTACAGCGAAACCAAAGGGAAGCTGCAGTGGCAGCTCGGCGGGCCGACCGCCAAGCTCAGTCCGTGGGGCGTCTCGACCTGCCGCGATCTCGCGCAAAGCCGCGATGTGGAAATGGTCGCCGCCTATTTCGCGCCGACGTGGAGCATGCTCCGGCGAATTGCCCGCGTCGGGCGGCGTGGCCGGGCGCGGCTGATCACCGCCGCCAAGTCGGACAACAACGCAACCATCGCGGCGGCGCGTTTCACCTACCGGCGGCTCCTTCGCCGCGGCGTTGAGATTTACGAGTATCGCGCCACCAAGCTGCACACCAAGCTGGTGGTGCTCGATGATGTCGTCCACATCGGTTCATCCAACCTCGACATCCGCAGCCTGTATCTCAACATGGAGCTGATGCTGCGCGTCGACGATGGCGAGTTCGCGCAGCTGATGCGCCATTATTTCGAGGGCGAACTGGAGCAGAGCGAGCAGATTACGCCCGCGCTGCAGAAGCGGCGCGCGACCCTGCTCAACCGCATCCGCTGGGCGCTGTCATTCTTCCTGGTGACCAGCTTCGACTATGGCGTGACGCGACGCGCCAATTTTGGCCTGACCGGCGAGTGAGCGTCAGGCTTCGGGCTCGCCGTTGTAAGCCCAAAACAGAGTCGCCGGCGGCACGTTGATCCACTCGAAGCCGCGCTTGATCGGCGCGAAATGCGGCTTGATGAAATCGAGGACCTTCGGGCTGAACTGATAGACGAGGAACGCGCCGCCTGGACGAATGACGGTCGACGTCGCCTCGGCGATGCTGTTGCCGACGCCCGGCGGCAGGGTCGAGAAGGGCAGCCCCGACAGTACGTAATCGGCCTGGCCAAGGTCGCGCTCGGCGAGGATCTTCTCGACGTCGGCCGCGGAGCCGGTGACCGCGACCAGCCGGGGATCGTCGATCCGCTCGCTCAAATACTGCGTGAAGTCCGGATTGGTGTCGATCGTCAGCAGCGTGGCGTCGCTGCCCAACCGGTCGAGGATCGGCCGTGTGAAGGTGCCGACGCCCGGTCCGTACTCCACGAACAGCCGCGTGTTCGCCCAGTCGACCGGCTCCAGCATCTTGTCGATGAGCACTCGGCTCGACGGGATGATCGAGCCGACCATCACCGGATTCTTGATGAAGCCGCGGAGGAATTGCCACTGCGGGCTGGGTGCGCGGCGGTCGCGATTGCGCTGCAGCCGACGAGGACTTTTCAGCGTGCGCGCAGAGGAAGAGGACATGAAAGCTCCGTAACGGGGCGTTGAAGGGGCGGAGCGTTGGCAAATGCACCGGCCCTTGGCAAGGTTCCAACGACGAACCGACTAAGCTCATCGTCATTGCGAGCGAAGCAAAGCAATCCACTTGGGTCTATTCTGGATTGCTTCGCCGCGTCGGTCCTCGCAATGACGGCCCGTGGCATTGATCGCGCGAAAGCCGAGCGTCGGGACGACGGCGCTGACGACGCCGCATTTCTTGCTGCTCTATGCAGCGATGCTCGTCGCGGCCGCCGGCAACACGGCGCTGCAATCGATCATGCCCGCGATCGGGCGCGAGATCGGGATTGCCGATTTTTATGTGGCGATCGCCTACACCTGGTCGGCGGTGCTGTGGGTGCTGCTCGCCAATTACTGGGCCGAAAAGAGCGACCGGCACGGGCGCAAGATCCTGACGCTGATGGGGGTCGGCGGGTTCATCGTGTCGATGACGCTGTGCGGCATCGCGCTTTATGCCGGGCTGAACGGATGGATTTCGGGCGCGCTGACGTTCGGATTGTTTGCGCTGTTCCGCGCGATTTACGGCGGGTTCGGCTGTGCGACACCGTCCGCCACGCAGGCCTATCTGGCATCGAAGACCCGCCGCGGCGGCCGCGTCGCCGCACTCTCGGCGCTGTCGTCATCCTTCGGCCTCGGCACCATCATCGGCCCGGCCGTCGCGCCGTTGTTCGTCTTGCCGGTGGTCGGCCTGGCCGGACCACTCTTCGCCTTCGCGCTCATTGCGGCTGCCGTGTTTTTCTCGATCCTGCGCTGGCTGCCCAACGATCGCGGCGGCCGGCGGGCCGGGCATGGCGCGGCGATGAGCTATCCGTCGCTGGCGACCACGCCGACCGGCGCCAGCGTTGTCGCGTCAACCTCGCCGCGCCGGATGAAGCGGTTGAGCTGGAAAGACCCGCGCGTGCGGCCGTGGATTCTCGCCGGAGTC
>Ga0207657_10007732_pt1 | contig 10976 bp, 7 predicted proteins | sample KBSC33metaG_FD_184316 | JGI IMG/M metagenome (GOLD analysis project Ga0207657, IMG submission 184316) | Corn rhizosphere microbial communities from Kellogg Biological Station, Michigan, USA - KBS C3-3 metaG (SPAdes) (version 2) | ecosystem: Host-associated > Plants > Roots > Rhizosphere > Soil ... | reverse complement strand
GCCCCGCGCCCGTTCCCGACACCGCATCCGAGGCGCTGGACCGGCTGACGATTCCAGCCGAGGCGATGACCCGCATCGCCGAGGCGCTCACCACTGGCAGTTCGCTCATCGTCTCGGATCAGGGCGTTGCCAGTGGCGAAACTGGCGAAGGAACCGATTTCATTGTACCCTTGCGCTGAGTTCCCTTGCGCCAAAACATGCGTTGAAGTGTGAGTTCGCAACGTCCGAGCCGCGCGGGATAATTCGGGGTGGCGACGTCCAGCCCCATTGCCGTTGCGGCGCGAATCTGACTCTCTTGTGCAGACAGTTGCTTGCGCGGCGTAAATCGGCCACGTGCCGGATTTTAGGTGCCGCCTGAACATCAAAGGGGGCAACAATGCGCAGTACGGCAGCTCTAATCGTAGCCAGCGCATTCTCGATAGCAATGACCGGTGCGGCATGGTCGCAAGCGACGCCGCGCCCCGCTCCGGCACCAGCCGCGATGCCAGCGCCGCCACCCGCTCCCGCCGCAGCCAAAAGCACCTGCGCCAATCCCGATGCGCTGGGCGTCAGCCGCGTCGTTGAGATCGATACCACCGGCGGGCCGGGATTTGGTTTCGAGCATTTCAAGCAACTCGATTTTCTCCGCGACAAGGAAGTCGTGCTGACGTTCGACGACGGGCCGTGGCCGGGCAACACGCCGGCGGTGCTCAAAGCACTGGCAGATCAGTGCACCACCGGAATCTTCTTCTCGATCGGCAAGCACGCGACCTATCACCCGGAAATCCTCAAGCAGGTCGCCGCAGCGGGTCATACGATCGGCGGCCACACTTGGTCGCACGCCAACCTCAACGGCAAGAAGATGACCGAGGAGCAGGCCAAGGATGAGATCGAGAAGGGCTTCAGTGCGGTAAAGTGGGCCTTGGGCACAGCACCCTCGCCGTTCTTCCGCTTCCCGGCGCTGCAGCATCCGCCGGCGATGGTGACCTATCTCGGAACACGAAACATCGCGATGTTCTCCTGCGACATCGACTCGTTCGATTTCAAATCGAAAAATTCGCAACAGGTCATCGACACGGTGATGAACAAGCTGAACAAGCTGGGCAAGGGCATCATCCTGATGCACGACTTCCAGAAACACACCGCCGAGGCGTTGCCCGAACTGCTTCGCAAACTGAAAGCCGGCGGCTATAAGGTGGTCAAGATGCGGGCCAAGGCACCCGTGCAAACCATCGCGCAATACGACGAAGAGCTGCTCAAGAATGTCAAACTGCCCACCGTCAGCACCCGCCCGCTTTCGAGCGTCGTGCAAACCATCTCCGAGTAAGCAACGGCCGGTTTCGGTTGGCAGGCGGTCGGGTTTTCAATGGCACCGCTGAGCATCGAGGGTTACGTCATCGTATCGGCGGACGGCATGCTCGCGGATGCAAGCGGTGTGATGCCGGATGAATTGAGATTCAAGGGCGACCTGCAATTCTTCACTGACGCGCTCGACCGCGCGGATGTCATCGTCCACGGCCGCAACTCTTACGAAGACCAGCCCAATTCGCCGCAGCGGACGCGTATCATCCTGACCCGTTCCGTCGCGGGTGTTGCGAGCGATCCCACCAATGCCAAGGCGACGTTGTGGAATCCGGCGGGCGCGTCGTTCGAGGATGCCTGCGCACACGCCGGCATAAGCGGGGGCACCGCGGCCGTTATCGGCGGCCCTGTGGTGTTCGGCATGTTCTTCGATCGCTACGATACGTTCTGGCTGTCGGTGGCGCCGAATGTGCGTGTGCCTGACGGTGAACCCTGCTTTCCCGGTGTTCCTGACCGCACTCCGCAGGACGTCCTCAAGGCGCACGGCCTGAAACCTACCGACGTCAAAGTTCTCGACGCCGCGCATGACGTCAGGGTGACAGCATGGCGGCGCGGCGGATCTCAATAGGTATGAGATGCCGGCTCCGTGTAGACCGGCTCGGCCACGCGGACTGAACGGCCCATTCCTGCGATCATCAACAGGCCGCCGATCAGCGACAGGTTCTTCAGCGCATGAACCATGTTGTTCTTGGCTTCCGGACCGGTCTGGTTCCAGAAGTCATAGAAATAGAAGGTCGCTGCGATCACGAAGAAGACCAGCAGGATGGCAAAAAAACGCGCTCCGAAATTGAGCGCGATCAACAATCCTCCGACCAGTTCCAGACTGCCGGCGATGATCGCCAGCAGTTGCGCGATCGGCATGCCGGTCGCGCCTTCGATCTGGGCTGTGTAGGTCGCGAACGCCGCCGGCAATACGACCTTGTCGGTGATGTTCTGGGCTGTCGCCGTGAGGTCGAGCAGCTTGGAGGCTCCGGATACGATGAACAGCACCGCAAACAGGATGCGGCCAAACGTAACGAAAGCTGGCATTTTCGCCTCACTGCTATGAGCCGATGCATCCCGCACCGTTCAGCCGATTATGGTCACTTCGCTCCCGGTTTTCAAACCGTCAAATACGGCATGGCACATATCTATCCGAACAGCGTCGGCTGCTGACGGCCGGCCCGCTCCTGGGCTTCGACCGCGGCGACCGCGGTCATGTTGAGAATGCCGCGCGCCGTGACCGAACGGGTCAGGATGTGCGCCGGGCGCGCTGGACCGATCAGGATCGGCCCGACCGGAAGCCCGTCGGCCAGTTCCTTGACCATCTGATACGCGACGTGGGCCGCATCGAGATTGGGCATGATGAGGACGTTGGCGACCCCTTCGAGGCGCGATTGCGGCAGCACATAATCCCGCTTGAGCTGCGACAGCGCGGTTCCGCCCTGCATCTCACCATCGGCTTCGAGGTCCGGGCGTTTCTCGGCCAGGATCGCCGTGGCGCGACGCATCTTGCGGGAGGACTCGGTATCATAGCTGCCGAAATCGGAATGCGAGACGAAGGCGATCTTCGGCTTCATTCCAAACCGCTGCACGTGCTGCGCGGCACAGGCAGCGATATCCGCCAGTTCTTCCGCGTTGGGATTCGCCCGCACCTGGGTGTCGGCGAGAAAGAACGCGCCTTTGCTGGTGACCATCAGCACCAGCGCCGCGTAATCGACCGCACCGGGCTGCAAACCGATAACCTCGCGCACATGGCGCAGGTGGCTCATGAAGCGCCCTTCGACGCCGCACAGCATGGCGTCGGCCTCGCCGCGCACCACCGCAAGCGCTGCGATCACCGTAGCGTTGGTGCGCACGACCGTACGCGCCGCCTCCGGCGTGACGCCGTAGCGACCCGCGGCATCGATGTAGGTCTGGACATATGAGCGGTAGCGCGGATCGTCTTCCGGATTGACCAGATCGAAATCATGGCCGGCGCGGATCACGAGGCCAAGCCGCTTGATGCGCGTCTCCACCACGGACGGCCGTCCGACCAAAATCGGTCGCGCCACCTTTTCTTCCAGCACCGCCTGCGTCGCACGCAGCACACGCTCGTCCTCTCCTTCGGCATAGATGACGCGAACCGGCTGTGTCCGCGCCTTGAGGAACACCGGCTTCATGACCAGGCCGGAACGGAACGCAAAACTTTCAAGCTGTCCCTGATAGAGATCGAAATCGACAATCGGACGCGTCGCCACGCCGCTTTCCATGGCCGCCCGCGCTACTGCCGGGGCGATACGCAGGATGAGGCGCGGATCGAAGGCCGGCGGTATCAGCGAGCCCGGACCGAAACCTTGCAGGTCACCGCCCTCGGATCCGAGCGCAGCCGCATCGGACGGCGCCTCGCGCGCCAGCTGGGCGATGGCATCGACCGCCGCGCGCTTCATCTCTTCGTTGATGGCGGTGGCGCCGACATCGAGCGCGCCGCGGAAGATGAACGGGAAGCACAGGACGTTGTTGACCTGGTTGGGGAAGTCCGAACGGCCGGTGCAGATCATGGCATCCGGCCGCACCTTGCGGACCTCGTCCGGCATGATCTCAGGCGTCGGATTGGCGAGCGCCATCACCAGCGGCTGTTCGCCCATCTGCGACACCATTTCGGGCGTCAGCACTCTGGGACCGGACAGACCAAGGAAAATGTCCGCGCCGGGGATCACCTCGGCCAGCGTGCGCTTGTCGGTTTTCTGCGCATAGACCGATTTCCAGCGATCCATCGCAACATTTCGGCCCTCATGCACCACGCCATCGAGATCGCAAACCCAGACGTTCTTGCGTTGTGCGCCCATCGACACCAGCAGGTTGAGGCACGCCAGCGCGGCCGCACCGGCGCCGGCCGTCACGATCTTGACGTCTGCGAGATTCTTGCCGTTCAGCCGCAAAGCGTTGGTGATTGCCGCGGCGACAATGATCGCGGTGCCATGCTGGTCGTCATGGAACACCGGGATCTTCATGCGTTCCTTGAGCTGTGCCTCGATCTCGAAGCATTCGGGGCCACGAATGTCTTCGAGATTGATGCCGCCGAAGGTCGGCTCCAGCGCCGCGACGGTATCGACCACGCGCTGGACGGTATCGGCGGCGATCTCGATATCGAACACATCGATGCCGGCGAATTTCTTGAATAGAACCGCCTTGCCTTCCATCACCGGCTTCGATGCCAGTGGTCCGATATTGCCCAGACCGAGAACGGCGGTGCCATTGGTGACGACGGCAACCAGATTGCTGCGAATGGTCAGCGACGCGGCTTGCGCCGGATCGGCGGCGATCGCTTCGCAGGCCGCGGCTACGCCGGGCGTGTAGGCCAACGCGAGGTCGCGCTGGTTCGCCAGCGGCTTGGTCGATTGAATTTCAAGCTTGCCCGGCCGCGGCAGCCGATGAAATGCCAACGCCGCGGATTTAAGATCGTCTGAACTCGATGACACGTACGTCTCCCCAACAAACTCAGCCCTGAACCGACACCTCAGTTACCTATCGGAGCTCAATCCTGCGGGAGATTGAGCCGGATGTGCAATTCACGCAACTGCTTGGGCGTGACATCGGATGGCGCACCCATCAGCAGATCTTCCGCGCGCTGGTTCATCGGGAACAGTGAGATCTCGCGCAAGTTCGTGGTGCCGCACAGTAGCATGACCATACGATCGACACCCGCCGCCATGCCGCCATGCGGCGGCGCGCCGTACTGAAACGCCCGGTACATACCGCCGAATCGCTCGACCACATCCTTTTCGCCGTAGCCGGCGATCTCGAATGCCTTCACCATCGCTTCGGGCTTGTGATTGCGAATGCCGCCAGACGCGATCTCGTAGCCGTTGCAGGTAATGTCGTACTGGTATGCCTTGATTGTCAGCGGGTCCTGCCCGTTCAACGCGTCGAGACCGCCCTGCGGCATCGAGAACGGGTTGTGCGAGAAGTCGACCTTCTTGTCTTCCTCGTTGTACTCGTACATCGGGAAGTCGACGATCCAGGCCAGTTCGAAACGGTCCTTGTCGATCAGGTTGAGTTCTTCGCCCACCTTGGTGCGCGCGAGGCCGGCGAACTTCCAGAATTTTGCGGGATCACCAGCGACGAAGAAGGCGGCGTCGCCAGCCTTGAGGCCAAGTGCGGCACGAATCGCTTCGGTCCGTTCCGCGCCGATGTTGTTGGCCAGCGGGCCAGCGCCCTCGCCGCCCTCGCGCCACATGATGTAGCCAAGGCCGGGCTGCCCTTCGCCCTGCGCCCAACTGTTCATGCGATCGCAGAATGCCCGCGAGCCGCCGCCCGGACCGGGAATCGCCCAGACCTGGTTTTTGCTGTCTTCCAGCATTCGCGCGAATACCTTGAAGCCGGAGCCGCGGAAATGTTCGGAGACGTCCTGCATTTCGATCGGATTGCGCAGGTCCGGCTTGTCGGTGCCGTATTTGCGCAATGACTCCGCGAACGGAATGCGGGGCCATGTCTTCGTCACCGGCTTGCCCTTGGCGAAGTCCTCGAACACGCCGGTGATCACCGGCTCCATCGCCGCAAAAACATCTTCCTGGGTGATGAAGCTCATCTCGACGTCGAGCTGGTAGAACTCGCCCGGCAGCCGGTCGGCACGCGGATCCTCGTCGCGGAAGCACGGCGCAATCTGGAAATAGCGATCGAACCCCGACATCATCAGCAGCTGCTTGTACTGCTGCGGCGCCTGCGGCAGCGCGTAGAACTTGCCGGGATGGATGCGGCTCGGCACCAGGAAGTCGCGCGCGCCTTCCGGCGACGAAGCCGTCAGGATCGGCGTCTGAAATTCGAAGAACCCCTGCTCCTTCATCCGCTTGCGCATCGAATCGACGATGGCGCCACGGGTCATGATGTTTTGGTGCAGCTTGTCACGACGAAGGTCGAGGAAACGGTACTTAAGCCTTATGTCTTCAGGATATTCCTGTTCGCCAAAGACCGGCATCGGCAATTCGGCCGCCTCGCCCAGCACCTCGATGTCAGTGATGAACAGCTCGACCGCGCCGGTCGGCAGATCGGCATTATCGGTGCCCTCCGGCCGCCTGCGTACCTTGCCGTCGATCTTCACCACCCACTCGGCGCGAAGTTTTTCGGCTTGCCCAAATGCCGGCGAATCCGGATCGGCGACGCATTGCGTCAGCCCGTAATGGTCGCGCAGATCGATGAACAGCAAGCCGCCGTGGTCGCGAATACGGTGGCACCAGCCTGACAGGCGGACGGTCTGGTCGATATTGGCTTCGCGCAACGCGCCGCAGGTATGGGACCGGTAACGATGCATGGAATTCTCTAAAAGGCGTCAGAGGGAGCAGAATCGCGGGGTTGCAGGCGCAATCCCCGTGGGAGGTGAGGGTTTACCCGAGCGAACCGAGCGCGGCAACCGAATGCCGCCGATTTCCGGGTTACGGCGCACGTTCCGGGGAACGAAAACCGGGGTCAAATCAACGCCGCCCCGCGTCGAAAGCATGGCGACAAGCGGGAAAAGAAGGATTATGCAGCGGTGATGGACCTGATTACCACGACCACTGAACTCGCTGCCGTCTGCACCCGCCTCGCCCGCCACCCCGTCATCACCGTCGATACGGAATTCTTGCGGGAGACGACCTATTATCCGCTGCTCTGCGTCGTCCAGATGGCCAGTGCCGAAGAGGCTGTGGTCATCGACACCTTGGCCGACGGTATCGATCTCAAGCCGTTCTTCGAGCTGATGGCCAACGAGAAGGTCCTCAAGGTTTTCCACGCCGCCCGGCAGGATATCGAAATCATCTGGCACCGCGCCGGCATCGTGCCGCACCCGGTATTCGATACCCAGGTTGCCGCGATGGTGCTGGGCTACGGCGATTCCATTGCCTATGACCAGTTGGTCGAACGCGTCACCGGCCACCGGCCCGACAAGACCCACCGCTTCACCGACTGGTCGCGACGCCCGCTGACCGAGGAGCAGGTCCACTACGCGGTCTCCGATGTTACCCATCTGCGCGACGTGTTCGCCGCGCTCGACGCAGACCTGAAAAAGCGCAACCGCAGCGACTGGGTTAGCGAGGAAATGGAAATCCTCACCTCGCCGAAGACCTATGACGCCGATCCGGAACGGGCCTGGGAGCGGCTGAAATCCCGCGTGCGCAAGCCGAAAGAGCTCGCGGTGCTGATGGAGGTCGCAGCCTGGCGCGAAAAGGAAGCGCAGAGTCGTGACGTTCCGCGCTCGCGCGTGTTGAAGGATGACGCGGTCGGCGACATCGCCACCCACGCGCCGATCAGCCTGGAGCGGCTTGCCGGCCTGCGTTCGCTGCCGAAAGGCTTCGACCGCTCGAAATGGGGTGCCGATATCGTCGCAGCGGTACAGCGCGGCGTGGCGCGAGATCCGCAGACCCTGCCGAAGATCGAAAAGCCGCGCGGCAATTCCAACGGCTCTGCCACCGTCGAACTGCTGAAGGTCCTGTTGCGCATGACCTCGGAGCGCCACGCAGTCGCCAGCAAGGTCATCGCGACTGTCGATGATCTCGAACAGATCGCGGCAGACGACGACGCCGACGTCGGCGCGTTGCATGGCTGGCGGCGCGAACTGTTCGGCGACGCGGCGCTGGCACTCAAACATGGCAAGCTCTCGCTCGCGATCGAAAAAGGCCGCGTCGTGCGGATCGATCGGGAATAGCGTCGAAGCGCTACCGCCGCACGATCGAGCCTGAGCGGCCGACCAGCCGCGCCAGTTGCTTGAAGCGGCTGCCGACGCGATCGGCCACCAGATCCACCATCCGATGTTCGAACACCAGCGTCAGCTTGCGGCCGTTGGTGCGGAAGTGCGTCGCCGGCAAGACACCCGGCCGCGCCGCTGAAATCAGATGCGCGACGCGAAAGGCCGCACCGAGGATGCGGGCCCGCTCGATCATGGCGGGCGTCACCAGCGCACGTACCGGCGGCGGCGGTTCGTTCTCTTCACGGAATCCCGCGTAGCGGTAGAATACCGAGAGCGCCACGAATGCCCGACCCTGATGCGTGATCGCGCCGAAGTTGCCATTGCAGATCAGGTTGAGCGTCTGTTCACCGCGATAGTCCGGATGCACACGCCATCCGATGTCGGACAGCAGGCAGGCAACGTGACGCAGGCGCCGCTCATCCGGCGTTTCCTTGAGCTTGGCAATCCGCACGAAGCGGTCGGTCCATCCGATCAGTTCCTCGGCATGATGCGACGAGCGCGACAGCAACTCATTCAAGGTTTGCGCCGCGCAAATCAGGCCGTCCTTGGCGCGCTCCGTGGCCGGCAGCATCTCGTGCAGCAGGCCCTCTCGCACGCCATAGGTGGAGAAGATGATGTCCTTGGGTTGGGCGATACGGATAATGTGCTCGAGCACCAGCGCCGCATAGACCAATAGCGGCTGCCGGGCATCGGCGACCGCTTCGATGTTGGCGAGAATGTTAGCCGCTGCAAGACGGCGCAGCCGGCGCACGAAAGCGAGCGCTTCAGCAGCCGGCAGCGAATAGCCGTGCATGACGCGCAGCGGGTAGCCGCTCTGAATGATGTGGATGCGCGCCAGCGCGCGCCATGTGCCACCAACCGCGTAGAAAGTGCGTCCGGTACCCGCCTTCAATTCCGTCAGCGGCGTCAGCGCCGTCTTGACGATCCGCTCGGCTTTCTTCAGCGACTTTTGCGAGGCATCCTGCAGCGCCAGGCTGCCGAGCGGCAACGTCACGCCATGGCTCAGGCGGTTACCGCGAACGTCGATCAGTTCCAGCGAACCTCCGCCGAGATCGCCGACGATTCCGTTCGGAGCATGAACGCCGGACGCAACCCCCAGCGCCGAGAGCTTCGCCTCGCGTTTTCCTGGCAGCACCTCGATCGGCACGCCGCAAATACGTTCAGCTTTCGCGATGAATTCAGGTCCGTTGGTGGCGTCGCGGCATGCGGCGGTGGCGATGGCGTAGACACGACCCACCTTCATCACCCGGCACAGCGCACGGAAACGACGCAGCGACGTCAGCGCCTTGTTGACCGCATCCGGCGCCAGCAAACCGGTGGTCTGCACCTCACGGCCGAGACCGCACAGCGTTTTCTCGTTGAAGATCGAAACCAGACTACGCGCCATCGACTCGTAGACGACGAGACGCACCGAGTTCGACCCGATGTCGATTACGGCTACGCTGGACGCGCGTTTACGCTTCCGCGCCGCCACTAGGCAGAGCCCTTACGACGATTGCTGGCGCTCTGACCGGCGCGTGAGACGCCGCGGCGATGATTCCTTGAGCGACTTTCCACGGCCAGACAGACTCGGATTCGTCATGAAGTAATTGTGCAGGTTGAAAGGCTCCTCGCCCTTCGCGACCTTCATACGCGTTGACGATCCATCCGGCAACAATTGCCAGCTCTGCTCGGTATCCTTCAGGTTTGCGACCATGATCTGTTCGAGAACCTGCTGATGCACCGTGGGATTTTGCAGCGGACACAGCACCTCGACACGGCGGTCGAGGTTGCGCGGCATCATATCGGCGGACGAGATATACACAGCCGCTTTCGGGCCCGGCATGCTCTGGCCCATGCCGAAGCAGTAGATGCGGCCATGTTCAAGGAACCGGCCGATTACCGATTTGACGCGGATGTTCTCTGACAATCCGGGAACCCCGGGCCGCAGGCAGCAGATACCGCGCACCACCAACTCGATCGGTACGCCAGCCTGGGATGCTTCATACAGCGCGTCGATGATTTCGGGATCGACCAGCGCATTCATCTTCATCCAGATCGCGGCAGGCTTGCCCTGTTTTGCAAAGGCGATCTCGCCGTGAATGTGCGCGATGATGCGCTTGCGCAGCGTGATCGGCGACACCGCCATTTTTTCGATGTCGCTCGGTTCGGCATAGCCGGTGATATAATTGAACACCCGCGCCGCATCGCGCCCGATGATCGGGTCCGATGTGAAATAAGACAGATCGGTGTAGATGCGCGCTGTAACCGGATGATAGTTGCCGGTCCCGGTATGGACGTAGGTGGTGAGGCTGCCGCCTTCGCGCCGCACGACGAGCGACAGCTTGGCGTGGGTTTTCAGTTCGAGGAAGCCATAGACCACCTGCACGCCGGCACGTTCGAGATCGCGCGCCCAGCGAATGTTGGCCTCTTCATCGAACCGCGCCTTCAGTTCAACCAGCGCGGTGACCGACTTGCCGGCTTCGGCAGCTTCCACCAGCGTCCGCACGATGGGAGAGTCACGCGATGTGCGGTAGAGCGTCTGCTTGATGGCAACGACGTCCGGATCGCGCGCCGCCTGCTGCAGGAACTGCACCACGACGTCGAACGATTCATAAGGATGATGGACGATCAGATCCTTCTGCCGGATCGCCGCGAAAATATCGCCGCCATGATCGCGCACGCGCTCGGGATGGCGCGGCACATACGGCGTAAATTCGAGATCGGCCCGGTCGATACGGGTCAGTTGCGACAACTCGTTCATTGCCAGCACGCCATTGACCAGCAACACCTCGTCATCAGCCGTGGACAACGCGCGCTGCACGAATGCCCGTAATTCTTCCGGCATGGTGGCTTCGACTTCGAGCCGGATCACCGATCCGCGGCGGCGGCGCTTCAGCGCGGTCTCGAACAGGCGGACCAGATCCTCGGCCTCTTCCTCGATTTCCAGTTCGCTGTCGCGGATGACACGGAA
>Ga0207657_10007731_pt1 | contig 10977 bp, 5 predicted proteins | sample KBSC33metaG_FD_184316 | JGI IMG/M metagenome (GOLD analysis project Ga0207657, IMG submission 184316) | Corn rhizosphere microbial communities from Kellogg Biological Station, Michigan, USA - KBS C3-3 metaG (SPAdes) (version 2) | ecosystem: Host-associated > Plants > Roots > Rhizosphere > Soil ... | reverse complement strand
CACGCCTTGCGCCAATGCCAGCGCCATCACCCCCTGGCTGTGCTGCTGTTCGAACAGCGTGTAGCGGCCGGCCAGCATGATCGCGTCCAGCGGAAAGCGCGGCATCAGCTCCAGGCAGATCGCTTCTTCGTTGACGCCGATGCCGATCGCACCGCACACCCCTTGGGCGCGCAACTCGGCCATCGCCGGCAGCGCTTCGTCCAATACCTGGCGAAACACTTCCGGATGATGCACGCCGTGGGTCAGTGCGCCGATGTCGTGCAGCAGCAATAGCTCGACATGGTCGGTGCGCAGGCGTTTGAGGCTGGCTTCGAGCGAACGCATGACGCCATCGCGGCTGTAGTCGAAACAGGCGCGCTGGCCATCGACGACGAAACCGTCGGCATGGTCCGAGCGTCCGGCATCCGCTTCGATGCGTCGGCCGACCTTGGTCGACAAGGTGTAGCTGTCGCGGCCCAGTTCCTGCAGCGTGGCGCCCAACCGGCTCTCGCTGAGGCCGTAGCCGTAGTAGGGCGCGGTATCGAAATGTCGGATGCCTTGCCGCCACGCGCGCATGACCGCAGCGGTGGCCGTGGCGTCATCGACCGATTCGTAGAGGTTGCCGATCGGCGCACCGCCGAAGGACAGCCGCGAAAGCGGTCGCCTGTGCAGGCCGGTCGCGGCCTTGCCCGGATCTTCTCTTGTAGCGGATGCGGTCATTGAGCACTTCCGATGCCTTCGAGTGTTGGGCTTGCGGAGCCTGGTCCTCACCGGCTCATCGCGGCGTATTCATAGTCGCGTATTTGCGCGTTTGTGTACAGATAAAACTGAAGTTTATATGTGAGTTTATGGGCAGCTTCGCTACCTCATGTTGCACTGCAGCTTGTCACGATCTAAAGTATATATGAATCTTCATTTCGCCAGTGAACAAGTGGGCCGGATCGCGCTGCAGTCCGGCAAAGGCAGTAGGCCAGCAACAAGCATTCGTGGTGCGAACATGCAAATCCCGGTGCGACAGAACCGTGGTATCCAAGGCGAGTCCCGGCGCCGTTCATGTCGGGGTCGCGAGGCATGACCGCCGTTCCGGCAAGGGGCGCGCGGACCCCCCGACAGCCGGCGGTCGGAGCGGTTGCCGTTAGCGGTGCCTCTGCGTGTGCGGATACCTGTCTGCAGCCTTTCCTCGCCGCCGATGTCGGTGGTTCGCATGCGCGCCTGGGGCTGGTCTCGCCATGCTTCGAACGCGGCGCGCCGAAGCTGCTTGCCTATCGCGTCTACCGCTGCGCCGACCATCCCCATCTGGCGGACATCGTGCGCTGCTTCTGCGCCGAGCTTGATGTGCGGCCTCGCGAACTGGTGCTGGCCTGCGCCGGCTACCTGCACGCGGGCGTGGTGGTCAACAAGAATCTGGTCTGGTCGGTGGCGCCTGCGGCGATGGCCAAGGCTCTGGGACTCGACCATGTCCGATTCCTCAACGACTTCGAAGCGCTGGCCTACGCCACGGCGCACATCGACATCGGCAACACGGCGACGCTGAAGGCTCCGCTGATGGCGGGGCCGGAGATCGGCCCCGTCGTGGTCATCGGTCCGGGCACGGGGCTGGGTGCCGCCGCCTGGCTTCCCGGCGATCCGCCTCGCGTGCTGTCGACCGAGGCCGGCCAGGTCCAACTGGCGGCACGTGTGGGTCTGGAGCAGCAGGTGCTTGAGCAGCTGGCGCTGCCCGACAGCCATACCTCATACGAGTCGGTGCTTTCCGGCCCGGGTCTGCAGCGGCTTTATACCGCGCTGTGCGCGGTACGCGATCGCTACCCGACCCTCGACGAACCGGCGGCCATCACCGCCGCCGCGCTCGACGGCAGCAATGACATGGCGCGCGAGGCACTCGACTTGTTCTGCGGCTGGCTGGGGTCGTTCGCGGGCGACCTGGCCATGCTCTACGGCGCGACGGGCGGCATCTATCTCGCCGGCGGGTTCCTTTCGCAGCTCGTCGATTTCATGCGGCGCGGTCCCCTGGTCGAGCGCTTCCTCGACAAGGGCGTGATGCGCCCGTTCCTGCACAAGGTCCCCATTCGCGTGGTGGACCACGGCCAGCTCGGCGTAATTGGCGCTGCCAGCTGGTATCTGGATGTTCGCACGGAGGGAGCGTCGAACGCAGGGCCTGCACCCATTTCGCCGGGGCAGTTCCATCAGCAAGCAAGTGAGAACGCCGTACGCGGATCCTCCAAAACGGATGGCTCGCGATAACCAACGAAACGGGGTGGGGAGAGTCGAATGAAGATCAGCAAGACATTTTTGTGTGCAAGCATCCTCTGGGGGCTGGGCATGGTCGCCGTCGCGCATGCGCAGGATGCCGCCTCGACGCAGGATGCCGCGCAGGCCGCTGGCGATACCGCCAAGGCCAAGACGCCGCAGCAGCGCGCCCAGGAGAAACAGGCGCAGAACCTGCAGACGGTAACCGTGACTGGCTATCGCCAGAGCCTCGAGAAGGCACTCACCATCAAGCGCAACGCCAATGCGGTGGTGGACGCCATCAGTGCCGAGGACATCGGCAAATTCCCCGATACCAACGCCGCCGAATCGCTGGCACATCTGCCGGGCATTTCGGTGGACCGCCAGTTCGGCGAGGGCGAGAAGGTCAGCATCAACGGCACCGATCCGGCCCTGAACCGCGTGCTGATCAACGGCCAGACCATCGCGTCCGGCGACTGGGGCGGCAATCCCACGGATACCAGCGGTCGTACCTTCAACTACACCCTGTTGTCGCCCGAGATCATCGGCAACATGGAGGTGTACAAGTCGCCGGAAGCCCGCATCGACGAGGGAAGCATCGGCGGCACCGTGATCATCCACACCCGCAAGCCACTGGATCTGCCGGCGAACACGCTGCGCGGTTCGCTGGGCTACAACTACAACGATCGCTCCAAGGACGGAAACCCGCGAGGCTCGGTGCTGTGGAGCTGGAAGAACAGCGACAGCACGTTCGGTTTCCTCACCGCGTTGACCCACGACAAGGAAAACCTGTCCCGCGCGGGTATCGAATTCTTCGGCTACGGCACGGCCGGCACCAACATACCGTCGACCGCCGTCCAGACCGGCAGCGGTGACGTGGCCACCGCCAAGTATCCGGTGGGCATCAACAGCTCCTACTTCCAGCAGGTGCGCCGCCGCGACGGCATCCAGTCCGCCCTCGAATGGCAGCCGAACGACAAGAACGACTTCAACCTGACCGGCATCTACGTCAAGGGCAAGTACGACAACTTCAGCGAGTCACGCTACGTGTGCCCGGGTTGCGGTGATCTCAACAAGATCACCGATTACACGGTCAACAATGGCTACATCACCCAGGCCACGGTCTCCGGCGACACGGCGAACGGGCAGCCCTACGCGCAGCTCGATGCCAACTACCGCAAGTCGGAAGTGACCACCAAGAGCCTCAACCTGCGCCACGACTACAACGGCGACAAATGGGTGCTGACCAGCCAGCTCGGCTACACCGCCGCGCGAGGCGGCAAGGATCCCGAGTACCTCATGAAGTATCTGCTGCAGTCCGGCGGCTACAACTTCTCGTACGACGGCAGGAACACCGGGGTCAACTACGACAACGGCTCGGCCGCCAACTGGGGCCTACCCGCCGCGCCGGCCGGTTCGGTGCCCGGCGACTCGAGCATCGGCGGCCAGTACCAGGCCGGCGGCATCTACTACGAGACGACCAAGGACCGCGAGAAATATGCGCAGTTCGACGCCAGCCGCGATCTCGAGTGGGGTCCGGTGAACCAGGTGCAGATGGGCTTCAAGTACATCAATCACGACAACAGCCAGTTCTCGCGCGGCAACCGCATCAACACCACGGATGCCATCTCGCTGTCGGATTTCAGCCCAGGCACCACGCCCGGCGGCCTGTATGACGGCCTGCATGCCAGCGGCGACCTGACCAACTGGCCGACGGCGAATCTCGGCGTGGTCGAGGACTATCTCAACGCCCAGCCGCAGGGGCCGTACAACACCAACTACCCATCGATCTTCCACGTGAAGGAGCTGACGCGCGACCTCTACGTGCAGTTCAACTACGCCTCCGACAACGGCTTGCGCGGCAACTTCGGCGTTCGCTATCTGGACACGACCGACAAGTCGACTTACTACCAGTCCACCGACGGCAGCGCCTACTACCTCGCGCAGAGCAAGAACCGCTACTACAAGCCTTTGCCGAGCTTCAACATCGCCTACGACATCGACGATGACAAGGTCGTCCGCTTCGGCGTCTCCAAGGTCATCGCGCGGCCGCGTTACAGCGATCTGGCCGGCTCCGTGTCGCTCAACAGCAATGGCGGCAACTACACCGGCAGCGCGGGCAACCCGGACCTCAAGCCGTACTCGTCGACCAACTTCGACCTGGCCGGCGAGTGGTATTTCGCGCCGTCCAGCCTGCTGGCCACCGAACTGTTCTATCGCAAGATCGGCAACTACATCGTAACCAACACCGACGAGCGCTCGTTCTTCGACCCGACCACCGGCCAGACCAACCTGTACACGATCACCTCGCCGGTGAACGTTTCCAACGCGAAGGTGCGCGGCATTTCGCTGATGTACCAGCAGGACCTCGGTCACGGCTTCGGTCTGCAGACCAACTACACCTACGCCCATGCTGACGCCAGCACCGGCCTGAATATGCCGTTCCTGTCCAAGAACACGCTCAACATCATCCCCTATTACGAGAAGGGGCCCTGGTCGGCGCGCATCAATTACAGCTGGCGCTCGCCGTACTTCACGCAGATCGGCCGTCTGGACTCGAAGGTGTTCGCCGACCAGTACAAGGAGCTTGATTTCACCGCCGGTTACCAGGTCAACGACTGGATGGGCGTGACCTTCAGCGCCACCAACCTGCTCGATTCCACCTACTACTGGTACAACGACGTGAAGTACGCACCGATCGGCATGTACAAGAACGGCCGGACCTATTCGGTGGGGCTGAACTTCAAGCTTTGACGTGTGTGGTACACCGGCCGCGGGCGGGCACCCCTCCCTTCACCCGTCCGCGGTCGGTGGTTTTTTCGGATTTACCGGTTCAGGATCCGTTATCGCCGGTTCGGAGCAGTCTTGATCATGCAACGATTGCTTATGCTTCTTTGCGGTTTGCTCGCGACGGTCCCGATGCACGGGCACGCCGCCGCGGTGTCGTCGCCGACGGCGCCCACCGCCGCCACGCTGTCCCCCCGCGATGCGGACCTGGCCTGGCAAAAGGCCACCGCGAAATTCGCCCCCGCGCGGCAGGCGATCCTGGCCAAGGTGGCCAGGGACATGGACCAGGGACCGTTTCGCGCCGACTGGGCGTCGCTGCGGCAGTACCGTTCGCCGGCCTGGTACGACGATGCGAAGTTCGGCATCTTCATCCACTGGGGCGTGTACTCGGTGCCCGCGTTCGGTAGCGAATGGTATTCGCGCCTGATGTATCAGCAGGGGACGAAGGAATTCGCCCATCACGTGGCCACCTACGGTCCGCAGTCGAAGTTCGGTTACAAGGACTTCATCCCGATGTTCAAGGCCGAGCGTTTCGATCCGAACGCCTGGGCGAAGTTGTTCAAGGCGGCCGGCGCACGTTACGTGGTGCCGGTAGCCGAGCATCATGACGGTTTTGCGATGTACGACTCCCGCCTGTCGGAGTGGACGGCGGCGAAGATGGGCCCGCACAAGGACATCATCGGCCTGCTCGCCAAGTCCGTCCGCGCGCAGGGCCTGCATTTCGGCGTCTCTTCGCATCGTGCCGAACACGACTGGTTCTTCGACGGCGGCCGCCGCTTCGATTCGGACGTCAACGATCCAAAGTACGCAGGGCTGTATGGTCCGGCCGAGCTGCGCATTCCCGGCAAGGACGACATGGACCTCGCCGGCGACTGGACCTACGTCTCGCAGGCCTGGCTGGACGACTGGCTGGCGCGCACCGCCGAGCTGATCGACGACTACCACCCGGACCTGATCTATTTCGACTGGTGGATCGGCCACCCGACCTTCCGCAACACCCTGCCGAAGCTGCTGGCCTACTACTACAACGAGGGCGCGCGCCGCGACGGCGTGGTGGTCAACTACAAGCTCGGCGATTTCCCCGAAGGGGCCGGCACGCTCGACATCGAACGCGGGCAGCTGACCGGCATCCACCCCAGCCACTGGCAGACCGACACCTCGGTCAGCAACGCCTCGTGGGGCTACATCGCGCACGACACCTACAAGTCGCCTCAATCCCTCGTCCATCTGCTGGCCGACGTGGTGAGCAAGAACGGCAACCTGATGCTCAACATCGGGCCGCGCGCCGACGGCACCATCCCGGAAAGCGAGCAGGCCATCCTGCTGGCGATCGGGCGCTGGCTGAAGACCAACGGCGAAGCGATCTACGGCAGCAAGCCGTGGCGGGTATTCGGGGAGGGGCCCACCGAGGTGGTCGGCGGCACGTTCCAGGACACCAAGACCAAGCCCTATACCGCGCAGGATTTCCGCTTCACCACCAGGGCGGGCGCGCTCTACGCCATCGAGATGGGTTGGCCTGGGGACGGCAAGGTGGTGATCCATTCGATCAAGCCCGACGACCATGTTCGCGCGGTCACGCTGCTGGCCGATGGGCGGCAGGTGAACTGGCGGCAGCGGTCCGACGGCCTGCACCTGGACCTGCCGGTGCGGCCCGTGGGCGAATACGCCCATGTCTTTCGCATCGAGTTCTCGACTCCGTAACAGGGGATACCCATGAAACGACTCACCTGGTTGCTGCTGGCCGCAATGCTGGTCTGCAGCCCCGCCTTCGCCAAACAGCCCACCGCGCTGTTCTACATGATGAACACGCAGAAGTCGGTCAACTCCTTCCTCGCCCACGTCGACAAGATCGATGTGCTGGTGCCGACCTGGTACGGCGTCGACGACCAGGGCCTGGTCAACGGCGGGCCGAACGGCTACGTGCTGGACATGGCGAAACAGCATCGCCTGCCGGTGATGCCGATCATCTCGATGACCGCCGGCCGCAAGGGCTTCCATGATCTTCTGCACGACGAGACGGCCAAGCGCCACATGATCGATGCGCTGCTGCAGCAGGCGAAGGAGCATGGCTACAGCGGCTTCCAGTTCGATTTCGAAAGCATCTCCTGGACCGATCGCGACGCCTATACGCTGATGGCGAAACAGACCGCCGAGGCGCTGCACAAGCATGGCCTGAAGCTGTCCATCGCGGTGGTGCCGAATGCACCCGGCCATGCCGGCGAGGGCAAGTTCTCCAAGTGGATGTGGCAGTACTGGCGCGGTGCGTATGACCTCGCCGCACTGGGCAAGGTCGCCGACCTGATCTGCCTGATGACCTACGACCAGCACACGCGCTGGACCACGCCCGGCCCGGTCGACGGCATGCCGTGGATGCTGATGCACCTGAAGTACGCGTTGCAGTTCGTGCCCAAGGAGAAGCTGTCGCTGGGCATCGCGCTGTACGGCTATCACTGGTACACCGGCGACCCGGTGAAGCCGGATGGCACCGAGGCCTCCAACATCAGCGCCGACTACATCGATGCCGACGAATCCTTCCCGTTGGCGAAGGAGCAGGGCGCAAGCATCCAGTGGGACCCGGTCGATCACGAGTCCTGGTATTACTTCTACCGCGACGACATGCGTGAGTGGGTGTTCATGCCGGACGCGCACAGCTTCCGCGACCGCTACGCGCTGACTAAACAGTACGATCTGGAAGGTTTCTGCTCCTGGGTGCTGGGCGCCGAGGATCCGAAGGTCTGGGACGAGCTGCCCACTGCGCAACGCTGACCATGAGGCCGAGCATGGGGCGTCGCACGAAGACCACCGGCAACGCCCGCGGCCGGTGCGCGCTGCTTTTCGTCGCACTGCTCGGCGGCATGTGCAGCTCGATGGCGCATGCCGCCGATTCCACCGCCGCCGCATTGCCGCTGCTTCCCATGCCGGCGCAGGTCCAGCGTGCGCCGGGTCATGTCGACGTGAGCGCCACCACCGTCATCTCGGTATCGCCTGGCGACGCCGCGGCGGCACGCACCGCGCGCGATCTGGCGGACCTGCTGGAGCGCACGCGCCACCTCCCGCTGGCCGTGCGCGTGCAGCGCACGGCGCCGGCCCACGCCATCCGCCTGCAGCTGGATCCGCACGCCGCGGTCGAGCAGCCGGAGGGCTACGCGCTGGATGTCGGCGCCGATGGCATCCGCATCAGCGCACGCAGCAGCGCCGGTCTGTTCTACGGCGCCATGACGCTGTGGCAACTGTTGACGCCCGACGGCGCCCGCGGGGCGGTCCGGGTTCCGGCGCTGGCCATCCGTGACTGGCCGCGCTTCGCCTGGCGCGGGCTGATGCTGGACGTGGCGCGGCATTACCAGAGTCCCGCCACCATCAAGCAGCTGCTCGATGCGATGGCCGAGCACAAGCTCAATGTGTTCCATTGGCATCTCACCGACGACCAGGGCTGGCGCATCGAGATCAGGCGCTATCCGGAACTCACCCGGATCGGCGCGTGGCGGAGGCCGCCCGGCGCCGGCAGCGGCGGCGAACCGACGCGCTACGGCGGCTTCTACACCCGGCAACAGATTCGCGACATCGTTGCCTATGCCGCCGCCCGCCACATCACCGTGGTGCCGGAGCTGGACATGCCGGGGCATGCGCAGGCCGCCGTGGCCGCCTATCCGCGGCAGATCGGCGTCACCGGCCGGCGTCCCGAGGTTTCCGTGGACTGGGGCGTCAATCCGTACCTGTACGACGTGGACGACGCCAGCTTCGGCTTCATCGAGCACGTCCTCGACGAGGTCATGGCGCTGTTCCCCTCCACCTATATCCATGTCGGCGGCGACGAGGCGATCAAGGATCAGTGGAAGGCCTCGCCCGCGGTGCAGGCGAAGATGCGCACGCTCGGCATCAAGGACGAGGATGGCTTGCAGAGCTGGTTCATCGATCGCATCGGCCGCTATCTCGCCGCGCACGGTCGGCGCCTGATCGGCTGGGACGAGATTCTCGAAGGCGGCCTGCCCGCCAGCGCCTCGGTGATGTCCTGGCGCGGCACCCAAGGCGCCATCGACGCGGCCAAGGCCGGACATGACGTGGTGCTCGCACCCGCCGGCTCGCTGTACTTCGACAACCTGCAGAGCGCACGCACCGACGAACCCGGCGGACGGCTGGCGATCCTGCCATTGTCGAAGGTCTACGCGTTCGAACCGGTGGATACCTCGCTCGACGCCGGCCAGGCCAGGCATGTGCTGGGCCTCGAAGGCGCCCTGTGGACGGAATACATGCCCGCCGCCTGGCAGGTGCAGCACGCGATCTTCCCGCGCATCGATGCGCTCGCGGAACGGGCGTGGTCGCCGCAGGCCACGCGCGACTGGCCGGATTTCCTCGCGCGCCTGCCGGCGCAGCTGCGCCGCTATCGCGCGCAGGGCATCGCCTTCGCCGACAGCGCGTTCGCCGTCGAGGCGACGCTGGAGGGTGAGCCCGCCGCGGTCCTGGTCGCCGGCAAGGCACGCGTCAGTCTGGACAACCAGGCGCATGACGGCGACATCCACTACACCATCGACGGCAGCGCGCCCACGATCGCGTCGCCCGCGTATGCCGCACCGTTCGAAGTGCCGCTGCCGGCCACGATACGCGCGCTGGCGTTCGCTGCCGACGGCACGCCGCTGGCCGCGGCGCGGACACGCACGCTGGATCGCGCTTCGCTCTCGACCCGCAGCAGCAGCGAGCTGCACGCCTGCCCCGGCGGCGATCTCGGCCTGCGCCTACCGCTGCTGCCGGATCTCGTCCGCCCCGACACGCCGGTCTACAACGTCGACCTGTTCCACAGCTGCTGGATTTATCCGCAGGCACACCTCGACGGCATCACGGCCATCCGTGTCGATGCGGCGCGGCTGGCTCGCAATTACGGACTGGCCCACGATCAGGTGAAGGTCGTCGCCTATCCTGCGCAGACCGCGCACGGCGAGCTGGAAGTGCGGCTGGATACCTGCGGCGGTCCGGCGCTGGCACGGCTGCCGTTGCCGGCGGCCGACGACGTCGGCCAGCGGCTGGCGCTGCAGGGCCGGCTGCCGGCGTACGCCGGGGTCCACGATCTGTGCCTGCGCTTCACTGCGCCGATCCACGGACCGTTGTATGCCATCGGCGCCGTGCATCTGCTTGAATCGTCGGCAACGCCTTCGCACGCGGCGCATCGAGCGTCGGCATGGAGAACCATTCGATGATCGCAGGCACTCACCGCACGGCGCGCACGTTGCCATACCTGGGCCGGATGCTGGCCTTCCTGCTTGCATGCACGATGCCGGCGCTGGTCCTGGCTGCGCCCTTGACCGTGCAGCGGCTGGACCGCGGCTGGCAGTTCCGCCTCGCACCCGGCGACAGCCAGGCCAAGACCCATCCGCAGGCCGCCCGCTGGCTGCCTGCCTCGGTGCCCGGCACGGTGCAGACCGACTTGCTGGCGGCGAAGCTGGTCGCCGATCCGTTCCGGCGCGACAACGAGGCGGCGATCCAGTGGGTCGGCCTGTCCGACTGGGAGTACCGCACGACCTTCGACGTGGACCGCGCCACGCTGGCGTGCGGCCACGTCGATCTGGTGCTGGACGGCCTGGATACGTTCGCGGACGTCTACCTCAACGGCCGCAAGCTGCTCGCCGCCGACAACATGTTCCGGCGCTGGCGGGTGCCGGTGAAATCGCAGCTGCGCGCGGGCCGCAACACACTCGAGGTGCGGCTGTATTCACCGATCAAGCGATTGCAGCCATGGCTGCTGAAGCAGCCGTACGCGTTGCCGGGCGAATTCGACTCGGCCTTTGGCGACGAGCCCAAGGGCAAGCAGACCGCCAACTACGTGCGCAAGGCCAACTACCAGTACGGTTGGGACTGGGGTCCACGCATCGTCACCGAAGGCATCTGGCAGGGCGTGCACCTGGACAGCTGGGATGCGCTGCGTGTGGCCGACTTCCACGTGGCGCAGACCCATGTCAGCCGGCAGGCCGCGCAGGTCGAGGCGCAATTCGAGAT
>Ga0207657_10007730_pt1 | contig 10977 bp, 9 predicted proteins | sample KBSC33metaG_FD_184316 | JGI IMG/M metagenome (GOLD analysis project Ga0207657, IMG submission 184316) | Corn rhizosphere microbial communities from Kellogg Biological Station, Michigan, USA - KBS C3-3 metaG (SPAdes) (version 2) | ecosystem: Host-associated > Plants > Roots > Rhizosphere > Soil ... | reverse complement strand
ATGACCGTGTGATCGAGGTCGACGTTGGCTTTGCGCTGGAGAATGGCAGGCGCGTGCTCGGTGGATCGGGCGACGGGCCCGGCCACGGCTGGATGGAGCTGCTCGGCAGCGGCATGGTCAACCGGCGAGTGATCGAGATGAGCGGGCTGGACCCCGACGAATGGCAAGGATTCGCTTTCGGGGTCGGCGTCGATCGGCTGGCGATGCTCAAGTACGGGATGGACGATCTGCGCGCCTTTTTCGACGGCGACGTGCGCTGGCTCAAGCACTACGGCTTCTCGCCGTTCGACCAGCCGACGCTCAGCGCCGGGGTGGGAGCGCGCGCATGAAGTTCTCGCTCGACTGGCTCAGGGTCTTCCTGGAGACCGAGGCGTCCGCCGCCGAAATCGCCGCCGCGCTCAACCGCATCGGCCTCGAAGTCGAAGGGTTGGAGGATCCGGCAGAGAAGCTCGCCGGCTTCCGCGTGGCGAAGGTGCTGACGGCCGCGCCCCACCCGAACGCCGACAAGCTGCAAGTGCTCACGGTCGACGCCGGGCAAGGCGAGCCTCTGCAGGTCGTTTGCGGGGCGCCGAATGCGCGCGCCGGTCTGGTCGGCGTGCTCGGCACGGCGGGCGCAATCGTTCCGGCCGGCGGCTTCGAGCTGAAGAAGAGCGCGATCCGCGGGGTCGAGAGCAACGGGATGATGTGCTCGTCGCGCGAACTCGAGCTCGGCGACGATCACGCGGGGATCATCGAGCTGCCGACCGATGCGCCGGTCGGCGCGGCGTTCGCCGCCTATCGCGGCGCCAGCCCGGTGTTCGACGTGGCGATCACCCCGAACCGGCCGGACTGCATGGGCGTCGAGGGCATCGCCCGCGACCTCGCGGCGGCGGGGCTAGGGACATTCAAGCCCTACAGGGTCGAACCGATCGCCGGCAGCTTCCCGTGCCCGGTCGAAATCCGCACCGACGATCCCGAGGGCTGCCCGGCGTTCTACGGACGCGTGATCCGCGGCGTGACCAACGGCGCCTCGCCCGAATGGATGCAGCAACGGCTGATCTCGGCCGGCCAACGGCCGATCAGCGCGTTGGTCGACGTAACCAATTACCTGATGCTCGCCTTCGGCCGCCCGGCGCACGCCTATGACCTGGCGCAGCTCACGGGCGCGGTCGTCGCTCGCCCGGCGAAGGACGGCGAGCAGGTGCTGGCGCTCAACGAGAAGACTTACACGCTCGACAGCTCGATGACCGTGATCGCCGACGACAGCGGGGTGCATGACATCGGCGGGATCATGGGCGGCGAGCATTCTGGCGTGGCCGACAGCACCACCGACGTGCTGTTGGAGATCGCCTACTTCGACCCCGAGCGCATCGGCGCGACCGGGCGCAAGCTCGGCCTTGCAAGCGACGCGCGCACACGCTTCGAGCGTGGCGTCGATCCGGCGTTCCTTGATGACGGGCTCGATCTCCTGACCGCGTTGATCCTGAAGGTGTGCGGCGGCGAGGCCTCCGAAGTGGTCCGCGCGGGCTCGCTGCCGAGCGAGCCGACCGTGGTCGATTACGACCCGGGCCTGGCCGAGCGCCTCGGCGGCATCGCGATTTCGGAAGAAGAGCAGCGCCGCACGCTGACCGCCCTCGAATTCCGCGTTTCGCCTGACTGGCGCGTGACCGCGCCGCTGCGTCGCCACGACATCGAAGGTTCGGCGGACATTGTCGAGGAAGTGGTGCGGATTCACGGGCTCGACAGCATCGAGAGCGTGCCGCTTCCGCGCGCCGACGGTGTCGCCCGACGGACCGCCACGGCCGAGCAAGTGATCGAACGCCGGGTGCGCCGCGCGGCCGCGGCCCGCGGGCTCAACGAAGCGATTACCTGGTCGTTTATCTCAGAGAAGGAAGCCGTGACCGTCGGCGGCGGGCATTGGGTCCTGGAAAACCCGATCAGCGAGGACATGAAGGTCATGCGCCCCTCGCTGCTGCCGGGGCTGCTGTCGGCGGTGCGGCGCAATCTCGACCGCGGCGCCTCGTCGGTGCGATTGTTCGAGATCGGCCGGCGTTATCTCGAAGACGGCGAGCATCCGACGCTGGTCTGCGTGCTCGCCGGCGATCGCTCGCCGCGCTCGTGGCAGCACGGCAAGGCGCAAGCGTTCGATCCCTTCGACGCCAAGGCGATCTGCCTCGATCTGCTCGAAGCCGCCGGGGCGCCGGTCGAGAAGCTGCAGGTGATGGGGGACGCCGGGGCGGTCTATCACCCGGGGCAGTCGGCGACACTGCGGCTCGGGCCGAAGAACGCGCTGGCGAGCTTCGGGATGCTGCATCCGACCACGCTCAAGACCTTCGACATCGATGGCCCGGTGGCGGCGCTCGGCATTCATCTCGACGCCATTCCGGCGAAGAAAGGCGGCGGCCCATTCGCCCGCGCGGCCTATGCCCCGCCGGCGCTACAGGCCGTGACGCGCGACTTCGCTTTTCTCGTCGAAGCCTCGCTGCCGGCGGGTGAGCTGCTGCGGACCGTCAGCGGCGCGGATAAGGCAAACATCGCCGAAGCCCGGGTGTTCGATGACTTCCGCGGGCCAGGCGTGCCCGAAGGCAAGAAGTCGCTCGCGATCGAGGTCACTCTCCAGCCGGTCGAGAAGAGCTACACGGATACGGATCTGAAGGCGATTTCGGCGCGGATCGTCGCGGCGGCCGTCAGGCTGGGCGCCGAGCTGCGGGGGTAACGGTGGCCGGCGAACTCGTCGCGCTCGCCAGCGGAGGCCTTGCGGCGCGGATCAATCCGCTCGGCGCCGAGCTGTGGTCGCTGACCGATGCGGCCGGTCGCGAGTACATGACCGATGCCGACCCGGCGTTCTGGACCGGCCATGCCCCGTTGCTGTTCCCCATCGTCGGCGCGCTCAACGGGGGAACCTATAGGCTGGATGACGAGGAGTACGCGCTGCCCAAGCACGGCTTTGCCCGCACCAGCCGGTTCGCTGTCGCGGACGCCCGGCCGGACCGTGTGAGCTTCGAGTTGCGCGACGATGAGGAGAGTCGCAAGGCCTACCCGTTCGGGTTTGCCCTGGCTGTGGAGTTCGCCCTGTCGGCCCGCACACTTACCGTAACCGCGACGGTTCGGAATACCGGCGACCGGACGATGCCGTTCAGCTTCGGCTTCCACCCGGCGTTCGCCTGGCCGCTGCCCGGAGCCGGCCCCAAGGACAGGCACCGAGTGATCTTCGCTGAGAACGAGCGCGAGCCGATTCGCCGGATCGACCCGGCGACCGCGACTCTGCTGCCGCGGAGCGAGCCCACGCCGGTCGTCGGCAACGTGCTCGCGCCGAGGGCCGCGCTGTTCGAGAAGGACGCGCTGGTCTGGGACCGCCTGAACAGCCGTGCGCTGAGCTTCGCGGGCGAGGGCGCGGCGCTCGATCTCGCCTTTCCGGACAGCCCGAACCTGGGCATCTGGCAGAAGCCGGGCGCGCCGTTCCTGGCGATCGAGCCGTGGCACGGCTTCAACGACCCGCAAGGCTTCGTCGGCGACATCTTCGCCAAGCCCGGGATCATCGCGTTGCCGCCCGATGCCGACCGCAGCTTCCGCATGGACGTGAGCGTGCGGCGCGGGTAGGGCGCGCGCCGATGTCCAACCCCGCAAATTCCAGGCGCACGTTCGCGATCATCTCGCACCCCGATGCGGGCAAGACCACGCTGACGGAGAAGCTGCTGCTGCAAGGCGGCGCGATCCATCTCGCCGGCGAGGTCAAGGCGCGCGGGGCGGCGCGGCGGGCACGGTCGGACTGGATGAAGATCGAGCAGCAGCGCGGAATCTCGGTCACCAGCTCGGTAATGACGTTCGAGCGCGACGGGGTCACCTTCAACCTGCTCGACACCCCGGGGCACGAAGATTTCTCGGAGGATACATACCGCACGCTGACCGCGGTCGATTCGGCGATCATGGTGCTCGACGCCGCCAAGGGCATCGAGCCGCAGACGAGGAAGCTGTTCGAGGTCTGCCGGCTGCGCAGCGTGCCGATCATCACTTTCGTCAACAAGGTCGATCGCGAGGGCAAGTCGGCGTTCGAGCTGCTCGACGAAGTGGCCGATACCCTGGCGCTCGACGTCAGCCCGCAAGGCTGGCCGGTCGGGATGGGCGGCACGTTCGAGGGTGTGCTCGACTTCGCCAGCGGCGAGATCAGCCGGCCGGAAGGTCCGAGCAAGGAGTTCCTCGGCAAGCGCGAGGCCTCGGGAAAACTACCGGCAGCGGTCGCCGAGGAAGCGGAGCTAGCACAAGGCGGCTATCCGGAGTTCGACGTGGAAGCCTATCGCCACGGCGACCTGACGCCGGTCTATTTCGGCTCGGCGCTGAAGAATTTCGGCGTGGCCGAGCTGATCGACGCGATCGCCAGGTACGCTCCGCTGCCACGCCCGCAGCCGAGCGAGGCGGGCCCGGTCGAACCGACTCGGGACGAGGTCACCGGGTTCGTGTTCAAGGTCCAGGCCAACATGGACCCGCAGCACCGCGACCGCATCGCCTTCATGCGGATGGTCTCGGGCACCTTCAAACGCGGCATGAAGCTGACCCCGTCGGGCTCGGGCAAACCGATCGCGGTGCATTCGCCGATCCTGTTCTTCGCCCAGGATCGCGAGATTGCCGACACCGCCGAAGCCGGCGACATCATCGGCATCCCCAATCACGGCACGCTGCGCGTCGGCGACACGCTGAGCGAGAAGAACGACGTGCGCTTCACCGGGCTGCCCAACTTCGCCCCGGAAATCCTCCGCCGGGTGCAACTGCGCGATCCGACCAAGACCAAGCAATTGCGCAAGGCGCTCGACGATCTCAGCGAAGAGGGGGTGATTCAGGTGTTCTACCCGGAGATCGGCGCACAATGGATCGTCGGCGTGGTCGGCCAGCTGCAGCTCGACGTGCTGGTGAGCCGCCTGGAGGCCGAATACAAGGTCGAGGCCGCGCTCGAAGCCTCGCCGTTCGCTACCGCGCGCTGGCTCAAGGGCGCGCAAGCAGCGCTCGACACGTTCGCCGAGTTCAACCGTGCCAATCTGGCCAAGGACCGCGACGGCGATCCGGTGTTCATGGCCAAGAGCCCGTGGGACGTCGCCTACCAGCAGGAAAAGAACCCCGAACTGGTTTTCAGCGCCACCAAGGAGCGCTGAGGGAGCGATGGCGCGCTGCCTGCGTTAGGAAGGGCGAATGGAGCTCGTTTTCGCCAGCTACAACATCCACAAGGCCGTCGGGCTCGACGGCCGCCGCAATCCCGATCGCATTCTCGCCGTGCTGAAGGAAATCGGCGCAGATGTGGTCGCGGTGCAGGAAGTGGATCGCCGGTTCGGCCGGCGCGAGTCGGTGCTGCCGCGTCGGGCGCTGGAAGAGCACGGCTGGTGCCCCGCGCCGTGCCGCACCCGGACCGACAGCATCGGCTGGCACGGCAACGCGATCCTCGTGCGCCGGGGAATAGAGATCGTCGGCGCGGAGCCAATCGAACTGCCCAAGCTTGAGCCGCGCGGCGCGGTCTGCGCGCATCTGTCGGTCGACGGGGCGCCGCTGCACGTCGTCGGCATGCATCTCGATCTGTCGGGCATTCGCCGGATCCACCAGATCCAGGCCGTCCAGGCGCACATGCGCGGGCGGAAAGGGCCGGCCGTGCTGCTTGGCGACTTCAACGAATGGTCGCCGCGCGGGCGCTGCTTCGCCGCCCTTACCGACGGCTGGACCGTGCTCGCGCCAGGCCGCAGCTATCCCAGCCGCCGCCCGCTGGCGCAGCTCGACCGCATCGTCCATTCGCATGGCTGGACCTGCGAAGGCGCCTGTGTCCACCATAGCGCACTGGCCGCCCTGGCCTCCGATCACCTGCCGGTCACGGCGCGGCTGACATTTACTGCCTGAAAAACGGGCACTCTGCCCAAACCGCGGGCGCGGGTTCGTGCCGCCCGACTTGTTGCCGTTGCTAACGGGCTGAAAAGAGGCCCAGCTCCACTTGGCACGCCCATTGCATGGGCCTTCCGGCCGGGATCGAACCGGTAAGCCAGAGGGGTTCGTGATGAAATTCATCATCGCCATCATCAAACCGTTCAAGCTGGACGAGGTCCGCGAGGCGCTCGGCGCTATCGGCGTCGCCGGCATGACGGTCTCCGAAGTGAAGGGCTTCGGGCGCCAGAAGGGGCAGACCGAAATCTACCGCGGGGCGGAGTACTCCACCAACATGCTGCCCAAGGTGAAGCTGGAGATCGCCGCCAGCGACGCGCTCGCGCCGCAAGTGGTCGAGACGATCCAGGAAGCCGCCAGCACCGACAGCATCGGCGACGGCAAGATCTTCGTGTTCGACCTCGCGTCGGCCACGCGGATCCGCACCGGCGAGACCGGCGACACGGCGCTCTAACGAGACATGAGGGGTAACAACATGATCCGCAAACTGCTCTACGGCGGCGGCGCGCTCGGCGCCTCGATGTTCGCCGCAACCGCCGCCTTCGCCCAAGATGCCGCGGCGACGGCGGCACCCACGGTCGATAAGGGCGACACCGCCTGGATGATGACTTCGACCCTACTCGTGCTGATGATGATCGTGCCCGGCCTGGCCTTGTTCTACGGCGGCCTCGCGCGGACCAAGAACATGCTGTCGGTGATGACCCAGGTCGGCGCCGTCGCCGCTCTGGCCATGCTCGTCTGGGTTGGCTGGGGCTATTCGGAGGCCTTTGGCGACGGAGGCAACGCCCTTATCGCCGGCTTCGGCAAGGCCTTGCTCGCCGGTGTGACGCCGACAACGACATCGGCGACCTTCACCAAGGGCGTTGCGATACCCGAATACGTCTTCGTCTGCTTCCAGATGACATTCGCCGCGATCACTGTCGCCCTGGTCCTGGGTTCGGTCGTCGAGCGGATGAAGTTCTCGGCTGTAATGGTCTTCGCGGTGCTGTGGCTGACCCTGGCCTACTTCCCGATCGCGCACATGGTGTGGGGGGGCAACGGCCTGTTCTTCACCAAGGGCGCGCTCGATTTTGCCGGGGGCACCGTGGTGCACATCAACTCCGGAGTGGCGGCGCTCGTCGCTTGCCTCATCCTCGGCAAGCGCATCGGCTACGGTAGCGAGATCATGGCGCCGCACTCGCTGGCGATGACCGGCATCGGCACCGGGTTGCTGTGGGTCGGCTGGTTCGGCTTCAACGCCGGTTCGGCGCTCGAGGCGAACGGTTCCGCGGCGCTGGCGATGATGAACACCTTCGTCGGCACCGCGGCAGCGGGCCTCGCGTGGATGCTCGCGGAGAAGCTGGCCGGACACAAGCCGTCGGCGCTCGGCTTCTGCTCGGGCATTGTTGCCGGTCTGGTGGCGGTCACCCCTGCCGCCGGCAATTCGGGCCCGCTCGGCGCGATCGTGCTGTGCTTCCTGACCGCGTTCGTCTGCTATTTCGCCGTGACCAAGCTCAAGCACATGTTCGGCTATGACGACGCGCTCGACACGTTCGGCGTCCACGGTGTCGGCGGCATGTGTGGCGCGATGGGCACCGGCGTCGTCTATTCGGCCGCTCTCGGCGGTCCAGCCGGCGAAAGCTGGATAGGAATGGGCGCTCAGTTGCTGGTCCAGGGCGAGACCGTGCTGACCACGATTGTCTGGACCGCCGTCGCGACGGCGATCTCGATTTATGTCGCCAAGGCGGTCACCGGCCTGCGTGTCACCTCCGACGTCGAACGTGAAGGCCTCGACCTCGGCGAGCACGGGGAGCGGGCCTACAATTACTGATCGACAAGCTTGGCGGGGCCGAGACTCTTTGCTGTCCCCTCGGTCCCGCCGTCCGACGTTCCTCCTGCGAACGCAAACTTCAAAGGCCGGAGCCAGGCGCTCCGGCCCCTTTTTCGTTCAGGTTTCGAGGCTCGAAGCGGCGCGGCGGCGCGCGCCGGGTCGGGGCAAATGCCGGGGCCAAGGTGACGGGCCTCCAGTCATCGGGTTGCCGATAACCTGCGCCGAGGATGGCGAATTTGGGCGTGATATTTCCGCAACAGGTTCGGACTGCAAGGACGCTGATCAACGAATGCCGCTGGAAATCCCCGGGTCGATGGAACATTCGGCGTTCGTCTAGTTAGGGAAAATTGCACCAATACCGCCGATGGGGGGCGAATAACGCTGTCGGACGTCAATCGTTTGCAATTCACGTAGAAAAATCGGCAAGATCGCCGCGGGCCTACCGCGACGGATTGTGAAGGAGGTCACATGAGGAAAATTGCCCTTGGGATGGCAGTAGCTGCCACGGCCCTGGCCACGACTTTGGCCACTCCCGCGTTCGCTCGCGACGGCGAAGGCTACTTCGGCGCTGAAGTGGGATACGTCGACCCCGAGGCCCATAAATTCTATGGCCCCGGCGACGGGCCTACCCGCGTCAAAGATAGCGACGGCGCTCAGGTCGGCGCCTTCGTGGGTTATGACTGGGGCAAGATTCGCACCGAAGCCGAGGTCGCTTACAGCCAATTCCACGCCAAGAAGGCTACGGACCTGCAGAGCGGGGCCAGCGAATCGCTCGGTGGGAAGGACGCGCTGACGACCGCGATGGTCAACGCTCTATTCGACGTCGGCGGGCAGGACGGTGGCATTGCGCTCGCGCTGGGTGCGGGTGCGGGCCGGGCGTTCTATCATACGCGCCTCGACGATGCGAGCGGCTCCCTGATGAGGGACAGCGACAGCGCGTGGGCCTATCAGTTGATCGGACAGGCACGGCTTCGCGTTTCGAGCTCGGGCGAGATTGCTCTGACCTACAAGTATCTCAACACCAACAGCTTCCATCTGCACGATCTGACCGGCGTCCCGCACTGGACGGAACTGAAGACGAGCACGGCTCTCATCAGCCTGATTTCGAACTTCGGTGGAGCGGCGCCGCCGCCTCCGCCGCCTCCGCCTCCGCCGCCGCCTCCGCCGCCTCCGCCCCCCCCGCCTCCTCCTCCGCCGCCTCCGGTCGCGGTGTGCAACAAGGGGCCGTACATCGTGTTCTTCGACTGGGATAAGTCGGACATCACGCCGGAAGCGTCGACTATTCTCGACAGCGCCATCACGGCCTACGGGAATTGCGGCACGGTGCCGATCATGCTCGCCGGCCACACCGACCGGTCGGGCAGCGACAAGTACAACATGGGGCTTTCGCAGCGCCGCAACGCTAGCGTTCAGGCTTACCTGACCAGCCACGGTGTGCCGGACAGCGCGATCACCAGCCAGGCGTTCGGCGAATCGATGCCGCGCGTGCCGACGGCCGATGGTGTGCGTGAACTGCAGAACCGTCGTGTCGAGATCACTTACGGGCCCGGCTCGGGTAGCTAGGCGCGATCTCGCAACTCAAGAAAAGGGGCCGGAGGAGCGATCCTCCGGCCCTTTGTCTTTTACAGGCTTGGTTTGGCTTACGGTTGAGCGCGGCAGGCGAGCGCCGCCATCGCCGGTTTGACCGGCGAGATGTCGTAGCCCGCGGCGGAGGCGGCGGCTTCGGTTTCCTCGGCCGGCCTGCCGATGGCCGCCTGGGCCAAGGCCCAGAGAAGCGTCGAACGGGTGCCGGTGCGGCAGTACGCCAGGACTTTGCCTTCGGCCCCGCCCAAAGCATCGACCATCGCGTGGACCTGAGCTTCGCTTAAGCTTCCCGGCGTGACGGGAATCGCAATATAATCCAGGCCGAGCGCGCGTGCCGCGGCCTCAATGGCAGCGCCCGGTGTTTGATCTTCCGCTTCGCCCTCGGGGCGATTGTTGATCACGGCTGAAACGCCGCAATCCCGCGCGGCGGCAACGTCGCCGATGGCGATCTGCGGGCTCACGAGAACTCTATCGGAAAGCGTGCGAAAGTTGCTCATGTTCCTGTCCGTGCCGGCTTGGACCCGCCGAGGACGCCCGTGTATCGGAAGAAATACGGCGCTGTCGACGTGATCGGGGAACCGCGTTCTGCCTATGCGTGCAATGCATGGCAAGTGCGGGCCGGACCTGGTCCCGCGCGACATTCGCCGCGAAGCGTTAAATCGTTCGCACAAGACTTATTTTACGCTATAAGCTCGCCGGCTATAATGCGGGGGGATCGCCTCCGCGAGCCGTTCGGCGTGCTTTCGTCCATGACGCCGGACGCTGGATGAGGGCGAAGCGAAGGTACGTTCGTTAGATGGGTTACGATAGAGGGCGTCGCGGCCGGGGGCGCGACAAGAGGGATGGGTTCGGCGAAGAAGGATTCGATCCCTTTGGCGACAGTGGACCTTCCCAGTTCGGCGGAGACCGCTTCGGAGGTGGCGATCGCTTTGGCGGGGGTGACAGATTTTCCGGCGGCGGAGACCGCGGCGGCTTCGGCGGCCCGCGTGGACCGCGCGGGCCTGGCGGTGCGGGTGGCGGTGGCGGTATGCCGGCGCAGGTCGTCGGAACCGGACAGGGCAAAGTCAAGTTCTTCAACGCTCAGAAGGGATTCGGCTTCATCCAGCGTGACGAAGGCGGCGAGGACGTGTTCGTCCACATCAGCCAGGTTGAGCGGGCCGGGCTGGAAGGGCTTGCCGAAGGGCAGGAGCTGCAATTCAACCTGGTGGATCGCGGCGGGAAGGTTTCCGCCGCGGATCTGCAAGTTGTCGGCGACGTGATCCCGGTGCAGCAGCGCGCGCCTCAGCGCCAACTGACCGGCGACAAGGCTACCGGCACGGTCAAGTTCTTCAACTCGATGAAGGGCTTCGGCTTCATCACGCGCGATGATGGCAAGGAAGATGCGTTTGTCCACATCAGCGCTGTCGAGCGCTCGGGCCTTCAGGGCATAAACGAAGGCGACCGGTTCGAATTCGACCTTGAGGTCGACCGACGAGGGAAGTACTCGGCGGTCAACCTTGTGCCCGTTCAGGGCTGACACGCCTGCGCAGCGCCCGGTTGTTTGACCGGGCCTCGCCAAGTCCATAAACGGACGCAAATGGCGGCCCGCCGGGCCGCCATTTGTCGTTCCGCCGTGTCATTCGAATTCGAGGAACTGAAGAAATGTCGATCACCCCGCTGATGCCCGTCTATCCCCGGTGCGGCGTGCGGCC
>Ga0207657_10007726_pt1 | contig 10982 bp, 11 predicted proteins | sample KBSC33metaG_FD_184316 | JGI IMG/M metagenome (GOLD analysis project Ga0207657, IMG submission 184316) | Corn rhizosphere microbial communities from Kellogg Biological Station, Michigan, USA - KBS C3-3 metaG (SPAdes) (version 2) | ecosystem: Host-associated > Plants > Roots > Rhizosphere > Soil ... | reverse complement strand
GGATGCGGCCCGCCGCGTACGGATCGACGCTCGAGATCGATCACATCGTCTCACTCGAGCTCGGCGGCTCGAACGACGTCGCGAACCTCTTCCCGGAGCGGGCGCCCGGGTATCACGCGAAGGACAAGCTCGAGAACCGGATGCACGACATGGTGTGCAGCGGCCAGATCTCGCTCACCGCCGCGCAGCACCAGATCGCCGCCGACTGGAAAGCGCTGTATCGACGGGTCTTCGGAATCACGCCGAAGATTCGGTAACGGGCCGGCCCGCTACGGCAGCACGACCTTCGTCGAGAGAATCGCAGTCAGCTTCGGCCACTGCTTGTCGAGATACGCATTGCCCTGACTGAACATCTGCGGCTGACTCGCGGTCGGCCGGTCGCCGTAGCCGCTGTACAGCTTGTCGACGGCGCTCATCCCGGCCGTCACGGCGCCGAACGGTGCGAACTGCTGTGAGTCGAGCTGGAGATTCGAGCCGAGGTTGATGAAGACCTGCGTCGTCCGCGAGCTCGGGCCGGCGGCGGCGAACGAGACCGCGCCGCGCTTGTTCTCCTTCACGACCGCGTCGTCGGGGATCGTGGCCTGCTCCCAGGCCTGCGACACCTCCGGGTAGGCGCTGATTCCGAACTGCGCCACGAACCCGGGGACGACGCGGAAGATCTTCGCTCCGTCGTAGAAATGGTTGCTGCAGAGGTTGTAGAAGCGGTCGGCTCCGTGCGGGGCCCACGCGCGGTGGACGCCGATCGTGAAATCGCCAGCGGTGGTGTGGAAGACGCAGTCGAAGCGCTGCGGCGCCTTCTTCGTCAGCTCGGATGGGTGCAGGAGCGCCTTCGGCGGCCCGTTGGACGAGCTGCTGCCGCCGCCGCCACCGCCGCAGCCGGCGAGCGCAGCGACGAGCGCAAGGAGCGGGAGCGCGCGGCGCATCGGCCGTACGGTAACGACCCCGCTACGCTGGGCGGCGATGGCTCTGCTCGCCGTCGTCACCGCGCTCGCGCAGACGGGCTTCGCCTTCGGTCGCACCGGCGGCAGCATCATGCCGTTCTCGATCGCGATCGCGGCGAACGGTCATGTCACCGCGACGGGGGCGGCGCCCGCACACGCCCAGATGATCTCGAAGGTGCGGCTCGCGACTCTCGAGCGCGCTGTCGTCAACGCGAAGCTCCAGACGATGCCGGCGATGACATCGTGTCCGGGCACGTTGCCCGACATCGCCGCGCAATACATCCGCGTCGAGCGCCGCACCGTCCGCGTCCACGGAGCGTGCATCGCCCGGTTCAACCGCCTCTGGGCAGTGTTGAACCGCTCGGTACGTCCCTAGAGCACCCGCCGCCAGAGCAGAAAGGCGAGCGGCACGATCGCCGCGAGCACGAACCACGGCGCGAGCGGGACCCGCGCGTACGCCGCCGTCACGGAATGCGACTGCGCCTGGCCGATCGCCTCGCGCGCCGCCCGTTCGATCGCGCCGAAGTTGTCCTCGGCGAAGGCCTGCCCGCCGGTCAGTCGCGCGATCTGTGTCAGCTCCGGGGTGCTGAGCGGATCGGCGACGTATTTGGGGTCCGGCCGGCCGTTCGCACCGTCGAAGATCAACTCGTTCGGAGCCCAGACATGAACGAAGATCGGCGTCACGTGTCGCTGCAGCTGGTATCGGAGGAGCGGCGAGATCTTCGCGGACTCGCCATCCGTAAAGACGACGAGCAGACGCCGCGGCACTCCTTGCGAGTAGAAGTTCGCCTGCATCACGGGAGCGAGCGCGTCGAAGGTCGTGGCGCGGTCGGGATACTTCTGACTCGGCGGCGGGCGGTCGACGGCGACCGACTGCTCGACGGTGCGGTCGAATGCGGTCCGATCGACCGTCGGCAACAGGTTCGGGAGCGACCGATCGGTCATGGAGATGACGCCGAACGGCACATCCGGGAACGCGTGCTCCAGCCGCATCGCCAATCGCTTTGCGCGTCCGAGTCGCGTCGGCCGGCCCGGGCCGGCGGCCGCCTGCATCGACAGCGACGTGTCGAACAGCGCGAAGGCCTGCACGTCGGCGCGCTGGGACACGTTCCGTTGCCGCACGACGACCGGCTGCGCCGCGGCGACGGCGACGAGCGCAGGGAGGAGGACGAGCGCGATGCCGACCGGAACGAGAGCGCGTCGAGCAGGTCCCGCCACGCGCAACGTCCGCCGGACGGCGTCGGCGCGCCTTTCGGTGATCACGAGCGCGGCGAGCGGAACGATTGCGGCGAGCGCGAACAACGCACCGACCGGCGTCAGGAACGACATCAGTAGCCGCCTCCTTGCTCGACTGCTCCTTCGCCTCGTCCGAACCCGTAGCCGCTGCGCGCGTCCTTGCCGACGCGCCCGCCGCCGGGTCGAACGATCCGCAGGTCGAGCTCGAGATTCTCTTTCGCAGCGGTGTTCGCGGGGTCGAGCTCGATCGCCTGCTGGAAGTAGCCGGCCGCGCGCTTGAGCAGCTGTGCGACCGCGTCCTGGTCGCTGCCGACCGCAGGCGTCGTCACGACGAGCACGCCGAGAAGGTTCGCGGCGATCGAACGCTGCGCCGCCGTGGGAGCCGACGAGATCTCCGTGAGCAACTTGTCCTGCGCGGCGGCGCGCAACGTCGGAGCGTCGAGTCTCAGGTCGGGATCGCTGCCGATCCGGCTGTACCAGAAGTACTGCAACGCGCGTCGCCACGCGATCGTGCTCGAGGTTCCGACGAGCAAGCCGGCGGGGTCGCCGGGCAACCACGTCGACGGCTTCCACAACGAAGAATGCGTCGGCTGCGCGCGGAACTTCATGTCGTCGCGTGCAACCGTCGAGCCCCATGCCGACGCATCGATTGCGAGGAGGACGAAGACCGCCGACAGCGCCGCGCAGCCGAGCGCCAGCAGCAACAGCCGATGACGTCTGAGTCGTTGTCTCACGCCGTCCTCAACCGCCCGTTCCAACGCTCGTTCGCCGCCAGGAGAAGGATGAGAAGGGCGCCGAGCCCGAGCAGCGTCCAGGGCATCGGCGCTGCGATCGGCTGTGTGTGGGTCGTTGCCGTGTGGCGAAACACGGACGGATCGACGAACGAGTTGTCGCCGAAGAGCGCCGCGAACAGCTGCTTGTTGTGTGCGGTCGCGAACAACGGCACGATCCGCACCGGTATGTGGTCATGACGCAGGCGCACGGCCTCGGCATCGAGGAGCGGGTAGTCGGCCGAGGAGTCGTCGAGATCCGACACGATGAGAATCGCTCCGTGCCGAACGTGGGCGCGCCGCAGCGACTGCTCGGCCATGATCAAGCCCGGCGCCAGGCGCGTGCCCCCCATGAACATGTCCCACGGGGACTGTGCGAAGACCGGCGTCGTCCCGTAGTACCGCAGCGGCACGAAGTACGGAATGAACGCGGCCAGAGCGGCAGGCGGCGAGTTCGGCGGCAAGAGCTCGTACGCCGTGTCGGAGAACATGACGAATCCGACCGACTGATTCGCGGCCGCGATGCCGCGGAGCGTGGTCGCGACGCGCGCATACGTCGGCCCCGAGATGCTCGCAGACATGTCGAGCGTGATGACGCCGGTATCGGTCCCCTCCGGGAAGACCGCGGCCCGTCCGGCGCCCGCATGATGCGCAGAGACGAACATGAGCGCCGCCGTCGCGACGAGCCCGAGGCCGATGGCGACGCGCCCGACGTCCGTGCGGATGCGCGGTACGCGCAGCCGCCACTGGTCTGCGAGGACCACCGGCGTACCGCGGCGAAGGGTCGGGACGATCACTCTTGCTCCTCGAGCGCCTGCACTGCGAATTGCTCGACCTCTTCGTCCTCAGGCGTGCGCGGCGACCAGGCGAGCTCGCGGGCGACGTTCGTGAGCTCGTCGGCGCGCTCGGCCCCGAGCTCCCCTGCGACACGCTCGAACGCCTTGCGCTGCAGCGTCTCGTCGCCCGTCTCGTGGGCGTAGCGGAGCACTGCGAGAGCGCGCTCGAGCGGCGTCCCGGGTAGGTGGTCGAACGACGACCGCCGTGGCCGGACGGCGAGATACCAGCGGCCCATCGAGACGACCGCCGCGGCCCCGAGCAGCATCGCGAGCGCGAGCGCGAGCCAGAAGAGAGCGGTCGGGCGCAGGTGGTACGTCGGTTTCGCAACCGGCGCAATCGCCGTCTGCCACTTGATGTGGTTCGTCGTCTCGATGAACTCGGCGAGCCCCGGGCTGATCTGGGAGATCACCTCGACGGGTGGCCAGTACGCGTTGAACGTATACAGATGCGCGTACCGGATCTTGGCGGGCGAAAAGCGGAAGACGTGGTACTTGTCGTTCGGCGGCGCCTTCGGGACGCAGGAGTAGTCGAGACACCGGAGCTTCCAGGTGTAGGTGATCTGCTCGAAGCGCCCGGACTGGAGGTGGATCACCTTCGGCAGCTGGATCGGGTGGTACGGCAGGAAGCGCGTGACGACGTGCAGGTCGGCGGGCTTCACCCACTTGGTGTCCGCCACGACCGCGAGCTTCGCCGTGAGCACGTCCCCGAACAGGTGCACGCTCGGCGTGATCGTCGCGTACGCCTTCAAGGGCAGCCCTTCGCCGATCACGGAGCCGCTCCGCTCCGGCGGTGCGCCGCCGTGCACGATCGGAGAGCTCGGAGTCACCGGGCCGGCGGCGACCGACACCGCGGCGGCGACGAGCGCGAGCAGCAGCGCGCCCTTCACGCGACCGCACCACGCCACATCAGGCGGATGTCGGCCCAGTGCAGGAAGGCATCGAGCATCGTGCCGGCGTGGTGGTCCTGCACGGCGACGGCTTCGATCCCGAGCGAGCGAAAGCCGCGGATCAGGGAGTCCCAGCGCTCCTCGTTCGCCGCGCGGAGCGACGCCGCTTCCTTTCGACTCAGATAGACCGGGGAGACGCGCCCGCTTCCGGGCGCGGCGTAGGGCACGGAGATGCCGCCGACGTCGGGGAACGTTCGCTCCCACATCGGATCCTGCACGATCACCGGCACGAGCTCCCAGCGGTGTTCGAGCGCGCGCTGCCAGACGTCGAGGTCCGGGGGAACGAGAAAGTCCGAGACGACGAAGACGAACGCCTGCGTCGGCAGGTCACGGTGGTGCTCGCCGAGGAATTCCAGGCCCTGCGACACGGTGTCTTCCGGAGCGCCGAACGTGCGGTCGAACGTTCCGGATTCCGCACGCTGCTCCGTGCGCGGCGGGCGCCAGAATGCCTCGCCTTCCGCGTAGTCGAGATATCCGGTGAGGCTGCGCGCGGCGATCGCGCTCGCCGCGATCAGGTCGAGAGCGGTGAGGATCGCCTGCGGCTTGTCGAGCGGGCGCAGCGGGGACGCCCGAATCGACATCGACGGCCGCCGATCGGCGAGCACGACGACCCGCGGCGCCTCGTCGGCGAACCGCTCGCGCACGATGAACTCGTCCGAGCCGCGCGCAGCGGAGAGTCGCGCGGATGCCGACCAGTCCATCCAGCCGACGTCGTCGCCCGGCCGGTACTCGCGGGTGCTGGCGACATCCGAGCCGACGCCGCGGCGCACGCTCCGCACGCCGCCGAACGCCAGACCGATGACGCGGCGACGCGGGATCAGCGGGAACGTCGTTCCGGCCAAGACCTACGTGCTCGCAGCTGCCGGGACGTCGAGGTCGATGTCGAAGCCCGGCTTCGGCGCGATTGCGAGGCAGCGTCGGCGCACCTCCGCCGCAGCCGCGTCCCAGCCGCGTTCGCGGAGCTCCGCGAGGAAGCTCGGGCGGAAGAGGATGCGGTGCAGCAGCACCGGCACGAACAGCTGCTCGATGTCGTCCGGCGTGACGTAGCGCCGCGACTGCAGCAGCGCCCACGCGCGTGCCATGCGGTTCAGCGCGAGCGTGCCGCGGACGGAGGCGCCGATCGCGACGAGGTCGAGCCCGCGAGTGGCGCGGACGAGATCGACCGTCCAGCGCGCCACCGCCTCGTGCACGAACACGTCCCCGACGGCGGCGCGCAGCGTGCCGATGTCGTCCAGGTCGATCACGGGTGTCAGCCGCGCGAGCGGATGCCCGCCCAGCTGCTCCTCGACGATCCGGGCCTCGTCGTCCGCGTCCGGGTAGCCGAGCGCGGTCTTGACGATGAAGCGGTCGAGCTGCGCCTCCGGGAGCGGGAACGTGCCCTCGTACTCGATCGGGTTCTGCGTCGCGAGCACGAGGAATGGGTCGTCGAGCTTGCGCGTCTCGCCGTCCACCGTCACCTGCTGCTCGGCCATCGCCTCGAGCAGAGCCGACTGCGTTTTCGGCATCGCGCGGTTGATCTCGTCGACGAGCACGACGTTCGCGAACACGGGCCCGGGCCTGAACTCGAAGTCGCGCTCGCGCTGGTTGAAGATCGAAAGCCCGGTGACGTCCGTCGGCTGCAGGTCGGGCGTGCACTGGATGCGCGACGAGCGAGCACCCTCGATCGAGCCGGCGATCGCTCGGGCGAGCACGGTCTTCGCCGTGCCGGGGACGTCCTCGAGGAGCGCGTGGCCGCCGCACATGAGCGCGGCGACGACGAGCTTGATCTGCTCCCGCTTCCCGTGCACGACGGTCTCGATGTTGTCGAGGAAGCGCTCAGCGACATCGGTCGCGGCGGTCAGCTCGTCGGGGCTCACGCACACCTCCAGTTGTGGAACGTGTTTGCTGGTTAGACGCGCTATGCAGGAAATGGATTGCTTATCAGTTGTCGCGCAGACGCGTACGAATTGCAAGTAATTGCCGTCTGCCGGCCGGTAGATCCGGTCGAGATGCGTGAACTGCATACCCTCTAGAGCATGCTGCACGCGCTCTCGCTCATCGGCGGCATGACGTGGGAGATCCTCTGGGCTCTCATCCTCGGGTTCGCCCTGTCCGCGCTCGTGCAGGCGGTCGTCTCGAAGCGGGAGATGCGGCGGTTGCTGCCCGACTCGTCGCCGCGGACGGTGGTGGTCGCGGCCGGGCTCGGCGCCGCGTCGTCTTCCTGTTCCTACGCCGCGGTCGCGCTCGCGCGGTCGTTGTTCAAGCGTGGGGCCGACTTCACGGCGGCAATGGTCTTCGAGTTCGCGGCGACGAACCTCGTGTTCGAGCTCGGCATCGTCATGGCGCTCCTGTTGGGCTGGCAGTTCGTCGTCGGGGAGTTCGTCGGCGGGCCGGTGATGATCGTGCTGCTCGTCCTCGCGTTCCGTGTGTTCTTGCGGCCTGCCCTGGTGGCGCGCGCGCGGGACGAGGCGGAGCGGGGGCGGCTCGGCTCGATGGAGGGCCACGCGGAGATGGACATGTCGGCGGACGCCGAGGGGTCGTGGTGGCAGCGGCTGCGCACACCGGCCGGCTTCACGTCGACGGCGGATTACTTCGTCATGGACTGGGCGGCCGTCGCGCGTGACATCGCGGTCGGGTTGATCATCGCGGGAGCGCTCGCGGCATGGGTGCCGCACTCGTTCTGGCAGGGGCTCTTCCTGGACCACCATCCACTGCTGGCGAAGTTCTGGGGGCCGGTGATTGCGCCGGCGGTCGCGATCCTCAGCTTCGTCTGCTCCGTCGGGAACGTGCCGCTGGCGGCCGTGCTGTGGAACGGCGGCATCTCGTTCGGCGGCGTGCTGACGTTCGTCTTCGGCGACCTGATCATTCTCCCGATCCTCAACATCTACCGGAAGTACTACGGCTGGAGGATGGCCGGCTTCCTGCTTGCGACGTTCTACGTGACGATGGTCGCGGCGGGGCTCGTCGTGCAGTTCCTCTTCGAGGCGGTCGGCATCGAGCGGCACGCGCGCAACGCGAAGGTGCTGGAAGCGAGCGTCGCCTGGAACTACACGACGTACCTCAACATCGTGTTCCTGCTACTGGCGGCCGTGCTCGTGTGGCGCTACTTCCGCCGCGGCGGCGGCTGGTCGATGCTGAAGATGATGAACGAGCCGATGGAGCACCACCATCACGACCACCATCACCACGAGCACGCGCACGAGCATTAGCGGCGCCGCGCCGGTGCGCGACGCCGCTACAGCTTGAACGCGGCGTGCTTGATCTGCGTGTACTCCTCGAGCGAGTACATCGACATGTCCTTGCCGTAGCCGCTCGACTTGTAGCCGCCGTGCGGCATCTCGCTCGTGATCGGCAGCAGATGATCGTTGACCCACACGGTCCCGAACTGCAGCTTGCGCACAGCCTCCATCGCGCGACCGACGTCGCGCGTCCACACGGACGCCGCGAGGCCGTAGCGCACGCCGTTCGCCCACTCGATCGCCTGCGCGTCGTCGGCGAAGCGCTGCACGGTCACGACCGGGCCGAACACCTCGTCCTGCACGATCTCGTCCGTCTGCTCGACGTCGGTGACCACCGTCGGCTGCACGAAGTACCCCTTCGAGCCGTTCGCCCCGCCGCCGGTCAGCACGGTCGCGCCCGTCGCGCGCTCGAGGAAGCCGAGGATCCGCTCCTGCTGCGACGAGGAGATGACCGAGCCCATCTCGATCTCGTCCGACTCCATCGGGTCGCCGACCTTCAACGACTCGACCTGGGGAACGAGCGCCTCGAGCAGCGCCTCGTAGATCTTCGGTCCCGCGATCACGCGCGAGCCCGCCGTGCAGTCCTGGCCGGAGTTCCAGTACCCGGCGAGCCGGATGCCCGCCGCGACCGCCTCCGGATCCGCGTCGTCGAACACGACCATCGGCGCCTTGCCGCCGAGCTCGAGATGCACGCGCTTCACCGTGTCGGCGGCGACGCGTGCGATCGTCTTGCCCGTCGACACCGCGCCGGTCACCGAGACGAGGCGAACGTCCGGATGCTCGGCCAGGCGCTGCCCGACCGGAACGCCGTCGCCCGTCACCACCTGCAAGACACCGGCCGGGATCACGTCCTTCTCGACCAGCAGCTGCACGTACCGCAACAGCGACAGCGGCGTCTGCTCGGACGGCTTGAGGATCTGGACGTTGCCCGCCGCCAGCGCCGGCCCGAACTTCCAGACCGCCATCATCAGCGGGTAGTTCCAGGGGCAGATGCCGGCGACGATCCCCAGAGGCTCGCGGCGGATGAGCGACGTGTACCCCTCGATGTACTCGCCGGCCGACTTGCCCTCGAGCACGCGGGCCGCGCCTGCGAAGAAGCGGATGTTGTCGGCCGAGAACGGCATCTCGTCGCGCGACGCCATCAGCGGCTTGCCGACGTTCAGGGATTCGAGCTGCGCGAGCTCCTCCGCGTGCTCGTCCATCACGTCCGCCATCCGGTGCAGCAGCTCCGACCTGTCCTTCGGCGTCTTCTCCGACCACGCGGGCCACGCCTCGCGCGCGGCCGCCACGGCGCGATCGACATCCTCCGCCGAGCAGCGCGGGACGGAGGCGATCACCTCGCCCGTCGCGGGCGCGATCACGTCCATCGTCTCGCCGGTCGCGCTGTCGACGAACTCGCCGCCGATGAACACCTGGTACGACGTCGCCGTCGCGCTCATCTCATGCCTCCTTAGCTCCGACCCGAAGAACCCCGGTATCCCGCATCAGCCGTTGCGCGAGCGCGACCGGGATGATCGTCACGACGATCATCGCGAATGCGATCACGTTCACGATCGGCAACTCCTGCCCCTGGCGGATGTACCCGAGGATCAACAGCGGCAGCGTGTTCTGCGCGCCCGCCGTGAAGTACGTCACCACGACCTCGTCGAACGACAGCGCGAACGCGAGCAGGCCGCCCGCCACGAGTGCCGTCGAGAGGATCGGCCAGACGACGAAGCGGAAGGTCTGCAGCCCGTCGGCGCCGAGATCGCGCGACGCCTCGATCAGAGAGGGCGACGAGCGCCGCAGCCGGGCGAGCGCGTTGTTGTAGACGATCACGACGCAGAACGTCGCATGTCCGATGACGATCGTCCACATCGAGACCGAGATGTGGCCGGCGATGAAGAACGAGTTGAGCGCCATGCCCGTGACGATTCCAGGCAGCGCGATCGGCAGCACGAGGATGAACGACACGGCGTCGCGACCGAAGAACGAGAAGCGGGCGACGCCGAACGCCGCCATCGAGCCGAGCACCAGCGCGACGCCGGTCGCGACGAGCGCGACGCGCATCGAGAGCCATACCGCGTCGCGCACGTCCTGCGAGTGCCACGCGACCGAGAACCAGTGCCCCGTGAAGCCGGGGATCGGCCACGACTGCACGTTCGCCTTGTTGAACGCGTAGACCATGATCAGCGCCAGCGGGAACCAGAGGAACAGGATCACGAGCGCCGTCCACACGGCAAGCGCGACACGAGTCGACCGCTGTTCCACCTACATCGCCTCGAACGCGCCGAGCCGGCGCGCGATCAGCAGGTAGACCGCCATCACGCACAAGGGGACGGCGGCGAACGCCGCCGCGAACGGCACGTTGTTCGAGATGCCGACCGAGTCGTAGACGACGTTGCCGATGAACTGAGACGACGAGCCGCCCGCGAGCAGCGGCGTCACGTAGTCACCCAGCGTCAGGGAGAAGGTGAAGATCGAGCCCGCGACGACGCCGGGCAGCGCGAGCGGCAGCACGACGCGGCGGAACGTCATCCACCCGCGCGCGCCGAGGTCGCGCGACGCCTCGATGTACGACTGCGGCACGCGCTCCAATGCGCCGTAGACGGGCAGGATCATGAACGGCAGCCACACGTACGTGAAGATCAGCCAGACGGCCCAGTTCGAGTAGGCGATCCCGACGTTGACGCCGAAGAGCTTGCCGAGCGTCCAGTTCAGGACGCCGTCGTGGTTGAGGATCAGCCGCCAGATGTAGACGCGCACGAGATACGACGACCAGAGCGGCAGCAGCACGCCGACAAACAACAGGGTGCGTCCGCGCGCCGACGCGATGCGCGCCATGAAGTACGCCAAGGGAAACGCCAGGACGGCATCGGCGAGCGTGACCGCGGCCGCGATGCCGATCGTGCGCAGCGCGATCGTGCGATACGCGCTCGCCTCCCAGAGCGTCTTGTAGTTGTCGACGTTCCAGATGTGCTCGATCTCGGTCGTGAACGGGTTCACCGACCAGAACGACGACACGAACAACGCCACCAAAGACGCGAGGTAGACG
>Ga0207657_10007725_pt1 | contig 10982 bp, 12 predicted proteins | sample KBSC33metaG_FD_184316 | JGI IMG/M metagenome (GOLD analysis project Ga0207657, IMG submission 184316) | Corn rhizosphere microbial communities from Kellogg Biological Station, Michigan, USA - KBS C3-3 metaG (SPAdes) (version 2) | ecosystem: Host-associated > Plants > Roots > Rhizosphere > Soil ... | reverse complement strand
GAGATCGCTCAGAGCCGCTGCGCCCACGGCGGCGCGGGGCTCGCCCGCTATTGGGTGCACAACGGCTTTGTCGACATGGGCGCGGAGAAAATGTCGAAGAGCCTCGGCAATGTCGTCACTCCAGCGGAGCTGCTCGAGAAATGGGATGGCGAGGTGTTGAGGCTCGCGCTGCTGAGCGCGCAATACCGGCAGCCGTTGCCGTGGACGGAGAAGCTACTCGAGCAATCGAAGGCGATTCTCGACCGGCTCTATCGGGTTGTCGGTGACGTAGCGCCCGGCGAAATCGACAACGGCTTCGTCGAGTCGCTTTCGGACGACCTGAACACCCCCGCCGCGTTGACCCGGCTGAGCGGCATGGTCGACCCGGCTAGGCTGAAGGCAAGCGCGGGTTTGCTCGGCCTGCTTGGCTCAACCGCGGACGAGTGGTTCCGGGGCGGGGAGAATGATTCGGCGATCGAGGCGAAAATTGCCGAGCGCGCCGAAGCGAAGGCGAACCGTGACTTCGCTACCGCCGACCGGATCCGCGAAGAGCTGAAGGCGGATGGCATCGTGTTGGAGGATGGCCCCTCCGGCACCACATGGCGCAAGGAATGAATGCGCCGCTCTACACGACCGAAATCCTGAGGCTCGCGGCCTCCCTGCCGGGGCCCGTGCAGCTTGAGCGCGTGGACGGGTCCGCCGCCCGCCGCTCGCCGACCTGCGGAAGCTCTCTCCTCGCCGAGGTCCACGTCAAGGACGGCCGGATCGAGGCGTTGTCGCAGACGGTTCTTGCCTGCGCGTTCGGCCAGGCTTCGGCGGCGCTCGTCGCGCGGCAGGCGGCCGGGCACACACGCGACGAAGTGGCGACCGCGCTCGACCAACTCACTTCGTGGCTTTCCGGAGAGCGTGACGAGCCGCCGCAATGGCCGGGCTATGAAGCGCTTGCGCCCGCTTTGTCGCGAACCGGCCGCCACGGCGCGATCCTCCTCCCGCTCCGGGCGCTGCTCGGCGCGCTGGATTCGGCCGTGTGAATCCGGCCTCGGTAGCCGAGACCGCGCAAACGACCGGTGCGTTGCTGGAAGGCGGCGCGATCATGCTCGGCGCGGCGCTTTTGTTCGTCACCATCTTCCGCCGGCTGAAGCTCGGCGCCACCCTCGGCTATATCGTCGCCGGAATCCTGATCGGGCCACAGATCCTCGGCCTGATCCACGATCCGGAGCAGCTGGCCAGCGTCAGCGAACTCGGAATCGCGCTGCTGCTGTTCATTGTCGGCCTCGAACTTCGCCCCGCGCGATTGTGGAGGCTACGAAGCGACATCTTCGGCCTTGGCCTGGCGCAGGTCGTGCTGTGCGGACTTGCGATCAGCGCTCTTCTGCATTTCTTCGTCGGGTTGTCCCCTGAGGCCGCACTTGCGATCGGCCTTCCTCTCGGCCTGTCGTCGACAGCTCAGGTGCTTCCGATGCTTCGCGCGGACAACGACTTGAACACGCCGCAGGGCGAGCGGGCTTTTTCGATCCTGTTGTTCCAGGACCTCGCAATCGTCCCGATGATCACGATCATCGCGGCAATGGCGCGGGTGCCGCCCGATCCGAGCGCGCCCGTCGGCTGGACGTTGGCGCTCTACACTCTGGCTGCAATCGTGGGCCTCGTCGTGGCGGGCCGAGTGGTGCTCCACCCGCTGTTCCGGCTCGTCGGAAGACTTGGCGAGCGCGAGTTGTTTGTCGTTGCCGGACTGTTCGCGGTGATCGGCGCGGCCGCGGTCATGCACGCGCTACACCTTTCCGTACCGCTGGGCGCCTTCATCGCCGGCGTGATGCTCGCCGAATCGCCGTACCGGAACGAGATCGAAACCGACGTCGAGCCGTTCCGGTCGATCCTGCTCGGCCTGTTCTTCATCTCGGTCGGGATGATGCTCGACCTGGCGGTAGTCGCCGAGCGGCCGCTGTTCGTGATCGGGGTCGCTGCCGCGGTGATCGTCAGCAAGTCGATCCTGATCGCGGGCCTCGCCCGGCTGTTCGGCAACAACTGGCCGCGAAGCATCCGCCTCGGCCTGCTGCTCAGCCAGGCCGGCGAATTCGGTTTCGTCCTGTTCGCGCAGGCGACCGCGGCCGGCCTTGTGCTCCCCGCCGCCGCGTCCCTGTTCGGCGCGGTCGTGACCCTGTCGATGGCGTCGACTCCGTTCCTGATGCGGCTCACCGACTGGCTGGAGCGACGCGAAGAGCGGGGAGGGGAGGGGCTCGAAGGGCCGGAAAGATCGCCCGAAACGTCCGCGATCGTCGTCGGCTATGGCCGCTTCGGCCAGACGGTCGCCCAAATGCTGATGGCGAAAAAGATTGGCGTCACACTGATCGACAAGAATCCAAGCCAGATCGAGCGTTCCGGCGAATTCGGGACGAAGGTCTATTACGGCGATGGGCTTCGGATCGAGCTGCTTCGCGTTGCAGGCGCTGACACGGCGAAGATCATCGCTTTCTGCAACGACAATCAGGGCGGCGAGATGACTCGCGCCTCTATGAAGGCAGTCCTAAAGGCGTTCCCCCACGCATCCGTCATGGTCCGCGCCTACGATCGCCGCGACCTGATTGAGTTAAGCAGCCTCGATCTCTCCCTTGCCGAGCGGGAATTGTTCGAAAGCGCGGTGGTGATGGGCAAAGCCGCTCTAAGAGCAAGCGGAGTCGCCGCAAGCGAGGTCGAGCGAGTCGAGCGCGAATACCGGCTCCGCGATTGCGAGCGGCTGGAGCGGCAGGCCGAGAGCGGCGACCTTCACGCTGGCGCGGAGCGGTCGTTTGCGTCCGGGCCGCTATCCGAAGAAGGGCCGGGGCCCGCCCCCACCAGGGAGTCGAGATAGGCGTCCACTGCCTCGAGGACCGAGTCGACCACGTCGCGATGCGCGCCTTCGCCGCTCCTGATCCGGATATGGGCCTGGGAATAAGCCGACTCCCGCTCTTTCGAGAGTCGCTCGAGGGTACGAGCGCGATTGCCGTCGCGGAGCAGCGGGCGCGTATCGCGGCGGCCGGTGCGCTCCGCGAGAATGTCGATTGGCGCGTCGAGCCAGACGGTGATTGCCCGTTGGTTCAACATCTCCCTGGTGGCCGGGTCGACGTAAGCGCCGCCGCCGGTCGCGATCACCCGAATATCGCCCTCATCGACAAGCCGGGCGACGACCCGCCGCTCTCCATCGCGGAAATCCTTGTCGCCAAAGCGCTCGAATAGTTCGCCCGCGGAAAGGCCCGCCGCGTCCTCGATTGCCTGGTCGCTATCGATGAACGGAAGGCCGAGCCGCCTTGCCAGCCTGCGACCGACGGTCGACTTGCCGGCGCCCATCAGGCCGACGAGGACAATGGGCCGGTCGAGGCTCTGGCTGAGCTTTCTCATCGACCGGGGCTATACATTCCCCCCGCAGGTCGGGCAAAAGCCCTTCGTTCCATGAATCAAAGCGGAAGGGCCGGATGTCGCGAGCCGTCATTTTCCTAATCGTCATTGTCCTCATCATCGCAGGAGCGCTCGTGTTTCTGTCCAGCCAGGCGCGTGACGTGCCGACCCATTCGATCCAGGTGGACGTAACGAATGCAGCTGGCCACTAAGCGGCTGCTGCTTCTCGGCAGCGTCGCTACCGCCCTTGCGATTCCCGCTCTGGCGCAGGTCCAGAACACCGCCGCGCCCGCTCCGGCGGCGGCCCCAGCGCAGGCCGCGCCTGCTCCGGCACCCCAGGCCCAGCAACCTGCGGCCGCTCAGACCGAGGCGCTGCCGGAGGACGAAACCAGCACCACGGCCGACGCGGAGGCCGTCGAAGCGCTTCCGCCTCCCAAACCGGTGGAATATCCGGCTTATGGCCGCCGCGACCCTTTCACCGCGGGTGTGCTCAATCCGGCGGGTATGGCGATCGGCACGGACCCGTGGGGGCAGGCCAACGGCGTGTTCCTGTCGACGCTGATGCGGCGGATGGAGACTCCGATCGCGTCGCGCTGGGTCCATATCGGTCTTCGTGACGCGCTTCTCGCCGCCGCCCAGTCGCCGCGCGGGGTCAATCCCGTCGATTGGGCAGCCGAGCGGGTCTGGCTCCTGCTTCGCATGGGCGAGGCGGACGGAGCGCAGATGCTCGTCGCCGACGTCGACACCGATCGCTTCACTCCGAAGATGACTCAGGTCGCGGTTCAGAGCGCGCTGGCAAGCGCCGATCCTCTGGCGCTTTGCCCGTTGATGGACGGCATGCACAAGACGGATTCGCGGGTGCTTCCGCTGGTCCAGGCGATTTGCGCGGGCCTCAACGGCGAACCGGATTCGGCATCCGCGCAAATCGAATCGGCACGCCGGCGCGGCGCCATAAGCGGGATCGACCTCAGCCTTGCCCAGAAGGTCACCGGCGCAACGACCGACACTGGAACGGCAGCGACGATCGAATGGGACCCGGTGCAGGGCCTCACCTCGTGGCGCTACGGTCTTGCGGCCGCGACCGGAATGATTCCGCCGAAGCGCCTTATGGACTCCGCTTCGCCGCGGGTCAGCGCCTGGTATGCGCGGGCGCCGCTGATTCCGTTCGACGACCGGCTGCAGGCGGCCCGGATCGCGGCGGGCCTCGGCGTCTTCTCTTCGCAGGCGCTGGTCGATTTTTATTCCAAGATTTACGACTCGACCGATCCCAACGACCTCGGCGGGACCGATAGCTGGCAGCTTCGGCTGGCTTTCGCAGGGCGCGATCAGGACACGCGAATCGCTGCAATGCGGCACTTGTGGGGGTTGGGCGACGGCCGGCTCCAGAAAGAAGCCTCGCGCGCGTTGCTTGGCACCGCCGCGGCGCGGATCGAACCCAATCCCGATCTCCAGGACGATGCGCCGAACCTAATCGCGTCGATGCTTGCCGCCGGGCTCGATTCCGATGCGGCTCGCTGGGCGAACGCGGTTGCCCGGATGGACGACGGGCCGGGCGACCGGGCCTGGGCGATGCTCGCCCTCGGCGCTCCCGACGGAAGCAATGTCGATGTCGGCGCAAGCCGGGTCAATGACTTCATCGGCCGCGACAAGAGTGCGGGACGGAAGCGCAGTGCGTTGCTCGTCGCGGGGCTTGCCGCGCTCGGCCGTCTCGATGCCGGGACCGCATCGAGGCTCAATTCGCGCTATCACCTGCACATCGAACGGCCCTCGCCCTGGGCGCAGATGATCGATGCCGCGGCCAAAAGGAACCAGGGCGGGACCGTGCTCGTGCTTGCCGGGACCGGCCTTCAGGGTGCGGATTTCCAGTCCGTTCCGTCCGCGCAGGTTTTCCACATCGTCATGGGCCTCAGGAACACCGGCCAGCAGTTCCTCGCGCGGATGATCGCGGCCGAGGCGCTCGCGCGGACCTAATGGATTCGAGCGACCGCGCCCTGGTCGACCGCTTCCTCGACATGCTTGCGGCTGAAGCCGGCGCCTCGCCGAACACGCTCGCCGCCTATCGCAACGACCTCGAAAAGGCGGCTGAGGATCTCGGCGGAGAACTCGGGAAGGCGGACCGCGATTCACTTGGCACGCTGGGAGCGAAATGGGCCGGTCTTGCAGCTTCGACGGTCGCGCGCCGGTCGTCCGCGCTTCGGCGGTTCTATCGCTTCCTTGTCGACGACGACTTGAGGAAAGACGATCCCGGCTCGGCGCTTCCGAAGCCGAAGCTCCAGAGGCCGCTTCCAAGGGTGCTTGGCGAGGCGCAAGTCGAATCGATTTTCGCTGCAGCGGGAGACAAAGCGGCGAGCGGAGAGCCGCTCGCGCAGCGCAACCTGGCGCTTCTCGAGCTCCTCTACGGTTCGGGGCTTCGGGCGAGCGAAGTCATTTCGCTTCCACGCGGCGCCGTTCGTCCCGGCCAGCCGTTCCTGATCCTTCGCGGCAAGGGATCGAAGGAGCGGCTGGTGCCGATCTCGAGCCGAGCCGAAGCGGCGGTCAAGGCGTGGCTTGAGAGTGTCCCCGCGTCGAGCCCGTGGTTATTCCCCGGCGGCAAGAACCACATCAGCCGAATGCGGTTGTTCCAGCTCGTCCGCGAGATGGCCGCCGATGCGGGAATCGCACCCGAGCGAATCAGCCCGCACGTCCTCCGTCACGCTTTTGCGACCCACTTGCTTTCGGGCGGGGCGGACCTGCGCGTCCTTCAGGCGTTGCTCGGCCATGCGGACATCGCGACGACGCAGATATACACGCACGTCGATGCCGCACGGCTGGTGCAGCTGGTGAACGAGCGGCATCCGCTCGCTGACCGTTCGCGTTGACGCTCGGCCTCGTCGCGCTTACCCGCGCCCCCACATGTTGACGTACCTCGATTTCGAAAAGCCGGTCGCCGAGCTCGAAACGCGTGTTCGCGAGCTCAGGGAAACGGCGGACAACGGCGAGCTCGACATCCAGTCGGAGGTCGACAAGCTCCAGGCCAAGGCCTCCAAGCTCCTCACCGACACCTATTCGAAGCTATCGCCTTGGCAGAAGGCGCAGGTCGCCCGCCACCCCGAGCGCCCGCATTTCAAGGATTATGTCGCGGGCCTGACCGACGAATTCATCCCCCTCGCCGGCGATCGCGCGTTCGCGGAGGATTCCGCGATCATCGGCGGCTTCGCGACGATCGAAGGCCGCAAGGTCATGCTGCTCGGCCAGGAGAAGGGCGAAGACACCGCATCGCGCCTCCGGCACAATTTCGGAATGGCCAAGCCCGAAGGATATCGGAAAGCTATCCGGCTGATGCGGCTCGCCAATCGCTTCGGGCTTCCGGTGGTGAGCCTGGTCGATACGCCAGGCGCTTTTCCAGGAGTGGAAGCCGAGGAGCGGGGGCAGGCTGAGGCGATTGCCCGCTCGACCGAGGAGTGCCTCCAGCTCACCGTCCCGATCGTCGCCGCGATTGTCGGCGAAGGCGGCTCCGGCGGAGCGGTCGCGATCGCCACCGCCAACCGGGTGCTGATGTTCGAGCACGCGATTTATTCGGTGATTTCGCCGGAAGGCTGCGCGTCGATCCTCTGGCGCACCGCCGACAAGGCAGCGGATGCCGCAGAAGCGATGCGGATCACCGCCAACGACTTGCTCGCCCTCGGGGTGGTCGACCGGATCATCCCGGAGCCCGTCGGGGGCGCCCAGCGCGATCCGCAGGCGGCGATCGCGAACCTCAAGGCGGCGCTGGTCGAAGAGCTGAAAGGCTGCTCCGCGATAAAGCCAAAGCAGCTGCTGGAGCAGCGAAGGGCGAAGTTCCTCGCAATCGGCTGAGCGCTGCAGGAACCGCCCCGCTCATCTCCCGTTCAATTCCCCCGCGTAACTTTTCGGCGGAAACGAAAGAGAGGGGCGATGCGCAAAGCGCTTCTGTTGTTGTCGGCTGCGGCGGTGACCCTGTCAGGGACCGGGGTGAGCGCTCAATATGCACAGCGAAGCCTTGATCCGAGCCTCGTGGCCGAAGCGCGCAAGGACAATGCGGCGATCATCCAGCAATATGGAGGCGCCGAAAGCGGACCGCGCGCCGCTTACGTCGATCAGGTCGGGCACCGGGTCGCTTCGTTTTCCGAAGTTGCGAACCCCGACGCGGCCTATCATTTCACGCTTCTCAATTCTGCGGTCGAGAACGCCTTTTCGGTGCCCGGCGGCTATATTTACGTCACCCGGCAGCTGCTGACCCTGATGGACGACGAGGCGGAACTGGCCTTCGTCCTCGGCCACGAAACCGGCCATGTCGCGGCCGGCCACGCGCAGCAGCGCGAGCGGGCGGAGAATCGCGCGGTCTGGCAACAGCTCCCCTGGATCCTGCTCGGCGGGATTTTCGGAGGCAATATCGGAAGCGCCGTCGCGCAGCGCGGCCTGCTCACCGCGACTCTCCAGACTTTGAAATTCTCGCGCGAACAGGAATATCAGGCCGATACGCTCGGAATGCGCTACATGGTGGCGGCTGGCTATGACCCGTCCGGAGCCGCGGAAATCCTCGCCGCGCTGACTCGCAACTCCGCGCTCCAGGCGCGAATCCAGGGAAGCGACAATCGCAAGCTTCCGGAATGGGCAAGCACGCATCCGCTGAGCCAGAACCGGATGCAGAGAGAGCTTGCGGAGGCCCGATCAACCGGACGGCTCGGCACCGGAATCGTCAACCGGGATCGTTTCCTGAGCCTGATCGATGGCGCTTATGTCGACGACGATCCAGCCCAGGGCGTGATCGACGGCCGCACGTTCACTCATCCCGGCCTGAGAATCCAGTTCACCGTTCCGGTTGGCTATTTAATGGACAACGGAACCGATGCGGTTTCGATCTCCGGATCCGCCGGAGAAGCGGAATTCAGCGGCGGCAAGTATCGCGGGACGCTCGAAAGCTACATCGGCGAGGTTCTTCAATCGCTCACCGGCAACCAGCGCCTCGCGGTCCCGACGCCGCGAAGGACCGTCATCAACGGAATTCCGGCGGCCTATACCGTCACCCGAGCGAATAGCGGGTCAGGGACGGTCGATGTCGGGATCGTCGCGTATCAATGGGATCGCGACACCGTCTATCACTTCGTGATGCTGACCTCCGCCGGCTCAGGCTTCGGTCCTTTCGCGTCTCTTATCAATTCGATCCGCAAGATCAGCCCTGCCGAAGCCGCGGCAATCCGCCCGCGAGTGATCGATGTCGTGACGGTGAAGCCCGGCGATTCCGTTCAGTCGCTCAGCAACCGGATGGCCTATCGGAATTTCAAGATCGACCGGTTCCTGACCCTGAACGGCCTTGCGCCAGGCACGCGGCTACGGCCGGGTCAGAAGCTGAAGCTCGTCGTCTACGGCAACCCGCGCCGCTGATCACATGGCGCTGACAACGTTAGCGCTGAGGTCCCCCCACATGCCGCCGACGCCCCCGCCGAGGCCGGACAAAGCACCAATGAGAGCAACGCAAATCAGCGCCACGATCAGGCCATATTCGATTGCCGTTGCCCCTCGCTGGCTGGCGAGCAGCACAAGGAAATAATGTCGGATAGCGATCAAGCCACCCTCCTCTGGTCCACGTCCACTCCGGCACAAATAGTGACGGGAGGTTAACAATCTGCTTGCGAGGTGCGGTTAACGGCGGCTCATCCATCCGGAAGCGCGGCGGCCTCCGGCGGTGTCCATGCGGCGAAATGCAGCAGTTCGAACGTCTCGGTCGTGCGCCCGTCCGGCCCGGAATTGAAGTCGTCCTCGGCCGCGGCCAGGGCCGCACGACCCAGGGCTTCGCGCGAGCGGCCGTTGAGGATGTTGGTCGAGCCCATCGAGCGGAGGTCGCCGATCAACCGGCGCAAGTTCCGGTAGGCAACGGCGATCCGGTCGACATCCACCACCGGCATCGCGAAACCCGCCGACCCAAGCAAATGCGCAAGCGACGCCGGCTCGATACGCGGATGAACGTGCGGGCTTGCCCCGCCGGTCACGCTGTCGGCGGCGCGCATCGCCTGCCGAAGCCGGGGCAACGTATCGCCGCCTGACATCACTCCGATCAGAAGCGAATCCGGTTTGAGGAGGAAGCGCAGCCGGAGGAGGGCGCCCGGCAAGTCGTTGACTGTGTCCAGAGTGCCCATTGCGACGACGAGGTCGAAACTCGCGGGCTGGAGATCGAGCTCGTCCTCGACCGCGCGCTCGCCGCCCGCCGCCAAAGCGAATGCCGGCCCCGGATCCAGCGTCGCCACGCGTTCGGCGCTGTTCGCAAGGCGGCTCGGCCATCCCGGGTCGGGAGTGCCGATAAGCAGCGCCGAGCTGAAACCGCGATTGATTCCGGACAGCCGCTCCAGAATGTCCTGGAACGCCCGCTCGTAAAGGAACAACACCGCGCCCAACCGCGCCGCGCGGTCCCGCCGCATCGCCCGAAGGTTCATGTCGAAGAGCTCGGCCGCCATCGGCGCGCTTGTGCGCCGGGCGCCCGTGCGCGACAAGGGAAGCGATGAAGGCAAGGCAAGCCGGATCGCGGCTCTTCCGTTCCGTCCTCGATTTCGCGCTGCCACCGCGCTGCGGCGGTTGCGGGACGATCGTCGATGATATCGACAGCTTCTGCACCGATTGCTGGCGAAACCTCGAATTCCTGCAGGGTGGCTGTCTTCGCTGCGGGCTTCCATTGCAGGCGACCGATGCCGAGACCTGCGGCGCGTGCCTCGCACAGCCGCCACGGCTCGACCGGATCCGTGCCGCTGTCGCCTATGGCGAGATCAGCCGATCGATCGCGCTTCGACTGAAATACGGGCGCAAGACCGCGCTCGCACGGACGATGGCGCGCTACATGCGGCCGCTGGTCGGGGACTTGCCAGGCAATTGCGTCCTGGTGCCTGTCCCGCTGCACCGCCGCCGGCTCTGGAGCCGGGGATTCAACCAATCGGTGATCGTCGCGCGCGAACTGTCCCGGCGGACCGGAATTCCGGTGGCCGCCGACGCGCTGAGCCGGACTCGCTCGACTCCGCCACTGAAGGGAATGGGGATGCGCCAGCGCCGGCGGACGGTCGCCGGAGCATTCCACGCGATGCAGCCGGCCGGCCTTCGCGGGCGCACGGTCATTCTCATCGACGACGTGATGACGACCGGAAGTACGGCCAATGCCTGCGCTCGGGTTCTGAAGCGCGCGGGTGCGGAGCGGGTGGACCTGATTAGCTGGGCGAGGGTAATCCGGCCCATGCAAGTTGACGTGTAATCGGAGTCGTTGTGGCCAGGGTCGAGATGTACAGCAAGACGTGGTGCGGTTTCTGCGTCCGGGCACGCGGCCTGCTGCAGGCCAAAGGCGTTACGATCGAGGAATATTCGGTCGACGGCGGCGGCCCGAAGCGCGAGGAAATGATCCAGCGCTCGAATGGCCGAACGACCGTCCCTCAAATCTTCATCGACGGCCGCCACGTCGGCGGCTGCAACGATCTGTTCGCGCTTGAACGCGATGGGCAGCTGGACGGGATGCTGTGACGAAGATCGCCATCTTCCAGTCGCGGACCGGTGTCGATCCGAAAGCCAGTGCACAGACGCTTGTGACCGCGATCGGGCAGGCGGCGGCCGGCGGCGCGGAGATGTTGTTCACCCCCGAAATGTCGGGGCTCCTCGAC
>Ga0207657_10007720_pt1 | contig 10985 bp, 8 predicted proteins | sample KBSC33metaG_FD_184316 | JGI IMG/M metagenome (GOLD analysis project Ga0207657, IMG submission 184316) | Corn rhizosphere microbial communities from Kellogg Biological Station, Michigan, USA - KBS C3-3 metaG (SPAdes) (version 2) | ecosystem: Host-associated > Plants > Roots > Rhizosphere > Soil ... | reverse complement strand
AGGCCGATGCAGCGCGCCAATTCGCCTTCGCTGGGATTGCGCAAAATCTGTCCGCCCGGGCACAGCACGATGGGCAGATGTTCGGGCTGGATGACGAACCGCGCCAGCAGAGTCTGGGCGCAGCCGTCATTATCGGCATCCAAGGCGCGATGGGGATGGCCGTTGCGCCGCAGGAAATTCTCCAGCCGCATCATGTCGCTGGTGCCGAAAGATCCGATCACAATGGGACCGGTTTGACCCGCTTCCAGCAAACCGACGCGGCGCAGGATCAGCGCCCGCATGATGCGCTCGCCCAGTTCGGCTTCCTGCACCAGCACATCGCGCAAGCGGCGTGACGGCACCACGATCGCCTCGACCTCGCCTTCGGCGGTGGCATCTACCAGCGCCGGCCGGTCGGAGAGCTGGGCCAGCTCGCCCAGGAACCCGCCGGGACCATGCTGGACAATGGCTTGGCGCTGCGAAACCGCGCCGCCCTGGCGCACATCGATGGCGCCTTTCAGGACAAAGGCCAGGCCATCGGCCACCTCGCCCGCCTTCATGATCGCCGCGCCGGGGGCATAGTGGCGAACTTCGCCGAAACGGCGCAGGCGGGAAAAATCGTGATCGTCCAGATGCGGAAACATCTGATGTCGGCGTGTTTCAAGAACGGAAGGATTGTCGGCCATGCGGCGCAGCGTACAGAAGCCGCGCGGCAGCGTCATCCCTGAACTTTTGCCCGAACTCTGCCGAACCGCAATGGAACCCCCGCCAAGCACAGCGGCAGGACAATGCAACCTATTCAGCGCTTGAGCAGGCCCGCTGCCCGCAGGGCGCGCATGATGACATTTTCAGTGTCTTGCCGGCTGGGCACGGACCGGTGCAACAAAGCCGCCTCAATCTTGGGCAGCGCTTGCGGTTCGTCCGGCAGCGGCTGCGCGACGGCGGTCAAACCCCAGAATTCCGCGATGCGCCGGGTGGAGGAAATGCCAGCCTCCAGTATGAAGGGTCCCGCCTGGCCCAGATCGCGGGAGTCGATTGGCGTGCCATGGCCCATCACAGGCAGGGTATAGACTTCGAGTTTGTCGTCCCAGCCAAGACGGATGGCGCCATTCACTGTCTCTTGCACGGCGCCGGTCAGAGAAAGACCATGCAGACCGGCCCATTGCGCCACACTGGCCTGGGCATTGTTGATGTTCACCACAGGATCCAACCCACCATGCCAGATGGAGATTTTGGGCCAGGGACCCTTGTGATCCGAAGCAGCGCGGACGCTATCGCCCCATTGCGCGGGCGTGCGCAACGGCGCGCTGCGCATGCTTTCCAGCGCATCGCGGACATTCTGCGCCGAACCAAAGGCAAGGCCGCCGATGATGGCGCCACCCGCGAACATTTCCGGATAGGCCGCCAGCATCGCCGCCGTCATGGCGCCGCCTGCCGACAGGCCGGTGATGAAAATCCGGGAGACATCCAGCCGGTGGGTCTCGGCCATGGTCTGAATCATGCGGGCAATCGACGCCGCCTCGCCTTCGCCGCGGGTGATATCCTCGGGATTGAACCAGTCGAAGCAGGTGTTGGGGTTGTTGACGGCCTTCTGCTCCACCGCCAGCACGGCAAAACCCAGTTGATCGGCCAATTGGCTCCAGCCGGCGCCCAGATCATAGCCGGCGGCCGTCTGGCCGCAGCCATGCAGGATCACCACCAGAGGGGCGCCTGCGCCCACGCCAGGCGGCAGGTAGGCGAACATGCGCAGATTGCCGGGATTGGGCGAGAAAGAGACTTCCGCCAAGCCGCTAGCCGGAGCCGCCGGCCGAGGCTTCAGGGGGTTTGGCTTCGTGCGGCCAAAAGGTCCGTCAAATCGCATGAAAGCCGCCAATCTTCGCCACATAACACCCTCCAAATATCATGTTGCAGTGCAGCAAAAACAAGGGGGCCACCGGCTTTTGACCGCGACAATCGGCCTTGCTTTCCGACCGTTCAAAATCACATGTCCGGCACCAAAAGGACATTCCGCAGTTGTCTAATGGTGTTGCCAAGGAGGCAAAAACGGCCATGCCTTTGCCGTCTCAACCGTCCCCGGATTTCCGCACCGGCGATATCTTGCGACAAACCGGTGACACGGGCGCATTGCCTGGCTCCAGGGACCGCGACAGACTGGGATGGTGCTGCGGGTGCGCAGCCCAAAAAGGGGCACTCATGGTCTCCAAGACGGTAATAGCCCTATCGCTTCTGCTGGCGATGCCGGCCTCGATGTCGGCTTGGGCCCAAAGCCAGCCCACCTCCCCGGCCTATAGCGAAGAAACCCCCATCGAAGTTCTGGCGGCGGACCCCGCCGCCGCCGCCGTCCTCAACAAGGACCTGCCGGGTCTTTTGACGGATGCGCAATATCCAATATTCAAGGCCATGAGCCTGAAGGCCATTCAGGGCGCCTCGAACGGCGATCTGAGCAAAAGCGATGTCGAGAAGACCGTGGCCGACTTGCAGGCCTTGGCGCGGCGTTAGACACTCCTTTCATGGAGCAATATCTCTATTTCGGCAGCCTGGGGCTGCACGAACGCCAGTACCAGATTGCCAATTTCACCGGCCTGTCGCTTACGCCGGCCCATGACCGGGAGATGAAGCACAATCTCACTGATCCCCTGCCCTTTGCCGACAACAGTATCGCCAAGATCCAGGCCCAGGACGTGCTGGAGCATGTGGCGTTCGAAAAAGCCGCGTCCATCCTGGACGAGGTCTATCGCGTGCTGCGCCCCGGCGGCGTCTTCCGCCTCAGCGTCCCGGATTATCGCAGTCCGGTCCTGAAGCGCCGCTCGATCTATGATGCGCGCGGCAGGGTGATCGGAGATCTGCTGATGGGTGCCACCAGCTATCTGGACCAGGCCAGCGGCGATGCACGCGTGCGTTTCAGCGAGGATGGCGACGCCCATCTGTGGTTCCCCCGCTACGAGCTGATCACCCATCTGGTTTTGCAGTCCGAGATCCGCAAAGCCGCGATCCATTTTTACCAGGGCTTTATCGACGATCACACCTATCTGTGCGAGCCCGTCCCGGAAAACGAAATGTTCGTGCAACGCGCCGCGCCGCATGACCGGCGCGCCGGCGGCGCGCCGGTTTCGATCATCGCGGATTTCGTCAAATAATCCGCGACATTCGGAAAAAGACGAAAGGCAGATGCGCCGCGATGAAAATATCCTTGCAAGCCGCTTATGGGCTGGGGCTGGCGGTCCTGGCGATGGCCGGGAGCCCGGGATTTGCCGCCGATCTGTCCGTGGGAGAGGGAAAAACCTACGCCCTGCCCAGCGAGGCGGCCCGCGCCGCCCAGGCCGGCGATGTCATCAGGATATTCCCCGGCACCTATGCCGATTGCGCCAGGCTGGAGGCCGACGGGCTTGTCATCGAAGGCGCCGGACCGAATGTCATTCTCGCGGACAAGGTCTGCGACGATAAAGGAATTTTCGTAACCAGCGGGAACGACATCACCATTCGCGGCATAATTTTCATGTCCGCGCGCGCGCCCAATCACAACGGCGCCGGCATCCGGGCCGAAGGCGCCAACCTCACGGTGGAAGACAGCCAGTTCATCGGCAACGAAAATGGCATTCTCACCGCGTCCAATCCCGCCAGCACGATTACGATCACGGGCAGCACATTCCGGGGCAATGGAAATTGCATCGCCGCCTGCGCCCATGGGCTCTATGCCGGCCACATCGCGCGGCTGCGTGTCGAAAATTGCACATTCGAGGAACAACATGTCGGGCACCACATAAAATCACGGGCGGCGCGAACCGAGGTCATCCACAATTCGATTCAGGATGGCCCCGACGGCTCGACAAGCTATCTGGTGGATATTCCCAATGGCGGGTCCGCCCTGATATCCGGCAACACATTCGAAAAGGGCCCGCGCTCCAGCAACAAGAGAACGGCGATTGCGATCGGCGCGGAAAAGGAAACCAATCCCGCCGGCGACATCGTGGTGGAAGACAACAGCTTTTCCAACGATACCGGCGGCGCCACGGTATTCGTGCAGAACTATACCGCTCGCCCCGTCGCCCTTGCGAAGAATCGGCTGACCGGCAACGTCATTCCTCTAAACCCCGCGCAGCCATCCCAGCAGGACAGGACGGCGCCATGACGGCGCCCTGGATCGTGGACCATGCGTCTGATAACTAACATCCTTAGGCAAATTGGAGTTCGCATGGAGACGGAAAAGCTCAACCGCATCGGACCGACGGCGCTGGACGTGCTGCTGAGCCGCCGGTCCTGCCCGGCGCGGGCCATGACAGAACCTGGGCCGTCGAAAAGCCAACTCGCCGATATCCTGCGGGCGGGTGCGCGCGTACCCGATCACGGCAAGCTTTCGCCCTGGCGCTTCATCATATTCGAAAAAGACGGCCGCGACCGTTTCGCGGACATATTGGTGAACGCCCTGTCGCAGGACGGGACCAATCCCAGCCAGATCGACGAATGGCGCGCGCGGGTCACGGCGGCGCCCGTGATGATCTGTGTGGTGTCCTGCGCCCGCGAGCTGATAAAAATTCCGGTGTGGGAGCAGGAAATGTCGGCCGGCGCGGTTTGCCAGAACATCCTGACCGCCAGCCACGCGCTGGGCTTTGTCGCCAATTGGCTGACCGAATGGTACGCCTATCATCCGGTGGTCAAGCAGAAGATCGGCCTCAAGCCGGGCGAGCGGGTTGCGGGCTTCATCTATATCGGCACCCCAAAGGACGAGGTTGTCGAACGCCCGCGCCCGGACATGAACATGATCGTCACCCGCTTTTAGGCAGGCCGGGCGATGGGGGCGGCCAACGGCAACGGAATAATCGCGGTGGCCACCTCAATTCCACCGGCCATGGCACGCCAGGATGCCGGCCGCGAGGTTCGCGACTATCAGGCTCATTGCATCCAGTCATGGACCGGCAACGGTTTTCACGTGATCTCCGTCAACCATGTGGACGACATCCCGGCGCTGGCGGCGCGCTATCCCCAGATCCGCTTCGTTCCCGCATCCCGCGACGCACGCGAATGGACTGGCCGGAAGACACCTTATATCGCCGATTTGCTGCTCGCCCTCCAGGAGGCAAATGAGCCCGTCATTGGGATCCTCAACAGCGACCTCCTGTTTGAGCCGTCCACCGCGTGGCGCGAAAACCTGCCCTCGATGGTGGCTGAATCGCTTGTCATGGCGCATCGCTACAATACCAACTCTCTGGCAAACGGGGCTTTGCGCCGCTTTCAGGGATTCGATTGCTTCTTTTTCGACAAGGCCATGGCCCTTTGCGCGCTGGAAAACGCCCTGCCCTTCGCGATAGGCGCGCCCTGGTGGGACTATTGGTTTCCGTGCATGGCGCTGTTAAGGGGCCGCAAGGTCACCATCGTCGACCGGCCCGTGACCCTGCATCTGTTCCACAAGACTGCCTATTCCGGGCAATTGCAGGGCGAATTCGGCCATCACTTCGCAAACTGCATGATCCGGGAATGCCAGAAGCGGCAATCGGTGCAATCCGATATTTTCACGGCCTTAAAACCGCTTCTTCTGGAAATCGCGGACTTGCCCCTGGGAAGCGAGGCGCTGAAGTCCAGCTGCATGGCGTTCCGCGCGCTGTTTGGAACCGAGATCCGGAAAAATATCGTGCGATGGGAAGCCCGGAGCGGCAGCGACACTTCTACAAACATCCGTCCGCAAGACTGGAACGGCGCGTTTGACCGGGTGGAGCAAAGGCTCGCCGCCGGTGAGGCCTATCTGGAGATCAAGGCCTTGCTGGCGAAAAAGCAGGCAGCGGCCGTGGGAGCGGAATTGATTGCTGCGCTGAACCAGGCGCCCGATGACCAGGACGTCGTCTTGATCCAAGGCGAGACGTCCCTGGCTCGCAAGGATTTCGACGACGCCACGGCATTTTTTGCCAGGGCCGCCGAATTGCGTCCCGGCACGCCGTATCCCTTGTACCGCCAGGGGATATCGCTGTGGGCCAATGGCCGGGGCGCGCAAGCCCTGTCTCTGTTTCAGCGGGCCATGGAAGCCGATCCGACACATCAGCCGTCTTGCATCGCCGCCGCCAGGATTCTTTCCGAGGCCAAAGGGCCGCGCTGCGCCATCCGCTTCCTGGACAAGGTGATTGCGCGCCATCCCCATCTCCAGCAGGTTGCCGAATGCCGCAAAGCCTATCGCCAGGCCCGCTCACCAATGGGAAACATTGTGCGGCGTATGCTAACGAAGATTAAGTCGCGGTTCATATCCCGTTAACGTCTCAAACGGTGCAAGATCATGCCGGCCCTTTGCGCGGCCAGCGTTGCTCCGAAATTTGCAAGGCCAGCATAGCATGCCAACAGAGAAACCGCCGGCGTTGGAGCTTCTTCTGGCTTGCGCGCGGGCGCATCCCGGCCCCGAGGATGAAAGGGCCATCCGGCAGTTGCTGGACGATGGCGTCGATTGGACCCTCTTCACGCGCAAGGCGATGGACCATGGGCTGGCAGGCCTGGCGGGACATACCCTATCCCGCCTGGCGCCGGACGCGATGCCGGACGATATTCGGAGCGCCTTTCAGACATACATCGCGCAGACCCGCAAAAGAAACCAGCTGCTCCTGGACGAACTCGCCAATCTGATCGCATTGCTGGCCAAGGGCGGCGTGGAAACCATCCCGTTCAAGGGACCGGTCCTGACAAAGCAGGCCTTTGGCGATCTGGGGCTTCGCGGATTCCGCGACCTGGATTTCCTCATCCGCGACCGTGACATGCCGCAAGCCATAAAAATCCTGTGCGATCTGGGATATGAGCGCGCGGGGAAATTGACGCCAAACCAGTTCGACTTGGTCCATCGCCTGCAGGGCCAGGAGATCATGTTCAAGCGGGACGTCGCGGCAATAGAACCGCATATGCGGCTGACATCGATGAAGATGGCGCTGGATATCGACTATGGCGGATTGTGGCGCCGGGCCCGGCCGGAAGACATTTTCGGCCGGACCATGCTGACATTCGCCCCCGAAGACACATTGCTCATTTTGGCGATCCATGGCGGCAAGGAGCTGTGGTGGGACATCAAATGGGCCTGCGACATCGCCGATTTCATCGTGTCGCATCCGGCGCTGGACTGGGATGAAATCGTCCGGCGCGCCGAGGCACAAGGCTGCCGGCGGATGTTGCTGGTCGCGACGTCCCTGGCGCGCCAATATCTCGGCGCAAAAGTGCCCGATGCCCTTGCCGCGGCGGAGAAGAATGATCCGGTGGTCGCCCAGATCGTCGGGCGCATCGCGGCACGCTGGGAAGCCGAAGACCCTGGGGGGCCGCCCAGCAACAAGACATTGTCGATGGACCGGCTGTTGCTTCATGACGGACTGGTCCGCAGGGCAAGCTATATCGTCCGCACCCTGCTGTTGCCGGGACCCCAGCATGTCCCGCTGGCGGCATTGCCGGGATTTCTCAATTTCCTCTATATCCCCATCGCTCTCGCGCATGACCTGATCGCGCTGCCTCTATACCGGGCCGGAACGAAATTGCGCGCGCGGTTCGACCACCTCTTGTCGATCTCTCCCGTCGCGCTTGCCCTGGTCCCTGTCTCGGCCGAAACAAGGAAGAAAAAGAAGCATCTGCAGAAAACCTACAAGGAAGCGCAGCGGGAATTGGCCGCACACCCGGGCGAAGCGATGGCCTGGCACAGAATGGGCGAGGCCCTTTCGGCCATGAAGCAATACAGGCGGGCCATCGACAGCTACGACAAGGCCCTTGTCCGCATACCGGACAACCTCACATTCTGGCGCAAGCGCGAAGCCGCCCTTGCCGCGCTGCAAAAGGATGGCGACCTCAAAAACATCACGTCTCCTCCCCAATTCGATGCCAACGACCCGGACGGCTGGGCCATGCGCGCCGGTTTTCTTTCGGCCTTCAAACGCGACGCCGAAGCAGCGGAGGCCAGCGACCGCGCCCTGCAGCTTGATCCCGGCCACGAAGCCGCCATCCGCATCGGGATAAAATCCCGCGCCCTGGCCGGCGACTGGAGCAAGCGCGATGCCGACAAGCGCGCCGCCCAGGAAAGCCTTGAGGCAGGCAAGTTCATCGTGAAGCCTTTTATCCTCAAGCTGCTGTCGGATTCCGAGCAGGACTGCTTGTCCTGTACCCAGCTTTGGGCCGCCAGGACGCAATGGCGGCTCGCCCCCTTGTGGAAAGGCGAGCGCTATCGCCATGACAAGCCCAGGATTGCCTATATTTCAACGGATTTCCGCTCACACCCGGTCGGCACCACCATCATAGCGCCGCTGGAGCATCACGATAAGAATCGCTTCGAGATCACCGCAATCTCGCTGCATGCCAGCGATGGCAGTCCTCTTCGCGCCCGCATCGAGGCTGCCGTGGACCGCTTCGTGGATGCCGAAACCAAATCCGACGCCGCGGTTGCCGCGATGCTGCGGGATCTGGAGATCGATATCGCGGTCGACCTGAACGGCATGACCGGGTCCAGGCGCGCCGGGATCCTGGCGCGGCGGCCGGCGCCGCTGCAGGTGAATTATCTGGGATATCCCGGCACCATGGCGTCGCCCTTTTTCGACTACATCATCGCCGACAGGACGGCGCTGCCCGAAGAAAACCATGCCTTCTATACCGAGAAGGTCGCCCATCTGCCCCATAGCTATCTGCCCTATGACCGGCAGCGCCGGATCGGCGAACATCCGCCCAGCCGGCGCGAGGAAGGATTGCCGGAGACCGGCTTTGTCTTTGCCTGCTTCAATCGCCTGCAGAAAATCAGCCCGGAAATGTTCGACATTTGGATGCGGCTGCTGCGCCAGATCGAGGGCAGTGTGCTTTGGATAACCTGTTCCGAGGCTGGGGCGATCGCCAGGCTGAAGCAAGAGGCCGCGGCCCGCGGCGTGCCGCCGGAACGCCTGGTCTTTGCCCAGTTCAAGGAACGGAGCGAGGATCACTTCGCCAGGCATCGCCTGGCCGACCTGTTCCTCGATACCCTGCCTTACAATGCCCATTCCACGGCCGCCGACGCCCTGTGGAGCGGCCTGCCGGTCCTGACCTGCATGGGGCAGGCCTTTCAGGCGCGCGTCGCGGCGGGATTGCTGCGCGCCATCGACCTGCCGGAACTGGTGACCACATCCCTGGCGGAGTATGAGCAACTGGCGCGCGCATTGGCGCGGGACCCGCAACGTCTTTCGGCGATCCGGGAAAAACTGGCGCGCAATCGCGATACGACGCCCTTGTTCGATTCCGCAGCGTTCGCGCGCGGGTTGGAAACGGTTTACAGAAATATGTGGGAACGCCAGCAGGCAGGACTTCCGCCCGAAAGTTTTTCCGTCGCCGAATAGCCGCCCGATGCGCGCTATTTGCGGATCAGCAGCGCTTCCTGCATCAGCCGCTCGATGAAGACCAGCTTCAAATCATCTTCCAGATCGCCGGGAAGATCGCGGACCGCATAGCTGGGCGACTGGAGGGCAAACTCCAGCGCCTCGCCGAAGAAATCCGGGAAGGTGATCACCCTTGTACCAACCTTGAGGATCACGGTCTCCTCGCCTTTGCGGATGGTATAAAAAAGCCCGGGACGGACGCCGAATTTGTCGTCCAATCCCAGTTCCCTGGGCCGGAAGAAAGATTCGATCTGGCCGGATATATCGATGGAAGCCTTTTGGACGATCTCGTCCCTGTATTGGTCCAGGACTTGCGCGAGAAACGCCGGATCTGCCGCTTCGCGCAACACGGCCGATACCCGTTTGATGATGCCCGCCCCGTCGCCCTTCATATAGCCGGCCGGCAGGGACAGCCGCAGACTGTCGTCCCGCAGGACGGCCGCCTTGATTGCGGCCATGAGCAGCTGGTTCCAGCTATTGTAATTCAATCCCAGGGTGACATGGAGCGAGCATTCCGAACCGCATTCCGCGGCATGCACGAAGCCGCGCGGGATATAGACCATGTCGCCCTGCTGAAGCGTGAATTCATAAACCTCGCCGCGCAGTTCGCGTCCCTCGTCTTCAATACGGGCATCCGTCTCCGGCAGGACGCGGCGGGTTTTTTCCACCTTCCAATGCTTGGATCCCAGGACCTGCAATATGTAGACATCGTGATTGTCCCAATGGGGCTGGAAGCCTTTGCCGTTGGGCGGAGTCAGATAGAGATTGGTCTGGAACCGGTCCCCGGTCTCCTGCGCCAACAGGCTGCAGAAGGATCCCAGCTTGGAATTGTGCTGGTGCATGGTGTCCAGAATGAGGGTGTGGCCGCCGCGCATATCATTGAGGACGGCCTCCAAGGCTTCGGGACCCGTGCCGTTGTGCTTGGATTGCGACTTGGTGGTGGCTTCGGCGGTTTTGACATAGCCCCTGTTGCTCTTCATGGCCGCATCGAAATCCTGCAGCGTGAACAGGTCGCCATAGTAATCGGGATTCGCCCGATGGACGATCAGGGGCTTTTTCTCCCAGTAGCGGGCCAGAAATTCCTCGCCGGAAACAGGCCATACCAGGCGCTGGATCGACGCCGATTCATAGAAGGGAACGGAAGTCGCGGCGGGAGCCATTTCGGCGGTCCGGCCATCCTGCGGCTGTTCAGCAACGTTGGTCTGCATCATATCCATCCCCCCAACCATGATAAGCCTATCCCGGCTGCGGCGGAACGGCCTTAATCTGGATCAAAAAGCGTTCGGCCGGGACTGCACCGGCCCGTCCCTGTTCGTCAGCTTTACAAAACGGGCTTAATATTATCCGCCACCTGGCGAGGTTGGGGACCAAATTCCGGTGTTTGCGTTAATCGCGGACACCAGGGGCCTCATGCGGCCGAAAATGAGACGCCCGGCGAGGGCGCGGAACCGGGATGATGGACGGCGGCGGCGCCTTTCGACGGTCCCGCCGGCCGCAAAAGGAAAGGCCCCCGCCGTTTCCGGCAGAGGCCAAACCGTGAAAACTATATGGAGTAACGAAGCTTAGGAACCGCTGTCGGCGTCGGTATAGACGTCGTCATTGTCGCCGCTCACGTCGGTGCTGTTGATACCGAAGTCATGCGCATGCGCGGTGGTGTCATAGGCAACC
>Ga0207657_10007719_pt1 | contig 10987 bp, 10 predicted proteins | sample KBSC33metaG_FD_184316 | JGI IMG/M metagenome (GOLD analysis project Ga0207657, IMG submission 184316) | Corn rhizosphere microbial communities from Kellogg Biological Station, Michigan, USA - KBS C3-3 metaG (SPAdes) (version 2) | ecosystem: Host-associated > Plants > Roots > Rhizosphere > Soil ... | reverse complement strand
CAGGCCGGCCCACCGTCGAGTCAGCGCCGGCGACGACCGGTGCCGTCACGACGACAGCGACCCCGGCGACGACAACCTCGGCGGCGCCGGTCGCGCCGCCGGCACCCTCACCCGGCGGCGGCCATCCAGCCGCGGCAACAGCCGCGCTCGCCTATCTCGGCGTGCCGTACCAGTGGGGAGGCGCCTCGCCGAGCACCGGCTTCGACTGCTCCGGCCTCACCATGTACGTCTTCGCGCAGCTCGGCGTCCAGTTGCCGCACTACGCCGCAGCGCAGTACGGGTACGGCTCGCCCGTCCCGCGCGACCAGCTTCAACCCGGCGACCTGGTCTTCTTCGACGGGCTCAGCCACGTCGGCATCTACATCGGCAACGGCCAGATGGTGCACGCCCCCGAGACCGGAGACGTCGTCAAGATCACGCCGCTCTCCGACTTCGCAACGAGCTACGTCGGAGCACGCCGCGTGTGAGCGCGCGGCGCCGAGGTCGATCCGGAGTCGAAGAGGTTGGCCCACTGGTGCGGATCGAGGTCTCGCGCGAACGTGCCCGGTTGCATGCGGACGCCGACGGAGTGCAGGCCGTGGCGAAAGCCGCCGGCGACGAACGCGTGGTAGCTCGACGCCGCGTCGGGGGTGATCAGCGGAACCGCCCGCCGTCGGAAGACGAGCACGCCGGTATCGACGCTCGGCGGCGGGTCGAAGACTGCCCGCGGCAGCCGCCGGGTCAGCGCGGTCTCGTAGCGGGCGCCCCACACCACGCTGCTCACGCTGCTCGGCCACGGCAGCGCACGCTTCACGGCCACCCCCCACTCGACGATCAGGTCGGCCCGAATGAGCGGCGTCCGGGGATCGTCGAGCAGCAGGTGCAGGAGATCGTTCGTGCGGCTGAACGGCAGGTTTGCGACGACACGGAACGGCGCCGTCGGCAAGCGCACCTGGGCGGCATCTCCCTCGATCACCTCGACGTTCGGCCAGCGACCGCGCAGGCCTGCAGCGAGCGCGGCGTCGAGCTCGACGGCGATCACGCGACGTGCTGCTCGAGCCAGCGGGCCGGTCAGCCTGCCGGTGCCCGCGCCCAGGTCGAGCACGAGATCGTTGGGGCCGACGCCGGCGTCGCGAACGAGCTCGGCCGCGAGCGCTTCGGCGCGGAGGAAGTGCCGGCTAGCAGTTGAGGGCGGCCGCGCGCCACGAGTGCGCCGACCGGCCACGGAACCGCACCGTGATCATCCGAGAGCCCATGACGAGCTCAATCGTATCTCTCTCAATCGCGGCCGGCAGCGCGAAAAGACCTGAACCTGGTTCAAAAGAGCGGAACCAGGTTCAACACGCAACCTGGTTGCCCGGCGCAGCCGGGAAAGCGAAAGACCTGAACCTGGTTCAAAGAGCGGAACCAGGTTCAACACGCAACCTGGTTGCCCGGCGCAGCCGGGAACCAGGTTGCCGCCTTTTCGCGCCGCAGCAGGCAAAGCGAATCAGGCGAGGCCGCGGGCCGCCCAGGCCCACGTGCTCAGCGTGAACGGCGCGGCGGGCAGGAGCTCCTCGCAGCGTGCGCGCACGCGGTCCTGGGCGGGAGCGTCGAGGCTTCCGAGGTAGGAGCCTGCCGGCCCGACGCCGAGCGTGAACGGCTCCCACCACTCCTCGACGCTCGCGTACCGGACCGTCGCCTCGAGGCTCGTCTCCTCGACCGCCGTCAGCCCCGCCGCTGCGAAGAGCTCGCCGAGGTGACCCTCGCGCGCGCCCGGAAGATCCGATTCGTCGTGCACGCCGGGTTCGAGCTCGCGCGCGGCCTGCCAGAACACCGCGAGCGGTGTGCGCTCGCCCGCGTGGTCCCACACGCACGCGGCAACCGATCCACCCGGGACCGTGACCCGCTTCAGCTCACGCAGCCCGGCGACGGGATCGCTCATGAAATGCACGACGAGCTGCGCGAGCGCCGCCTCGAACGAGTCGTCGGCGAAGGGAAGGTCCTCCGCCGTCGCATGACGTACGTCGACTCCCGGACAGCGAGCCGCGGCGGCGGCGACGAACGCGTCGGACGGGTCGACCGCAGATACACGTTCCGCTCCGACCCGCCGCACGAGCTCGCCCGTCAGCGCGCCGGGGCCGCACCCGACGTCGACGACCCGCTGTCCGGCGCAAACGCCGGCGAAGTCCGCGAGCTGGGGCGAGAGCTGCACCGAGTAGCGCCCCATGAACCGGTCGTACGCGTCGGCCGCGACCTCGAACGTCATCGCGGCGAGGCCCCGAAGCGCGTGCCCGGGCCGACTGTCGAGGGAAGGCCCGGGCACGCGATCACGTCAGCGAACCCGGCTCAGGGCAGGAAGTACATCGGGTTCGGGAGCTTGAACGTCTCGTCCGCGAAGCCACCGTTCAGATCGCTGAACTGGTCGCCGAAGTTCGCGACGATGTCATATCCGAGCGACTCGATGTGCTGCCGGGTGAGCGACTTGTACTGCGTCGTCGTGCACGTCGGCGAGCAGCTCGAGAGCCACGGCTGGTTGACCTGGTCCTTGAGGTAGAGCTGGTCGCTGACGACCGGGTAGCCCGCGGTGGTCAGGTTGGCGATCGTGCCCGCCCGCTGCGATTCGGGCCGGCCCGTCAGGAAGAAGATGGTGTACCCGTCCTGGACGGCATGCGACACGAGCTCCGGCATGCCGGGGACAGCCGGGAAGATCCCCGCGTTCACGAAGGCCGCGTTCGTCGTCGGGTTGAAGGCGAAGTTGCTGTAGATCTCGTAGCTGTAGGTGTTCAAGGTGGTGTCGTCGACGTCCAGGATGACCGCGGGTGCCGCGGTGAGCTTCTGGTCGTGCTTGACGCCCTTGTCGAGCGATTTTTCCGCATCCGACTCGAGCCCCGCCATCTCGTTCACGTAGGCGCCGGTCGGGGAGAACGTGTGCAGCGGAGTCGTCCCGTTCACAGGATCGAGCTGCCCGGTCAGGGTGTCGCCGTAGTACCCCTTGATCGCGGTCCGCACCTGGTCGATGTTCTGGATCTGGTCCGCACTCGTCGGGCTCGCGGGCGGCGGCGCGACCGAGTTGATCAGCGCGGTGGCGGCGCCGGGGAAGACGAGGAGGATCGCCGCGAGGGTGGCAACCGCAACGAGGGCGGCCGTACGGGCGAGACGGGTCGGGCGGAGCGAGAACAGCGAGCGAATCACGGGGAGCACCTCCGGGAGCTGGATTGGTCGTGAACGCCGCCCACCGTTTCACGCTGCCGTGTCCTCTGCAAGTGGGAGGCGTACTAGAGTGGAGTCATGGCGACAACCGCTCCCTCAGTACGCGACCGCGGCCTCTTCCTCGCCGGGGAATGGGTCGAGACCGACCGGTGGGACGAGGTCCTCTCGCCCTACTCGGGCGAGACCGTCGGCCGCGTCGCCGCCGGCGGGGCCGAGCACGCGCGCGCGGCCGTCGACGCAGCCGAGGAGGCGATGCGGCAGCCGATCCCGCAGCACGAGCGCGCTGCGATCCTCGCGCGCATCTCGACCGCGCTGGCCGAGCGGCACGAGGAAGCCGCCCAGCTGATCAGCGCCGAGGCGGGGAAGCCGATCAGGGCCGCACGGATCGAGGCGGGCCGCGCTGTGCAGACCTACCTCGCCGCGGCCGACGCGGCCCGATCGCTGACAGGCGAGACCGTTCCGCTGGAGGCCGCGCCGAGCGGCACCGGCAAGCTCGGCTTCACGATCCGCGTCCCGGTGGGCGTCGTCGGGGCGATCTCGCCGTTCAACTTCCCGCTCAACCTCGTCGCGCACAAGCTGGCACCCGCCTTCGCCGCCGGTTGCGCGGTCGTTCTCAAGCCTGCGCCGAAGACCCCGCTGTCCGCGCTCCTCCTGGCGGAGATCGCCGCCGCGGCCGGGCTCCCGGCGGGCTGGCTGAGCGTTGTCTGCGGGCCGGCGGCCGAGATCGGCGACGTGCTCGTCGAGGACGAGCGCGTGAAGGCGATCACATTCACGGGCTCCGGCCCCGTCGGCTGGGCGCTGCGCGAGCGCGCCCCGCGCAAGCGAGTCTTCCTCGAGCTCGGGAACTCGACACCGATGATCGTCGCCGCCGACGCCGATCTCGAGCAGGCGGCGGCCGCCGTGGCGCGAAGCGCGTTCGCCTACTCGGGGCAGGCATGCATCTCGCTGCAGCGGATCTACGTCCAGCGCACGGTGTACGACGCATTCGTCGAGGAGCTCCTGCCGAAGGTGCGCGCGCTCGTCACCGGCGACCCGGCCGACGAGCGCACCGATGTCGGGCCGGTGATCGACGAACGGAGCCGCGACCGGATCCTCGACTGGATCGCCACCTCCGGCGGCACGGTGCTGACGGGCGGCGACCTGACAGACGACGGCCTGATCCGGCCGACGGTCGTCGAGTCGCCCGCTGCCGACGCGGAGCTCTCGTGCGGCGAGGCCTTCGGCCCCGTGTGCACGCTCGAGCGATACGACAGCGAGGACGAGGCGTTCGAGCAGGCAAACGGAACGCGCTTCGGCCTGCAGGCGGGAATCTTCACCCGGGACCTCGCGCTCGCGCTGCGCGCCGCCCGCACGCTCGAGTTCGCCGCCGTCACGATCAACGAGACGCCGAGCTGGCGCGTCGACCACATGCCCTACGGCGGCATCAAGGACTCGGGCAACACCCGTGAAGGCCCCCGCTACGCGGTGCGGGAGTTCACCGAGGAGCGCCTCGTCATCGTCGAGCCCGGCGCCTGACCGGACCGGCGCCGTCCACGGCGCGGCAGAGATAGCTCACCGGCTCGAGCCCGGTGGCGGCGCGGTACGCCCTCGCGGCCCGCGCGGCGACGGCCCCGGCGTCGACCCGGTGGGCGAGCGCCACCACGCAGCCGCCGAACCCCGCCCCCGTGAGCCGTGCACCGAGCGCGCCGGCCCGCTCCAGCTCGCCGGCCAGCAGGTCGAGCTCGGGCGTCGAGACCTCGAAGTCGTCGCGCAGGCTCGCGTGGCTCGCACTGAGGAGCGCCCCCAGCTCGTCGACGTCGCCGCTTCGTAGCGCCGCCGCTGCGCGCAGGACGCGGTCGTTCTCGGAGACGACGTGACGGGCGCGGGGCTCGTCCCGAACCTGGTCCGCGCCGGCATCGCGAAGCGCCGGCAGCCCGAGCCGCGCTGCGACCCGTTCGCACGCCGCCCGCCGCTCAGCGTACGCGCTCTCGACCAGCACCCTCGGCAGTCCGGAATGAAGGACGACGATCGCAAGCGAATCCGGGATCGGAATCGGCTCGACCTCGAGCGACCGGCAGTCGATCAACAGCGCGTGGCCGGCGCGCCCGGCCACAGAGGCGAGCTGGTCCATGATCCCGCACGGAACTCCCGTCGCGCGCTGCTCGGCTTCCTGACAGGCGAGCGCCAGCTCGACCGGCGAGAGCTCGAAGCTCGCGGCCTCGCAGAGCGCGAGCGCGACCGACACCTCGAGTGCGGCGCTCGACGACAGGCCCGAGCCGCGCGGCACGGTCGAGCTGACGGTCGCGTCGATACCGACCGGCGGGCGTCCGCGGCCGGCGAGTGCGTCGACGACGCCCTCGACGTAGCGCTGCGTCCCCTCGTCGGCCTGGTCGGAGACCACTCTGACCTCGCCGTCGCCGCGCATCGTGGCGTGCACCGTGCACTCGAGGTCGATCGCGACCGGCAGCACGAAGCCCTCGTTGTAGTCCGTGTGATCCCCGATCAGGTTGACGCGGCCGGGCGCCCGGACGTCAGGCATCCCGCAGCGCCTGAGCAGCGTCCTCGGGAACGATCGGGTTCATCAAGGTCCCGCTCCCCACCTCGCCCGCGGCGACGTAGCGCAGCGTCGCCGCACCGCGCCGCGGCGGCGCCAGATGAACGTGCAAGTGCGTGCCGGGGTGGATCCAGAGCATGTACGGGAACGGCGCCCCGAACAGGCGGTCGTAGCGCGAGAGGACATCGGCGAGCGCCGCCGCGAGACCGTCGCGCGCCGGCTCGTCGAGCCCGGACAGCGTCGGGAGGTGGGCGGTCGGCGCGACGAGCAGGCCGTACGGGTACGCCGAGGCGTACGGGACGTAGGAGCGCCAGCCGCCGCCGGCGAAGACGAGCCGGTCGCCGGGATCCTCGCCGCAGAGCGCACACCCGGCGCGCGTCGCGACCTCGGCCTCGCGGGCCGGCACCGGCGGCACGAACGGGAACGCGTAGATCTGCCCGTGCGGATGGGCGATCGTGGCGCCGGCGTCGGCGCCGCGGTTCTCGAAGACGAGGACGTACTCGACCTCGGGGCGCGCGAGGAGCGCAGCGCTTCGCTCCGCCCAGAGGTCGACCACGCGCCGGATCCCCTCCGGGCCGAGCGACGCCAGCGAGGCATCGTGCTGCGGCGCGTAGAGGACGACCTCCGAGGCGCCGCGGGCGGGCACGCTCCCGAGCGCCGGGTCGAGCTCGACGGGGTCGCCCGGTGCGAACATCGGCCAGCGGTTCGGGAATGCCTTGACCTCGTAGGGCTCCGGCGCCTCGATGCCGCCGACGCAGAACGGGCAGGCCGCGGCGGGACGATTCGGACGATCCTGCCGGCTCCCCGCGATCCCCACCCACTCGCCCGCAAGCGCGTCGAAGCGAAGCTCGCTCATACCGCGAGCACCTGCCCCGTTCGGGAGAGCGCGTCCTGCAGCGCAACCGTGTCGACGTCCTGCACCGCGCAGCCCCGCCGTGCCGCCTGCGCCGCCGCCGCTCCCGCTGCGTACCCGAGCAGCATCAGCGTCGGCTCCATGCGCACGGAGCCGAACGCGACATGCGAGGCAGAGAGGCAGACGGGAACGAGCAGGTTCGTCGCGTGCTCGCGCCTGGGCGTCAGCGATCGGTACGGGATTGGATAGGGGCGGACGGCGACCGACAGGTAGCCCTCGTTCAGCACGACGGGCTCTCGCTCGTACTCCGGCAGGTAGCGCCAGGTGCGCTCGATCTCCCGGATGTCGATGTTGTACGAGCCGAGCGCGACGGCGTCCGGCTGGGCCTGCGCGGTGAGCAGGTCGCGCTCGCAGAGCACGTAGTCGCCCTTCATCCGGCGGCCGTCGCGGACGTACAGCTGGTGCGGCCAGCCGTCGGTGTCCGTGAACTCGTCGCGGCACGGCCCGAAGCGGCCGACCTCGTTGCGAATGCGAACAGGAACGCAGTCGTCGTTCGCGAGGAAGTACAGGAGCGACCTCGTGTACCGCAGGTGGTGCTCACGAACCTCGGCGCGGCCGGCCGCGTCGCCGTCCGGGTAGGCGCGGTTCGATCCGTCGAGCAGGTTGAGCGAGAACGGCCCGATCGAGTTGACGTCGCACTTCCCGTTCGGAAGAAGGTCGGGGACGAGCCCGAGGAGGTCGCGTGCCTCGACGGCGACCGCGGCGAGGTAGCGTCGAAGGAGCTCGAACCGGGCCGGGTCGTAGCCGTCGGGCTCGGTCAGCGGGAGTCGGTTGTCGGCGCGGTCCGTGAGGCAGACGCGGAAGCCGTAGGCCTGAAGGCCGCCGTCTCCCTCACCGAGCCGGTCCGCAGGCCAGCCCCACTCGTCGAGCTCGGGCGGGCGGATGTAGGGCAGCAGGGAGCCGTCGTCGCGAAACGGCGACAACCGCACCGCGAAGTTGTGCTTGCCGGGACGGGTCGCGGGCTGCCGCCCGGCCCACGTCTCGCCGTGGAGCTCGCGCGGCTCGCGTCCGATCCCGTACGGCACGCCGAACCGCGGCAGCAGGTCGCCCTCGTAGCTCGCGTCGACGAAGACGGCGGCGTCGGGCAGCTCCGTCGTGCCGAGCCTGACGTCCAGGCCGTCGAGCACGTCGGCGAGCAGCTCCTCGGCGACGTGCGGCTCCGGCCCGCGCACGCCCCAGAGCGGCACCCCGTAGTGCCCGGCGACCGCGTCGTAGAAGCGCCGGGCGAAGCCGCCGAGCACGCGCGTGTCGCCCACGTCGGTCCAGCCGAGACCGCCCGAGACCATGCCGCCGATATGTCTGCCCGCCTCGATCACGGTCACCGACGCGCCGGCCTCGGCGGCGCCCGCAGCCGCCGCGACTCCCGCGGCGGTCGCGCCGTAGACGCACACGTCGGTCATACGAACGGACCGAGCAGGCCGCGAGCCGTTGCCGCGTCGACACCCGGCGCGAGCGCCTCGACGAGCGCCTCGACGTCGCGGCACCGGGCGTGCGGCGCGGACGGCCCGGCCGCGAGCGGCTCGAGCGCCGCGAGCACCTCGGCGCCGTAGGTCGCGAGTGCGCGCTCGAACGACGCGACCGGGTCGTAGCCGTGCGGATCGCGCATGAAGTCCGCGACGGTCGCGAGCGGCAGCTTCGACGGGACCGCCTGCAGCATCGCGTTGGCGATCAATCCGGCCGCCCGGCCCTCCCAGAGCCGAGCGTCTCGTCCACGCAGCGGCCCGAGGAAGAGGCGCCCGGGGTCGAAGTCGTTGACCGGGTAGTTGTCCCAGATCAGGAGGTCGTGGTCGCCGAAGCGGGCGACCGCGCCGTCGAGCTCCTCGCGTGCGATCGCGAGCGACACGACCTCCGGCCCCGTCCAGTAGACGACGATCCCGGGCTCGAGCAGCCGCCTGAACACGCGCCGGTAGGGAGAGTCACCGGTGCCCGCGTAGCCCATCGGGCACACGACGAGCGGGCCGGGCTGCGCGAACGCGGCACGGAAGCGATTGCTGAGCTCGGCCTGCGCCGCCGCGCTCGGCCGCTCCTCGTGCCCGTAGCGCTCCTCGTCCCCGGGGCAGTGCAGGGCATGCTCGACGTCGTCCCAGAGGAGCTGGACCGTCTGCACGCCGGTCGACCGCACCTGTTCGCATTTCGCGAGCAACCGCTCGAAGTCGTCACCGTCCGTGTAGCAGATCGAAAGCCCCGGAGCGATCGCGTACGCGAACTCGACGCCGTGCGCGGCGGCTTCGGCGACGAGCTCGCGGAGCTGCTCGAGCTCGGGGCCGGGGTAGGGATCCGCCCACAGCCTGCGGTGGTACGGATCGTCCTTCGGCGCGTGCACCCAGGTCGTGAGACCTTCGGCGGCGCAGAAGCGGATCAGGTCGAGCCGCTCCGCCTGTGTCCAGGGCGGGCCGTAGAAGCCTTCGATCACGCCGCGGATCATGCGACCCCGAGCTTGGCGCGCCACGGCCGGCCGTGGTCGTCGACGATCGCGCCGAGCTGCTGCAGGCGCGGCACGGAGTGGGATCGGAGAAGCTCCGTCGGATCGTCCGCGGGGAGCGTGGCCGTCCAGACGGCGCGGCCGGCGAGCATGCCGGAGGCGCCGCCCTTGCACGCCGCCTCGACCGCCGCGGGGTAGCGCTCGGGAGCGACGCCCTGCGAGAGGACGACCCAGGGGCAGGGCACGGCGGCGTCGATCCGGCGGCACCACGCCGTGATCTCGTCCGGCTCGCCCGCGCCGTGCGTCGGCACCTCGCACTTGTAGAGATCGCAGCCGATGCCGCCGAGCTCGCCGGCGGCTTCGACGATCGCGGACTCGCGGTCGAAGCCCTCGGGGCCGCGAACGACCGGCTCGAGCACGGACAGGAGGCCGTGTGCGTGCGCGAGCTCGGCGAAGCGCCGAGAGGTCTCGACCCGCCGGGCGCGCCGGGCATCGTCCCGCCAGACGATCAGGAGCTTCAGCGCGACGACGCCGAAGCTCACCGCCGCAGCCGCGTCCACGCCGGAGTCGAGATCGGTGTCCTCGACCACGCCTCCCGGCGGCTGCTCGAGCGCGTCGGCGGCGAGAATCAGTCCGCAGGTCGGCGGAAGCAGGCGGTCGCGCACGATCTCGCGGTAGGCGTAGTGGCGGTCGATCAGGAAGCCCGAGGCGTACGGGCCGAGCTCGCGCGCGACCGCGAGCTTGAAGCGAACGAGGCGCGCGTCGTCGACCCCGGCGTGATGCTCGCGCAGCATGGTCCGAAGAGACTCACGCTGGTCCATCGCCACCATCAGGAACGTGCCGCTCGGGCGAGCGAGCGCATCGAGATTCTTCATCCGACCGCCTCCCTGTCGGCCCAGATCTGGGCGTTGTCGTGCTCGTGCACGATGCTCGCAGGCCACGACGCGTCGAACGCCTGCAGTGCGAGGAGCCGCCGCGTCGCGGCGCGCTTGCCGGTGCCGTGCAGGACGAGCCGGAGCGAACGGGCGGCCGCGATCGTGCCGAGCCCCACCGAGACGCCGTGGGTCGGAACCTCCTCCAGCGAGCCGAAGCTCGGGAAGGTCGCCAGATTGTCGCGTCGCGTCGCCTCGGCGAGCGAGACCACGGCGCTGCCTCCGGCGCGCGCCGAGCCCGGCGGGAGAAAGGCGACGTGCCCGTCGGAGGCGCCCGAGGCGAGCAGGAACAGGTCGACGCCGCCGGCCGCCCCGATCCGCTCGTCGAAGGCCGCCGGATCGTTCGCGTCGGGCACCCAGACGTGCTCGTCTCCGAGCCCGAGCGGCCGTGCGATCTCCTCCCTGCCGAACCTCGTGCAGGAGTAGTGGGCGTCGCTCGGCGCGTCGACGTACTCGTCGGGCATCACGACGACGAGGCGGTCGAGGCGCCGGCCGCCCGCCGCGAGCGCCCGATAGGTCGAGCGCAGGCTGCGTCCGCCGGGGCAGCCGAGGAGAAACGGCCCGCTGACCGCGTCGTAGCGGGCGAGCACCTCCCCGGCGAGCGCCTCGCCGAGCGCCTCGGGATCGGCGAAGACGCGGAGCTCAGCGGCCACGGAGCTCCTGCCTGAGACGGTCCTTCGCCCGCGTGCCCGCACCCGCATCGTCCAGTGCCGCGAGTGCAGCGCCGAGCACCGGTCGGTCGTCGAGGACGATCGGTCGCGCGCCCGGCGGTAGCCGTTCGAGCACCGCATCATGGAGGCGTCCGGCCCCGCCTTGCAGCATGCCTCCTCCCAGAACGACATCGCCTGCTTCGATCGCGAGGTCGCGAAAGGCGCGCCTCACCATCAGGGCGATCTCGTTCGCAAGCCGGTCGACGAGCGCGGTCGCGACCGCGTCGCCGCGCGCTGCGGCGTCGACGACGAGCGGCGCGAGCTCGCCCAGCCGCGACTGCCGCAGGCGCCGGTAATGCACGGCGG
>Ga0207657_10007718_pt1 | contig 10987 bp, 6 predicted proteins | sample KBSC33metaG_FD_184316 | JGI IMG/M metagenome (GOLD analysis project Ga0207657, IMG submission 184316) | Corn rhizosphere microbial communities from Kellogg Biological Station, Michigan, USA - KBS C3-3 metaG (SPAdes) (version 2) | ecosystem: Host-associated > Plants > Roots > Rhizosphere > Soil ... | reverse complement strand
GCGGCGGCTCCCGGGCTTCGTCGACCCGCTCGAACCGGGCGAGCGTCCTGTCTGGGACGATCCCTGGTACAACCTGTGGGACAAGTTTCGCAAGCACGTGGTCGGTCTGCACTACGACGAACTGTCGACGTGGGCGCACGAGGCAGGCATTCCGCGCCAGTCGATCTATAGCGCGCAGGGCCTGATCCACGACGATCCCGCGCACAAGGCGTTCGCGGTCCGGATCGACAGCCCGAGCCGCGATTACGATTCGGCGGGCGTTTCCGTCGAAGGTTCGATCCCGCGCGACGGTCATCTCGGCGCGATCCTGTACGGCCGCACTGCGCGCAACGACGTCGAGCTCGACAACGGACACTCGCTCTTCGCGACGATCGAGCGCATGGACGACGGCTGGGCGATCGTCGAATACAACAACACCGACCTGCGCTATCCGAGCGTTGCGCCCGATTACGCGATGGCGTACGCGACGTTCCGCGACGCTTTCAACTACGGCGCGACCGAGGTTTCGGCCATGGCGTGGAACGGGTCGAACGGCCTCTACGCCGGCCAACCGGGCTATGTTCCGTACACGGCGTGGCGAAACACGCCGGCCGAGTACGCGATGCGCGATTTTCTCGTCGCGCACGCCGACGTTCCCTTGGGCGCCAAGCTGTGGACGTTCGGGAGCGTCAGGCACGCGAACACCGACGGCTGGACCGTGACCGCGGGATCGGTTTTGCCCGGGAACGGATACGTCGATGTGGTTCCGCAGCGATCGGAAGCGACGCTCGTGTCACCGCCGGATCAGGTCATTCGTCCTGAAAGCATCGATCGGCTGATCGTGGCGATCGACGCGGGCTCCCCGCCGCTCGAGATGCGGGTTGCGGCGCAGACGCGGCCGGACACGCCCTGGATCGACGTCGGTCGAGGCTCACCGTCCGGCATCGCCCTGTCGTGGCCGCCGACGTGGCTGAACGGCCGCACGATCGTCGAGCGTTTGCGCCTCACGCTGTCGTTCGCCGACGGCGCGACGAAGACGCGCATTGCACGCGTCCTGCTCTACCCCCGCGCCGCCTCCGCCCCGGCAACGGTGCGCGACGTTCGCGAACGCGCGCTATCGCGTCATTGAGGCGTGCACATGGTGACGCCTTCGAACGCCCATCCCTGGTCGAGCATGAACTGCATGGAATCGAGACTCGTCACGAATCGATGGTTGGAATCCTTGACGGGAAAGCCGTTGTTGTAATAGCGGTAGACGGGCTTCGTGCCGGCGGGGCACGCGCCGCTGCCGGGCATGAAGTTCCAGAACGCGATGCCTTCGTAGTTCCACCGCGGCAGCGAAGGTGACTGCATCGCCTGCAGATCCTTCAGGTGCTGGCATTCGTTGGGGTCGAGCGTATAGAAATGGCTGTTGGGGCCGGGCGAGACCGAGCCGTAGAAGCGGCAGACCGGCACGCCCTGTCCCGACGGCAGCGTCTTGAACCCGAAGCCGGTCCTGAACCAGCCGGGGCCCGCGCTGCCGTTGTCGATGCCGACCTGCTCGGTGCCGTTGGTCGTCATGAAGAAATGGTCGAGGTCGACGTTGTAGAACTCGACCGCGGTTCCGTCGCCGGTCGGCAGCGCGGCGTTCGGCGCGAGGTATTGCGCGATGTACGCATAGGCGAGGTCGAGGCGCGAGTATTCGTCGGTGCCGGCCGGATACGAGCAGTCGGAGTTGCCGCCCTTGAGAGCGCCGCGCACGCTGTACTGGGTGCACACGCCGTTCGAGCCGGCGCTGCACGTGAGAAGCGGCGAGCCGCTCGAGCCCGGTTCCGTCGCGCCGCTCTGATAGCGCATCTCGATGTAGCTGCCGAGGCCTTCGAAATCGGCATACCCCTGCGTCGTGCCGGTGCTGACCTTCTTGAGGTCGCCCTCCGGGTGGTGCACGACGATCGCGGGCGTATTGGTCGGGACCGGCGTCGCGTCCCAGGCCGAGAACCAGGCGCCCGCCGGCGGGCTCGCGTTGAGCCGAAGCAGGATGACGTCGATACCCGGCCCGCGATACATCACGGTGGCGCCGCCCGCGACCTGGACATACGCGCCCGGGACGTTGCTGCCGCACGAAAGAGCGTCGAAGAACCACAACGTCGTCATCGTGCTCGCGCGTGCCTGCACCTGATCGTCGGTGGCGCTGCGGTCGTCGTCGTAGCAGTGGCCGGCGGTGAAGAGATAGGGAATGTTCGATTGCGGCGTCGTGTTGAGCAAGGTGGCGACGCAGAGGATTTCGGAGAATCCGGTGGAGAGGATCGTTTGCGCGACCGCATTCGCGGCGTTGCCCACGGCGGGTGACGACGCGCGCACGCATGCCACGTCGACCTCGCACCGCTCGGACGTGCCGATGTCCTGCGCGGACTTCATCTCGCTCGCCGAGAGCACGATATGGCCGACGTCGAGCAAATCGAGATGGCCCTGCGGCGCGGCCCCGGGAGGCAGGCGCAACTGGACGATCGCCGTCTCGCCGTCGAGCACCGGTGACCAGTAGCCGTGGGAGCGCGCGAAATCCGCGCCGGTCGCGGCGAAGACCTGCGTATTGCCCTGCGTGCCGAGCAAGCGCGCCTCCAGCCGGTCGCCGATGTCCGCCGCCTGCAGGTGGACGCGCAGGCTTGCCGCGCCTTCCGACGTGATGCGCAATTGCGCGACGAGCGCGCCGTCGGGCTGCGAGCGCCACGCAAGCGCGGCGAGCTGGATGCGGCGATCGCCCTGCGATGGCGCCCGCTCGAAACCGATGCGAAGAGGATGACCCTTGGCTGGGCGCACGTCCGACTTCGTCATCGCGTAGGGCTCGGCCACCGTCGGCGCGGGCAGACGGATTTCGCGGCTCGGCACCGACTCGGCCACGAACGTCCGCACGACGGCTTCCGCCTTCGTGGGCGCGTAGACGGCACCGGGCGCCGAGCGCGTTTGCGCGTGCGCGGCGGCTGGCAGCACGAGCGCAGCCAACAGGGCGAGGCTCACCGCGAGGGGGGCACGAAGCGGCTGGGTAAGCGAACTCGACATGATCCTCGACGATTCTGACGATGAAGGGGCGTAAGCGACGTATCGCGCCGGCTCGAATGCCGGAAGAGGCCGTCGCGACGATCGGTGCAGCGGTCAGGCAAGACCGAGCAAATCCCGCGCCTGTGCCGGCGTCGCCACGATGCGGTCGTACTCGCCGCAAACGTCGACGATGCGCTTTACGAGCTCGGCGTTCGATGCCGCGAGGCGCGTCTTGTCGAAGCGCGTGTTGTCCTCGAGGCCGGTGCGGCAATGGCCGCCCGCTTCGAGGCACCATCGGTTCACCTCGAACTGATGCCGTGCGATGCCTGCCGCGACCCACGTCGCGCCGGGCAATACCGCCTGCAACTCGCTGCGCAGGAAGTCGAACACTTCGCGGCGCACCGGCAGCGCGTTGGGAATGCCGAGCACGAACTGCACGTGCGGCTTCGGCTTCAGCAGGCCCTTCTGCACGAGGTTCGCCGCGTTGTACAGCATCGCGAGGTCGAACACCTCGACCTCCGGCTTCACGCCATGGTCGAGCATGGTTTGCGCGAGGCCCTCGACGAGCTGCGGCGGATTCTCGTAGATCATCGTCGCGAAATTGACCGAGCCGGTCGCGAGCGATGCCATGTCGGGCTTGAGGTGGAGCATCGCGCCGCGCGACGCGGCGTCGCGTCCGCGCCCGCCCGTCGAGAACTGCACGATCATGCCGGGGCAATGCTTGACGACGCCTTCCTGCACCCGCGCGTACAAGTCGGGATCCGAGCTCGGCGACTCGTCGCGATCGCGCACGTGGACGTGCACGAGCGTCGCGCCCGCTTCGTACGCCTCGTGCGTCGATTCGATCTGCTCGGCCGGCGTCACGGGGACCGCCGGATTGTCCTTTTTCTTCGGTTGCGATCCGGTGATCGCGACGGCGATGACGACAGGCTCGGCCATGCTCGACGCTCCTTCGCGACGATCGTTACCGATCGTCGATCTTGTACTCGACGTACGTGCGGTCGCGCAACTGCCGCACGAACTCCTCGAACTGCTCGTCGCTCTTGCGCTGGCGGATCGCCTGCCGCGCCTGCTCGCGCCGCCGCTCGACGGTGACGTCCTGCTTGCGCCGCTCGAGCACCTCGATCAGATGCCAGCCGAACGGGGTGCGGATCGGCTGCGACACTTCGCCGATCGCGAGCGCCTGCAGCGCGCGCTCGAAGTCGGGCACGGTGTCGCCCGGCGACAGCCAGCCGAGGTCACCGCCCTTCGCGCCCGACGCGTCCTCGGAATTGGCGCGCGCGATCTCGTCGAAGCTCGCGCCCGCGACGATGCGCTCGCGGAGCCGATCGATCTTCGCCTTCGCGTCGGCCTCGGACGTCTGCTCGTTGACCTTGATCAGGATGTGCCGTGCGTGCGTCTGGTCGACGACCGTCGGCTGGTTCCGGTTGCGCTCGTTGACGAGCTTCACGATGTGAAAGCCGCTGCCGCTGCGCACGACGCTCGACACTTCGCCCGGCTGCATCTTCTGCACGAGATCGGCGAACACCGACGGCAGGCGCGCGCGCGTGCGCCAGCCCAGGTCGCCGCCCGACGGCGCGTCGGGCGCCGCCGAATAGGAGGCGGCCACCTGCGCGAAGTCCTTGCCCGCTTTGATCTCGGCGAGCGCCTGCTCGGCGCGGCGGCGGCTCGCCTCGACCGCGTCGGACGACGCCTCCTCGGGCACGCCGATGTAGATGTGCGAAAGCTGGTACTCGTCCTCGCCGCCCGCCTGCGACGCGAGCGTCGCGAGGTAGTTGTCGACCTCGGCGTCGGACACGCTCACCTTGCTGTCGACCTCGCGCTCGCGCACGCGCTGGATGACGATCTGCTTGCGGATGTCCTCGCGATAGTTCGCGTACGGAATGCCTTCGCGCTCGAGCACCTTGCGGAAGTCGTCGGCCGCGAGCTTGTTCTCCTCGGCGATGCGAAGAATCGTGCGCTCGACCGTCGTGTCGTCGACGCGGATGCCCGTCTCCTTCGCGTACTGCAGCATGGCGCGCTGCACGATCAGCCGCTCGAGCACCTGCTTGTCGAGCACGTCGTTGGGCGGCGGCGTGATCTTCGACGCCTTCAACTGCGACTCGAGGATGCGCCGCGCCTCGTTCATGTCCCACTGCGTGATCGCCTCGTCGTTGACGACGACGACCACGCGGTCGAGCGAAACGGGATCGGCCGCGTGCGCGAGCGCGGCGACCACGGCGAACAGGATGAAACCAGGAAGACGGCGAATGGCCATCGGTGAAACGCCCTTTCAGAATTCGGGGAGCGGCTCGAAGCGCTGGTCGCGCTCGCGAAGCAGGGGGCTGTTGCTGGGCACGTAGCCCGGGACGCTGCGGCGCAGGAGTTCGAGCGGGCTGGTGCCGACGCGCGCGAGGCCGGAGAATTCGAGTTGCACGAAAACGGACGTCGTCGCCTGTTGCGTCGTCGTCGTGAGCCGCTGGCCCACGACGCGCAGCACCCAGCAGTCGGCATTGTACTCGATGCCCGCCACCGCCTCGAGCGTCTTGCGGTCGTGCACCGAGTAGTTCCAGCGCCCGATCAGCGACCAGCGCTCGGACACCGGCCACTGCCCGGACAGGTCGACCTGCTTCAGCGTCGTGGGCGCGCCGGTCGGGTCGACGATGTTGCGCGTATAGCGCCACGTCGCGTTCAGCACGCGTCCGGGCGACGGCGTGTAGCGCGCGCCGACGTTCAGCCGCTCGACCTCCTTCGCGTCGAAGTTGTATTGCAGAAGGCTCTGCAGCGACCACCGATCGGTGATGCGGCCTTCGGCCGACACCAGGAAATCCGACGTCGACGCCGAGCGCAACGGCTCGTTCAGACTCACGCGCTGATCCTTGAAATAGAACCGCTGGCCGACCGCAAGCCGCAGGCGCTCCGCGCCCGTCCCGCGGTCGAGGAAGCGCGACGTCAGCGCGAGCGTGAGCTGGTTCGCGTCGCCGATGCGATCGTTGCCGATGTAGCGGTTCTCGGCGAAGAGCTGCGAGAAGTTGAAGTCGTCGACGGCGGTGTCGAAGATCGGCGCGTTGCGTTGATCGCGATAGGGGATGTAGACGTAATAGGCGCGCGGCTCGAGCGTCTGCGCGAGCGGCACGTTCATCACGTCGAGGTCCCGCTCGAAGACGAGGCCGGCGTCGAGGCTCGAGATGGGAATCGCGTAGCCCGGATGCCGCTCGGTGAGCGCCGGCGTCGTCTTGTCGATCAGGTACTCGCGCGCGTGCACGCCGGTCTTCGCCTCGAAGAACCACGCCGACCCCTCGCGCCTCCAGGCGACCTGCGGATAAAGGACGACGCGCTCGCCGGTCGGCACCAGCGCCTCCTGCGCGAAGCGCGCGTATTCGCCGCTGCCGCTCCACGTGAGCCCGAGCCACTCGGTGTCGCGCAGCGACGCGAGCAGCTGCGGCACGCGGTTGTACGGAGGCACGATCGGGGCGTTCGGATCCTGCAGCGTCTGGAAGCTCTGCACGCGCGCGAGCACCTCGAAGGGTCCCGTCGACGCCGCGATCCCGCCTTCGCGGGTCAGGATCTTCTGCGACGTGATCGCGACGCGGTCGGCGAAGTCGGCGAAGTATTTGTCGTCGGAGACCTTGTTGACGTTGAAGTAGCCGGCGAGCCACGGCGCGAACTGCTCGTTGTGCGCCCAGGCGAGCGCATAGCGGCGCTCGCCCGTGGCGCGATCGTGCGGCAGGATCTCCGCGTTCATCTCGCCGTTCGCGCTGCCGAACGGCGCGCTGGCGTCGCCCAGCAGATAGCGGAACTGCGCGCCGAGCATCAGGCCGCGCTTGGTCATCAGCCGCGGCGTCAGCGTCGCATCGTAATTGGGCGCGAGGTTCAGGTAATACGGCGCGCTGATCTCGAAGCCGCGCACGCCCGTCGACCCGAGCGTCGGCGTCAGGAAACCGGATTTGCGCTCGTTCGACAGCGGGAACGTAAGCCACGGCGAATAGATCACCGGCACGCCGAGAAAGTGCAGCGAGACGGCGCGCGCGGTGCCGACCTTGCGCAGGTTGTCGACCTCGAGCTCGTCGGTTTGCAGGTACCAGTCGGCGCGCGGCGCGACGCAGGTCGTATAGCTCGCGTCGCTCGCCTCGTACTGGTTCGGCCCGTTGAAGCGGATCTCGGCCGCTTCACCGCGCCCGTTCGTCTCCGCGATGAAGAAGCTCGGCTTCCTGAAGAAGCCCGTTTCGGTGTCGCGCCGGAATTCGAGCGTCGGACCGGTGATCCAGTCGAAATCGCGGCGCAGCACCACGTTGCCCTGGCCGTCGATCGTCTGCGTCGTCGTATCGTACGACAGCCGATCGGCGAGCACGGTCTCGCGCCGCGTGCGCAGCTCGACGTTGCCGATCGCCGTGATCCGGGTCGCGTCGCCTTCGAGGCGGTCGGCGCGCAGGAACAGCGCGCCGCGCACTTCCTGCTCCTGCGCCGTCGCGGTTGCACCGACGAGCGCCTGCGGCGTCGTGGAAGCGCGCGGCGGCACCGCGTGGATCTCGCGCGACAACTGGAGCGGCAGCGGCGGTTCCGCGCACACGCCCGGCGTCGCCACCCCGCCGGCCACGGCCGCCGACGCGACGATGACGCCGGCGCGAAGCTTCATCACGTGCAAGGGATTTGCGACGGGGCGTTTGCTAGAATGCGCGCCATTCTATCTGCATCATGCCCGACGCACGCGCCGAAGCGCTCTCGCAGTGGCTCACGACGGCGCAGCGCGTCCCGGTCGCGGACATCGCGCCTGCGTCGTCCGATGCGAGCTTCCGCCGCTACTTCCGCATAACGCTCGCTACGTCGTGGGCGCCGGCGGGCGACGCGACGACGCTGATCGCGATGGACGCGCCGCCGCCGATGGAGGATTGCCGGCCGTTCGTGCACGTCGCGAAGCTGCTCGAGACGGCCGGCGTGCACGTGCCGCACATCGTCGGCGCCGATCTCGCGCACGGCTTCCTGCTGATGAGCGACCTCGGCACGCGCACGTACGCGGGCGCGCTCGACGACGCCACCGCGTCCGCGCTGTATGCCGATGCGCTCGATGCGCTCGTCGCCATGCAGCGGCTCGATTGCGCCGGCGCGCTGCCGCCGTACGACGATGCGCTGCTGCGCCGCGAGCTCGCGCTGTTTGCCGAGTGGTACGTCGCGCGGCATCGCGCGCTGACGCTGACCGAAGCGCAACGCGCGAAGCTCGCGGACGCATTCGACGCGATCGTCGCGAACAACCTCGCGCAGCCGCGCGTGCTCGTGCATCGCGACTATCACTCGCGCAACCTGATGCTGAGCTCGCCCAATCCGGGCATCCTCGATTTCCAGGACGCCGTCCACGGGCCGATCACGTACGACCTCGTCTCGTTGCTGCGCGACGCGTACGTCGAATGGAGCGAGGCGCGCCAGGTCGAGCTCGCACGGGCCTACTTCGAGCGCGCGCGGGTCGCGGGGCTGCCCGTCGGCGCGGATTTCGACGCGTTCTGGCGCGATTTCGAATGGATGGGCGTGCAGCGCCAGATCAAGGTGCTCGGCATCTTCGCGCGGCTCAACGTGCGCGACGGCAAAGCCGGGTACGTGGCCGACATGCCGCGCGTGATGCGTTATCTGCGGCGCGCGTGCGCGGCGTACCCCGAGCTCGCGCCGCTGCTGTCGGTGCTCGACGCGCTCGACGCGAATGTCGATCCCCCCACGCTCGCTTCGCTCGCTGCATCTTGAGCGCACCGCTCGCGACGGCGATGATCCTCGCCGCCGGGCGCGGCGAGCGGATGCGGCCGCTGACCGACACGACGCCAAAGCCGCTCCTCGACGTCGGCGGCAAGCCGCTCATCGCGTGGCAGATCGAGGCGCTCGCGCGCGCCGGCTTTCGCGACATCGCGATCAACGCCGCGCATCTCGCCGAGCGACTGATCGAAACGGTAGGCGACGGAGCGGCGTACGGCGCGCGGATTCAGTGGTCGCGCGAGCCCGAGCCCCTCGAAACCGGGGGCGGCATCGCGACCGCGCGCGATCTCTTCGCTCCCGGTCCCGTGCTGATCGTCTCGGGGGACATCTTCACGCGCTTCGATTACGCGTCGCTCGCGCCGCGGATCGCGGCCATGCGGGATGGCGGCGCCGCGCGCGTGCACCTCGTGATGGTGCCGAACCCGCCGTATCATGTCGCGGGCGACTTCGCGCTCGCCGGCGGGCGCGTGCGCGCCGACGGCGCGCGGCGCCTCACGTTCGGCAACATCGGCGTCTACGACGGCGCGCTGTTCGCCGAACTCCCGCGCGGGGCGAAGCTCAAAATGTTGCCGCTGTACGAGCGCTGGATCGCCCTTGGCGTCGTCTCCGGCGAGCGCTACGACGGGCCCTGGGCCAACGTCGGCACGCCCGCCGACCTCGCCATCCTGGACGCGATGCTCGCGGCGTCCGGCGCGGGGTGAGACGTCCGTGTCCATGCGCGACACCCATGCGGCTTCGACGCTGACCTCGTGACGAATCCGCTGCTCGATTTCACCGGGCTTCCCCGCTTCGATCGCATCGACGCAGCCGACGTCGCGCCGGCGATCGATACGTTGCTCGCCGCGGCGCGCGCCGCGGTCACGCGCGTTGCCGACGACGCCGCGCCGGCGACGTGGGCAAGCGTCGTCGCGCCGACGGAAACCGCGTTCGATCATCTCGATCGCGCGTGGGGCGCCGTGCGCCACCTCAATGCCGTCGTCAATACGCCGGCGATTCGCGACGCCTACAACGCCGCACTGCCGAAGGTCACGGCGTTCTACGCCGATATCGCGCAGGACCTCGGCTGGTACGCGCGCTTCAAGGCGCTGAAGGACGGGCCGGCGTTCGCGGCGCTCGACGCCGCGCAGAAGGTCGTGGTCGATAACGCGCTCCGCGACTTCCGCCTCGGCGGCGCGGAACTCGGCGACGCCGGCAAGGCGCGGTTCAAAGCGGTGCAGGAGGAGCTCGCGACGCTGTCGTCGCGGTTCGACGACAACGTCCTCGACAGCGAGAACGCGTTCGCGCACTACGTCGATCGTGCCGACGCGCTGACCGGCGTGCCGGCCGACGTGGTGACCGCCGCGCGCCGCGAGGCCGAGGCCGAGAAGCGACAGGGCTACAAGCTCACGCTGCGCTACCCGTGCTACATGCCGGTGATGCAGTACGCCGAGGACCGGGCGCTTCGCGCGTTGATGCACCGTGCGTACGCCACGCTCGCGTCGGAGCTCGGCGCGAGCGACGCCTGGGACAACACCGAGGTCATCCAGCGCCTGCTCGCGCTGCGCCACGAGGAAGCGCGGCTTCTCGGCTACGCGAACTACGCGGAGCTGTCGCTCGTGCCGAAGATGGCGCAGGCGGCGGACGAGGTGCTTGCGTTCCTCCGCGATCTCGCGGCGCGCGCGCGGCCGTTCGCCTTGCGTGAATGCGACGAGCTTCGCGCCTATGCGCGCGACGCGCTCGGCATCGGCGAGCTCGCCGCGTGGGACCTCGCGTATGCGAGCGAGAAGCTCAGGCGTGCGCGCTATGCGTTCTCCGAGCAGGAGGTGAGGCAGTACTTTCCCGAAGCTCGCGTCGTCGCGGGACTCTTCCACGTCGTCGAGACGATCTACGGCGTGCGCATCGACGCCGCCAGCGCGCCGGTGTGGCATCCGAGCGTTCGTTTCTTCGAGATCCGCAACCGGGACGACTCGCTCGTCGGCCAGTTCTACCTCGACCTTTATGCGCGCGAGGGCAAGCAGAGCGGCGCGTGGATGGACGACGCGATCAACCGCCGCTACGCGCACGATCGGCTGCAACACCCCGTCGCGTACCTCACGTGCAACTTCTCGGGGCGCGCCGAAGGCCGCGAGCCATACTTCACGCACCGCGAGGTCGTCACGCTCTTCCACGAGTTCGGCCACCTCGTGCACCACATCCTCGGCGGCGACCAGCGCTGGGCGCGCTTCGCCGGCGTCGCGACCGAGTGGGACTTCGTCGAGGCTCCGTCGCAGCTGCTCGAGGAGTGGGCCTGGGACGCGCA
>Ga0207657_10007717_pt1 | contig 10990 bp, 7 predicted proteins | sample KBSC33metaG_FD_184316 | JGI IMG/M metagenome (GOLD analysis project Ga0207657, IMG submission 184316) | Corn rhizosphere microbial communities from Kellogg Biological Station, Michigan, USA - KBS C3-3 metaG (SPAdes) (version 2) | ecosystem: Host-associated > Plants > Roots > Rhizosphere > Soil ... | reverse complement strand
CGGGAGGCGGAGCCGACTCCATGGGCTCGGGGTGCGGCACCGGCGGCGACCGGCTGAGATGCTTCGGCGGATCGAGGTGAGCCGGCCGCTTGGTCGCGCGTTTCATGGCTCCAACATGAGGATTGGGAGCGGCGATGCCAAGCACTGAGGGGCTCGCTGCCCGACGCGTGGCACTGCAAATCCTCGACGCGGTACTTCGGCGCGGGCAGACGCTCGAGGCGGCAGCTGCGCGTGTCAAGGGATTGCCGCCCGCGGACGCAGGGCTCGCATTGGCGATTGCTGGCGAGACGCTTCGCCGAATTCCCGATCTCGATTCGCTGATCGACAGCGCTACTCGCCAGCGCCTGCCCGACGACAGCAAGGCCCGGTTGGTGCTGCGCATTGCGCTCGCGCAGCGGATCTCCCTCGGCACGCCCGAGCATGCGGTGGTCGCGACCGCGCTACCGCTGGTCGACGGTGGGCCCAGACGACTGGTGCATGGCGTGATCGGGACCTTGCTCCGTCGCGGCGTTCCGCGGATGGATGCTCCGCACCTACCCGCCGACGTCGAGCAGCGCTGGGGTCACGCCTGGGGCGAGCAGGTCGTCGAAGCCGCTCGCAGGCAAATCACCAAGCGGCCGCCGCTTGATTTGACCTTTGCCAACGACGCCGAAGCCCAGGCCTATGCAGCTGAGCACGGCGGCAGGTCGCTCGCACCACACCACGTGCGCCTTGAAAGCTCGTCGGTGACCGCATTGGCCGGATTCGAAGGTGGCCGGTGGTGGGTGCAGGACCTCGCTGCGTCGCTGCCGGCACGGCTGATTCCCTCAAGCGCCATTGACGTGCTCGACCTTTGCGCTGCTCCCGGCGGCAAGACAATGCAACTGGCGGCCGCCGGCCACACGGTGACGTCCATGGACGCATCGGAAAGTCGTCTGGCACGACTGCGCGAGAATCTCGAACGAACGCACCTTCACGCGAAGCTCGTTGAAGCGGACGCGCTCTCCTGGGAAGCTGATCGCCAGGTCGATGCCATTCTCCTCGACGCACCCTGCTCAGCGACCGGCACGTTCCGCCGGCATCCCGAGGTGCTGTATCGCGCGCGGCCGCCGATCGTCGCCGCCAATGCGGAGCTGCAGGCAAAGCTGCTCGAGCGTGCGACACAATGGGTGAAGCCCGGCGGCACGCTGGTCTATTCGGTCTGCTCGCTCGAGCCGCAGGAGGGCGAGGAGGTGATTTCTCGCTTTCTCAGCGGCACCGACGAATTCCGCCTCGACCCAACCGCCGATCTGCCCAGCTTCGTGCCGGTCTCGCCGCAGGGATGGGTGCGCATCCTTCCGGGGGTGCTCGAGGAGGAAGGCGGACTCGACGGCTTCTTCATGGCGCGCCTTGTCCGCGCGGGATAATCCCGTCTAATCGGCACCATGCCGATCATCGCGCCATCGATCCTGTCCGCCGACTTCGCCAGACTCGGCGAAGAAGTGCGAGCGATCGACGAAGCCGGTGCCGACTGGATCCATATCGACGTCATGGACGGCCATTTCGTCCCCAACCTGACGATTGGGCCAGCCGTCGTGAAGGCGCTTCGGCCGCACACAAAAAAGCCGTTCGACGTGCACCTGATGATCTCGCCGGTGGACCCGTTCCTCGACGTGTTCGCCGAGGCCGGCGCGGACGTCATCACGGTCCATCCGGAAGCCGGCCCGCATCTCCACCGGACCATCCAGCGGATCAAGGCATTGGGCAAGAAGGCCGGCGTGTCGCTCAACCCCGCGACCCCGCTCGATGCGCTCGATTACGTGCTCGACGAGCTCGATCTCGTGCTGGTCATGAGCGTCAATCCGGGTTTCGGCGGCCAAAAGTTCATCGGCAGCCAGCTGCAGAAGATTGAGCTGATCGGCGAGACCATCGTCCAGCGCGGCCTCACGGTCGAGCTCGAGGTTGACGGCGGCATCGACGCCGAGACGGCGCGGCAGGCGGTTGGCGCGGGCGCCACCGCGCTCGTCGCGGGGACTGCCGTGTTCCGCGGCGGACCTGCGGCTTATCGGGACAATATCAAGGCGCTCAGGGGCGACGGGTGAGCAACGGGGGATCGGCCGCCGAGCGCGCCGTTGTCACCAAGCTCGCGCGCGGCTCGCTGCTCTCGCGGCTCAAGCGGTCGAAGCAGGCGCTGAAGCTCGTCGCCGTGCCGCGCGACCATGTGCATGGTGAGCGCCAGCGCGGCGAGGCGCTGCTCGCCGGCCGCTTCGCGGTCGGGGCGCAGAGCCTCTCACTGAAAGATCTCGATTTTGCCAAGGTGGGGGCGAGCGGCGCACTGGCCGAGCAATTGCAGGGATTTTCCTGGCTGCGCGACCTTGGCGCCGCCGCATCCCGCGAAAAGGGCGCGCGGCTTGCGGAAGCGGTGGTCGGGCGATGGCTGCTCGCGCACGGCACCAAGGCCGACGATGCGTGGGCGCCGCACCTCTGGGGCGAGCGCATTCTCTTCTGGACCGCCTATGCGCCATACATCCTGTCGAGCAGCGACAGCGGCTATCGCTCGGCGCTGCTCAACACGCTCGCGCGGGGCGCGCGCCATCTGGACGCAAACGCCGACAAGTCCCCCGCCGGACTCCAGCGGATCACCGCCTGGTGCGGCGTCGTCGCGGCGGGATTGCTGGTGCAGGGCGGTGTCCCGAGGGTCGCCCGCGGAGAGGCGGGGCTCGCTCGCGCGCTCGCCTCGGCGCAATTCGATGATGGCGGCTTGATCAGCCGCTCGCCGTCCGAGCAGACGCAACTGGTCGACCGCTTCGGCCTGCTCCGCGCCTGCTACCAGGCGGCAAAGCAGACGGTCCCTGACGGCATCGAGGCGGCGGCCCAGGCATCGCTCGCGGCGCTCCACGGCATCATGATGGGCGATGGCGCGCTGTCGAGCTGGCAGGGTTGCGGGCCCGGCGAGGCGGCGCGGCTGACGGCGCTGATCGAAGGCTGCGGACTGCGTGCGCGTCCGCTCCGCAACGCGCGCGGCTGGGGGTATCAGCGGATGTCCGCGCTCGGCACGATCCTCGTCATCGATGCCGCCCCGCCCCCGCCACAGAAGATGGCGGAGCATGGATGTGCCTCAACGCTGGCGTTCGAGCTGTCCGATGGCAGCCAGCGGCTGGTCGTCAACTGTGGCGGGCCGGGGCCGCTTCCGACCGAACTTCCCGACGAACTGGTCCAGGGCCTGAGGACGACCGCCGCGCACAGCACGCTCGTGCTTGCCGACACCAATTCGACCAACATTCTTGATGAGGGGGCGCTTGGCAAAGGGGTCGACGACGTCACCATCGAGCGCAGCGAGGACAATGACGCGAGCCGGCTCGAAGCCAGCCACGACGGCTACGTCCGCGGCTTCGGGCTAATCCACAAGCGCAGCCTGATGCTCGGTAATGACGGGAAGGAGCTGCGCGGCGCCGACCAGCTGATCGCCAAAGGCCGCAAGAAGATCCGTGAAGCCGCGCCTTATGCCGTGCGCTTTCACCTCGCGCCCGGAGTCGAAGCGACCATTACCGCGGACGGCATGGGCGCCATCCTGCGCTCGAAAGGCGCGCCGCCGTGGAACTTCCGCTGCCGCGGGGGCAATCTCGCGACGGAGGAGAGCCTCTGGATCGACGGCCGCGGCCGCGCGCAGCGCACGAGCCAGCTTGTCATTGTGGGGGAAGTGTCGGCATTGGGCGGCGAAATCGGCTGGCAGTTCCGCCGCACCAGCTAGAGCGAGGATTTTCAATGACTGACCTGGTCCCGGTCAAGCGCGCGTTGATTTCCCTTTCGGACAAGAGCGGCCTCGACGAGCTTGCGAAGGGGCTCGCGAACCACGGCGTCGAAATCGTCTCGACTGGCGGGACAGCGGCGAAGCTGCGCGAGAGCGGTGCCGAGGTTCGCGACATCTCCGACCTGACCGGCTTTCCCGAAATGATGGACGGGCGCGTCAAGACGCTTCACCCGAAGGTCCACGGCGGGCTGCTGGGGATTCGCGACAATCCCGACCATGTCGCGGCCATGGAACAGCATGGGATTGCGCCGATCGACCTGGTCGTGGTGAACCTCTATCCCTTTCTGAGCACGGTGATGAGCGGCGCCGACCGCGAGACGGTCATCGAGAATATCGACATCGGCGGCCCCTCGATGGTGCGCTCGGCGGCCAAGAATCACGCGCACGTCGCTATCGTTACCGATCCGGCGGACTATGCCGCCCTGCTGCTCGAGCTCGACACCTATGGCGGCAGCACGAGCCTCGAGCTCAGGAAAAAGCTCGCCGCCAAGGCGTTCGCGCTCACCGCCGAATATGATTCGCTGATCTCGCAATGGTTCGCGTTCGCCGACCAGGGGGAGCGCTGGCCGGCCAACTGGACCTTCTCGTCGCGGCTGAAAATGCCGCTGCGCTACGGCGAGAACCCGCACCAGTCGGCGGCGCTGTACCTGCCGGTCGGACCCGCCGCGGCAGGCGTCGCTCAGGCGCAGCAGGTGCAGGGGAAGGAACTCAGCTACAATAATTTGAATGACGCGAACGCCGCGCTCGAGCTCGTGTCCGAGTTCCGTGAGGCGCCCCCTACGGTCGTGATCGTCAAGCACGCCAATCCCTGCGGTGTGGCTACGCGGGACAATCTCCTCGACGCGTGGAAAGAGGCGCTCGCTTGCGACAGCGTATCGGCATTCGGCGGGATCGTGGCCACGAACCGTCCGCTCGATGCGGATACGGCGACGGCGATCACCGACATCTTCACCGAAGTCGTCGTCGCGCCCGATGCGGACGAGGCCGCGAAGGCGATCTTCGCCCGGAAGAAGAACCTGCGGCTGCTTCTGACGGGATCGCTACCCGATCCGCGGCGCGGCGGCACCAGTCTGGCGCTGATCGCCGGTGGCCTCCTCGTTCAGGACCGCGACAATGGCATGGTTGCAAGAGAAGAGCTCAAGTGCGTGACCAAACGCGCGCCGACCGACCAGGAACTCGCCGACTGTCTATTCGCCTGGACCGTGGCCAAGCACGTCAAGTCGAACGCGATCGTCTATGCCAGAGACGGCGTCACCGCCGGCATCGGTGCCGGCCAGATGAACCGCCGCGACAGCGCGCGAATCGCAGCCATCCGCGCGAAGGAGGCGGCCGAAGCGAACGGCTGGCCAGAGCCGCGCACCGTGGGCTCGGCGGTTGCCTCCGACGCTTACTTCCCCTTCGCCGACGGACTGCTTGCCGCCGCGGAAGCCGGGGCCACGGCTGTCATCCAGCCCGGCGGGTCGATCCGCGACGATGAAGTCATTGCCGCCGCTGACGAAGCGGGCCTTGCCATGCTGTTCACGGGAATGCGGCACTTCAGACATTAGTGCGCTCCGCACGAGGCGGGATCAGACGATGCTGTCCTCAATCTGGTCGCGCGCCAGCGCCGCCTCTTCGGCTTCGCGCAGCTCCTTCACTTCGTGCTTCCTAAGGCGGAACAGCTCGCGATCTTCCGGGCCGAACCCTTTCGTCCACAGCACGGCGAAGAACGCCGCCATGATCGCGGGCACGCCGAGGACCAACTGCAGGGTTTGTGGGAGGAGGTAGTGCACTCCGACGCCAACGACGACGCCGGCTGAGGTTGCCCAGGCGAGATCCCACCGCCAGCCGGACACCGGCGCGTGCAGCTTATTGCACAGCAGCCAGGATTTGGTGATCGAGGCGAAGGCAAGGGCAATGCACAGTCCGATCGCCGGGCCGGTCGCTTGAAAGGCCTGCGGGAGCCCCTCGTTTTTCATGATCAGGATCAGCCCGGCCGCCAGTCCCGCTTCCAGCGCGAGCATCACCAGGCTGATGATCATGTTCTGAGTCCGCGCGACGTAGATCAGCGCCGCTTCGCTGACGACCGCGGCCGCGGCGATCACCTCGGCCGCCAGGAGGAAGCCGAGCATCGCGGTGCCGCCGGTAAATCCCGATCCCACCAGACCCATGACCGCCCGGCCCGGAATGGCGAGCGCAAGGGCGATGCCGAGCTGTGCAGCGACGACCCAGTAGGTGACCTGCCGCACCTGCTTGGCAACGGCAGCGAGGTCGCCGACGGCCACGCGCCGCGCGATTGCCGGCCCGAGCACCGGCTCGAAGCTGGTCTTGAGCTTGGCGGGCAGGGTCGCGACCTGCTGCGCGGCATAATAGACGCCGACGAATGCCGCGGGCATGAACGCGCCGAGCACGGCCAGGTCGATGCGCCGTGAAGCCCACTCGACCGCGTCGGCTGCGGTGACGGGGACGCTGCGCACCGCAGTGACCCACGCCGTGCCGAGGTCGGGCTTCCACCCGCGCGGCATGCCGTAACATTTGACGAGCGGGATCAGCGCCGCAACCATCGCGGCGACCATCGAGAGGACATAGGCGATGATCAGACCGTCGCCGCGCCGCACCATCACGGGCACGAAGGACAGACCGAAAGCGGCAATGCAGATCGTCCATGGCTGGACGATGGATCGCGCGCGCACCGTCGATCCCACGTCGTTGTGATAAGCGAGCGCTGCCAGCGCGATATCGGTCCAGGCGATGGCGAGGACGGTGATCGCCAGCAAGCGATCGAGTCCGCCGACCGGGGTGGTCGGATACATCGCCTTCGGGAAGACGATCAGGATCGCCATTCCGATGACGGAGCCGATCGCGGCGACCAGCAATGCGTCGGCGACCACGCATGACTGCGGCTTGCGGGCGCTGGCGAGGAGCTGCGCAAGTCCGCGCCTCAGGCCGAGCGCGGCGAGTTGCGCCGCGAACTCGACCGCGAGCACCGCATAAGCGAAGCGCCCAAGCGACGCCGCGCCATAAATGCGGCCGCCGATGAGCAGGAAGGGTACCATCCCGCCGAGCCGCAGGACGAATCCGAAGACGTTCAGCCGGCCGCCGCGCGCCAGAGTCGCCATGTCCGCATCGGGCGCCGGATCAGCGCCAGCTGCGGCCGGCCCGGGCTTGGTCAATGCGCCTCGCCCCAGTGCGCGCCCCAGCCGACCTCGACGTCGAGCGGCACGTCGAGCTTCAGCGCCGGCTCGGCCGCGGTTGCCATCACCTTCCTGATCACCTCGGCGGCGGCCTGCTCCTGTCCATCGGGGACTTCGAACACCAGCTCGTCATGCACCTGGAGCAGCATCTTCGCCTGGAGCCCGGCAGCTCCGAGCGCATCGTCCATTCGCGCCATTGCGCGCTTGATCAGGTCGGCGCTGGTGCCCTGGATCGGCGCGTTGATCGCCGCGCGCTCGGCGCCGCCGCGGATCGACGGGTTGGGCGAGCGGATGTTCGGCTCGAAATGCGTTTTCCGGCCGAACAGAGTGCGCGTGAACCCGTGCTCGCGGGCGAATGCCAGCGTGCTGTGCATGAAGGCACGGATACCGGGGAAGCGTTCGAAGTAGCGGTCGATGATCGCCTTGCCTTCATCCTTCGGCAGCCCGAGCCGTCCCGCGATACCCCAGGCCGAGCTTCCATAGAGAATGGCGAAGTTGATCGTCTTGGCCTGGTTGCGGGTGTCGCGATCCACTCTGCCGAACAGCTCCTCGGCGGTGATCGCGTGGATGTCCGCCCCAGCGTTGAACGCTTCCTTGAGCTGCGGCACGTCGGCCATGTGCGCGGCGAGCCTGAGCTCGATCTGGCTGTAGTCGGCGGACAGCAGCTTGTAGCCGGGCGCCGCGACAAAGGCGTCCCGGATCTTGCGGCCGATCTCGGTGCGGATCGGGATGTTCTGCAGGTTCGGGTCGTTGGACGACAAGCGCCCGGTCTGCGCTCCGGTCAGGCTGAAGCTGGTGTGCACGCGGCCCGTCTCGAGATTGATCTGCTGCTGCAGCGCATCCGTGTAGGTGCTCTTGAGCTTGGTCAGCTGCCGCCAGTCGAGCACCAGGCTGGCGCATGTCACGCCCTCGGCGGCCAGCCGCTCGAGCTCGTTGACGTCGGTCGAATATTGGCCGCTTTTGCCCTTTCGTCCCCCTTTGAGGCCGAGCCGGCCATAGAGCACTTCGCCGAGCTGCTGCGGCGAGCCGATGGTGAACGGGCCGCACGCGGCTTCGTAGATTTTCTCCTCGAGCGCCTGGATTTCGCGGCCGAACTCTGACGAGAGGCGCGCGAGATAGTCGCGGTCGACCTTGATCCCGCGTCGTTCCATCCGGCTGATCACCGGCACCAGCGGCTTGTCGACGCGCTCATAGACGCGCGCGACATTCTCCTGCGCCAGCCGCGGCTTTAGCCGCAGCCACAAGCGCAGCGTCAGGTCGGCGTCCTCGCCGGCATATTCGGTCGCCGGGCCAAGCGGCACCTTGTCGAAGGTGATCTGCTTGGCGCCCGTCCCGCACAGCGACTTGTAGCTGATGCACTCGTGCCCGAAGTGCGCTTTGGCGAGCTCGTCGAGGCCGTGGCCGAAGCTCTTGCCGGCATCGAGGTCGAAGCTCATCACCATCGTGTCGTCGACCGGCGTGACGCAAATGCCCGCCTTGTCGAACATCACCCAGTCATATTTGAAATTGTGCCCGATCTTGAGGACTGAGGGGTCCTCGAGCAGCGGCTTCAGCTTCGCAAGGACGAGCTGCATCGGCAGCTGACTTGGCGCGTCCGAATAGAGGTCGGCGCCGCTGTGCCCGACGGGGACGTAACAAGCGCGGTTCGGCGCCGTCGCGAGGCTGACGCCGGCGAGCTTGGCAATGATGCAGTCGATGCAGTCGGTCTCGGTGTCGAGCGCGACATAGCCCTGCGCTGCCGCCTCGGCGATCCAGCGGTCGAGCGCGGCTTCGTCGGTCACCGTCTCATATTTCGAGCGGTCGATCTCGATGTTCTCGGGCTCGGCCGCGGGCGCGCGCTTCGGCTCGAGCGATGCCATGACGTCATTGATTCCGCCGCCGCTGCTGCTCCGCCCCTGCGGAACCGGGCCGCCGCCGTTCAAGCGATTGAGCAAGGTCTTGAAGCCTTGGTCGGCAAGAAATTCTTCGAGCGGTTCCTTGGGGATGCCCTTGAGTGCCAGCGCCTCGAGCGGCTCGGGCAGGCTGGCGTCGCACACCAGCCGCACCAGCTCGCGGCTGAGGCGCGCCGCATCGGCATGCTCGATCAGCGACTGCTTCAACTTGGGCTTGGTGATCTGCTCGGCACTCGCGAGCACCGTCTCCAGATCGCCGAAGGTCTGGATAAGCTGGCTCGCCGTCTTGGGGCCGATCCCCGGAACGCCGGGGACATTGTCCACGCTGTCGCCCATCAGCGCGAGCACGTCGCCGACCTTCTCCGGGGGGACACCGAACTTCTCGAGCACCTCGTTGCGGCCGATCCGACGGTCGTTCATCGTGTCGAGCATGTCGATCCCGGCGTCCTCGTCGATCAGCTGCATCAGGTCCTTGTCGGAGCTGACGATCGTCACCTTCCAGCCAGCCTTCCTCGCCTCCGTCACGTAGCAGGCGATGATGTCGTCGGCCTCGAGCCCTTCGGTCTCGATGCACGGGATGGAGAAGGCCCGCGTCGCGGTGCGGATCAGCGGAAATTGCGGCACCAGGTCCTCGGGCGGCGGCGGCCGGTGCGCCTTGTACTGGTCGTACATCTCGTTGCGATGCGTGTGCTCGCTCGCATCGAGGATCACGGCCATGTGCGTCGGCCCGTCGGCGCGCGTCAGGTCGCCGGCGAGCTTCCACAGCATCGTCGTATAGCCATAGACGGCGCCCGCCGGCTGGCCATGGCGGTTCGTCAGCGGCGGGAGCCGGTGATAGGCGCGGAAGATGTAGCTCGACCCGTCGACGAGATAGAGGTGAGGCTGGGCAGCGGGCGCGGAAATGTCAGGCATGAAGCGGCGGGTTTAGCAGGGTGATGGCGGGAGGGAAGCTGAACGCTATTTAGGAAGCGCAACGGCCGTTTTCGACCGAGTTGACCAATGCAGTCGACCGAAACGGTTTCAGGGGCCGGGCGCCGGCCGGAGCTTGATGGCGAAGCTGTATCGCGGCGTGAAGCAGATGCGCGACGGCGGGCGCCCGACATGCTGGATCGCGCCATCGAACAGGACGAGCCGTCCCGGTTTCGGGCTGGTGCAGAACAAAGCGTCACCCGAGGCGTCGAAAAACATCGTCTCGCCGCCCCATTCGGGCTCCCACTGCCGCGAAAGGAACCAAAGCGCGGTGAGCTCGCGCGCTTCGGGCAGGCAATCGGCATGCGTGTAGAGCATGTCGCCGTACGCCGCGTAGTTGGTGTACGCGCGATAGGGCACATAGGCTTCGCCGGGGCGCGCATATGCGACGGCGCGCTCCGTCGTACCCCAGAGCGGCAACTGGGTGACGTTGGCGAGCGGGAGCTCGCTCACCCAGTGCTTGTATTCGGCCGTCTCGGCTTTCGCGAATTCGGTGCGGGTGAACGGCGCGCGTTCGAGCGCATCGACATAGGCGCCGAGGTCCGCGTCCGGGATGAGCCCGTCGAAGACGAACACGTCGCGGCCCTCGACCAGGCCGTGCCGCGTCGGCGAGAGCTCTCTGCCGGTCATTCGATCGTCTTGCCCATGGTTCGCCCCGCGAAGTTGATCAGCAGCTGTTTATAGCAGCGCTGCGGCGGAACGGGCTACGGAACAAGCACCGTGTCCTTGGCCTCGGCCAGCGTCTTCGGATAATCGAGCGTGTAGTGCAGTCCGCGGCTCTCGTGGCGGCTGAGCGCGCTGCGGATGATGAGGTCCGCGACCTCGACCAGGTTCCTGAGCTCGATCAGGTCGGGCGTGAGGCGGAAGTGCGCGTAATAGTCCTTCACTTCCTGCCGCAGCATGTCGATCCGGTGCTTGGCGCGCTCCAGCCGCTTGGTCGTGCGGACGATGCCGACATAATTCCACATGAAGCGGCGGATCTCGCGCCAGGTCTGGGCGATTACCACTTCCTCGTCGCTGTCGGTGACGCGGCTTTCGTCCCAGACGCGGATCGCCGGCACGTCAGGGAGCTCGGCGAAATGATCGACGATGTGCCGCGCCGCCGCCTCGCCGAAAACGAGGCATTCGAGCAGGCTGTTCGAAGCAAGGCGGTTGGCGCCGTGCAAGCCCGACTGGGTCACTTCTCC
>Ga0207657_10007716_pt1 | contig 10990 bp, 7 predicted proteins | sample KBSC33metaG_FD_184316 | JGI IMG/M metagenome (GOLD analysis project Ga0207657, IMG submission 184316) | Corn rhizosphere microbial communities from Kellogg Biological Station, Michigan, USA - KBS C3-3 metaG (SPAdes) (version 2) | ecosystem: Host-associated > Plants > Roots > Rhizosphere > Soil ... | reverse complement strand
CCGCGCGGCTTCGGTGCCCCGATCGGGTTCATCGGGGCACCGAAGCGCGCGCGGACGATCCCCTCGCCCTACCGCAGCCCGTAGTCAGCTAAGGAACTCAGATGAACTCGGCCAGGTCCTTGAGGAGAGCAGCCTTGGGCTTCGCGCCCTTGATCTGCTTCACGACCTCACCGTTCTGGAACACGTTCAAAGTCGGAATCGCCAGAATCTGGTACCGCTGCGCCACCGCAGGATTCTCATCGACGTTGAGCTTGACGACGTCGATCTTGTCCGCGTGCTCCTTGGCGATCTCCTCGAGGACGGGCGCGATCATCCGGCACGGGCCGCACCACTCGGCCCAGTAGTCCACGATGACCGGCTTGCTGCTCTTCAGGACCTCCGCCTCGAAGGTCGCGTCGGTGACGGCCTTGGTTGTACCCATGGTGTGATCACACCTTCCGTGTCAGAACTGTCGTTGTAGTTACGCGCTGGCGTGCTCGTACTCGTGCTCGTGCTCGGCCAGCCACCGCTCGGCGTCGATCGCGGCGGAACAGCCGGTGCCTGCCGCGGTGATGGCCTGCCGGTACACGTGGTCGACCACGTCACCACAGGCGAAGACGCCTTCGATCGCGGTCCGGGTGGACCGGCCCTCGACCTCGAGGTAGCCGTCGGGGTTGATGGGAAGCTGGCCGGCGAACAGCTCGCTGCGCGGCTGGTGGCCGATCGCGATGAACACGCCGCCGACCGGGAGCACGGTCTCTTCGCCGCTGTGGACGTTCCGCACGCGCAGCCCGTGGACCTTGCCGTCACCTTCCATGGCGACGACCTCGCTGTCCCACTGGAACTTGATCTTCGGGTTGGCGAACGCCCGCTCCTGCATGATCTTCGAGGCGCGCAGCTTGTCGCGCCTGTGCACCAGGGTCACGCTCTTGCCGAACCGGGTGAGGAACAGCGCCTCCTCGAGAGCCGAGTCGCCGCCGCCGATCACCGCGATGTCCTTCTCGCGGAAGAAGAATCCGTCACAGGTCGCGCACCAGGACACGCCGTGTCCGGACAGTTCCTTCTCGCCGGGAACCTTGAGCTCCTTGTACTTGGAGCCGGTGGCGATGATCACAGACTTGGCCCGGTAGGTGTCGGTCTCGGTCTTCACGACCTTCGGCGAGGCGGTCAGGTCCACTTCAACGACGTCGTCCGACACGAGCTCGGCGCCGAACCGCTCCGCCTGCTTGCGCAGCGAGTCCATGAGTTCCGGACCCATGATCCCGTCAGGGAAGCCGGGAAAGTTCTCCACGTCGGTGGTCTGCATCAGCGCACCGCCCGCGGTCACCGACCCCTCGAAGACGAGAGGCTGAAGCTTGGCCCTCGCTGCGTAGATGGCCGCGGTGTATCCCGCCGGGCCAGAGCCAATGATGATGACGTCACGTACGTCGGTCACTGAACGCGCCTCCTCGACGAATGCTTACTGCTCAACCGATATTAGGGCGCGAAGATTCCCGGGTCAGCTAGCCAGCGGCACAGACGCGACGACTTCCGTTTTGGCCGCCGTGCAACCGGATCCCGCCACCCAAATGCGGCTTGCGGTAGCGATGACGTAAGCAGGCTCACCCTCGTAGGTGGCCCGGTCGACAAGCCGGGGGAGCGTCCCCCCGGTCAGCTTGAGCACGCACCCGCGCAGCGCCTGGCTCGGCACGGCAGCGGCGGACGTGGCGCTGGCACTCGCCGCGGGGACCGTCGCCGAGAAGGTCTGCTTCCCGCCGTTGACCGCCAGACGGCTGCGCACCTGCTCGGCCAGGGTGGCCCGCTGGTACTTGGTGCCGCTCGCGGTAACCACGAAAGGCGACCCTGGCCCAGCGTGCTGCGGCCCGGCCCCCGCCGCCGACGGCACCGAGGCCCCCGCCGCGCTCGACGCGCTCGCGCTTGACGCCGCCGCGGCCGACCCGGCGGTCGCGCTCGACGACGAGCTGGAAAAACCGGCGTGCGACAGCGCGAACCCGAGGACCGCCAGCAGCAGGCAGGTAACCAGCGAGCCACCCACCACCTGCGGGCGCACCCGGAAGCGGCGGCGGGGCCCGTCGCTGCCCCGGCGCCGCCGGACGCGGGCCTGGGCCGGGGCAGGCCCGAGGTTCCGTGCCCCATCTACAGGAGCACTGTCCGCCGGGTCGGGACGCTCGGCACGCGCGGCGGCCTCTGCCGCGAGCGCCGCGCTGATCCGCGACTCGACGGCGTCCGGCAGGACGAGGGCGGGAACGGAGGCCAGGTAAGCGCTTACCTCGGACAGCCGTGCCTCAGCGTCCGTGTCCGCCTGGTCAGCCCCCTCGGGGAATTCCTCCTCCGGGTCATCCCACTCGGGGGGCCAGTGCCCGCTCATGCGCCTCCTCCCTGCTCAGATGGGACGCCGTCCGCGACGGCCTGGTTCCCTCGTTCGGGAAAATCGCCGCGCAGATGCGCAAGGTAGGGCAGCAGCTTCGCCCTGCCCCGGGCGCAGCGGCTCTTCACCGTCCCTTCGGAGACGCCAAGGATCGCCGAGGTGTCGGCGACTGAATAGCCGAGCATGTCCACGAGGACGAGCGCCGCCCGCTGCGGCGGCGGGAGGGTGCGCAGCGCCGCGTCCACATCGAGCCGGGAGTCTATGCTCGCGGCACTGTCCACTCCCGGCGGGGACTCGGGGACCGGCAGGTCATCGGGGTCGCCCGACCACCCGACGGACCGGGCCGACCGGCGGCGCAGCAGGTCGAGCGAGGCATTGACCACGATCCGGTGCAGCCAGGTCGTCACCGCGGATTCGCCACGGAAGTCGCCGGCCCGGCGGAAGGCCGAGATCATCGCCTCCTGCAGCGCGTCGGCCGCGTCATCGGGGTCGCAGGCGATGCGCAGCGCCACGGCCCAGAGCCGGTCCTTGTGCCGCCTGAACAGCACGCCGAACGCGTCGGCGTCTCCGGCGGCGTGCCGCCGGAGCAGGATGGCGTCTGATGGCTCGCCGGAAGCCAGGCCCGACATAAGGCGACCAGGCCGCCGTCAGGAGTTCCCTGAAGCGGCGCTGCCGCGCACCAGGACGTTGTAGATCTGGCCCTCGTAGTACGTGTTGCTCGGCGACTGGCCCGCGGGGGTCTTCTGCAGCGGCGGCAGGCTGGTGAGCCAGATCAGCACGTACCGCCCGGTGGCCGTGCTGCTGACCGGGTACTTATGGTCGCCGGAGGCGGAAGCCGAAGGCGAGACGAGGGTGAAGTTGCTCAGCGACGTGTTCGACATCGCGGGATTGTTGCCGAGGTAGATCGACGCCGTGGTCGAGCCCTTCGCGGTGAACAGCACCTCAACCTGGCTGAGCCGCACTTCCTTGCCCATGTCGATGAGCAGCCCGGTCCCCGGCTTCAAGCCACCGAAGTTCGGGTGGTTGAAGTAGTAGGACGTCGACCAGGCGGTCGAGAGGCTGTTGTCGATGGCCCCCGCCGCGGTCTCCTGGTTCTCGGTGTTGCCTGGCGGCGAGCCGTAGATGTTGAACGTGCTGACCGACGCCGGCTTGAGCACCGCGCCGCCCGCCGCGGCGGACGCCGAGGTCGACGAGTGCGCGCCGCCGGCCGCCGCCGGCGGCCCGGACTTGCGGAAGCCGACCACCCACACAAGCACCGCGACCACGGCGAGCACGAGCACGATGACCGTCGCCATCATCGCCCGGCTCGGGCCGCGCTTCTCGCCCTGGTACCCGTACCCCGCCGCGGGAAACTGGCTTGACGGCGGCGGCGACTGGTAGGGAGCGGTGCCGCTCGGCCCGGGAACGGCCCACGAGTCAGGGTTGTTCGGGTCAGCCGGCCCGTAGCCGCCGCCGTAACCGTCGTAGCCGCCATGGCCCGGGTAGCCGGCGGGCGCCGGGGGCGCGGGCTCGGGCAGCGGCGCGGGCGGGGCCACCGCCGCGAGCGCGTCGGCGAACTCGGCGGGCGACTGAATGGGCGGTCCCTGCCGGGTCGGGCGCTGCAGCAGCGCCCGGATGATCACGCTGTCCATGGCGGACGAGACGTCCGCCGACACCTGGCGCGGCGTGCAGACCACGCCGTCGGAGACGGGGGCCGGAGGCAGCCGGGTCGGCTCCTCGCCCGGCCAGTAACCAGTTAGCGCCGCGTACAGCAGCGAGGCGAGCGCCTCCGTGTCCGCGAGTGACGGGTCGTAAGCGGCGGCGCCGGTCAGGCCGTCGCCGGCCAGCGCGGCGTCGATGCCGAGTCCGGTGATCTTGATGCCGCTGCCGCGGGTCCAGCGCAGCGTGTCCGGGGTCAGCCGCAGGTGCGCCTGCCCGAGGGCGTGCGCGCCGGCGACCGCGCGGGCCGCGTCGGAGATCAGGGAGCACGCGCGGGCCGGGTCGAGGGGGCCGCCGGCGTCGATGATGTCGGTGAGCGAGTCGCCGCCCACCCACTCGAGCACGATGTAGGCCTGGCCGCCACCGTCCTCGACGTCGAAGACTTGGGCCATCCGCGGGTCGGTCAGCCTGCTAGCCGCCCGGGCGGCGGTGACAACCTGCGGGATTCGCGGGAAACCAGGTGCGAACGTCAGGATGGAGACGGGACGCGCCAGCGTCTCGTCGATGGCCTTCCACAACGTCCAGCCGTTGCCGTTGACCATCTGGTCCACGAGCCGGTACCGCCCGGCGAGCCGTGTTCCAGGTTCAGAGGTATACGTGCTCATACGTCAGGTCAAGAGCGGGGCCGGCTCTCGGCCTCCTTCCAGCCCCGGAAATCCCACGATCACCGCACCCATGCTAGTGTCTGGCGCTCGCCGAGACCCGGCGAGCGCCGCAAGGCACCCAACGAGCCGCCTTACCGTTATATGCGAATACGGCCAATGTCGCACACCTGGACACGCCGTGTATTGGCGGGTTTCGGCCGCGCAGCGAGCTTTTCGCCAAGACGTCATCAGATAGTCATCCCCGGTCTCATCTGACAACGGTCTACCCGAACCGGCCGCCGACAGACTTCATGAGGGTACGGAACTCCTCGATGCCGAGCAGCCGCGCGCAGATCGCGTAGAGCACGAGCGCGCCGCCGCCGCCGACCACCGTGGTGATAAACCCGTAGCCGGCCCCCTGGTGCATGAACGATCCGACGACCGCCATGATGATGAGGGCGAACAGCAGGCCGGGCACGGTGGCGATCAGCATCCGGACCAGTGACCTGGTGATCCGCCAGCCGTCGAGCGAGCCGACCCGGCGCAGCAGCAGCGGCCAGGCCAGGATCGCGCCGGACACGGTCACCAGGTCGTAGGCGAAGGCGAGGCCGACTACGGTCCTGGTGGGCGGCAGTACCTCCAGCGCGACCAGGTACCCGATCACGCCGACGATCAGCATGACCATGCCGAGGATCGCCGGGGTCTTGTTCTCGCGGAACGAGTAGAACACCCGCAGCTGCAACTGGGTGAACATGAACGGCACGAGCCCGACGCAGAACGCGCCGAACACCTCGCCGATGTACCGCGCCTCCTGCCACGTGGTGTTGCCGTGGGCGAACAGGAACTCGCACAGCGGCGCGCCGAGCACCCCGAGGAAGACCGCCGCGGGGACCACGATGACCGACGCGACCCGCACGCCCTTGGAGAAGTCGTCGCGGACCAGCGAGTACCGCCGGTCGGTCGCGTGCCCGCTCATCCGGGGCAGCAGCGCGCTGATGACCGAGATGCCCACGATCGCGTAGGGCAGCTGGAAGAGCTGGTAGGCGTAGGACCAGGCGGAGAAGCCGACGCCGCTGGTGACGGCCGGGTGCAGGTGCCTGGCGGAGTTCGCGGCGGAGTTCGCGACCCGCTGCGCGACCAGGTTGCCGAGCCACTGGGTCGCGACGTAGCCGAACATCCAGCCGGACATCCGGCCGATCTCGGCGATCTCCGATCGCCGGAAGTCGAAGCTCAGCCGCATGTTGAACCCGGCGCGCCACATGATGGGGAAAAGGCAGATCGACTGGATCACGATGCCGAGCGTGGTGCCGATCGCGAGCAGGTTGAGGCCGAAGCCGGAGACGGTGTCGGCCGAGGTGCTGTGGCTGGTCACCATGTACAGGAGGGCGATCACGATGACCACGACGTTGTTGATGACCGGCGTCCACATGTTGGGGCCGAACCGGCCGCGCACGTTGAGGATCGCGCCGAGCAGCGAGTCCATCCCGTAGAAGAAGATCTGCGGGATGAAGAAGTACGCGAATATCACCATAACCTGGTGCTCGCGAACGTCCTTGATGTTGCTGCCGTACAGGTCGACGATCGGCCCGGACAGCACGGTGGCCAGCACGGTGATGACGAGCAGGCACACCACGCCGAGCGAGTAGATCCGCCGCGCGTACCCCTCGCCCCGGTCCGGGTCCTCCTTGGCCGCGCGGACCAGCATCGGGACCACGACCGAGGTGAAGATGCCGCCGAGCATTAGGTAGTACACCGTGTTCGGCAGCGTGTTGGAGTTGTTGTACGCGTCGGCCAGCGAGCCCTGGCCGAGGGCGATCACCAGCACGAGCGTGCGCAGGAACCCGGTGCCTCGGGACGCGACCGTGCCGAGCGCCATCACCTTGCTCGACCTGGCGAGGTTGGGCGAGGTCGTCTCCGCGGCCCGCTGCGGCCCGGTCGACGGAACCTGGTCGGCGTCCCGCTCAAGGACTTGGGTGCGGTTGTCCTCGGCGACCGGCGGGGCCGCGGGGTCGGCCGGGACGAACCGCGGCACCTGGCGCGGCGTCGGGAAGTCGTACGGCTGGAAGGACGGCTGCGGGTAACCCGCGGGCACCGGCGGCAGGAACGCCGTCGGCGCCGGGGCGGGACGAGCCCGGTCCCCGGGCGGGACGTAGCCTTCGCGGGGCGTGAATGTAGGGCGCGGCCTGGTGTCCCGGCTTCGCCCGTGCTTCGGGCCCGGCCGGTCCTCCCCGCCGGGCGGGTGCGGCGTAAACGACGGTCCGGGGGCGGGGCCCCGCGGGGCCGGCGGCGGTGGCGGGTACGGGTCATAGCCGGACGATGCCTGGTGCGGGCCGGGAGGAGCAGGCGGCGGCGGCACGTCGTAAGGCACCGGCCCCTGGTAAGTGGGCGGCTCGTACGGCGGCTGCGGTCCCGACGGGCGCGGCTGCGGTCCCGATTGATGGGGCGGCAAACCTGGCTGGCGCGGCTGCGGTCCCGATTGGTGAGGCGGTGGACCCGACTGGTGCGGCTGCGGACCGGACTGGCGGGCCTGCGGTCCCGACTGGTGCGGCGTGAACCGGGGCTGGCCCGACTCCGGCGGGTCCTCGTCATCGGGATACGGCGGCCCGGGGGGCCTTGTCGGCCTGGTCATCCGGCGCCTCCAGCATCGGCCGTATCGTCAGCACTGCCACCGTTCCTGGCGCCGGCGAGCCGCTTGCGGCGCAACCGGTAAGCCGACGTCAACACGAGGATACCGAGCGCGCCGCCGATGAGGAGGAGCAGCGATCGTCCGAATCTGGTTACCTCGACGCTCAGCGGCTGTGACGTCCCTTGCCAGGTCAGCGGCGACCCGTTTTGCGAAGCCAACTGTAGCTGCACCGTGGCGGTTCCGATCATGGCCGAGTGCACCGGAATTCGGATGGTGTTGGTCTTCCCCGCCTGCACCTTGAGAAGCTCGTTGAAGTCGCCGACCTGAAGCTGGCTCCCGGGCGGCGTGATCGCCCTCACCTGAACCTGGATCGGCTGGCCGAGGCGGTTCTGCACCGACACCGGGGTTTCCCCCGACTGCCCAGCCAGCAAGATCTTCTTGCTGGCGATCATCTGCACCTTTTTCTCTGACTCGCTCACGTAGTCGCCGAGCAGGGTCATCGCCAGCCACCCGCCCGGCGAGCCGCGGCCGCGCCAGGCCGACGACTCGGTGACCGCGAGCGCCGCGTCAAGCGAGTTGAGCTGGGCGGCGGAAGGCTGGTACAGGATGTCCTTGAACACCGAGACGCTGGACTGCACCTGGCTGAGCTGGTCGAGGTAGTCGTCCTTGAGCTCGGCGCGGCTTACCTGCTTCGGCGGGACGTGCGTGGTGGACGGCAGGTTCGCGGCGGCGGCGGCGAGCGTCGACATCCCGGTCGGGTGCAGCCACGGGGCGCTCGGACCGCCGTGCGTGATCGCGAGCAGGGCGTTGGCCTCGGCGGGCGACGGGTCCCAGCCGACGGGCGGCGCGACCACAAGAGCGCGCTCGGTGCCCGGCGCCTCCGCAGCGATCATCGCGGTCTGCGCGAGGAAGTCCTGGGTCAGCGCGAACTGGCTGGACGGCGTCGGCTTGGCCGACGCCGTGCCGAGCAGGCTGGTGATCCTCGAGTTCGCGAGCAGCAGCGACATGCTAGTCCCGACGCTGTTGACAGTCTTGGCGAGCGCGTCCACGCCGCCCCCCACGTCCGACGTCAGCTCACCGTCGCTCAGCACTGCGGTGCTGATTCCCCCGGCCTCGGCGAGGCTGGTCAGCACGCCGGCGTCGGCGCGGCCGTCGGCTGGCCAGGCTGCCTTAAGCAGCGACCCGTCCCCGGTACCGGTGCCGTCTTTCCCGAACGTATTCGGCAGTATCTGGCCGGCGACCGTCGCACCGAGCCGGTAGGCGGTCCCGATGTTGCGGTCGAGCTCGGAATGGCTGAGCGCGGCCACGTCGACGTTGGCGTACGGGGTCAGGAACGCCGGCTGGCCGGCGACGGCCGTCCCGAGCTTGGTCAGCCAGTTGGCGGCGGCCTGGCTGGGCTGCTGGCGGAACCGTTCGGAGCAGATCGCATTGCCGTGCGTGAAGTAGGGGCGGGTCATCACCGACACGTCGGACAGCAGCGCGGGGTCGATGGCCCAGGTCAGGTCGTCGCCGGCGGACCAGGCCGCGCCCGCGTCGAGCAGGGTGGACAGGCGCCCGCCGGAGGCGACGGAGCCGGCCAGCGCGGACGTCGCGAGCGTCTTCGAACACGCGCCCTGCTGCGGCGTGTCGATGAGCGGCCACACCCACGCCACCTGCAGCCTCTTGGGTTGGGTGGCGGCGGTGCCGCCCGGCCAGTACGGCAGGAACGTGCGGGCCGCCGCCGTGTACGTGGTGCCCGCGGCCGCGGCCTGCACCTGGACGGGGAAGACGCCGAACTGGCCGTAGAAGAGAGAGGCCGGGAACGACACCGCCCATTGCACCGTGGCGCCGTTGGGTACCGACCCGGTGACCTGGTACGACTGCCCCGCCGGCTGCAGCGGGAGGACGGAGGTGCCGGTCGAGAGTCCGTCGGTGAACTCTGTCATCTGCGCCGGAAACAGGAACCCCTCGGTGCTCGTGGAGGCCTGCACGCTGATCCCGCTCACCGTCGCCCCGGTGTGGTTGGCGAGGGCCCCGCGCACGGTGACCTTGGAGTCAGGGCCCGCGGTCGTTGGCGTCATCCCGGTGATGGAGATAGCGAGCGTGTGCGCGTTGGCCGCATCCGATCGCGGCGACTGCTGTTGAATTTCCCCGGCGGAGGCGCGCGCGGCCGGCGCCCCGGAGAGCAGCGGTACGGATGCGGCGAGGAAGACAGCGGTCAACGCGCCCAGGGCGCGGAAGGCGGAGCGCACGGTTTGCATGTTATGGCCGTTCGCTACAAGGGGTTGGGGTAGATACCCTGAATGCCCGTGCCAGAATCCACCTCCCTCGCACTGAAGGCTACCTTGAGCGCCGAACAGCGTAAGGCTGCCGCAGCTCTGCTGCGGGCCAACACTCCGCCCGCCGTAGCCGAGCTCGGCGACCTCTTCAGCAGGGCGGGGCACGAGCTCGCGCTCGTCGGCGGGCCGGTGCGGGACGTGTTCCTCGGCGGGCGCCCGAAGGACCTCGACCTGACCACCGACGCGGTGCCCGAGCGGGTCCTTGAGATCACCCGCGCCTGGGCGGACAAGACGTGGACGGTCGGGATCGCGTTCGGCACGGTCGGCCTGCGCAAGCGCGACGACATCTTCGAGATCACCACCTACCGGAGCGAGGCGTACGACCGCACCTCGCGCAAGCCGGAGGTGAAGTACGGTACGTCGCTCGTCGCGGACCTGGAGCGGCGCGACTTCACGATCAACGCGATGGCGGCGCGGCTGCCGTCCTTTGAGCTCGCCGACCCGTTCGGCGGGCTTGAGGCGCTGCGGGAGAAGGTAATAAGGACACCGGGACGGCCGGAGGACTCCTTCTCCGACGACCCGCTGCGCATCCTGCGGGCGGCGCGGTTCGCCGCCAGGCTCGGCTTCACTGTCGCCCCCGAGGTGCAGTCGGCGATGCGCGCCATGGCGTCACGGCTGACGATCGTGTCCGCGGAGCGGATCACCGACGAGCTCTCCAAGCTGATGCTGACCGCGTCGCCCGAGACCGGGCTCGACCTGCTTGTGCGTACCGGGGTGGCCGACATCGTGCTGCCTGAGCTGCCCGCGCTGCGGATGGAAGTCGACGAGCACCACCGGCACAAGGACGTCTACACCCACTCGCTCATCGTGCTCCGCCAGGCGATCGACCTTGAGCCGCGCTACGGCCTCGGCCCGGACCTGGTGCTGCGGCTCGCGGCGATCCTGCACGACATCGGCAAGCCGGACACGCGGTCGCTGCTCCCGGGCGGCAAGGTGGCCTTCCACCACCACGAGGTCGTCGGGGCGAAGCTGGCGCGCAGGCGGCTGACCGAGCTCCGGTTCCCCAAGGAGGTCGTCGACGACGTGTCCAAGCTCGTGGGGCTGCACCTGCGGTTCCACGGCTACGGCGACGGGGAGTGGACCGACTCGGCGGTGCGCAGGTACGTGCGCGACGCGGGCGACCTGCTGACCCGGCTGCACGCGCTGACCCGGGCCGACAGCACCACGCGGAACGCGCGGAAGGCCGCCCGCCTGGCGGCGACCTACGACGCGCTCGAAGCGCGGATCGAGGTGCTGCGCGAGCAGGAGGAGCTCGACAAGATAAGGCCCGAGCTCGACGGCGAGCAGATCATGCGGATCCTCGGCCTCAAGCCGGGCCCGCTGGTCGGCAAGGCGTGGAACTACCTGCTCGAGCTCCGGCTCTCCGAGGGCATGGTTGGCGAGGAGCGGGCTACCGCTGAGCTGCTTGCGTGGGCCG
>Ga0207657_10007714_pt1 | contig 10993 bp, 8 predicted proteins | sample KBSC33metaG_FD_184316 | JGI IMG/M metagenome (GOLD analysis project Ga0207657, IMG submission 184316) | Corn rhizosphere microbial communities from Kellogg Biological Station, Michigan, USA - KBS C3-3 metaG (SPAdes) (version 2) | ecosystem: Host-associated > Plants > Roots > Rhizosphere > Soil ... | reverse complement strand
GGCGAAGGCGAGCAGCTCGACATCGGCCTTCGGCTCGCCGGCGCCGATGATCTCGGCATCGAGCTGGTGGAACTCGCGGAAGCGGCCCTTCTGCGGGCGCTCGTAGCGGAAGGCCGAGCCGTGCGTCGCCAACTTCAGCGGTGCATATTGCTGCCAGCCTTCGCTCAAATAGGCGCGGCAAATGCCCGCGGTGAACTCGGGCCGGAGCGTGATCGACTCCCCGCCGCGATCCTCGAACGAATACATTTCCTTCGAGACAACGTCGGTAGTCTCGCCGATGGTGCGCGCGAACACCGCCGTCTGCTCGATGGTCGGCACCTCGACGCGCTTGAACCCGTAGAGTCGGCGCACGCGGTCGAACGCCGCGATGACCGTCGCGAGGCGGTCGGCGTCTTCTCCAAGCAGGCTTTGCGTGCCCCGAACGGGCTGAACCGGAGTCATGGCGCGCGGCTAAAGCATATCGGGCAGCGGAGCGAAACCCGCGCCTAGCGCGACTGCTGCTGGCGTTCCTGGAACTGGCGCCGAATCCAGCTCGGCGAGGGAAGGAACAGCTTCCGGAAGCTGATCATGATCGTGCGCCCGAGCGGATCGAGCAAATCGGGCTGGTAGCTCGTCGGGATGACGCCCGCCGCATCGCGCACCTTCGGCCTGCTGTTGAAGATGTTGTTGACCCTGAGCTGCACCTGCGTGCCCCGAAGCCATGGATGCTTGACCGCGAGCTCGGGAATGTCGCCGGGATTGGCGAACAGCCGCAAGTCGAACGTCGCGAGCGGCGAAAAGCGGAGGTCGTCGCCGGTCAGCGTGTTGACTCGGGTGGCGCTTCTCCAGTTGGCACTGAGGCGCGCACCGAGACCGTTGTTGAAATAGCCAGCCTGCGCCTCGACCGCGTGCCGAGGCGTGCCCCCGCTCTGCCCGGCGGCGTCGCCGTGGAGATAATCGATCTCGGGAAGGCCCGGGCCGATCTGCACCTTGTCGACGAAGGTGATGGTGTCGGTCAGCGAGAAGGTGACCCGGCCGCGGTTGCCGCCGCCGAACCGCCCGCCCCCGCCACCACGGCCGCCGAAGCCGCCGCCCCGGAACCCGCCGCCTTCGGTTGGTCGAGCGCTCTCGCTACCGGCGGGCGCAGGCGCGGCGCCTTGCGCCGGCGCCGCATTGGGCTGGGCGGGAGTTGCTGCCGGCACTCCAAGGTCGCGGCGGAACTGCGCGCGCATCTGCTCGATCACCGCTTGCGACGGCCGATGCGATTTGAGCGGCTTCGAGAAATCGAAGCCGATGCGAAGCGTGTCACGCTCCGAGCTTTCGAAGTTCACCGGCCGAAGGTCGGCGCTGATCAACTGACCTGAAGGGTCGCGAAGGAAGCGTCCGGGGAATGCGCGCTCGATCGCGTCGGTAACGTTGAGGGACGAGATCGGGTTGTCGATCCGCTGGTGAACATATTCGCCGCGAAAGCGCAGGTCGGTCTTCACGAACGGTTGCCAATTGGCGCTGAGCTTGGTCACCGTCCGGCGATCCGCTTCCAGGTCGGGGTTCCCGCCAGTGATGACGGTCGCAAGCACCGTCTGACCAGTCGTGAAGTCGAAGATTCGCGTGCCCGGGGTCTCCAGTCGCGGATCGCCGAGCTGGTTGATCGTCGGCGGCCCTTCCTCGCGGGTCCAGCTGCCGAGCAGGTTCAGCCGATCCACCGGCGACCAGTTCACCCCCGCTCCCACCGTCGTCAGGGTCCCGAAGTCCGAAAGCTGGTCGACTTCGACGTTGCCGTTGAGGCTGAGGTTGCCGAGCGCGCTGAACGCGCGGTTCCGGCGGGAAATGGGCAGGTCGAGGTTGATCGCCGCTTCGCCCTGCGTGCGACTGAGTGACTTGGCATCATCGGGGTCGAGGTGAACCGTGCTTCCGGCGACCGTGATCGTGGTGCTCGCATTGCCCGCGGGAAGCGCGAAAAGATTTCCGTTGGCGGTCGCCTTGATGTCACCCGACGCGGTGGTTTCCCGCGAACGATCGCGCGGGCCGGGATCGCGATCGGTGCGGGTCACGTCGCGCTCGAGATCGCCGTTGCCGGTCAGCGTCCAGCGCCAGCCCGACTTGGTGCCGTTCAGCGTCAGGCCGGCATGCGCAGTGTCGGTGCTGGTGTTGCGGGCGAGCGGGAGGAGCAGGGTGTCGCCGAGCCCGATCAGCGAGCGGCCATCGGTGTGCTCGACCTCCGTATTGAGGGTGGCCGAGACATCACCTAGCACCTGCCGGTTGAAAGTCCCGGACAGGCGCGCATCGCGCCTGGTGCCGACCAGCGAGCGTGCAGCGAGCTGCTCGTCGACCGTGCCTGTCCTCGGCGGCGAAATAGCGATGTCGCGCTCCGCCTCGGTGAGCATCGAATTGCCCTCCACGTGCGCGTTGAGCGTCGTCCGGCCGTTGCGTTGGACCGAGAATTGCGTGAGGTCGGCATTGCCGTTGACGTAGCCGCCCTCGGTCGCGACCCCCGCGCCGACCTGCGCGGTGGTCGAGCGGAAGCGCTGGCGAAGGACGATGTTCACGACCTTCTGGTCGGCACGGTAGCCATATTTGAGCGCGACCTCCTCGGGCAGGATCTCGAGCCGCTCGATCGCCTCGGGCGGGATGTCGCGGATTTCGCGGAAGCTCGCGATGCGCTGGCCGTTGAGGAGCAGGACCGGCCGGCCGCTGGTGCGGCCCTGCGCGCTTCCGATCTGCGGGGCGAGCGCATCGAGGAGGTCATTGATGCTCGTGGCACCCGTCGCCCGGACGTCGCGCGAATCGAGGATGTTCTGCGGCGGGATGTCTCCGACCACCGAGCCGCGGGCGCGGGTCCCCTGGACGACGATCGCTTCCTCGTCGCCATAATCCTCGTCGACGGCTTGCGCCGCCTGCGTGTCCTGCTGCGCCGTAGGCGCGGTAGCAGGCTGCTGCGGCGGCGTGGTTGGCGCTTCCTGCGCGAGCGCGGGGCTGCCCACGAAGATGAGCGCCGCACCGGCGAGGAGCATGGAACGATGATTCATCCGGGCTCCGTTGCTGGAACGAACTTAATCAGCCCTGACACAGCGGTTAAGTTCGACAAAGCGCCGGGTCGGGTCTGCGAACGAGCGGGCCGCATTGCCCGCGTCCCGCGAAACTCGCTAGATCGGCGGCTCCAATCCGTGCGCCATTTCCAAAGGAGTTGCGTCGATGCGCCGAGTTGCGCTTGCGTTTCTGTTGTCCGCATTCATCGCCGGCCCGGCCGCCGCGCAGATCGTCCCGCCGCAAAACAGCAAGCCAGTGCCGGTCGCCAAGATCGACACCATCCCGGCCGCGCGCGACGTGCCCTATCCCGGCACCATGAAGCTGGTGATCGACGCCAGCGACACGACGCGCGCCATCTTCCGGATTCACCAGACGATCCCCGTCGCTCAGGCCGGCGACTTCGTCCTGCTCTATCCGAAGTGGGTGCCGGGCGGTCACAGCCCGCGCAACGACATCAAGAATGCGACGGGCTTCCGGTTCACCGCGGGTGGACGCGAGCTCGAGTGGGTCCGCGACACGCTCGACGTCTATGCCTTCCACGTGAACGTGCCTCAGGGGGTCCAGTCGATCGACGTCGATTTTCAATACGTCTCGCCAACGGCCGCCAACCAGGGCCGCACGATGATGACTCCCGACATGGCGAGCATCCAGCCGATCGCGACCTCGCTCTACCCCGCCGGCTATTACGTCCGGCAGATCCCCGTGCAGGCATCGGTCATCGTCCCCGCCGGATGGAAGATCGCCACCGCGCTCCGCCCGACCGGGCAGAGCGGCAACCGCGTCGACTATCCGGTGACGAGCTACGAAATCCTGCTCGATTCGCCGATGATCGCCGGCGCTCACTATCGCCGCATCCCCCTCACCAGTGACGTCGCGATCGACGTCATCGCCGACACCGAGGCTGAGCTCGCGGCCACGCCCGAGCAGATCGCAGCGCACAAGCGCCTCGTTGATCAGGCGATCAAGGCATTCGGAAGCCAGCATTACGATCATTACGACTTCCTGCTGACGATCTCCGACAATCTCGGCGGGATCGGGCTCGAGCATCACCGGAGCTCGGAAGACGGAGTCGACCGCGGCTATTTTACCGACTGGGACAATGCGCTTCGTGACCGCAACCTGCTGCCCCACGAATACACCCACAGCTGGAACGGCAAATTCCGCCGCGGCGCCGACCTGTGGACCCCCGACTACCGGATGCCGATGCAGGACAGCTTACTCTGGGTTTACGAGGGCCAGACGCAATTCTGGGGCTATGTGCTCGGCGCGCGCTCGGGAATGCTGTCGAAGCAGGACACGCTCGACGCCATCGCTTCGACCGCGGCGGCCTACAGCCTCGGCACCCCGGGGCGGGCGTGGCGACCGCTGGTCGATACGACCAACGACCCGATCATCGCCGGGCGCCAGCCGCAGCCGTGGCTGAGCTGGCAGCGGCGCGAGGATTATTACAGCGAGGGCCAGCTCATCTGGCTCGACGTCGACCGCATCATCCGCGAGCAATCGGCGGGCAAACGCTCGATCGACGATTTCGCGCGCGCCTTCTTCGGAATCCGCGACCGCGACTGGGGCGAAGTCACGTACAATTTCGACGACATCATCGCGACTCTGAACAAGGTGCAACCCTACGATTGGCGGTCCTATCTCGGGCGCCGAGTCTACAGCGTCGCTCCGCAGGCGCCGCTCGAAGGCATCACGCAAGGCGGCTACAAACTCGTCTACACCGCCGAGCCGACCAAATGGTGGAAGAGCGGCGAGAAGAGCCGCAAGGCCACGGACCTCACCTACTCGGGCGGCTTCGTCGTCGGCAGCGACGGCAATGTGTCGAGCGTGCTGTGGGACAGCGCAGCATTCAACGCTGGGATCACGGTCGGCTCGCAGATCGTCGCCGTCAACGGACGCAACTTCGACGCCGATGCCCTCAAAGCGGCGATCAAGGCCGCCGCTTCGGGCGGCGCGGCGCCCCAGCTGCTGATCCACGATGGGGACCTCTACCGCACCGTGACGCTCGATTGGCACGGCGGTCTGCGCTATCCGAAGCTGGTGAAAACGGCGAAAGGTCAGGGAACGCTCGACGCGTTGCTCGCGCCGCGCTGACCTTCCGCGATGGGGGAATAATGCGCCAGTGGATTTTCAGCGCGGCACTGGTTTTGGTTGCTGCGTCGCGCTCGGAAGCCATGCTGGTGCCATCGCCGCTTCCCCCGGCGCGGGCGACAACCATGGCCGCGATCGGCCGCATTCATAGCCTCGATTCCGCGCTCCACTCGGTGATTGCCGTTGATCCTACGGCGCTCGACCAGGCGGCTGGGATCGATTCGTCCGGCCTGAAAGGCCCCCTTTCCGGCCAACCGGTGCTGATCAAGGACAATATCGAAACGTCCGGTCCCCTGCCGACCACGGCAGGCAGTCTTGCGTTGGCGAACAACGTGACCAATCGCGATGCCCCGCTGGTGGAGCGCTTGCGGATCGCGGGCGCGGTGATCCTTGGCAAGACAAACCTCAGCGAATGGGCCAACATCCGCTCCTCGCATTCGATCTCGGGCTGGAGCGCGATCGGTGGCCAGACGCACAATCCGTGGGCGCTGGACCGCAACACTTGCGGGAGCTCGAGCGGCAGCGGCGCGGCGGTCGCCGCAGGCATCGTCCGCTTCGCAATCGGGACCGAGACCGACGGCTCCATCACCTGTCCCGCGGCGATCAATGGGATCGTCGGGCTGAAACCCACCGTCGGGCTCGTCAGCCGCACGCATATTGTCCCGATCAGCCACAGCCAGGACACCGCCGGGCCGATGACGGACAACGTCCGTGATGCCGCTGCGCTGCTGACGGTCATCGCCGGGAGCGATCGCGCCGATCCCGCAACGGCAGAGGCCGACAGGCACAAGACCGACTATGCGGCCCATCTCGATGCGACCTCGCTCAAGGGAAAGCGCATCGGCGTGATGCGCTTCGCCTCGGGTTTCGGCACCGAAGCGCCGTTCGCGACCGCACTCGCGATCCTCCGCGAGCGGGGCGCCATACTCGTCGAGATCAGGAAGTTCGACGACAGCGCGATCGCCAAGAACGAAACCCTCGTTCTGCAAACCGAGCTCAAGGCCGACATGGCGAAATATCTCAAGGGCAGCCCGGCGCCGATTGGCGTCCGCACGCTCGGCGACCTCATCGCGTTCAACAAGGCCCACGCGAAACAGGAGATGTCGCTGTTCGGCCAGGACTTCTTCGAGGAATCCGAGAAGACGAAGGGTCTGAGCGATCCGGCCTACAAGAAAGCGCGCAGGCTGAGCTTCGACGCGGCGGGCCCGAACGGGATCGACCGGCTTCTCAAGCAATATCGCGCCGTCGCGCTGATCGGGCCGACCATGCCGCCCGCGTGGAAGATCGACGCAGTGAACGGTGACCAGCTTGCGGGCGGCGGCGCAGGCTCGCTCGCGGCAGTGGCGGGCTATCCGCACCTCACGGTCCCGATGGGGCTCGTCAAAGGGCTGCCCGTGGGCCTCAGTTTCATCGGCCCAAAATGGTCGGAGCAACTGCTGCTGAACCTCGGCTATGCGTATGAGCAGGCGCGCGGCCCGTTCCCGAAGCCGAAATTCTTGCGCTCGATCGAGGAAGCAGACCCTGAGGTCGCACCTTATCTGCAGCCCGCGCCGAAGTAGCGCGAGCCTGGTTTGAATAAGCGGGCGTTCGCCCCCATATCGGCACCATGGTCGAGCAATCCCACTTGCACCCCGGCAGCAGCACGGCACGACTCCCCGCCTAAGGCCGGGATGATCTGTCGCGAGCCGCGCTCGGCCTCAGGAGACTTCAGAAGAGATTTCGCGGACGCGGCTGCTTGCAGCCGGCCCCGCGACTTCATCCGGCTCGCTTGCCTTCAAAAGGACGAGCGAAATGTTTCAGGACTTCAGTGCACGGGCCCTGGCCCCCGACCACCCACAATCCGCAGCGACGATGCGCCGCGAAGAAGCCGGCGACCTGATCAGGCGCTACCCTAACCTTAGCGAGATCGAGCTGGCGCGGCTGATCAACCTCTACCGAGAGTTCTCCGCGCTCGACATGGCGCTGACCATGTCGGATGAGGAACTGGCGCCCAGGCTGGACCGGTTCTCCGCCGATCATCGCTCCAAGATCAGGACTCCGTTCCGCCAATATGCGGCGCTGATCCTCTATCTGGTGCTGACGATCATCGCCCTTGCGTGGGCCGCTTCGGTCGCTTCCTGAACGAAGAAAATCAGGCAGTCAGCTTCAGCGCTGCGATCGCAGCGACGATCGCGAGGATGAGCAGCACCCGCACGATGCTCGACGGCTCCTGGAACCAGAGAATGCCGACGATCACGGTGCCGACAGCGCCGATCCCGCCCCAGACGGCATAGGCCGTCCCCATCGGGATCGAGCGCGACGCCACTTCGAGCAGCGCCATGCTGACCGCGACCGATGCGAGGAAAGCAAGGGTCCATGGAAGGTTCCTGAACCCGTCGACGAACCGCAGCGACGTCGTGAACCCGACCTCGAACAAGCCGCCGACGATCAGCCAGACCCAGGGCATGACATTCCTTTCACTGGACGAGATTGCTGCAGTTGTTACCTTCGCTTCCCATGGCGGAGGGGCGCACCATCGGCAACATGATCGCGCCGCCGCGTTTCCTCGCTTTCATCGCGGTGCTGATCGTCGGCTTCCCGATCTTCGTGAATCTGCTTCATCGCTGGGCCTTGGGCGCGATGGCCTCGTTCGACGTCGCCGCGATCATTTTCCTGGTGTCATGCCTGCCGCTACTGAAGACGCACGAGGCGGCCGTCATCCGCAAGCATGCCGTGTCCAACGACGCGAATCGACGGGTTCTGCTCGCCATCACCGGGGTCGTGATGGGCGTCCTGTTCGTCGCGATCGCGGCCGAGATCATCGGCCACAATCCGCAGCCTTTCACGAAGGCGCTCATCATCACGACGCTCGCCCTCGCCTGGCTGTTCAGCAACACGATCTACGCGATTCACTACGCGCATCTCGCCTACCGTCATCCGGAGCGCGGCTGCCTCGGCCTCGATTTCCCCGGCACGAAGGTCCCCGTCTATTGGGACTTCGTCTATTTCGCCTTCACTTGCGGGATGGCTTTTGCGACCTCGGATGTGCAGGTAACCAGCCAGCACATCCGCAAGGTCGTGACGGTCCATTGCCTCGCCGCCTTCGCCTTCAACATCGGCGTGCTTGCCTTCACCATCAACGTCCTCGGCGGCTAGGCCGTCAGGTCGATCTCCGGTGGCGCCGCGATCCTGCGTCGCGCGGCGATCAGGCAGCCGCCGACGATCAGCACCGCGCCCGCGAGTGTGTAGAGCGACACCCGCTCGCTGAACACGAGCCAGCCGAGCGCCGATGCCCACAGGAAGGCGCTATATTCGGTCACCGCGAGATAGGAGGCTTCGCCGCGCGCATAGGCCCAGGCGAAGAGAAGGCTTCCGGCCGTCGACAGGACCGAGGCGACCACGATCCAGACGAGCTGGCCGTGCGGCCATGCGGGTACGCCCGCAATGGCCATCGCGGCCAGCCACAGCGCCATCACCACCAGCGACTGGAAGAAGTTGATCTCGAGCGGCTTCGCGGCGAGCGCCTGCCAGCGCATCATCAGGATATTGACCGAATAGCAGAGCGCAGAGCCCAGGATCGCGGCGATTCCGAGGAGGACATCGGGGCGGACCTCGGCGCGGGCCTGGCCGAGGACAATCACGACGACGCCGGCAAAGGCCGCGATGGCACCGGCGATCGAGCGGCCGCTCAGCGTTTCCTTCAGCAAGAGCGGGGAAAGCACCATCGCGATCAGCGGTGCAATGAAGGTGAGCGCGATCGCCTGCGCAAGGGGCACCCGCCCGATCCCCCAGAAGAACAGCACCGCCATGACCGTCACCACGACGCTTCGGCTGACGTGGATCCAGAGAACCTTGCGGCTCGGCCATGACCGGCGTCGCGGCAGGTAAAGCCCGCCGCTGATGATCAGGTTCGCGACGGCGCGCCAGATGCTCACCGCCAAGATCCCGATCGCGATCACGAGGTGCTTCATCACCGCGTCCATGATCGACAGCACCGCGACTGCGCCGAGGGCAGCGGCAAAAGCCTGGAGGGTATGGTCGACGCGGCGCACCCGCGCCGCTTAGCCGACTATTCCGCTGCGTCGAGCGTCCGCTCTTGCGCCTCGGCGGCTTCCAGCTCCGCCGCCTTCGCTTCGACCAGCTTGACGATATGGTCGATCATGTCCGCGTCCTGCACGTGATGGTCGGTCACGCCGGAGAGATAGACCATGTGCTTGCCCTGGCCGCCGCCGGTGATCCCGATATCGGTCTCGCGCGCTTCCCCGGGGCCGTTGACGACACAGCCGAGGACGGAAAGCGACATCGGCGTCTTGATGTGCTGCAGCCGCTGCTCGAGCGCCTCGACCGTCCGGATCACGTCGAAGCCCTGCCGCGCGCAGCTCGGGCAGGAGACGACTCGCACCCCGCGGCTGCGGATGCCGAGCGACTTCAGGATCTCGTAGCCGACCCGAACCTCTTCCTCGGGCTCGGCCGAGAGCGAAACGCGGATCGTGTCGCCGATGCCGGCCCACAGCAGGTTGCCGATTCCGAGCGCCGACTTGACCGTGCCGCCGATGAGGCCGCCCGCCTCGGTGATTCCGAGGTGCAGCGGGCAATCGACCTGGTCGGCGAGCTGCTGGTAGGCAGCGACGGCGAGGAACACGTCGCTGGCTTTGACGGCGACCTTGTATTCGCGGAAGCCATGGTCCTCGAGAATGCGGATATGATCGAGCGCGCTCTCGACGAGCGCCTCGGGACACGGCTCACCATATTTCTCGAGCAGATCCTTTTCGAGACTTCCGGCATTGACGCCGATGCGGATCGCGCAGCCGTTGGCCCGCGCGGCGGCGATCACCTCCCGCACCCGCTCTTCCGAACCGATATTGCCCGGATTGATCCTCAGGCAGGCCGCGCCGGCATCGGCCGCCTCCAGCGCGCGCTTGTAGTGGAAGTGGATGTCGGCGACGATCGGCACGATCGCCGCGCGCACGATTTCCTTCAATGCCGCCGTCGCTTCGGCCGTCGGGCACGACACGCGGATGATGTCCGCGCCGGCCTCCTCGCAGCGGCGGATCTGGTCGATCGTCGCTGCCGCGTCCTCGGTCGGCGTATTGGTCATGGTCTGGACGCTGATCGGCGCGTCTCCGCCCACGGGGACGGAGCCGACCATGATCTGCCGCGACTTGCGCCGCTCGATATCGCGCCAGGGACGGATGGAAGACATGAATACCTCTTTTGCTGCAGGCATATAGGCGCTGGCCAGGTTCGGGCAAAGGCGCGACCGGCGAATCAAAAGTTCAATCGCGACTCTTATCGCATTGTGTTAACGGGCTTAACGGGACTCGCTGGGGGCGGCGTATGACCAGGCTTGCCCAATTACCGAGGTTTGAACGGTCCGAGCCGGCCGAGGGCCGCGCTCCGCGCCTTCGCACCCGTTACTATGCGTTCCTCAGCTACAGCCACCGGGACAGGGACCTCGCGGACTGGCTCCATCGCGAGCTCGAGCGGTTTCGGGTGCCGCGGTCGCTCGAAGGAAAGCTGACCGCGACCGGCGTGGTGCCCCGGCGGCTAACCCCGATATTCCGCGACCAGCATGACCTCTCCGCCGGCGACGATTTGGCCGTCGAGATCGAGGCGGCGTTGGCGGCCTCTCAATTCCTCGTCGTGCTGTGCTCGCCGACGGCGGCGAAGTCGCGCTGGACCAACCTCGAGATCGAATCCTTCAAGCGGACAAGGCCGGAAGGTTGCGTCCTCGCCGCAATCGTGGCCGGGGAGCCGTTCGCCAGCGACACACCGGGCCGCGAGGAGGAGGAATGCTTCCCGCCGGCGCTTCGCTACAAATACGATCGCCGCGGGCACCGGACCTCTAAGAAAGCCGAGCCGCTCGCCGCCGATTTTCGCGAGATCGGGGACGGCAAGAGACTTGCATTCCTCAAGC